>Ga0302282_1002728_pt1 | contig 11927 bp, 10 predicted proteins | sample III_Fen_E1_3_FD_198763 | JGI IMG/M metagenome (GOLD analysis project Ga0302282, IMG submission 198763) | Peat permafrost microbial communities from Stordalen Mire near Abisko, Sweden - III_Fen_E1_3 | ecosystem: Environmental > Terrestrial > Soil > Wetlands > Permafrost | place: Sweden: Abisko... | reverse complement strand
CTGCTAACCGGCGTAGACCTCGCCAAAGCGCTGGCGAACGTGCCGACTTCGACGATCTGTCTGGTGCCCGACGTGTGCCTCTCCGAAGGGCGTTTCCTCGACGGCCTGGGCCTCGAGGACCTGCCGCGTGAGGTGCTCGCGGTACGCACCACGGGCCAGGACCTTCGCCACGTGCTCGATTCGGTTCGGGCGAGAGGACTAGTGAACTCGTGAGGCGTCCCCAGGTCGTGGTGGTGGGCCGGCCGAACGTCGGCAAAAGTTCTCTCGTGAATCGACTCGCGGGCAAGCGGGTGGCGGTCGTCGAAGAGCACCGTGGCGTCACGCGCGACCGCAAGGCCGTTGAAGTCGACTGGCGCGGACTCACTTTTGACGTGGTCGACACCGGTGGGTGGCTCGAGTCGGGCAGCGACCTCGAGGGAAAGGTCTCCGAACAAGCCAACGCCGCGCTCGCGAACGCTGACCTGGTGCTGCTCGTCGTGGACGTGACGACGGGCCTCGTCGACGAGGACACTCACGCGGCGCGCTGGGCGCTAAAGAGTGGGCACCGCGTCGTGCTCGTCGTGAACAAGGTCGACGACCTCCAGCACGAAGCCAACAGTTGGGAGTTTCTCCAGTTGGGCGCGGGCGAACCGCACACGCTGAGCGCCCTGCACGGACGGGGTTCGGGTGATCTCTTGGACTACATCGTCGACGAACTCGGTGAACAGCTCGAAGTCGAAGAGACCGCTGACGCGGACGACGACGGCGCACTTCGCGTGGCGATAGTTGGTCGACCCAACGTTGGCAAGTCGACCTTGTTCAACCAACTCATCGGCGAGGAGCGCTCGGTCGTGCACGACATGCCCGGTACGACTCGCGATGCCATCGATACGGTCGTTGACACCGAGGTGGGTCTCATTCGCTTCATCGACACCGCGGGTATGCGACGTCGCGCGAAGACCGAGGCGGGGCTTGAGACGTACGCGGTACTGCGCAGTCTGGACGCCCTGGACCGCGCGGACATCGCGGTGCTCGTCATCGACTCGACGATCGGCGCCACCGGCCAGGATCAGCGTCTGGCCGAGCGCATCTCCGCGGCGGGTTGTCCGGCCCTGGTCGTACTCAACAAGTGGGAACTCGTTGCACCCGAGGAGCGCGACGCCGTAAAAGCGAGCGTTGGGGAGAAACTTGCCTTCTTGGGCGACGCGCCGGTCATGAAGACCACCGCGACCTCGGGAAAGGGCGTGCACAAGATTCTGCCGGCACTTTCGATCGCCGCGGCGGACTACGTGAAGCGCGTGCCCACCGGGGCGCTTAACCGGGCCATTCGCGACCTGCAAATAAAGCAGCCCGCACCGACTGGCAAGATCCGTTACGCCGTCCAGGGTGCGACAGAGCCACCCACCTTCACCCTGTTCGTCGCGGGCCGACTTCCCGCGACTTACATGCGCTACGTGGAGCGCTCGCTACGCGAGCGCTTCGAGCTCGGCTCGACGCCACTTCGCGTACGCGTCCGGGTGGAATAGTGGCGCGGTGGTGTGAGAACTGCGACCGCCCCGTCGAAGGAGAGGTCTGTGAGGTCTGTGGCGAGCAGGTGCCCGAAGTCACCAAAGAGCCCATGCCGTGGCTGTGGCGCTTCTTCATTGTCTCGTCGGTCATCTATCTCGGTTGGCGTATCTATCAGTTAGTTTCGTGGTTGTCCCACAGGAGGTTCTGATGCCCATCTACGCCCTCGGCGACCGAGTGCCGAGCATCCACCCCGACGCGTTCGTACACCCCGACGCCGTGGTGATAGGCGACGTGCGTATTGGCTCGGAGTCGTCCGTGTGGCCCGGGGCGGTCTTGCGCGGGGACTACGGCACCATCATCATCGGCGCGCGCACGTCGATCCAGGACGGCACGGTAGTGCACGCGGTCGAAGCATTTCCCACCGTCGTCGGCGACGACTGCGTGATTGGTCATATTGTCCACCTCGAAGGGTGCGTGATCCATGACCGCGCCCTCGTGGGCAGCGGTTCAGTGGTCTTGCACCACGCGCACGTGCGTTCCGGCGCGACCGTCGCCGCAGGAGCGGTCGTGCGCAATCGTATGGACGTTCCTGAAGGCGCGTTGGCGGTGGGAGTTCCGGCCCAGATTAGAGAAGGTGCGAGTTCTTCTGAGGCGATTGACGAGGGTGCGGCGCTCTACGTCTGGAACGCGAATCGCTACAAGACTGACCTGCGTCTGCTCTAGGCGTTGGAGATCTCGATCAAACCTTCGAGTGCGCGCGCCGCGCTTCCGTTTTGAACACTCGCGGCGGCGAGATCGTATCCCTGTGTCAGGTTGTCCGCCACGCCCGCGACAATAAGCGCGAGGCCAGCGTTCGCACACGCGACGTCAAAGATGGGTCCCGGCACGGCCTCGAGGAAGGATTTGACAGCGCGCACATTGTGCTCGACGTCCCCTCCGCGCAGGCTCGCGACTTCGTGGCGGCGACCTAACTCGCCGGCGGCGTCAAGGCGTTGGATGTCGACGCCGTCGGGCGTGATGACGTGCAGGGTCGAGTCCGAACCGAGGGAGAGCTCATCGAGCCCGTCGTCGGCGTGGACCAAGATGGCGTATCGGATGCCGCGCGCCTGAAGGACTTGGGCCATGTGGTCGAGCAAATGGCGCTGCGCGACCCCGATGAGCGAGCGTTCAACCAGGGCGGGATTCGCCAGGGGACCGAGGACGTTAAAGATGGTGCGAAAACCCAGTTCGCGTCGGATGGGGATCAGGTGTCCGAGGGCGTGATGGAACTTTGGCGCAAAGAGGAAACCAATGCCGGCCTCTTGCACGCAGCGCTGCACGGTGACGACGTCCGCGTCCAGACGCACGCCGAGCGCCTCGAGGACGTCCGCCGAACCAACCGACGAGGAAGCCGCGCGATTGCCGTGCTTGGCGACGTGCACCCCGCATCCGGCGACCGCGAGAGCCGCCATGGTCGAGATGTTCACGGTGTGCAGCTGATCGCCCCCGGTGCCCACCAGGTCAATGGCGTCGGGCCCCACCGAGAAAGTCGTCGCCGATGCCATCATTGCGTCGATGAAACCGGTCATCTCGTCGGCGGTCTCGCCCTTGGCCGTGAGTGCGGTCAGAAAACTCGCGATGAGAACGCCGTCGACGTGTCCACTGAGGATCTCGTGCAGGGCGTCACGAGCCTGGTCGCGCTCGAGGTTCGTGCCCCTCACGAGAGGATTCAATACGTCAAGCGAGAACGGGGAACTCATCGAACGCAGAAACCGTGTCGTGACATAGGGACAAGTTAGTCGCGCCGACGGATTCGTTTTGTCCAACTACGATTGAGCGATGGCGGCGACGTATCTTGACGATATTCTGAGCGCGCATCGACGTCGGGCGAGTAGGGATACGAGGATCTGGCAGGATCGGGAGGACAGCGTTCGCTACGAGGGGCCGTCATTCGCCCAGGCTCTGGTCGCGAAGGCCGACCCGCGCATTGCGCTCATCGCTGAGATCAAGCGCCGTTCTCCCTCCAAGGGCTGGATCGACGAACACCTTGATCCTGGTGGACTCGCTCACGCTTACGAAGAAGGCGGGGCGAGCGCGATCTCGGTGTTGACTGACGAGGATCACTTCTCTGGTTCGAAGGAGGACGTCGCGGTGGTGCGCGCCCGGGTGTCCATCCCGGTTCTTCGAAAGGACTTCACCGTCAGTGAGAACGACGTCCTGGACGCCGCCGATATGGGAGCGAGCGCGGTGCTCTTGATCGTGGCGGCGTTGAGCGACCTCGAACTGCGTACCTTCCTCGAGTTGGCCCAGCGGATCGGTCTCGATGCGCTGGTGGAGGTTCACGACGAGCAAGAAGCAAGGCGCGCCTTGGACCAGGGTGCTCGTCTCGTCGGGGTGAACCAGCGTGACCTGCGAAATTTCACGGTAGACAAGCACCGCGCGGCGAGCGTGGTGGCGTCCCTGGGAACCGATGTCCTCAAGGTCGCCGAGTCGGGTATCACGAGCGTAGAGGACGTCGAGGGTTGCGCCGGGGAGGGCTTTGACGCGGTGCTCGTCGGTGAGGCATTGGTGCGAGCGCCCAACCCCATGCAGTTAGTAAGTCAGTTCGCTTCAGTGACACGAGTAGTTCGTGATTGAGTTCACCTCTCGCGCTCGTTTCATCAAGATTTGCGGCATCACGTCGGTGAACGACGCGCTGGTGGTACGAGACTCCGGTGCCGACGCGCTCGGCGTCAATTTCGCCACTTCGAAGCGTCACGTTGAAGTCGACGTGGCCCGTGACGTCGTGGGCGCCACTGTAGGGACCCTGCACGTGGGCGTGTTTAAAGACAACGACACGGGCTTCGTGCTCGAAATGGTTGACGAAGGTGGCGTCGAGATCGCTCAGATCCATGGTCCCTTGGACATGGACCTACTTGAACAGCTCCGCGCGCGTGGGCGCGGCATCATCAAGGCGTTGTCGATTGGTGCGCCGGAGTTCTTCACCTTCGATGAGACGCTCGTTGACGCCGTGATGATCGACGGACTCGAACCCGGTAGTGGGCTCGAGCACTCCTGGGATGAGATGAGAAGTCGCCACTTTAAGGTGCCCGTGATCGTCGCGGGCGGACTGACCTCTGAGAACATTGATGGAGTAATCAGTCTCGTGCGTCCATGGGGCGTCGACGTGGCGACCGGTGTCGAGTCGTCACCGGGTAGAAAAGACGCGGCGCGAGTGACTACATTCGTGCAGGTGGCTGCCGTATCGCTAGGCCGTGGAGGATCGACATGAGTGATGCACCGGACTACATGTCCTCACCCGACGTGCTCGGGCACTTTGGTGAGTTCGGTGGTCGTTTCGTACCCGAAGCATTGATGCCCGCTTGCCTCGAACTCGAAGTGGCCTTTCGCGACGCGTGGAGCGACCAAACGTTCATCGACGAATACCAACGGGTGTTGCGCGAGTTCGCCGGTCGCCCGACCCCGATTACGCCTTTGCCGCGGATTTCGGCGGCGTTGGGCATCCGGTTGTTCGCCAAACGCGAGGACCTGGCGCACACGGGCTCACACAAGATCAACAATGTCGTGGGCCAGACGTTGCTCACCAAGCGAATGGGCAAGCAGCGGGTGATCGCCGAAACCGGCGCGGGACAACACGGTGTCGCCACCGCGACCGCCGCCGCTCGTTTCGGCATGGCGTGCACGGTGTTCATGGGTGAGGTCGATACCGAGCGCCAGTCGCTCAATGTGTTTCGCATGGAATTGCTCGGTGCGAAGGTGGTCCCGGTGACCTCGGGGAGTAGGACTCTAAAGGACGCGGTCAACGAGGCTATGCGCGAGTGGGTGACGTGCGTCGACGACACGCACTACTGCATCGGATCGGTCATGGGCCCACATCCATTTCCCCTCATGGTAAGGGAGTTCCAATCCATTATCGGCACCGAATCCGCCTTCCAGCTGAACGAACTGGGCGTGGCTTGTCCCGACTTGGTGGTTGCCTGCGTGGGTGGTGGATCGAACGCGGCGGGGGTCTTCGCCGGTTTCGCCAACACGACGGCTCGGCTCATCGGCGTAGAGGCGGCCGGCGGCAGTGCGGTGGGCAAGGGCTCTCCGGGTGTGCTGCACGGCATGAAGTCCTATCTAATCCAGGACGAGTTCGGCCAGATCGAAGAAGCGTCCTCGATCTCGGCGGGACTGGACTATCCGGGGATCGGCCCCGAGCACGCGCACCTGGCCAAGTCCGGTCGCGCCGAGTACGTCGCCATTGGCGACGACGAGGTGCTTGACGCCTTGAAGGTTCTCAGTGAGCTCGAGGGCATCATTCCCGCTCTCGAGACCGCGCACGCCGTTGCTTGGATCCTCAAAGAAGCGGGACGGTCAATCCCTTCTGGCGCGACGGTCTTGCTCAACCTGTCCGGTCGCGGGGACAAGGACGTTGCTCAAGTGCGCGAGATTCTTCGGGGCACCGCGTGAAAAGTCTCGAGACGTCACTGCGAGAGCTTCGCGCCACTGGTCGCAAGGCCCTCGTGCCTTACTTCGTGGCGGGCGCGACGAGCGACTGGGTGCGTCATGTAGAAGCAGCAGTACTCGCCGGTGCCGACGCCGTCGAGATCGGTATTCCCTTCTCAGATCCGATGTTGGATGGCGTCGTTATTCAGAACGCTTCACTTCGAGCACTGGAGTTAGGCACAACCATCGATTCGATTGCGACCGATCTCTCGAGCATTGCGACGTCGGTGCCGTTGATTGCGATGACGTACTACAACCTCTTGTACCACTACGGCCTCGAGCGAGTGGCGGGCAAGTTGCGCGAGTGTGGTGTTGTTGGGGCCATCGTGCCCGACCTCACGGTAGAAGAAGCTGGTGAATGGCGCGCGGCCGCCGACGCGAGTGACGTTGCGACAATTTTCTTGGTGGCACCTTCGACGCCACCCGAGCGCGTCGCACTAGTGACCAGCGCGAGTGAGGGATTCTGTTACGCGTCGTCGCGCATGGCAGTGACGGGTAGCGCCACCGACAGCGTTGACGTAACGCGAGTGGTGAAGCGCGTGCGTGACTGCAGCGACCTGCCTACCTACGTTGGTATCGGTATCTCGACACCACAACAGGCCCGGGCCGCCGTCAACGTGAGCGACGGGGTCATCGTGGGCTCGGCGTTAGTACGCGTGATCCACGAGGGAGGTGGCGCGCGTGAAATTGAACAGTTCATCGGCTCGTTTCGAAATGCCCTCGACGCCGCTGGTGGCGAATCCTGAAAGCCCTTTTATTTACTGAAAGAACTCTCAACCACCCTGGGTCGGTCATGTGTGGTGTTACTGAACAGTAGGTCTTCCAGTTTGTGAAGTTATTCACATGAGTGCTTAGGCCAATCCATGCACGCGACGTTACGGGGGTGTTAAATCATAGGCGAGCCGTCAACCCGGTGGCTCGTTATGAACCTTAACTGGGGGGAATTAAATGCCTGAACAAAGTGTTGCGGATCCCGGTCCACTAGGACTTGCTGGATTCGCTATGACGACGTTCTGTCTTAGCACCGCGAACGCCAACCTGTGGAAGGGTGCAGGGGTCGCCGCGGCCCTCGCCTTGGCACTCATCTACGGTGGTACGGCGCAGTTCGCAGCCGGTATGTGGGAGTTTGCCCGCAAGAACACCTTCGGTGCTCTCGCGTTCACCTCATATGGCGCGTTCTGGATCGGCCTGTGGCTGCTGTTCCACGGGGGTCCCGTCGCAGGCGGCACCGACACGGTAGGAATCTACCTACTTGCTTGGACAATCTTTACGTTGTACATGACCGTGGCAGCCCTAAGGACGAGCACTGCCGTTCTCTTGGTCTTCGTGGTCCTTTCGCTGACCTTCATATTCCTGACGATCGGCAACTGGGGCGCGGGTCACACCGACATGGTGAGGATTGGCGGTTGGCTCGGCATCGTAACTGCGGTGCTCGCCTGGTACGCCTCGGCGGCCGGGGTCATCAACGAGACGCACAAGCGAGTTGTACTACCGGTAGGCCCACGCGGCTAAGGTAGCCACAATGGTGTCTTAACCTCGGACCCAAAAGCCAACAGCGCCCCTGCCTCGTGCACGGGCGCTGTTGGCGTTTCGGGGGGGAATGAATGTACTCTCGAGTACGCATTAGTGATGGACAGTATTTACTGGCACGTAACGACAGTTTCTTACTGCACAGTCACGGGGGAAGTAACGAAAGAATGATGTTCGTCGACGCGAAAGATTTCGCGTCGACGTAAGAGCGTGGGGGAAAATATGACCGAAGCAAAACTAGAAGCTTGGCTCGAAGAGACGCGCAGTTTCGCGCCGAGCCCGGAGTTCGCGAAACAGGCGAATGCTCAACCATCGATCTACGCCGAAGCCGACGCGGACCCGGTTGCCTTCTGGCGCAAACAGGCTGATCGTCTGGTGTGGCACAAGGAACCAACCAAAACGCTCGAGTGGGACATCCCCTTCGCGAAATGGTTCAGCGACGGTGAACTCAATGCCAGCGTGAACTGCGTGGACCGGCACGTCGCCGCGGGCAAGGGTGACAAGGTCGCTTACTACTGGGTAGCCGACGCCGAAGGGGAGTCGCGCACCATCACTTACGGTGACCTGCAGAAGCTCGTCGCTCAAGCGGCCAATGCGCTGACCGAGCTGGGCGTGAAAAAGGGCGATCGGGTAGCGGTCTACATGCCAATGATCCCCGAAGCCGTCGTGACGATGCTCGCGATCGTGCGACTCGGCGCGGTGCACTCAGTCGTGTTCGGTGGCTTCTCCGCTGACGCTCTGTCTAGTCGCATCCTCGACTCAGATTGTCAGTTCGTCGTCACCGCTGACGGTGCGTACCGTCGTGGTACCGCAAGTCCGCTCAAGCCGGCGGTCGACGAAGCGTTGAAGTCGTGTCCGAACGTGAAGGCCGTGTTGGTCGTCAAGCGCACCGGCAGTGACGTCGAGTGGGTAAAAGGTCGTGACCACTGGTGGCACGAGATCGTCGACAAGCAGAGCACCGAACACACGCCCGAGTTCTTTCCCTCCGAGCACACCATGTTCATCATGTACACGTCAGGAACGACCGCAAAGCCCAAGGGCATTTTCCACACGACGGCGGGTTACCTCACCCAGGCGGCGACGACGCACTATTACGTCTTTGACGTGAAGGCAGACAAGGACATCTGCTGGACGGCGGCGGACATTGGCTGGATCACGGGTCACAGTTACATCGTCTATGGACCACTGATCAATGGGGTCACCCAGATCATGTACGAGGGACTACCGGACTCGGGCGGTAAAGACCGTTGGTGGAAGATCATCGAGCAGTTCAAGGCGACGATCCTCTACACCGCGCCGACCACGATCCGCACCCTGATGAAGTGGGGCGAGGAGTTTCCTAAGAGTCACGACCTGTCGAGCTTGCGACTCCTGGGCACGGTGGGCGAGCCCATCAACCCCGAAGCGTGGATGTGGTACCGCGAGAACATCGGCGGCAGTCGTTGCCCGATCGTGGACACTTGGTGGCAGACCGAAACCGGTGCCATCATGTGCTCGCCGTTGCCGGGCATCACAGCCACCAAGCCGGGCGCCGCGATGAAGGCGTTGCCGGGCATCTCGGTTGACATTGTCGATAACGACGGCAACTCGGTGGGCAACGGCGAAGGGGGCTACCTCGTGATCACCCAGCCGTGGCCCTCGATGACTCGCGGTATCTACGGCGACCCCGAAAGGTTCAAGGAGACCTACTGGTCACGTTTTCCGGGCAAGTATTTCGCCGGGGACGGAGCCAAGCGCGACGACGACGGTGACATCTGGTTGCTCGGTCGAATCGACGACGTGATGAACATCTCGGGCCACCGTCTTTCGACGACCGAGGTCGAGCACGCGTTGGTCGGGCACCCCGCGGTCGCCGAAGCTGCGGTGGTGGGAGCGAGCGACGACCTCACGGGTCAAGCAATCGTCGCGTTCGTCACGCTGAGGTTGTCGGCGGACGAGCAGATGCAGGACCAGGCGGCGGTGATCGAGGAACTGCGGGTCCACGTCGCCAAGGTCATCAGCCCGATCGCGCGGCCCCGTCAGATCATCCTCACCCCAGAACTGCCCAAGACTCGCTCGGGCAAGATCATGCGTCGTCTGTTGCGTGACGTGGCGGAGAACCGTCAGTTGGGCGACGTGACCACCTTGATGGACCCAACCGTCGTGAACATGATCTCGGGCTTGATGGGTTCGGGCGACGACGGCGACCAGTAGCACGCCAACTTGTAAAGTGCACTACCCCCGGTTCACCGGGGGTAGTGCACTTTCAGGAGTCGAAACCCAGGCCAATCACGTCGAGAAAGCGTAGCCAGAGGTTGCGCTGACCTTCGTTGTTGTCAGCGCGCTTGATGGACCACTGGGTGAACCGGATGAAAAGCCAGCGAAGCGGCTCGGGTGGAAACGGCAACGGCTTCTTTCGAACCATGGCCAGTTGGGTTCGCTCGGTCTCGACGCCCTCGAGCAAATCGAGCATGGTCTGAGCCCCGAAACGGGTCGAAGCGACCCCTAGCCCGGTGAAGCCCATCACGTAGGCGACCTTGCCGCGGTGTGACGTGCCCCAGAAAGGTGAGAAGCGGGTGCAGGTGTCAATGGCGCCGCCCCAACCGTGAGTGAACTTGATGCCCGCGAGTTGGGGGAACGTCTTTAGGAAGTGACTGGCCAATGTCGCGAAGGTCTCGGCGTTGAATTCGTAATTGCGCTGAACCTTGCCACGAAAGTTGTAGATGGCGTCGTAGCCGCCCCAGAGAATGGAACGGTCCTCGGTGAGCCGGTAGTAATGAAACTGATTGCCCGAGTCCGCCACGCCTTCGCGTCCAGCCCAGCCAATGCTCTCGAGCTGCTCGTCGCTGAGCGGCTCGGTGACGATCTCGTAGTCGAAGACCGGCACGACATACTTTCGTGCCTTTCGAATGAGTGAAGGAAAGACGTTGGTCGCGAGCGCCACGTGGGCGGCGGTCACGGCACCATAGGGTACGTGCACGCGCACCGCGTCATCGACGTCTTCGAGCCAGTCGACCTTGGAGTTCTCGAAGATCCGCACGCCCAGTGACTGACACGCCTTCTCGAGTCCCCACACCAATCGTGCGGGGTCCACCAAGGCCGTGCCGTCGGCGTCGTAGAGCGCCCCTTCGTAGAGGGGCGAGTGGATGCGAGCTTGGACTTCTTCGCGCGTTAGTACGACCACGTGGTCACCCATTTCGTTACGCAGTCGCGCCTCTTCAGCCATATTCTCGAATTGCCACGGCGCGATGGCGACCTGTAACTCGCCCGTTCGTTCCCAGTCGCACTGGATGTTGTAGCGTCGCACGGTTGCTTCGATCTCGTCGAGGTTCTCGCGACCGAGCCGCTCGATCACGGGCATCTCCTTGGCGAAGCGACGCATGCCGTTGGTAAAGCCGTGGGTGAGCGAGGAGGAGCAGAAGCCGCCGTTACGGCCCGAAGCGCCAGCTCCCGTCTCGTATTGTTCGACCACGACCACCACGCGATCGGGATCGCGCTCTTTGGCGAGAAGCGCTGTCCAAAGGCCGGTGTAGCCCGCACCGACGACGCAGAGATCGGCGCCGATGTCGCCGATCAGCGCGGGATGTGGTGCCGGCTCGAGCGGGTCTGCGTCGAGCCACCACAGTTCGGGTTGAAGCTCGGCGAGGTGTCGTAAGACGAAGGAATCCTTCTTCTCCATACTGCGTCCAGTCAGCGACTGGAATCACCCTCTCTTGGCAAGTCACTTTCGTGGCGTGTCGCCAACGAACGTCGGTTCTCATGCCGACCTCTTCGACGCAATTCTACCCTTGGTCTGCTTGAAAAGGTGCCTCGCACGCGGGACCAGAGGCCGGCGGCATCGAGGATTTTCGGGTCCCTCATTGGCGAGTAGGGGCGTTCAACTCGCTGGCGGCAAAAGGGCATACTGCAACGGTGACCTAGAATTGGGTTACTTAAGTGCAACGACGCACGATCCTGAGGAGAAGCATGCGACTGGCCAACCTGAACGGGCGCGCCACGCTTGTTTTGGACGAAGGGACCATTGACGTCGAGAAGGCTTCGGGCGGAAGATTCTCCTCCGAGACCGACACCATCGTCGGTGAACTCGATTACGTTCGAGCCTGGCTCGACGAGGCGAAGCCGGACGTTATTGATTTCGCGACCCCCGAACACGTGATGCGCGATCCGGGTCTTGGCCCCGTGATCAATCAACCCGGTCAGGTTTTTGCCGTTGGCCTCAACTACCGAACGCACGCCGCCGAAATGGGTCTCGCTCTGCCAACCAAGCCAATGGTGTTCACCAAATTCTCCTCGTCGCTCGCCGGGGCCAACGCTAACTTTCCCATCGTGTCAGCGAAAACGGACTGGGAGTCCGAGCTGGTCGTGGTGATCGCCAAGCGCGGACGCCACGTGCCGCTCGACGACGCGCTCACCTACGTCGCGGGCTACTGCGTGGGACAGGACCTCAGCGACCGCGAATTACA
>Ga0302282_1002720_pt1 | contig 11947 bp, 9 predicted proteins | sample III_Fen_E1_3_FD_198763 | JGI IMG/M metagenome (GOLD analysis project Ga0302282, IMG submission 198763) | Peat permafrost microbial communities from Stordalen Mire near Abisko, Sweden - III_Fen_E1_3 | ecosystem: Environmental > Terrestrial > Soil > Wetlands > Permafrost | place: Sweden: Abisko... | reverse complement strand
TCCTCGTCATTCCGATGGTGTCCACCCAGATTCCGGGAGCCAGATCCCAGCTCGAAAGGCCGCTTGAAACGACTGGGAAGGGATAGTTTGCACTTGTTGGTGCGATGGACCAGGCCACCGAGCTGGGAGCTACAGGCGCTGAGGTGGAAATTACCTCAACTTGGCCCCACGGGAGCCCTACCGTGTCCGCAGTGTAGGGATATGCCCCGCAATTCGGGCATCCTTGCCGACTCCCCGTCACCCCGTTCCACGGCTGCGGCTCCCAAGGTAGGAGCGTGGATCCGCGCAGCCAGTTCTGCGTTCCATTTGGGCGTTGCAGCATCAGTGCCGTGTCCACCTGCTTGGTCGTGGAATCGCGAGCTTGCAGGTACCACGCCGTGCCCGAGTCGCGCTGGACGGAACCGAACACGGTGGCCGTGCGGAAGGTGCTGTCGTTGGTGGCACGGTTTCGCACCACCCAGGTCCAGGTGGCGCCCTGCTTCAGTGGCATGGCCGCGGCGAGCGATGCGGAAAGGAGGAGGAAGGCGCGAGTGTTCATCGCACTCCCTCCAGGTAGGATCCGGTCCAGCGGGTGCCGTCGGGGAAGGTGGCGTCCAGGAAAAGGAGTCCGGTGGCTGGGCCGTTTCGTGAAAGCTGATTCGCGGGGAACTTCCCGGAGCGCCCTTGGATGTCGTGCCAATGGATGGTTGCACTCGGATAGCGTGCGGCGAGAGTCGTCAAGGATTCACGGAGCTTGGCGCGAGCGATTTTGGGTGTGGCTAGAGCTGCGGACTGGCGGATCTGTACGCCGTTGACGGAGAGGAGGACGCGGGTTGTATAAAAGTAGGTGGTGTAATAATCATACAGCGTCTGCGAAGAGTCGCATGACATGGAATCGCTGACACCAGTAGGAGTGATCCACTCTCTCCAACTCAGTGGAGTGATCCATGTCTGACCCGTACCCAAAAACGTTATGGAATCTCCAAAGAAGTGCCGGAACCGACCTTGATTGTTGATGGAATCTGCCCAATCCGGCCACCAGCCATCGCCTGGGTCGGGACAATGGCTGCTCGGCGGCGGCAACCTTACCTCCGTCTCGCCATTGAAGCGGAGGTAAATATTGCTTACCGAATCGGGAGCACCCGCTTCAGTTTTGGTCTGACGAATAAACAGGCGACTCCATCCCACTGAATCCGCTGGACGGGTCAGGACCTCCCAACGCAACTGATCGATGGTGGGTACACTGTCATAGGCGGGATTCGGATAAGATTGAGTATGCTCCTCCCAGACGTAGGTGTCTCCAGAATCCGGCAACTGTAGCTTGACGGGGGAGTGAGTGACCGGCAGAGCATTATGCGAGACCAGCAACCAATCCCATCGCAAGGTCAAGGTCTGTCCCTGGGTTCCGAAAGAGTTCGGCATTCGTGTTCTCAACAACCCAAACGTGTCGCTCCAGATTCCCGGAGCGAGGTCCGATCCTCCCGTAGTCGCAAAGGGACTATCCCCAAATCCGATGGCGTACGCTACAGAATCAGGGACATCCTCTCCCGGCGTGACAGAAACCCCTATTAAGCCCCATGGCAAACCAACCGAGTCTGCTTTGAATGGGAATGGGTCCCGTTCATATCCGTAATCAGATGCGATTTTCCAGCTCCCCGTCACCCCGTTCCACGGCTGCGGCTCCCAAGGTAGGAGCGTTGATCCGCGCAGCCAGCTTTGCGTGCCGTTTGGACGTTGCAGCATCAGCGCCGTGTCCATCTTCTTGGTCATGGAGTCCCGCGCCTGCAGGAACCACGCCGTGCCCGAGTCGCGCTGGACGGAACCGAACACGGTGGCCGTGCGGAAGGTGCTGTCGTTGGTGGCCCGGTTTCGCACCACCCAGGTCCAGGTCGCGCCCTGTTTCAGGGGCATGGCCGCGGCGAGCGAGGCGGAAAGGAGGAAGAAGGCGCGAGTGTTCATGGGATCCCCAGAATCGGGAGGAAGTCGTTCCGAGAAGTTACCGCGAGCGGACCAGGAGGAGTGGGCATATCCCGTAGAACACCGACCCTCGTACCATCTCGGCCATACATCGGACCTCTCGGTCGAGTATCTTCTCCTCCGGTCGGGGAGCGTGGTGCGTCTCGGCACCTCTTGAAGCGGGGGCGACAGGGCTGTGCTGCATCTGGTTCTCGGTTCCAGGATCCTCGTCTACCAATACGCCCTCTTCTTCGTGTTCTATTCCGTCGTGGGCTGGGTCCTGGAAGTGGCCTACCGCTCCTTCAAGCAGAGGCGGTTCGTCAACGCCGGATTCCTGCGCGGACCGTTCCTCCCCATCTACGGGACCGGGGCGATCTGCGTGCTTCTCCTGGCACCGCTCCTTCAAGCACACGGGATCGTCTGGGAATTCCTGGGCTACGCCGTCGTCCTGACCGCCGTGGAATACGCGATCGGGGCCGCCTTCGAAAAGATCTTCGGGGTTCGGATGTGGGACTACTCGGAAGACCGGTTCAACCTGAACGGAAGGGTCTGCCTCCCCTTCTCCGCCATCTGGGCGGCCCTGGCGGTCTGCTTCGAGCGCCTGGTGCATCCCTCGGTGGACCACTTCGTGCGCGGGATCGGTACCGGGACCCTGGACGTGCTGGTGCCGGTCCTTGCCGCGTATTTCCTGCTGGATTTCGTTTTCTCCCTGAACCTGCTGGGGGCCTTCGTCGGGCGGCTTTCCCGGATCCACCTGCGCCACGCGAGCCTGAGCCTTCCCGAGCGGGGGCGCTTGGCGGAATCGTTCGGACGGCTTTTGTCCGCTTTTCCCGACCTTCGCAAGTACATGGACGCCGTGGCGGGCTTGCGCACCCGCCTGGACGACCGGCGCTCGGATCTGCAGGTCCGGTTCCTGCGCTTCGTGGAATCGCGAAGCCCCCGGGAAGAGGAGTTCCGACGGTTCGTGCGCGACATCGCCACCAATCCGGAATTCCTCCGCACCAAGGAATTCCGCCACCACGACAACTCGATCTTCCGCCATTCCCTGCGCGTGTCCTATCTGTCCTACAGCATCGGGCGCTTCCTGAACCTGGATGCACGTGCCATGGCCCGCGGAGGACTCCTCCACGACTTCTTCCTGTACGATTGGCGCGACCACCACCTCCCGGAGCTCGCCAAGGAGAAGTTCCACGGGTTCGAGCACCCCGCCATCGCGGTGCGCAACGCCGAGCGGCATTTCGCGCTCACCCCGCTGGAGCGGAACATCATCGCGCGCCACATGTGGCCCTTGACCCCCACGCCTCCCCACGGCCTGGAATCGTTCCTGGTGAGCTGCGTGGACAAGCAGGTGGCCATGAGCGAATTCCGCTCGGGCCGCCGAGCCAAGCCTACTTCCGCATCTCCCGCGGCACGAAGTCCCGGATGAGCTTGCCCGTGTAGATCTGGCGCGGACGGTTGATCTTCAGGCGGGATCCGTCGTGGATCTCCTTGTAGTTCGCGATCCACCCCGGCATGCGTCCGATGGCGAACATGACCGTGAACATGTTCAGCGGGATCCCGATGGCGCGCAGGATGATGCCCGAATAGAAGTCCACGTTGGGGTAGAGCTTGCGTTCCACGAAGTACGGGTCCTTGAGGGCCACCTCCTCCAGGTGCCGCGCGATGTCCAGCAGAGGATCGTCGATGCGCAGCTTCCCCAGGATCTTGTCGGCGGCCTTCTGCAGGATGCGCGAACGCGGATCGAAGTTGCGGTAGACGCGGTGCCCGAATCCCATCAGCTTGAGGCCTGAGGCCTTGTCCTTCACCTTTTCCATGTAGGTGGCGGGGGAGACCTTCGAATCCCGGATCTCCTCGAGCATCTCGATCACCGCGACGTTGGCGCCGCCGTGCAAGGGGCCCCAGAGCGCCGAAACGCCCGCCGAGACGGAGGCGTACATGTTGGCCCCGGAGCTCGCGACCATCCTGACGGTGGACGTGGAGCAGTTCTGTTCGTGGTCGGCGTGGAGGATCAGGAACTGGTTCAAGGCGCGGGCCACGTCGGGATCGGGAGTGATCCGGCCGTTGGGCACGGAGAACATCATGTGCAGGAAGTTCTCGGCGTACTTGAACTCCGGACGGGGATACATCATGGGTTGGCCGACGCCCATCTTGTAGGTGGCCGCCGCGATGGACCGTACCTGCGACAGCAGGCGCGCCGCGTTCTCCTCCATGTTGGTCTCGGTGTCGTCGCTCAGCACTTCGGGGGAAAAGCACCCGATGGCGTTGATCATGGCGGAGAGGATCGCCATGGGCGGGGCCTTGGTGGGAAAACCCTGGAAGTGGCTGCGCATGCTTTCGTGGATCATGGCATGCTTGGTCAACAGGTCCGAGAAGCGCTGGCGCTGGGGCTCGGTGGGGAGCTCCCCGTAGATCACGAGCCAAGCGGTCTCCACGAAGGTGGAATGCTCCGCGAGCTGTTCGATGGGATATCCCCGGTAGCGAAGGATCCCGGCGTCACCGTCGATGTAGGTGACGGCCGATTTGCAGGAGCCGGTGTTGCCGTACCCTTCGTCCAAGGTGATGAGGCCGGTCTTGGAGCGCAGCTCCGAGATGTCGACCCCGAGTTCCTTTTCGGTCCCCTCGACGACCGGGAACTCCCAAGCCTCGCCGTTGTACTCCAGACGTGCGGTGGACATGTCGGCTTTCTCCTGTGTGGCGCGCTTCCTTCGGGAAACTAGCAACGCGCACGGGGGAATGGAGGCGGGCGGGAACGGCTTTGCGAACGGGTGCTCAGACGGTGCGGGAATACCGCCCTTCCCCTTTGCCCGTCAAGGGGTCGAAGAGGAAGGCGATGTTGCGAACGGCCAGATGTCCCCGCGCGGTGGTGCGCAGCAGGTGGCCATCGAAGCTGCACAACCCGTCGGAGATGGGAAGCTCCAGTCCCGCGATGCCGTCGGCCAAAATCCGTCGTGTCGATTCCGGGTCGAATCCCTCGGATTCCCCCACGCGATCCAGGTCCAGGAGCCCCTGGCACATGATGGAATTGATCACCTCGCGGTGGAAGCGCTCCTCGCGGTCCAGGACGTAGGCTCTTTCCACCGGCAGCCGACCCTGCGCCACCGCAGCGGAGTACTCCGAGCTTTCCTTGATGTTCTGCACGTAGCCTTCGTGGAGCTGGGAAATGGCCGAAGCCCCGAACCCCACCACCTGCCCGGTGGTGCGCCGGGAGCAGTAGCCCTGGAAGTTCCGGTGCAGGGTCCCCTGCTCCTGGGCCAGGGCGAGGTCGTCGTCGGGCTTGGAGTAGTGGTCCATCCCGATGGGCCGGTAGCCCGCGTCCTGGAATCCCGCGTAGGTGCGCACGGCCATCTGGACCTTGGCTTCGGCGTCGGGCAACCCCCTCTCCTCAAGGGTCTTCTGGTGCCCCTTGGCCCAGGGGACGTGGGCGTAGCTGAAGGTGGCCACGCGGTCGGGGGACGCCCGCACGGTTTGTTCCACGGTGAGCTCGAAGCTTTCCGGGGTCTGGTGGGGCAGTCCGTAGATGAGGTCCAAGTTGACCCCGGTGAATCCCAGGCGATGGGATTCGGCCACCAGGTCCGCGGGGGAGATGCGCGGAAACCCCCGGTTCACGGAGGCGAGCACGTCCCGGTCGAAGTCCTGGAGCCCGAAGGAGATGCGGTTGAAACCGGCCTCGCGCAGGTCCGCGAGCTTCCGCAGCGTGAGCAGGTTGGGATCGCACTCGATGGCGATCTCGGCGTGCGGGGCCAGGTTCCTTCCCCGCAGCAGGTGTTCGATCACCCCGGCCAGCTCCTTCACCGGCGCGGCGTTGGGGGTTCCTCCCCCGAAGTGGATCTGGGTCACCGGGCGGGAACTGTCCAGAAGGGGAAGCAGCCGGTCCATTTCCAGATGCAGGGCCTGGAAATAGGAGAGCACCTCGGATCCGGGCTTCCCGATCTCGGTGGTGCAGCCGCAGAACAGGCACTGCTTGGGGCAGAAGGGAATGTGGACGTAGAAGGACAAGTTCCGGTCGCCCGTGCCGTTGGACCGCTCGAAAAGGGACAGGATGTCCCTTTCCGGCCACCCCGTCTTGAAATGGGGAGCGGGGGGGTACGAGGTGTAGCGTGGACCGGGAACGTCGTATTTGCGCAGGAAGTCGGCGGTCAGAGTGACGGTTTCGGCCATTGGGGCATAAAGATACCCGTACCGCGCTGGCCGCGCCGCGCCCGGGGAACAGGAAAGACCCCTCCTTCAGCCGCTTCGGTGCATCAGAGCGAACAGCACCGCCTGGGCGAATCCCACCAAGGCGCCCAAAAAGGCTCCGCTCCATTCGATGAACCCGAATTCCTTCTTCAGCACGGCCAGAAGCAGGGACTCCACCCGCTCCACGGAAAAGCCCTCCACGCGATGGCGCACCAGGTCCTTGAAGGAGAGGTTGGACTCCAGTCCATCGCCCACGGCTTTGCCGAGCCGAGGGATCATCGCGTCCATCTCCTGGGTCAGAAGCTCCGTCACCTTGTCCTTCATGCCCTGGGTCAGGAACATCCCCACCATCGGGTGGATCCCCGGCAGGCGCTGTTCCGCGAACACCTTGGCCTGTTCGCCCGCGGCCTTCCGGAATCCCTCGAGCACGGCGGGATTTTCCAGGGCATTGCGGATGTCCCCGTGGGAGACCAGTTCGTTCTCCACCATCTCGCCGAGCCGGGCCGCGATGTCCAGCTTGCGCCGGGGGATGACGCCCTGGAATTTGAGCTTCCCGACCCCCCAAGGGTGCCTGGGGTGGAAGAGCATCTTGAGCGCGAGCCAATTGGTACCCCACCCGATGAAGGCGCCGGTCGCGGTGGGGAGGATCCATTCGATCATGGGAAGGAAGATACGCGGGACAGAATCAATGGGGATTTATGCCCTGAAGCATGCGGGGGTGTAAAATTTGTTTGTCTATAGAACAATGTTTTGTTATGTTGTGATCATCGAAAGGTGATCTCGACACATGGGTGATGATCCAAACCTGATCTCCAAGAAGGAGCTGCTGGACCAGACCGGCATCTCCTACGGGCAACTCTACCGGTGGAAGCGCAAAGGGCTGATCCCGGAAGCCTGGTTCCAGAAGAAATCGGCATTCACAGGCCAAGAAACTTTTTTCCCGCGCACCGAAATGCTCGCACGGGTGGAAAGGATCAAGGGCATGAAGGACGACCTCGCCCTGGATGATCTCGCCGACCTTCTGGCCCCGGCACCGGCTGGACTCGTGGTGGGGATCGACGGGCTTCAATCGAGGAACATTGTTTCGAAGGAAACATTGGATCTCCTTTTCGAGACCCAGCCTCTCACGGATCCGCTCTCCTTCCAGGCCGCCCTCCACGGGTGGTTCGTGGACGGGCTCCTGCGCAACGGGGAAATCGGCCTCGACGAAGGACGCCTGATCCTTTCCACCTTGGCCGCCCACCACGGGGCGTTGCAGGATCAGCGCGGGCAATTCCTGTTCCTGCGCAAGCGCGGCGTGGGCTTCTGCCTGGTCCTCGCGGGAACCGGCACCATCCTTCCCGATCCCGAAGCGCGCATCGTCGTGCAACGGGACGTCCTCACCCTCGTCGGCGAATTTCGAGTCATCCTTTCCGGAGACAAGCCATGATCCACACCACCAACGAAGAAGACGTCAATGTCATGGGCGGATCGAATCTTCCGGGAGGACGCTACCGGCGGATCAACGCCATGGGCGACGTCCGGATGGACGGGGACATCCGATGCCTTTCCATGAACTGCATGGGGGATGCGACCGTGGTCGGTTCCTTCCAGGGCCAAAAGACCAACGTCATGGGCGAAATGGAGTTCCGCGGACCGGTGGACGCGGGGATCCTCAACGTCATGGGAGAGGCCAAATGCCTGTCGGGCCTGCGCGCCCGCACCGCCAACTGCATGGGGGAGGTCGAGGTGGTGGGAACCTTGAACGCAGACCGGCTGAACATCTTCGGAGAACTGCGCGTGACGGGCGATTGCAACGTCGACCGGTTTGATTCCCGCGGAGGCTTCCGCATCGATGGACTGCTGTCCGGCGACCAGCTCCGGATCGTGCCTTGGCACCAATGCCATGCCGCGGAAGTCGGCGGGAGCCGGATCGAGGTTTGCCGCCGCAGGGGGTTCCTCGGTGTCCTGCTCGTCTGGGATTCCTTGATGTCGGCGGTCGGGCTGGGCCGGGACCGAGGTCTCCTGGAGGTCGAATCCATCGAGGGAGACGAGGTCCTCCTGGAGAACACGACGGCCCAAGTGGTACGCGGCAAGCGGGTGCGCATCGGGACCGGCTGCAGAATCGGACGCGTGGAGCACGGCGGCGATTTCGCAAGCCACCCGAGCGCCCAGATCGGGGAGGTCGCGATCATCTGAACTCCGAGGCCACGGGTCCACGGAGCTTCAGAAGTAATACTTCAGACCCACCTTCACGTTGATGGGTGGTCCGGGGACCACATCCATGTCGGTGGTCGCCGGGCCCAGGACGCCTTGGGGATTCTTGATGCGGGTGGTGGTCTCGAATTGGGCCGTGTACCACCGGGTGTCGGTGAGATTGCCCAGGTTCAGGATCACCTCCCAGCGATTCCACCGGTAACCGGCGTTCAGATCCAGGACGGTGAAGCCCGCCGCGTGCAGGGAATCCGCCGGGTCGGCGGGGCGGTCGTCCAGATGCTGGAAGCGCAGACCTCCGTAGAAGCCGGAGGGGTGGCGGAAGGACAGGCCACCGGTGGCGGTGAAGCGCGGAGCGAGCGCGACGGAATTGGAATTGCCCGGGTCCGATTCGTAGACGGAGGTGTTGCGCGTCATGTCCAAATCGGACCACAACCAATCCAGGATCTGCCATCGGATGGAGGCGTCGACCCCTTCCCGCCGGGTGGCGCCCTCGAATTCCGTCCCGCCCACGTCCCCATCCCAGACGTACTCGCTGTGCAGATCGATCCGCCACAGGGAGGAGGCCAGATCCAACCGGTTCCACAGCTTGGTCCTCACCCCCACCTCGTATCCCACCGCCTTGGTCAAAGGGGTCGCCGGACCGGTGGGGCTCGTCACCCCCTTGGCGTCGTTGGAGTGGAATCCCTGCCCGTAGTTGAGGAAGATGTCGGTTTTGGCCCAGGGCGTCAGGACCACGTTCGCCTTGGGGCTCCACATCTGGGCGTCGCGGTTTCCCGTGATCGAGGAGTCTCCTTCCTTGTGCAGGTTGTCCACGACATCGAATCCGAAGTGGTCTCCGCGCAGGCCCGCCTCGGCGTAGAGCCAGCGGAAGGGTTGCACCGATTGCATCGCGTATTCGCCCAGGCTGGTTTCGTCCACGTTCGCGTCCACGTAGTGGCCGATGATGCGGCGGTCTTCGGCGTGGTCCAGGACGCTGTGGATCCGGTCGTCGCGGGCCTCCAACCCGAAGATCGTCGCGGTGGGAACGCCCCCGAAGGCGTAGTCGTGGCGGTAGTCGGAGTGGAATCCGGCCGTGACGCGGTCGTCCCGCTGGTTGATCTCGTCCCCGTCCACGCTGTCCACGTCGTAGAAGGTGAAGTCGGAAAAAAGCGAGAGACTGTAGTCGATCAGGTAGGCCGTGGCCCGCAGCGTGTTCTGCGGATCGGGCCGGTCGACGTAGTTCAGGGCCGCGCTGAACCGCTGCGAGTTGCCTCCTTCGGAGGAGTCCTCGGATCCGTAGAGGGGGATCCAGCCGGAATCGACCGCCCGCAACGGAATCTGTCCGGAGGCGTTCCAGCTCGCGCCGTAGCCCATCAGGGTGATCGAGAGGTGGGAGTTGGCCGACTGGGCCAGGGTGTTCTTGAAGAAGACGTTGAAGCGCCGGTTCTTTTCGGGATCCACGAAGGGGCCGTCGCTTTGGTAGTACTCGGTGGCCAGGATCGAGTTGGGGGAACCCGGCAGCGCCAGCATGGAGACGACTCGGTCGGTGCCGAACGCCCCGCCGTACAGGTAGACCTCGTTTTCGTCCAGCTTGGATCGCGTGGTCATGCTGATCGCGGCGGCGGTGGCGAAATCCCCGTACTGGATGTCGTAGGGTCCCTTGTCGACCTGCACGCGGTCCACCAGTTCGGGGACGATGAAGTGCAAGTCCGCGTACCCCTGTCCATGTGCATGGCTCGGCTCGTTGACGGGCATGCCGTCGAACCAGATGGCCAAATCGGTGCCGTGGTCGCAATCGAAACCCCGGATGAAGTACTGGTTGGCCTTGCCCCCTCCGGCGTGCTGTCCGGTGAACAAGCCCGGCGCGACCTTGACCACGTCGGCGGGATCGCCTCCCTGGGTGCGGACGGAGAGGTCCTGGTCGGTGAAGGTGGCGCGGCTGAAGGCCGTCATGGGACGGACGCCGACCACGAGGACGTCCCGGCTCTTGTTGGCCGTGAGGATTTTCGCCGTGTCGGCGGAGTCCTCCAGGGTCGCCGTGTCCGGGGCGACCACCGCCCGGAGGGTGTCCATCGCGCGCGCCGTGGGGACGGAATCCGTCACCACGGTGGAGGCGACGGATTCCGTTGGGACCGGCGGCGAGGCCTTCGAGAACGTCGGAGTCGGGGTGTCCTCCAGGGGCTTGGCGACCGCCGCCGTATCCGACGGAGGGATCCAGGCGGGAGTCACGGTGTTGGCCCCCGGGTCGCTACCCATGAACAGGAACCCCGGGTCGTGGGCCTGGACGCCCGACCACGACCCGGAAAACAGCAACACGAACGACGAAAGGACAAAAAGCGAAGGAACCGCCTTTCCCGTCGGAATCTTCGGAAATGGCGATCGCGCTCCGAAACTTCGCGTCCGATTCGAAATGAGTCCCTCCTTCAGAGCCCGTAGGATCCCGAGCGGGATCGGACGGGGCTTTTCGCCGATTCCACGGGCCACGGTTGGAAAGCCGGCCCCTCCAACTTTACATCGAAGCGCGAAGCCCCACGGACACCGAGGGGGACGACTGGACCAGTTGCAGTCCACGGGCCCACTGGTAGACGGGAATGTCGACGAACCCGAACAATTCCAGTTTCCCGCGGATCACCGGCGCCGAAACGCCCGGACCGATGTCGACCCGGAAGGATCCGCTGTTGTCGGCATCGGCCAGGGCGCCGCTTTCCTGTCCCTCCCAGCGGGAATCGACTTGGAGCTGGGGCACCAGCCAGGAAAGCGCCTTCCAACGCAGCCCCAGGTTTCCGTTGACCGCCGTGCCGGGCTTGAAGTCCGACTTGTGGAAGACAGGAAACTGGGCCGACGCCTGCGCGAAGTGGGAAATCGCCCCGCCGACCCACGGATGGGATTCGTAGACACCAGCCAACAGGTCGGTGGAACCCGTGCCCGGCTGGAGTCCCGCGTCCAGGGGCGTGCCCGCTTGCGGGCCGCTGTTGAAGTTCACGCTGGTCTCGCCGGTGGGCAGCTTCACCCCCAGTTGGAATCCCAGTTCGTGGTTGGGGAGGAGGCCCTGCCAGCGTCCCTGCAGGCGCACATCGCCGATGGCGTCGCTGTGCGAGCCGGAGACGTCGGAGTCGCCCGGAGCCAGGGTGGAGTGGGCGCGGTCGCTCCAAGGCAGGCTCAGGGACAGGCCCCAATCGGGATCCGGCACCCAGTCGAGCCCCAAGGTGACGGTATTGGTGGTCGTGCGCCGCTGGTATTCGGTGGAGGTATCGAAGGAGGTGGGTCCGGTGTATTTGCCGGTTCCGGACCACAGCTGGTCCTGGACGATGCCATCCCAGCGCAGGTCGGCGCTGAAGCCGGAGCGGACCGAGTAGCCTTGGCTCGCCCAATCGGTGTTGAGGAAACAACCGCAGCTCGAGCAGCCGAACGCGGAACCGAATGGCGAGACCAGGGAGAGTTGAACCAGAACCACAGCCATTGTGGCGGAACTTGCCGGTTGTCCCATTGCATGGCGAAGCTAGAATTCGAGTTGGAATCATTCTCGGAGGTACCCATGACCCTCGACCCTCTCGCCGCTTCGCAGCAGCCCCGACCTGTCCGCGAGGCCTGGAATCCGGAACATGTCAGACAGGATCTGGCCATCATCGCCGCCCTGCCCGGCCGGGTGGCGCGCTTGCTC
>Ga0302282_1002719_pt1 | contig 11950 bp, 8 predicted proteins | sample III_Fen_E1_3_FD_198763 | JGI IMG/M metagenome (GOLD analysis project Ga0302282, IMG submission 198763) | Peat permafrost microbial communities from Stordalen Mire near Abisko, Sweden - III_Fen_E1_3 | ecosystem: Environmental > Terrestrial > Soil > Wetlands > Permafrost | place: Sweden: Abisko... | reverse complement strand
CCGGCAACAAAACTGCCATGGCGAGTCAGTAGATACCCTGCGGCGCCAAACCAGCAGAGAAACACCATGATCGAAAAGCCATTCCACCACGGCACAGTCGATCCGGAACCGCCAGCCGGCGCTGCATGCGGCACATGGCCTGCATGCGGAACGCCATGCGGTATATGCACATGGGTGGGAAGATGCGGAGCGTGCGGCATATGAATGTGCCCGCCAAAGTGGCCCAGTCCCCCCAGCAGCGAAAACGCGCTGAGCAGCAGTCCCATGACAAAACAAACCAGATAAAAAGATTCCCAGGTCATTGCCTTGCTCCCTGTTTCTTCCCGCGCCTTGATTCCTTTTCGGGGTTTTCTGTTCCCTGTTCCGTGCCGGGTTCCCCTGCGAGCGGTCTTTGCTTGCTGGGGTGGCTATTCCCTGTCTTTTGCAGTTTCGGGCGAAGCACTTCGGCAAGCCGAGGAGCGAGCCCGGGCGTCTCCAGAATCGCTTCCAGAAGCAGAAGACACTCACGCGAGCGATCATGCCGCGCCAGGGTCAGCAGCGCCTGCATCAGTTCCGGATCGCGGCTGAATCGCTCCGCGCCGTTCACCAGCCACAGGTCGAGCTTGTCCTCAAATGAACGCAGCTCGCTCTGCAACTCGGGGTGATATCCCTCCGGGTCATCCACCAGGTAGCCGGGATGCACCTTGAAAAATGTGGCGAGGATCTGACGAGTGGTGTTAGTCAGGTGAGGCCGAGCCCCGCTCTCAATTTGCGAGAGGTAACTCTGGCTGAGCTTCGAGCCGGTCTCAGCTTCGATCGCCCGAATCGTCTCCTGCTGGCTCAGGTCGCGGTCAAGGCCGCGCAAGCTGCCTTCCACTTCTCGCAGGTACCGAATTTTCTCACCGAGCTTCATAAGGACCAGCTGACTTAATACACGCTGACCGGGTAAGTGCTCTTGCCTGCAATAGTAGCGCCTCGCGGCTAACAACCAATTGCAATATGCAATATTAATATCGCAATCCGTAATAATTTGCAACGAAAATCGTAAAAGGGTGAATCCATTCCCTTGGATTTTCATCGCGTTTCGTTCTGGAACACTTGTAGACTCAGCGCTTAACTCTGGAAATCAAGCCTGGATCGCCCGTGCAGAAAAATAAGCCGCAGTAGTGCACAATGTCGGTATGCTTACTCGCGCGTGCGCAGATTTCTGCCATTCTTGCCTACCGAAAAATGAATACCCCACCCCCCTCCCCCAATAAACATCACCTTTCAGGGTTACCCAACGAGGAGAGATGGAGACGTAAGCCACATAAGATCAATCGTTTACCTGACTATGTTCCCGACAGTCCGCAGGCGGAAACGGTCGCAAAAACCGCATAAAATCCGAGTTTTCGAGGCATTTTCGGCCATTTTTTGATGATTTAAGGCGAAAAAACGCGGCCCGAAGGCCGCGTCGTCGCAGATCTCATGTCGCCTTACGCCGCGAAGTCGATAAACCCACGCTGCGGATCAGTCGAGATGAGCTTCACCGTCACCTTGTCGCCCACATCGAGCCCTTTGCCGCCGCGAACCAGCATTCCATCCACATGCGGGTTCAGCGTGCGCACAAACGTTCCATACTGATTCACGCCCGTGACAATCGCCGGGAAACTCTGCCCAATACGCGGGTGCAATACCACTGCGGCAATGCGCTTCTGCATATCGCGCTCCACCTTGCGCGAAGCATCTTCCATCAGTGTGCAGCGCTGTGCAATGGCATTCAAGTCGTCTTCGGTGTAAGGTGCAGGCGCCTTTGCCAGCAGTGCCTTCATCAGTCGCTGCGTCACAATGTCGGGGAAACGGCGATTCGGCGCCGTCGAGTGCGTGTAATCCTGCACCGCCAGGCCAAAGTGCCCAGGCGAAGGCTCATTGGGCTTCACCAGCACATATTCGCCGGGGCCCATCAGCTTGATCACAGCTAGCGACAGATCCGGAAAGTGATCGGGATCCTTCTGCTTCTGTGCCAGCAGGAAGTCGTTCAGCGCCTTTGAGTCCGGTGCGGCCGGCAGTGTGGTTCCCAGCCCCTGAGCCACTTCGACAATGCGGTCCCAGCGTTTAGGCGTCCGCACAATACGCCGTATCGAGGCAACGCCGGCATCCTCAAACGTCCGCGCAGCCACGCCGTTAGCCGCAACCATGAACTCCTCAATGAGGGACGTAGCCCGGTTCTTCTGCTGCGAAACAATATCGACCGGCTGATCGCCCTTCAGTTCTGGCCGCGTCTCGATGGTCTCAAGATCCAGCGCGCCATGCTGGAAGCGTCCGCCGACCATCCGCTGAGCCGCCGCGTCCTGCAGTTTCAATTGCGCAGCCAGCTCGGCGCTCGCAGCCACCTTGGCCGGCGCCGGCCCGCTGCCGTCAAGCCAGGCACCCACGGCATTGTACGCAAGCTGCGCGCGGTTGCGCACCAAGGCCGCATAGACCTTACCATCGGAAGTCGTGCCGGTCGAGTCCACGCAGTACTCAATCACATGCGCCACCCGGTCCTGATTCTCATTCAGAGAGGTAATGCCCTCGGAAAGTTCCACCGGGAGCATCGGAAAGACCTTCACGCCGGTATACACAGAAGTGGTCTCACTTCGCGCGTGCCCGTCGATCACCGATCCAAGGGGCACGCACACATCCACATCCGCCACCCCCACCAGCACACGAATCCGTCCGTCCGCCAACTGCTCCGCCCACTCAATCTGGTCCAGGTCGCGTGACGTATCGTTGTCAATCGAAGACCAGAGCAGACCGCTCAAATCCTGCAGCCCCGGGATCGCCGGGGGGCCAGGGTGCGCCTCAATTTCAGCAAGCTGGGCATCGGTTCCAGCGGGAAACTCCGGCTGGAAACCGTGCTCGATCATGGATGCATGGGCGGCGGAAACAAGATTGAAATGCGACGGCTGGTTGGATGACATCGGAATTCTGGCTCCTTCAAAGCGAAAGGCCAGCCTACCACGACAGAGCGGTCGAGGTCTGCGCCACGTGTCCAGTAAAACCGGCACGAATTCAGAAAACGTCGCCTAAAAAAGCAATCGGGCGCCGCAAGCGCGGCGCCCAATCCTTCAAGTTGTTAAACCTTTATTGAATTCCCAAGTCGGCCAGAACCTTCGGCTTAGCTTCGTCCACGGCGAGAAGATTATGGCAAGCGGCACAGTCCTGGGTGATGGTCGTCTTTCCGTCCTTGGTCGCGTGGTCCCCATCGTGGCAGCGAAAGCAGCCCGGATACGCCATGTGTCCAATGTGGTTGGGATGCGTCCCCCACGTAACCTTCATGTAAGGAAACACGTTCTGGTTGTAGAGGGTGACCAGTTCGTCGCCCGCGGATTTGATAAGTGCAGCCTTTGCAGACAGCACATCGGGATTCTGCGAGCGATAGAAGGCAGCAAGTTGCAGAGGAATCTGCGTGCTTGCTTCCTCTTCGCTTGCGTAATTCGCCTTCAGCAGTTGCAGGCCTTCCTTGTGAACCCAGGGCAGATCAGGACTGACAGCGCCCTCGGCCATGGCCCGGTTGAGCGCATCCTCAGCGGTAACGAATGTGTGAGCAGCGCGGTTGTGGCAGTCGATGCAGTCCATCACACGACGCTCACCCTGCGGAACCGCGCCATTCAGTGCGGAAGCACCAAATGCTGTTTCGGAGCCGTCAGCATTCCGCCTCTGCACCCACGGAATTGTAGTGCGCGTCGGATCGGTCGCGATGTATTCAATATGGCCAAGGTGGACGCCGTGAATACCAGTCAAATGCGACAACGAATCCTGACCGCCCAGGTGCAGTACGACGACGGTCTGCGTTTCGGTATTCTTTTCATCGTCGGCAAAGGTGGATTTAACCAGCAACTTTTCACCTATGAACTTCGCCGGCGTGTGGCAGCCTTCGCACGTATACCGCGCCGGGCGCAGGTTCTGCACCGGCGATGGGATAGGCGTGGGATAGTCGGGAATGTACTTGGGCGCCATCGAGGCCAGTGGGTGAAGAGAGACTTCAATCAGCTGTTTGGTGCCGTTTACCTTGGCAGAAACGTACGCGGCCGCTCCCGCGCCGATGTGGCACTCCACGCATTGCACATGGGAGTGAGCGGAGATCTTATAGGCTGTGTATTCCGGATGCATCACGTGGCAGGACTGACCGCAAAACTGCGGCGAATCCATGTACTCGGCGCCTCGGTAGCTGGCAATAGAAACCACCAGCAGATTCACAATCGTTGCCACCAGCACAATATCCAGTCCGTGGCGGAACATCCGGTCGTTGAAATCAACTTTGGGAAACTCCGCAGGAATTTCACCAGCCTTTTGAAGCCTTCGCCGCCGGATGAAGACGCCAATCGGGATCAGAATCAGACCGCCGATGAACACTGCCGGGAGCAGCAGGAAGAAAATGATGCCTAAGTAAGGGTTGTCGTTGGGCCGGCCGAGCATTTCCACCAGCCAATATCCGATCATGGTTACGCCGGAGGCGCTGGTAATCGCACCACCCGCAAGGCTTACGGGGTTGTTGCCGAAGAAAAGTGCAGGCCGCACCCAGTTTTCGCGAAATCTTTGTAACAGTGACACAATGGCCCCCGGTGACTCAAATTGGCCCGCCGGTGACAGCGGGCCCGGTTGAACTATCTGGTTGTTGAATCTGGCTGTCTGTTGCCTTGGGCCCTTCTAATTACCTCAGGCCCTTTTTTACTTCAGACCTTTGTAGAAGGCAGACACTTCCTTGATCTGCTCATCGGTGAGGCCCGCAATCGGCTTCATCTTGCCCTTGCCGTCCTTGACCGCCGCTGAGACCTGGGCCACAGTTAGCTTTTGTATATCTGGGTCGGAGGCGGCCTTGATTCCCATGGCTTTGGCCATCCCGGCGCTTGGCGTGCCCGTTGCGCCGTGGCACATCTGGCACTTGGCTTTATAGGTCGCTTCGCCCGTTGATTGGGCGAAGCTCACGGTACCGGCCAAACTAACTACAGCGGCCAGAACCAGAAGGGATCGAGTCATCTTTGTCATTTCTTAACTCCCGTGTGTATTTCCACGGCCAGTGAACGGGGGACGTTCCTGCCGCGTGGATTCATGCTTGCTTCATGAACTTCAAAAAAACAGCGCATCCAATCCGTGATCTGGACACCAGCGACACCGCTTGAATGGTACTGCTCGTCGTACATCTCCTAAATACCCCCGCCCCTCCGTCAGTAGGGCGGGGATTTGCTTAAAACTCGTAGTGCACTCCCAGCTCTACGTTATTCGCGTGAAAGTTGCGTGGTGCTGTCAGACCGGCCGGTGATTCGGTAAGGCCTGTTGGTTGAGGTAGAGAGGGGCAGGGCACAACCGTCGATGTTAACGAGGTTGTCGTGCTGCAATACTCCGGTCCGGAAGGGCCGCCCTCGCCGTACCCGTAGAAGTTGTATTCAGCCTTCCAGATCAATCCGGTACGAATCGTCCATGCAAGATTCACAAAGGGAGACTGGAACGCAGATTGAAGCGAACCGTTGACTGCCCGCGCATCGTTGAAGAATTGGTTGCCGTTGACAGCGCTGATCCGATAGCCAATGTTGGAGTGGATTGATTTCGCCGGCGACGTCGTGAAAGCGACCGATCCGAACTGGGTCGGAGCATCCATGAAGTCCCGAGCAAACCAGTCCGCAAGCTGGGTCGTCGATCCCCTTGCGAACACGCCCGGGCACACCGCGGGACCGCCGCTGCTGTTCAAAGAAGCAGTGCCGGGCAAGGTTGGAGAGGCGCCGTTGTCATAGCAGATGTTGGTCGCCGTATACACATCGCTGTACGCGTAGTTGAAGTCGAGGCCATAGTGCTCATTCGGCATCAGCACCGCGCCTACACTGAAAACCCGGCTGTGATCGACATGGTTGATCGGGCCTTCATACGGGACATCGCCTGCCGCAACCGCACTGGCATTGTTGTTCGTGTTGTTGTGCCGTTCCAGGTCGTTGAATGCGGCCGAAATCGTGGCCCACGGCTTTGGCCTGTACATCGTGTGCACCCTGTAGTGCCGCGTTTGCCGCGGACCAACCGGGGTGAATGCATTATCGGCGTAGAGCGCCTCCACTGAGCCGTTGATGTCCCAGTTCGCGAAGGGCCGCACCGCCGCGTTGAAGATTCCACCGTCTTCGTTAATGGTCACCGTTCCGTTTGAGGTTGCGCCCACGGCCAGTGGCGTGTTGTGAGGACTACCCTGGGCAATCGAGTGCGTACCGTGGCGATAAGTGAGCGAAAGCGTCGTGCGAGACGAAGCGTCCCAGGTTCCGGTCAGGTTGTTGGTCAGGAAGTTCTGGCCGAAGTAGCCCGGAAGCGGAGTGCCTACAGCGCCGCTACCTTCAAATGTGGAAGCTCCTGCCGCCCCGGTCGTAGTAGTCAGCGGGCCAGCATAGTTGATGGTTTCATTGCCCGCTGTAGCTGGCGTCGCCAGCGTCGTCACACTCGTCATGGTCGTGGTCCCCGGCTGGTGGACACTTGAAAAATCCACCTGCTCGGAAAGACTGAACGCCTTCATCGCCTGCCACACAAGGCCGTAGTCGATGGCTGTAACTTCACGCTTTGCGGTTGCTACGCCCGTATAGGTCAATGAGCGAGTCGTCCCGTTCAAACCCTGGTAGCTGTCATAGTAGTTGGGCAGATTCATGTTTGCGTTGGTATAGCGAACATCGCCGTTCATCGAAATGTTCCGGATGCTTGAACTTTGCAGACGGAAGATCTCCGTGGGATAAAGAATGCGCGTTGGCTGCGAGCGCAGATAGTTCGTCACCACGGCGCATGCCGCATTGATTACCGGCAGTCCGCCCGCAGTCTGAGGCGCGGAGAGGATCGGTGTGGTGCCGATACTGTTCGCATTGCAGGCACTGCTGGAATAGGGCGTTTGGCTGTCGTAGTCGTCGATCGCAACCTTGGTTCCATCGGCTTCCTGGAAAATGAAATCGCCAGGAGCCATGACGAAGTAGGAGTCTGCCTTGTAATGATCGATCTGCTCCTCAAAGGTTACCCTGGTGCCCTGAACTGGCTTCCAGTCGATTCCACCTGTAAAGTCGTCAGTGCTGTTGCGCTGATTCTCCTGGAGGATGGCATCGTACTTGGCGAACTGATAGCCACTGGGGCTCAGACTCGGTCCTTGAAAGATATTCTGCGAGTACCCCGCACGGAACGCTACCTTGGCGAGCGGAAAGATGGTCAGGTTGGTGTCTGTCATGCGCCGAACCGTGTTGAATAGGAACGGCGACTGGTTCACCTGCGGCCATGCAAACGTGCCAGTTGGCGCAGTCTTGGGCCCGATTGGGATCGACTGTCCAGCTGGAATATTCGGGTTGCCAAGCAGATCGTAATCGAAGTACTGCCGGTCGCGCCGGAACAATCCCGAAAACTCGTAAATCTTGCCCTTGGAAAAATCCAGTTTGGTAAAGCTGTTTGGATCGCCGCCAAATCCGCTGCCGATCGCGCTGATGGAATCGACCAGGGTGCCCTTCTTGCCAGGCAGCGCCCTCATCTCAAAGGTTTCGCCCAATACGCGCGGACCAGACTGCAAATTGACCAGCGTGTCGTACATTGCCCCACTGCCTGTTGGGTTGGTTATGCGGCCGCCCAGATCCACGCTCTGATGGATCGTATAGCCGGTTGGAGTAGTCATCTGTGCTTCCGGCGCCGGAAATGGAGCTGCAGGCGTTGGATTCTGCGCAACAGCGATATTTACAGCCGCCGTCAATACGGCGACCCCGATTCCCTCAGCGATGTGCTTGATCACTATCACTGCGGCGGAGGGCTGCTGATTGGATATCTGGAAAAACCAGCCAATCTTTTTCATATGAAGCCTCACTTATGAAACCCGTTGTGGCTGCCATCGAAACCTCGAACGCACGTCCCGGATCCATCCTGATCCGGCGAACATACCGTCCTGCTGGTTTCAAATGTGCCTGCGAACTCCATTAACGGAGAAACGCCGCATTGATGTTTGACCCATGGATGAAGGTGTGGCAGCTGGTGCATGGCGTCAGCTCCGACGAACCCGCATTCATGCTGTGAACCGTGCCGCCCGCTACGGGACTATGGCATTGGTTGCACAAAGTGTTGATGTTCGGCATATTCAGCAGCCGCGCATTCTGCGATCCATGGGGCGTGTGGCAGCCCATGCAGCCTTCGGCCTTGACCGCGGCATGTTCGTAGACAAACGGCCCGCGCGTCTCGGTGTGGCACTTGGTGCATATCGCGTTCTGGTCTGCTGTGGACTTCAGGTTGTTGTTCCCGAACGTCCCGTGAACATCGTGGCAATCGCTGCACTTCACCAGCTTTTCATTCACCTTGTGGTGGAAGGGCATGTCGAACGAGGGCTTCACGTCCGTGTGGCACTGGAAGCAAAGTGTTGGCTGCGCAGCCTTGAGCAGCGGCTCTTCCTTGCTGCCGTGAACTTCGTGGCAGCCGAGGCAGCTGACATTGGCCTTCGCATGCGGTGACCGGTCGAAGTTTGGATGCGCGCCCGCGTGACAGCCCAGGCATTTCGCGTCGACTTCTTTGGGCGTGGCCTTGGCGGGGTTGAAGATCTTGGTAACATCGCCGCCGCCTTCCACGTGAGCTCCACCCGGCCCATGACAGCCTTCGCAATTCACTCCGGCCGTGCCGTGTTGTGCCGCAAGCTTCGTGTGCGGGTTTCCCTCGAACTTTTTGGCTACTTCTTCATGGCAAGTAGCGCAGACTTCTCCGCCGACGTATGCACTCGGAGCAGCGTCTTTACCCTGCGCGACGGTTGGTGTTCCTGCAGTCGCGGCCTGCGGGGCCTGCGCCCCAAGCGAAACGGCGCCAAGAATGAATGCGCCTGCCAATACCATCAGGCACACTCGAAGTGCTGCCCGCTTTCCCGAGGCTACCCCATTCGGTAAATGCCTCACATGATCAACTCTATGCATGGAAAATTCCATATTGGATGATTCCATTGCCGTTTTCATAACTCGCGCTCCCTGCGTCTGAGTGTTGAGGCCGGCAACCGCAAATCCAGGTGCCGGTACGAAAGTGTGTCGATGGTCACGCTGCACGAAAACCACCCTGTGTGCGGAGCATCACTTATGCGCTGAATCCTACGTCCTAATCTGCCTCCGAGCGGTGATTTTCATCACATTAAGGGTGAGCAGACCAATCGCCAATCTGAACCTTCTGTGCTTAGTTTCTGCTTAGACAATGCACCTGCGTGCACCAGATGCAGCCGAATTTCTCTCGATTCCGGAGGCTCTGCCGCTATTCGGATACATCGGCGGCTTCTGTCAGGAGATGATCAGAATTCCAGCTTGTTCGCTGCACAAAAAGACACACTTTCCCGTTGTAAATTGCCCCCGTTTCAGATTGGAGGAAGACTCTATATGCGTGAGGGCCGTCACATCCAAGCCCCCCACTCCTCCGGCAAACTTTGGTTGACGACAAGCCCAGTTTTGGAAAATGGACTACAGCATTTTCACTTTGGTTGGTTCGCTTTTTACCAGGAATCAACCCGAGCCGAAGGCGCCTTCACCGCGTCAGAAGTGACAAGACGATGGCAGATGCAGCGATCCCGGCACTTGTTCACGCACGCCAAAAGCACATCCCCCGGCAGGCAGCAGCGGGTTGCGCGGCTTGCGCCAACCGCCGCCCTGGCTGGTTTTGCTCTCTGGGCAGTGCGGTTCTTGCAGATCTTGAACTGGCTACCAGCACCATCGCTCTGCCCGCACAGGCCTCGCTCTTCAAAGAGGGTGAAGATGCGCGTCTGCTGTACCTGATCTGCGGAGGCTACCTGAAACTCACCGCCGGTCAGCACGATGACCGCCAAATGATCGTGCGGGTCGCCGGGCCAGGCTCTATGCTCGGCCTCTATGCAGTTCTGTCTCACGGGGTCTATGAGGTGTCCGCCGAGTCGCTGACCACTGCGCAACTTCGGCCTGTGGAGCGGGACAGATTTCTTGGCTTCCTGCGCATCCACAAGGAAGCGCAGATGCGGGCCGTCCAGTGCATATGCCAGGAGTACCGGTTCGCGTTGCAGGATGCCTGCCGCATTGCGCTCGCGGAAACTGTAGCTGCGCGTCTGGGTCGATTGCTGCTCGAACTAGCCAATCAGATTGGTGAGCACCTGGAAGGTGGCGAGTTCCGGTTTCCCCTGCTATTGACACACGAGGAGTTGGCTTCAATGGCCTGCACCACGCGTGAAACGGTCACCCGGACCCTCGGCCAGTTCCGCAAAGATGGCTGGGTCTCCATCGAAGACTCGTTGATCACTCTTCATCATCCGGACAAGTTGCAGACGTTGGCGTAAGCCGCTCCTTCCAGTCCGGCGGTCAAATCCCCATCTTCCGCTCGCCTCCGGCACGTTAGCCAAGTCAAAGAAGATATGATTTTAGTAGCTCTATCATTCTCGGGTGGGAGTTCCTGTTGCGTATGATTCGTTCTGCTGCTTGTTTTTCTGGTGTACTTCTCTCTTCCTGCATTGCGGCGGCATTCGGCCAGGCTGCGGCTCCAGTGTCCTCGCCTGCGCCAATCAATGTGACCACCGCCGAAAGTCCCGCCATCAAGGAGTTCCAAAAGATTGAAGACTCCTGGGCGGATTCGATCAATCAACACGACCAGTATGGCCTGGAGTTGGTGCTATCCCCTTTGTTCGTGGATGTTTCAGCCTCAGGCGACATTACGACGCGCAACCAGCAGGTGGCCGCGGTCATCACCGGCGAAGATAAGTCCATCCACCTGGATCAGCGGGTTATCACAGTGCGGATGCTGGGCGATGTCGCCGTTGCCAACGGGACCTATACGCTGCATCGAAAGGCCAGCTTGGGACCGGTCGATGAAAAGGGCGTGTTTACCCACGTCTTTGAGCGCACCCATGGGGGTTGGTTGTGCATCAACTCGCAGCGGACTGTGCTGCGCGAAGAAGCTTCAGGAAAGACGAAGAAGCAATCGAATGCGGAACTCCCGTTCCATATTCCGCTCTTCACCAAAAGCACCCCGAATAATCAGTAGGACCGCATAGCCACGCCAATTAGTGCATGCGCACGGCGCGAGTCTGCCCTGGCAGGAGTTTTAGCTTAGGGAAGATTGAGCCGCTGGGCTCGGTCGCTTTGCGCCTTGCAGCCGAATCGAGACATGCACAAGACCGAGCGCGGCCGGTGTCACACCGGGCAACCGGCTGGCCTGCCCGATGGTAACCGGGCGCACTCTCTCCAGCGTCTCGCGCATCTCCCGCGACAGCCCACTTATGGCGCCGTACTCAATCCACTCGGGAATGGCCACAGCCTCTGCGGCCTTGAGCTTCTCAATCGACTTCTTCTGCTGTTCCAGATACCCTGCAAACTTGATCCCGGTCTCAACGGCGCGAGCCTCATTGCGGAGTACTGCAGGCAGCAGCACAGTCTCTGCGTTCAGTTCGCAGCCCTGATTGCCGGCCAGCGCGGCAGATAGGTCCGCGAGCAACGGCTCTTGCGCAAGTGTCTCTCGCAGCGCGCCAAGCGCCGGTTCAATCGTGACTTCAGGCCGCTTCAGCAACTGCGCCCACGTTAATCCCGCGGTCGCAGTCAGTTCCGCAAAGCCAGCTGCCGCCAATCCACTGGCATCGACCTTTCGCGTCGCCAACAACAGTTCCAGCGCCGCCATGCGGAGCTGTTTCTGTTCGTATTCTGCCCATGCATCGTCGCTCACCAACCCCAGCCGTCGCCCGTACGGCGTCAGTCGCCGGTCCGCGTTGTCAATGCGCAGATGCAGGCGGAACTCCGCACGCGAAGTAAACATGCGATAAGGCTCATTGGTGCCCTTGGAGATTAGATCGTCAATCAGGATCCCCGTGTAGCCTTCTGATCGGTCCATCGTGAACGGCGGTTCACCTTTCAGCCACAGAGCCGCATTAATCCCGGCCATGATCCCCTGACAAGCCGCCTCTTCATAACCGCTGGTTCCATTGATCTGCCCCGCAAGATAAAGTCCCTGGAAGGCTTTCACGCGCAGCGTTCTGTCCAGTTCT
>Ga0302282_1002711_pt1 | contig 11962 bp, 7 predicted proteins | sample III_Fen_E1_3_FD_198763 | JGI IMG/M metagenome (GOLD analysis project Ga0302282, IMG submission 198763) | Peat permafrost microbial communities from Stordalen Mire near Abisko, Sweden - III_Fen_E1_3 | ecosystem: Environmental > Terrestrial > Soil > Wetlands > Permafrost | place: Sweden: Abisko... | reverse complement strand
CTATTTGCGAGTGAGCGCGTGAGATAGGAAATGAGAGCTCGAGGACTACAGAAATTGACGATGAAGAGAAAGCTGGGGATATTCGCGGCCGGAGTCGTGCTGCTTGCGCTGCTGGCGCCGGTGGGAGGCCAGGAGCAGAAGTTCCCGGTAATCTCGGTGATTGATGCCGACAGCATCGCCGGCCGCCCGGTACAACTGGATGACAAGGGAAAGCTGCAGCCGTGGCCCATGCCCGACAACACGGGCTACTCGTATTCGGCCTATGTCCTGAGCCAGTGGACGATTCTCTGGGACCAGTACAATCGGCAGCGGCTGCCGTGGTTCTATTGCTGTTTTGACTTTGACCGCACCACCTTTGAGTTGCAGCCCGATCCACACTGGGTCAATTCCACCGGCTATCTGCGGGCGATGATGGAAGGGTTTATTGAGCGACTCTATCCATACACCGGCGATCCGCGCACGCTTACATTTCTCGAGTCACTTGTCGACTACGAACTGGAACATGGGCTCACGCCCGAAGGCTACGCGTGGTCTGGTGTTCCTTATGCTTCAGCCAACCCGGGCGCAACGCGCTACAGCGGATGGAGCAACCTGGGCGAGGACTATTTGGAACCACACGTGGTGGGTGAGGATGGCTACGGGTATCTCAGGCTGTACGAGATGACGGGCAACACCAAATACCTGCGCGCGGCCATTCGCTGTGCTGAAGCGCTGGTAAAGAACTATAAGGAGGGCGACGCCGAACACTCGCCCTGGCCGGTACGTTGTTACGCACGCGACGGAAAAGCGCCGGGCGGGCCTATGGGGCCTTACACGGCAAACGTGATTGAACCCATCATGCTCTTCGATGAGTTGATCAGGCTGGGACAGGGGAATGTGCAGGACTATCAGCGCGTCAGGGCCGCAGCATGGGACTGGTTCAAAAAGTATCCGCTGACCAACAATGTTTGGGTTGGCTATTTCGAAGATACTGCTCCGAGCATGGGGAACATGAACCAGGTGATTCCGCTGGAGTTCGCGCGCTATGTGCTATTGCATCCTGATAAGGACCCGGAGTGGCGCGAGCATGCGCGCAAGCTTATCGAGTGGGTGAAGACCACGCCCAAATGGCCCAAGTACATTGTGCATGGCGCGACGGTGACCACCGAACAGGGCAATGGCAAAGAGTTCTGCTGCAATTTGCCTAATCAATGTTGCGACAGCCACACATCGCGGCTGGCCGCGGTCGAAGCGCTTTATTACGACAAGACCGGAGATGGAGCATATAAGGAAGAAGCCTATCGCTCTTATAACTGGGTGACTTACTTTCAGGGCCTGTCGGGGGCGGCGCACGCCCCTTTTGCGGGGCAGTGGTGGTTTACCGATCAGTACGCCGACGGGCCGCGACGAATGATGGATGCATTCTGGGCGGTGCCGGAGTGGGCGCCTGTTGACGAATCGCATCTGCTGGGCTCGAGCTCGGTGGTGACCAGAATCCACTATGGCAAGGGCTCGGTGACTTACTCGACATTTGATGCGCAGAGCAGCGACGTGTTGCGCCTGGATTTTGTTCCGGAGTTTGTGACCGCCGATGGCAGGCCGCTGGAAAAGCGCACGGATCTTGATCAGCCCGGCTACACCTTCGACGCCGCAACCCATGTGCTGCGGATTCGCCACGACACGGCGCGCGAGATCGACGTGCAGGGCGACGGTGGCGTCGCTCCCGCGCAAATGATTACCTTCGACGATCCTCATCTGGCCGCCGGCACCGTACTTAAGGGCGAGTATCCTGCCGGAGCTGTGGAGTGGAATGCCGACGAATGGAAGATTGGCGTGCCGCACGGAGGTTTCGGCACTTTCAATCTCACGCTCAACGACCGCAAGGCTGAAAGCGCAGGATTCCGTTTTTATCGCCCGCGCTATTTTGTCGGCCTCGATGTTTACAACGACGGCGCGCAGGAGGCCACCGTGACGATGAGCTGCCCTGAGATGCGCGAAGTGACGTTCACCATCAAGCCGGGAGAACTGCGCCGTCTGCGTACTGGCTGGCCCGACCCGAGTTCGCGCGTCGATTTCACTTTGAAAAACGGCGAGGGGCTGATCTTCGACAATCTTGTTTATCGGCTGGACTGAGTTTGACTGTCGGAGATCGGCTCATTGTAAAGCCCATCGCATCGATCAATCGATGACTTGCTCCAGTTTCAGGTCGCGGCTGCTCGCGCCCACGCTCAGCGTGCGCTTTCCCGAAGGGCGCAACCACTTTCCTTCCTTGGTTGACCAGTATTCGAGTTGGCGCGGAGCTACGTGGATGGTCACGTCCTTCGATGTACCGGCGGAAATTGATTCGCGCTCGAAGCCGGCCAGCGATCGCACCGGAAACTTCACTCCCGCCGGAATTTCGCTGGGCACGCCCAGATAGATCTGCGGAACTTCGTCGGAGTCCATTGCGCCGGTGTTCTTGATGGTCACTTGCACGTCGAGTCCACCGTCCGTAGCCGTGGCCACTTTCAAGCCGGAGTAAGCAAAGCTGGTGTAACTCAGTCCGTGGCCGAAGGCAAAGAGCGGATCGATCTTCTGCTTGTCGAACCAGCGGTAGCCCACGTTCACGCCTTCGCTATAAGTGGTTTTGTGGTCTACGCCCTTCTTTGAGCGCTCAGGATATTTGGGATCGGTGGCGGCGTAGTCTTCAAGCCGCTTGGCCCAGGTGACGGGCAGGCGGCCGGCGGGGCTTGACTTGCCCAGCAGAATGTTGGCGGTCGACCAGCCGCCTTCGTCGCCCGGCCACCACATTTCGAGTACTGCCTTCACCTTGTTTACCCATGGCAGGGCCACGGGCTGGCTGGTGTTGAGCACCACAATGGTGTTGGGGTTGACGGCGGCAATCTCTTCCACCAGCTTATTCTGCTCGCCGGGCAGGCCAAAGACCGGCTCCAGGCGGGTCCAGAGAAAGACCACGGCGACCTTTGCGCTCTTTGCCGCGGCAATGGCTGCTTCGTGGTCGGCCTTGCGCTGCTCGGGCGTGTACCAGTTGAGTCGCACCTGCACCGGCACATTGGAACTGTCAGGGCTGGTGCTGATTTCGATTTCATGCGGTCCGGCGGTCAGGTCGACTGGTCGGCGAACATTATCGAGACGGTCGGTGGTGGGGATTGCGTTGTCCTGGTTGGCCTGCAGAATGTCGCCATGCACGCCGCCCTGGGCAGCGCCGGTGCCGCACAAGCCTTTGCCATCGAGCTTGATGATGGCGTTGGTGCCCATGGCTTGCAGATAGATCCAATACTGGCCTGCGTGGGGTGCGGTGAACTGGCCCTTCCACACTACGGAGGAGTTGGGTGGGAGCGCTTTGCCGTTGGCCACGGTGAAGTCGATCTGCGCGTCTACTGTGTCGGCTCCCGCGCCCGAGCGGAGCAGGCCCGGCATTCCGTTATGGCTGAAAGCGTTGGCGGGAATGGTGCTGCCAGTCATGTCGTCGTCCACGGCAAAGCGGATATTGGCGTTGCCGCTGATCTTTCTCAATGCGTCGAGCGGGCCGATCTGGCGTTCAGGCAGACCCACCGAGCGCTCGCCGTTGATTCCGATGGCATCAATCTGCGCAGCCGTCGGGCCAATCAACACCACGGAGTCGAGATCGGCGGCCTTCAGCGGTAAGGCGTGATCGTCGTTTTTGAGCAGCACCGCAGACTCTTCGCCGGTCTTCTCGATGACCGTGGCATTCTCTTGCACCGACTGCGCTGTGACTTCGTGTTTTGAGAGGCCATCGAGATAGCCGAAGCGGACCATCTCGTAGAGTACGTGGCCGGCAGCACGATTGACGTCGACTTCGCTGACGGTACCGTCTTTCAAAGCGGCGACGATCTTTTCGCGAGGGAGATTGACGCCGGAATCGTAATTATCGTCGGGGCCTGGCCTGGGTTCTTCAGGGATATAGCCGCCGAACATGTCGCCGCCCAGATCGCCCTCATCGGTTTTCTTCGTAGCTGGCGCAGGAGGCGGTATCGGTTGGGCATCGAAGAAAGACGGAAGCGACGAGGAGTCGGCGCCCGGCGGCGGCTCACCCGGCATTTCCATATCCAGGCCGGCGCGGATAAATTTGACGGCGTGCGTCGCACCCCAATCGGAGGTGACGAAACCTTTGAAGCCAATTTCCTGGCGCAGGATTTTCGTCATCGTGGACTGATTGCCGCAGGCATAGGTTCCATTCAGCAGATTGTAGGAGCACATGATTGAAGCCACGCCGGCCCGGATGGCAGCGTCGAATGGAGCCACGTAGACCTCGTGAAGCGTCTGATCGTCGATCCAGGTGCTGGAGCCGTCAGAGTCGTATCCGACAAAATGTTTTACCTGCGCCATCACATGCTGCGACTGAATGCCCTTGATCTCTGCTGCGCCGATTTCGCCGGTCAGGAAGGGGTCTTCGCCGAAGGTGTTGTAGCCGCGGCCGTACTCCATATCGCGATCGATGTTGACGAAAGGCTGCAGCGAGACATCGATGCCCAGTGCGCGGTCTTCGCGGCCGATCACCACGCCGTTGGCTTCAGCAGTCTTGCGGCTGAAGGTTGCGGCCACGCCCATGGTGGCCGTTTCTGCCTGCGAGGGATGGCGAGTCAACACGCCGGGAGGGCCGTCTGCAAAGCGCATTCCGGGTATCCCCAGGCGGGGAATACCGCCCAGATAACCGGCTTGCCCCTGGTAGACCTTAGGATCTTCCTGGGTGCCATGAATCAATTCCAGCTTCTCTTCCAACGTGATCTGGCTGAGAAGTTTGTCAACGCGTTCATCGCCGGTGACCACCGGAACACTTTGCGCGCAGGCCGTACCAGCGCTCAACACTAACGCCGAAATTGTGCAACTCCAGACACAACTTCTCAATAGCATGCAATCATCCTTTAGCGCGCAGCACATTTGACAGCGCAAATCAGGTACAAGTATACAGAATATGAAATCGGTTTCCTATTTTGCGAAGAGGCAGAGAATGAGCGACGAGGTTCAGGCAGTATCGAATTCGACGCCCGGCTCCGGGACACTTTCGGAAACCAGGCTTTTTGCCGATATCCTCAAGCAACCCGCACAGCTTGCTGCATCGTTAACACATATGTTGGGCCCGGGGAAACCTGCGCTGGACGCGGCCGCAGCAGTTTTGCGCGGAGCCAGATCTGTGGTGATTACTGGAATTGGAGCAAGCTGGCATGCGGGGATGGCCATGCAGGCAGAAATGCTTGCCGCTGGTATTCCGGCATTACTGATCGATGCTTCAGAGTTGCTCCATTGCGCTGAAGTGCCGGAAGGCGCTGCCGTGGTGCTGCTATCGCGGAGCGGAAAAAGCACTGAGATCGTACAGCTAGTTGAAAAGTGCCGCGCCAGCTCGGCGTCGGTTATTGCGATTACCAACCAAGCTGACAGCCCGCTTACGCAAGGCTCTAACATTGTTCTCAATACAAGTATTGACTTCGATCACGCAGTCTCGATTTCAACCTACAGCGCCATCGCGCAGGCCGGTGTTTTGCTGGCGCTCGAAGCCACAGGCCGCTCGGCCCATGCGATGCAGGCAGAGCTGATGCACTCGCTATCGGCGGCGGCTGCAGCCATTCCGCATTGGTGCGAGATCATCGAAAGCTCGGGCTGGCTGGGAGAGGGAAACGAACCCACCTATTTCATCGCTCGCGGCGCCAGCCTCGCCAGTTGTCACGAAGCCAGGCTGCTTTGGGAAGAGGCGGCAAAGAAGCCTGCAACCGCACTGACCGCCGGTGGATTCCGTCATGGCCCGCAAGAAATTGTACGGAAGGGACTGCGCGTCGGCATTTGGATCGACGCACAGCGCATGCGCACGCAGGACCTGAATCTCGCCCGTGACCTGATGAAGCTGGGTGCCAGCGTACTGCTCATCGGACAGCAACTTGAGGAGACTGCAGGCGACTGCGTGCTGTGTCTGCCCGCCATTCCCGCTCGTTGGCAGTTCCTGATCGACATTATTCCTATCCAGATTGCCGTTGAAAGGTTGGCCGCGTTGCGCGGCGAAGACCCCGACTCCTTCCGGCTCTGCAAGTACATTGTCGAAGACGAGGGTGGATTGATTCACCCGGAGGATTAACTTAATTGCAAGCGGAGCCTGGAACGGAGTATTGACCGATGAAATTGCCAAAATGGCTGTGGCTTTCGCTGGCAGTGCCGGTGTTGTGGGGACTATGGGGAGCGCTTACCGAGATTCCGGAGAAGCGGCTTGATCCGCCTTTCCCGCCGACGCTGGGCTATGTCGTCTGGTCGCTGACCATGATTCCGGTCTGCGTGTTTGTTTTGCGCAAAATGAATTGGAAGCTGACCCGCTCGGGGCGCTCGATCTTTTATGGTTGCGCAGTTGGCTTTTCAGGAGCGGCCGGGCAGCTCATCTTGTTTCGGGTGCTTGACCAGGGGCCTGCGTATCTGATCTTTCCCATCGTCTGCCTATCCCCTGCTGTAACGATTGTGCTTTCATGGGTCCTTCTTCGAGAGCGAACTTATCCGCTGGCGCTCACTGGCATTCTGCTCTCTCTGCCGGCAATTTTTCTTGTCTCGCTGCAGGAGCCAATCAATAGCCCTGTGCATGGAAGCATGTGGCTGGTGTGGACCATCGCTATCTTTTTCATGTGGGGATTGCAAGCCTACTTCATGAAGTCGTCGGCCAATGCCATGAGCGCCGAGGAGCTTTTCGTCTACATGACTCTCACCGGGCTTGCGCTGAGCCCGGTAGCGCTGGCGATGGGACCCGGCATCCACGCCGGCTCCGGCTTGGGGTTCGGTATCACCTACATTATTCAATCGCTCAACGCGGTTGGCTGTCTGCTGTTTGTCTATGCGGTTCGGTATGGAAAAGCGATCGTGGTGGTTCCCATGGTCAACGGTATGTTTCCCCTGGTCACGATTGTGGTTTCGCTGCTGATCTACCAGCAGATTCCCGGCAAATACAATCTGGCGGGAATGGTGCTGGCCCTCGTCGCGGTTCTTTTGATGGCTTTCGATGAGGTTAGGCACAGCCCTGCCGAAACCGTACTGCCCGGCTAACTTTATCTCGCCCTGACACGCCGTTGATCAGATGCTTGTGCAGTGGATTTGCGCACCACCAACTCTGTCTCCAGAGTGTATTCGGCCCCTTTGCGACGTTTCAGTTGCATCATTTTCTCCAATGCGCAAAAAGCCGTTGTGCCGAGTTCTTCGCGCGGTACATTGATGGTGGTAAGCGAAGGACGCGCCAGGCTGGCAAAGGCGATATTATCAATGCCCACCACAGAGACTTCTTCAGGCACTCGCACGCCTGCTTCTTCCAAGGCGCTCATTGCCCCCAAGGCAATCAGATCGCTGCCGCAAAAGATGACGGTGGGCATCTCAGGCGCCGCAAGAATTGCCTTCACCGCAGAGGCGCCCGCATCGATGCGGTAGTCGCAGTGGATGACCGGAAATGGCCGCAGCTTGTTCTGAGCCAATCCTTTTACCAGTGCGGATTTGATGTGCTCCGCGGTGCGGCTGCCTTCTGGTCCGGCAATCACCGAAGCGCGGCGATGTCCTAGACGAACGACATGTTCGATGGCCTGTGAAATCCCCCGGCTGTAGTCCACGTTAATGTTGCTGACCAATTTGCCTGCCGAATACAAATTGCTGAATACCATGCAAATGCCTGCTTCCGACAGGGGCGCGGCGGCGGCCATTTCAATTGAGGAGGTCAGAATTGCAACGCCGCTGACGTCCTTTTCGACGAGTTTGCGCATGAGCGAATCGGTGCGGGTGCGGCTGTATTCAGTGTTGAGAAGAAGCACGTCGAGGCCGTGGTCCCAGGCAGCTGCCTGAAAGCCGCGGATCACCTCGGGATAAAAGGGATTCGCAAATTCTGAAATCACCAGCGCCAACAGATCGCTATGGCCGGTAGAAAGCCGCTGCGCATGGACATTCTTGTAATAACTGAGCTCATCGACAACCGCGAGAACGCGTGCCCTGGTCTGGTCAGCAATATAGTGTGTATTGTTCAACACCCGTGAGACCGTTGCCGGCGAGACGCCCGCTTTCCGGGCGACATCTTTCATTGTGTAGGCCATAAGCAAGTCTCATTCACGCTGGTGAAATGCACAAGAAATTTCCCGAGATGAGGATTAGGAAAGCCGTTTCATTATCTCCCATTGCCCGTCTTCGGTGCGCGTCGGCCAGCAGGGAAAAACGGAAGGCAGGTGAGGCAGCGCAGCGGCAGCCGATTTCGAATGCCCGGGGTCAAAACTATATTATATGCCTTATATTACTCAATATAAATCACTTATAGTCGATTGTAATTTCAGTGCGATCTGGCAAAGCAAATCCTATAGTTCACTTCCCTGCGGCCGCAGTCTCCTCCCAGTTTCCGCTTGACAGGGATAAATTTCCAGAACGATAGTTTTCTGAAATCGGTTTCCTATGCTCGGATCGAGTAGCCCGGCAAAGGAGTGCGAGACAAAAAACCATCTGCGGGAAGGCCGATTTCCGAACCCCTTGGACGTGGAGATGTCATATGGTTCCTGCCAACGATCTGGAAAAAGAGCATTTTCGAGGGAAGCTGGCGAGGAGAATCGATCGTGGACATGGAGCAAGCAGAGCGCCGGCGAAACAGTACAAGTCAACATTTCAGGAGGCGGCACATGAGAAAGACGACGCGATGGATTCTGCCCATACTTCTAGTAATATTTGGGAGTGGGGCATGTTATGCGCAAAGCATTAACTCCGGCGACATTCGTGGCACGGTGACCGACCCCAGCGGAGCCTTGATTCCCTCGGTCACGGTTACGGTGATGAATACCGACACAGGAGTTTCAAAGGACTTCACCACAAACAGCGATGGCCTTTACGACACCAATTCCCTGGAGGTTTGCAGGGCTCACCTGGTGTAGGCCAGCAGTATAGTTGGTATACGACCAACTCCAACGGGCAACAGGTTGGTACCCAGCAGATCAGCAGTTATAACGTTGGCGGACGCAGCGGAGAGGGGCAGCTACGGCTGGAATTCTGATCCCAATCGATACACCCTTGGGGGAGATTGCAGCATTGCCTGCCGTCTCCCCTTTTTCATTGGTGCGGCAGGCATTGCGCGCGGACAATCTACTGCGTAACGCGAAGGTTGTCGAACTGGATGCGGTCCCACTCGGTTCCCAAGGCGATCATGCCGTGAGTGTGGACGGTGTCTTCAGCCAACGTGAGTTGCGTTCCATCGAGCGAGGCGATGATCTGCTTGCCGTGGAAACGCAGTTCCAAATGATGCCATGTGCTGCTATCGAGCTTTACCGATCCGGAACCCAGTGTCACCGCAGGCTTGTTGAACGACTCAGACAACAATTCCCATGCGCCGTTGGGCTTGACGCGCAAAATATAGCCGCTTGGACAGTGCGCCTGGTAGTCCTGAAAGTTGTCTGCGGAGTCGATGCGTCCCATGATGGTTGCCGGCGCTGCGGATAAAAAGCGGACATCGGCGGCGACACTGTAGTCCGCCCAGCCGGCATCGCCCGCCAGCGTGTATGGATCGGGTGTCGACGCCCAGGCAATGGGCCTGGTGGTAACCACTTGTTCGAGGCACCGGCCATCACGACCTGCGCAGGGCTGGACCTCGAAGGCGCCGTCCTGATCTGACAGATACTTGGGCGAATGCCCCAGAGACACCTTCTCAAAGTCATCCTCATAAGGAAACGGAAATGCCGACGCAGGTGGAGGTTGGGCTATTCCTTTCCCTTGTCCGGTGGTTGTGGTCAGCGTGTAAAGCGATTCCGGTTGGAATGTGTACTCAAACGCTCCGTTTACCGGCTTAATGCTTTTGACCTTCTCGAAGATGTGCGTGCTGTTTGTCTCCCAGATATGAACCTGAGTGGCTGTCAATCCCCCTGTAAGCCGGAACATGACAGTTTGCGAGTGCTTTGCGTCGATCGTTTCCACGACCACGCTCCAATTCTTTTTGTCTTCGGAACGCAAGGCAACATAGCTCCCCTTATCCGGCAAAAAGCCTGAGCTGGAATCGAGATACTGCCATCCTGGCTGGGCAAACTGTGTAGTGTGGGCAGTGACCCAGATCGTTGATTGAACGTCGTAGTGCCCTGACCATGGGGTGTTGGCGTACATCAGCCCGGAGTTGGGAGCCGCAAGATTGTCGTAATAAGAAGTGACGGGACTCCATATCTCAGTGGCGGTCATCGAACCCAACAGGTAGTTCTGATTGTAATAATGGGCGAGGATGCGGCCGCCGACAGGCCAGTCGCGGCTGACAAAGGGACCGCCTCCTTCGTTGGGCTGATCTTCGCTCGACCATAGCGGCTTGCCAGTCTTGCGAGCGGCTTCAGTAGTGGTGATCTTGCCTTTGTCATCGCGCGGATAGTGCGCGCCGATGACGGCAACATCCGCGGCCAGTTCTGGATCCTTGAGCATATGATCGGCCGGCGACCAATCCGTGTCGCAGCAGACGATCTTGGTCGCCAGACCAGCGGCCTTCAGGCGCTGGTGCAGATCCTTGATATAGGCGCCGTCGGGTTCTCTCTCGTTCCAGATGCCGGCGTAAGCAATGTCAAGCGAGTAATCGCGTTTCGCCGTGCGGATAAAGTCCACCACATAGTCTGCCATCTTTGAGGAGTAGAGGGTTTTCTTGCCTGCTGTTTCGGTGCCGACCCACGCAGGAGCGCCCCAAGGAAGAATCTCGAGCACGATATGAGGATTCCGCTTGTGCGCCTCTGACATCAACCACCATTCGTAGCCGCGGGTCGAGTTGTGATCGGAGGCGGCGCGCATGTGGCTGGGCTCGGAGCCGTCGGTGGAGTTGACATCTGCACCCAGCTCAACCTTGAGAAGCTGCAGCGCCGCGCCGTATCCCGGCTTGAACAGGTAGTCGAGAATCTGGCTCCGCTGCGGCTCGGGATAGTCAATCAACAGTCGCGAAGAAGCACCGGCGCTGACCGCTCCAATGCCGTCAAAGACCCGGCCTGGGCTATTGCCATCGAGCACGACGCTTACCTTCTGGCCATTTGCAACTACAGTGGCTAAGCCGACTGTCAGAGACAGAAGCGAACGCGGCAATAGAGCTCCGCTGCATGCTTTTGCCATTCGATTCGTTTCCTTGCAGTTTGTGTGCATTTAACCTTCATGTTCTGAACTTGCGTGAATAACTCGGCGTCGCTCAATTTGTGGCGCTCTTCAACTTTTCGCGTTCGAGAATGTGCAGAATATAAGCGCCCGATCCATATCCCACAATGGGCAAGGCTCCAGTTGGATCGCCTATCTCTCCGGGAAACAATTGGCAGGGCAGAGCGACATACATCTCTGGGACGAGGTTGTGGTCTGCTGCGGCCTTCGTCACGATTCGCTTGAGGATTGCATCCGCTTCGGCATTTCTCCCCAGGCGCCGATAGAGCTCCGCGAGACTGAAATCGACAAATAGAAATTCCTGCCGCTCGTACCAATACTCAAAGATGGAGGGGTCGGTGTAATTGCTGCGGACGCGCCGGTAACCTCCTGAAGCCACTTTAAGCAGTTCCATTCTTTTGATCGTGTCGCGTATGACGGCCCGATCAGTTACAACGCCAAGATTGATAATGGGCAGAAGTGCTCCATCGATATCGTTTTTCTCTTCTGACTCCATAGTTCCGTGCAGTTTTCCATCGCGGATAAAGGCTGCGTTGAACCCCCGCTGAAGAAGCGCTACCTGGTTGAGGACCTTGGCCCGTGTAGTTTCGTCGCCCTCGCTTTTGGCTAAGTCGGCAAAGTTCTTCAGACCCACAATGGCCATAGCCGTGGAGAATGCGAAGCGTTTCTTGTCTTTCTGGTGCTCCTCCCAGATGGATGTATCGGCGGAAACGATCAGGCCCTGGCCAATGGGATCAAGATTTGCCAGCAAAGGCTTCTCGACGAAATCCCGAGCGCTCTCATAAAGGCCGCCGCGGTAGGTAGGAACACTCAGCAATGAGATATCGTGGTATTGCTTCTCATATTCGCCCAGCACCCACAGTACGAGTCCCCAATC
>Ga0302282_1002705_pt1 | contig 11987 bp, 8 predicted proteins | sample III_Fen_E1_3_FD_198763 | JGI IMG/M metagenome (GOLD analysis project Ga0302282, IMG submission 198763) | Peat permafrost microbial communities from Stordalen Mire near Abisko, Sweden - III_Fen_E1_3 | ecosystem: Environmental > Terrestrial > Soil > Wetlands > Permafrost | place: Sweden: Abisko... | reverse complement strand
AACGGGTTTCCTGGCTTTGGCTTCCCCTCGACCTATGCCAATGGCTCAGCCGTGATTTCGTATTGCCTGACCAATCAAATTTGGACCCCCGCCATGAATAGCAACAGTTGCATCACCATGGTGTTCAAGGATTATATGGAGGATGCGATCCCCGATCCCTATCTGTTTGCCGCGGGCACGAATCTTTCGTATGTGGCCAATGCTTATGATACGGAGCACTCCGGTGGATCCATATTTGTGCAAGCTCCTTTGTCCAACCGGCAGAATCTGCAAGGCAGCCATCTGCCGTATGTGTTTTCCGTCCGGCTCAACCAGGGACTGATTGACTTTTGGTTTGATGGTGCTCCCACGATGCCCACCTTGCTGCGGGGCCAGGTCCTGGCCAATGGACTGGGCAACACCCTCGCCTTTGGAAATGCGGTCTTTGGTTCACAAGTCATCTCGGAATCCTATGGTTTTGGCTCCGTGAGCGGGGTGATGGGCGATATCATTGTCCATACCAATCCGCCCTCCGATCAGGAGTTGTCGAAGCTGCATGGCTATCTGCTCAAGAAGTATGGCATTGGCGGCGGCGTGGAGGTCATTCTTGAGGGGGTGAATCAAATGCAGGGGGCCTATTCGACCAACCAAAACAACCTCCAGCAACTGGTGCAGCGGGCCTTGCCGGGGGTGTTCATGCAAAGCGTGTCCGATTCCGGCCAGAGCACGGCACTCCAGTTAAGCAGCCAGTCGAATTGGTGCCAGTATGCGGTGCCGGGGACCGCCGCCAAAAAGATCGTGGTGGAATGGTGGGGGGAGATCGATATGCAATACAGCTGGCCGTTCTCGGCTTTCACCAATGATTGCATCGCTTCGGTCAATCTGCTGCACTCGGCCGGCATGATGGTGGTGGGCTGCACGCTGGTGTCGGACACCAACGAATTGAGCCGGGTCATGACCCGGGCGGAAGCGAATAATTTCATCAAAAACAGCGGGATTTATGATTATGTCTGTGACTTCGCGGCGGATCCGGATATGGGTTATAATGGGGCCTATACCAACACCACTTTTTTCTTCTACAATACGGTTTACGCATTTCTTACCAGCCAGGGTTATGATCGGCTGGCCAATCGCTGGCTGATTCCCTTGCTGTCCCGGATCATTAATGGCGGCAGCACGGCGGTGGCAGTCAATGGAACGTTCGCCGGGAACTGGACCAACCGGTTTAGTGTTCCGGTTGCCGTCGTCATGACGAACAACGCGGCGACGGCGGTGTTTAACGCGTCCGGCGTCAATGTGATTCCGGCCAGCGCGAACCCCGCCAGTTTTACGGTTGGAATTGGCGGCTGGCTGACGAATTCCAGCGGGGGCGGATATTACTACTCGGTGCAATAACCGGAGGCGTCAGGCGAGCAAGCGCGGTGCCCCGCCATGCTCGCGGGCGGGATTTTCATAGCCTTCGTCGGCAGGCAGATGGGCCCGGTTGCGGGCGGCCTGGGAGAGTTGATCGCACCGCTCGTTTTCCCGGTTGCCGGCGTGGCCTTTGACCCAGCTGAATTTGACCTGGTGCTTCTCGCACAGCGGCAACAGGCGCTGCCAGAGGTCAATGTTCTTGGCGCGTTCCTCGCGGTTGAGCCACCAGTTATTCCGGCACCATTTCACCGCCCAACCCTTGGTGACGGCATTCACCAGATATTGGGAATCGCTGTAGAGCGTGACGTGGCAGGGGACGCGCAAGCGTTCCAGCCCCCGGATGGCGGCGATAATTTCCATGCGGTTGTTGGTGGTGGCCCGGAAACCGCCGGTGACTTCAGCCCGCTGCCGGGCGTATAACAGCACCACGCCAAAACCGCCTGGGCCGGGATTCGGCCGGCAGCCACCGTCTGTGTAAATCACCACTTGTGGCGATGGGGGAAGCAGGCTGGGGCCAGGTGACATGTTTATGGCTGATCGAGGTGGAAAATGCCGAATGTCGAATGCCGAATATCGAATGAATGACAAATGCCCAATGACGAATGGCGTCTCGGTAGTCCGCACCGAGACGGATGCCCCGGCGAAAAGCCTGCGCTTGATCTTTGATTCACGACATTTGGACGCTTTCTTTGGCTCGCATCCGTCATTTGGCATCAGCTGCCATGACTGGCGCACAGAACCGCATTCCTTTATTGCGCGGTTTCATCCAGAGCTGGCAACTTGCCTTGCTGGTAGGCCTCCAGGCATTTTTTCAGGGCCGATTTGCTTTCCGTGGATTCGGCATCCACGGCTTTTTGTTCGGTGAGGATGGCTTCATTGGTTTTTCCGTTGAGAAACTGGGTGCGGGCCAGGGTGTCCAATATACCGGAAACCTTCCCCTGCGTGGCCAGGTTCGCGCGCTGCGCCGCGAGTTCGGCCAGCAACCGGCAGGGTCGGTCCACGCCGTTGGCGGTGGCGAGGGTCCACGCCAGTTGGTTTTGGAGGTAGGCGTCATTGGGAAATTTGTCGCTCAGGGCTTCGGCCAGTTGGTGGGCGCTGGTGAGGTCCTGCCGGCCGATCAGGATTTGCAGCCGGATGGGTGCCACCTGGAAGCGGGCGCTGGGCGGGAGGGAATCCTCGATTTCCTTGGTGACAGCCTCGGCGGCATCCCAGTTTTTGGTCTTGAAGGCCTGGGCCAGTTTTTGGTTCAGGGCATGTTCCTGCTGCTGCCGTTGTTCTTGTTTGGCCACTTCCTGGGCATGGGCGGCGACGTCAAAGCGATCGGTCAGGATTTGTTCGAGCGTGGATTGATCCAAGGCGAGCGGATGCCCGATCCAGGCGACCTTTCCCTGGCGGTTGATGACAAAAATCGTGGGCACTTCGTATTGGCCGGCGGCCAGCATCCAACTGGTGGCCATGGCTCCGTTGGTATCCCGGCGCTGGTCGTCCAGGGCCACGCGAAAGGTCATTTTATCCCCCATCTTTTTCACAAACGCCGGGACGATACCCGCATCTTTCTCAAAGACATTCTGGCCAATGGCCACCAAGCCTTCGCTCTGGTATTGCTGGGCGAGGCCATTGAGCCGGGCCAGGGCTCCCTGGCAGGGGGGATACCACGTTGCCCAAAACTCCAGGATATAAACATGGTGGCGGTCGAAGGCTGCCAGGGGATCGCCCTGGACCCATTCGCCCACCTGCAACGGCGGGGCGTCGTCGCCCAGCTTGAGGGTGGCTGCCCGGGCGGAGGCCGCCGCCAATAACACGCCCGCCAATACCAACAGTTTGAACTTGTTAATCATGTGCCGGAGCCACAATAGCAAAGGCACCCTGAATCCGGCCAGAGGATTTGGCGGTGAACCTAGCGGAACGAACCGCTGGCCGGGGTGCGGCTGAGTTGATCCAAGTGGCGGCGGATCTGGGGCTCCAGGTCTTCCAGCAGCCGGTAACGGCGACGGTACATGGCCCGCTTGTTCGGTTTGAGGTCCGCCAGTTCCCGGGGAACGAAGGTGGCGGGCAGGGTGAAGTTGCCGTCCGTTTTCAACTCTCCGCCAGAGTCGAGCCAGAATTCATCGTAGTCGGCCTTGATGCCATCGGATTTGCGGCGGCGGAGGTTGCGGGTTTCATTGCTGACCGCCCGCACGCTGGGGATGTTCCAGAAGGCGGTGAATTGTTGCAGGCTGAACAGCAAGAGGGCTTTGGGCCGCAGGCCAAACATGCCCCGGGTGATCGCCACGATATCCTCCCGGGAATTGGCCGCCTTGCAGCCTTGGAGCCCGCCAATGAAAATCTCCCGCCGGCCAGCGTGCCAGTTGGAGACGCAAAATGACAGGGCAAACAGCGGCGTGCGCTTCCGTTCGTCGTAAAACACAAGCGACAGCTCGCCTTCTTTTTCAAATAGATCCTGGTACCCCAGGCACACGCTGAAGGCGCCCGCCTCGATCTCCGGGAGCAGCGCCAGCCGGACCCCGGGCGGGGTGAAAATCTGGCGTAGCGCCGCGGGGGAAAAGCATTCCCGCGCAAAGGAATAATGTTGTCGTAAAACCTCCCAGCGCTGCCGCGCATCCAATCCGTGCCGCAAATACGGGCGCTGCAATTTGAGCAGCACGCGCGGCCGCATGGCCGCCAAGGGGGCCAGCTCGGGTGATCGCCACAACCCAAACCAGTTTTGGGTCAGGGTAGGCGTGGACAGACCCCGGGCCAGGAACTTGAATTGATGCTTGGTTCCGGCCAGGCTGAAATCCGGGTGGACTTTGCGGGCATGGCTCAACAAAGTGGCGGGCAATTGAACCCATGTTAACGGGCTTGAATGGCCATGATCCTTGGCGGCGCGGCCGGGAATTTTTAGAATTCCTGACCTTGCTGCAGAGTCCAAGTAATTTCCCTTCGCGGGGACGCTAGCTGCTAATAATTTTGTATCCACGAGTCACTTCCACGATAAAACGCCTATTAGTTTTTCGTAAAAAACTCAGGCTGACAAGGTAAAAAGGCGAAAGTTGGAATGACTTTTGATCCCGGCGGTAAAGCAGGGGACGCTGATGGAAAAACCGGCTAACTTTTAACGATGCCAGTTTCGAATGCGCACCACAACTGCCCCTTGGGGAAGGTCAATGGGAATCCTGGCATCTCGAAAAAAGGTTCCGACACGCGGGCTAAGCCGGAACCATGCAGTTAAGGAATAATGTAACCACGGATGGGCACGGATAAACACGGATGAAGAACTGTCGGAACGACGTTCCCACCCGGTTTTCCGCCGGTCTCTAAACGGTGCGCTGGATGAGCCGCTTGAAAGTCCGGTTTTTTATCTGTGGTCATCTGTGTCCATCTGTGGTTGGAATCCTTTTTTGCGGAATCGTTCCGGCTAACGCATGGTCGCCTTCGAAAACAAGTTCAGGACCATAATGCCCGCAATGATCAAGCCCATGCCAAGCATCGCCGGCCCGTCGAGTTTTTGTCCGTAAACCCGCCAGCTAATCAGCGCCACCAACACGATCCCCGCCCCCGACCACACGGCATACGTCACCCCCACCGGAATGGTGCGCAACGTCAGCGACAAACAATAGAACGCGGAAGCATAACCAATCGCCACGACCAGCGATGGCACCCAGCGCGTAAATCCCAGCGTGGCCTTCAGGGTCGAGGTGGCGATCACTTCCGAAACAATGGCGATACTCAGAAAAAACCAGTTCATTTGCCGCCTAACGTGACCCCGCCCCCACCGACCGTCAACTCCAAAGATGAGGGCAATCCACCACCAATCCACCCCCAATCCATTCATCCAAGCATTTGTGGCGCGGTGGCGCGGGGGTGTGAGACAAAATTCTGAAAGACCCGAAAAAGCCGACCAAACGAGGCCTGCGTGGCTACGATTGCATCGATTCGCCGGGGTTGAACTTTTTTGCATAAAAAAACACCTTGGACAGCCTATGTCCAAGGTCCCCTGATAGGCTAAAGCCAAAAAGATCAATTCATGAGCGCCCACAACGTCAAAATGTCACGCCGTGGACCGCCGCCGCATACGGGGGTGGCGACGGCTCGTCGCCCGGTGTTAAATTTAAATTCGGGGAGTGTACCGTCGCCAGCTCGCTGCCTGAATCAAGGTAAATCAAGCCTAATCAAGGTAAATCAAGGTAAATCAAGGTGGAAAAAATGGGCAGGACCCGCTTCCCGTGGCTGCTCAAAGTCGGCGTTCTGAACCATGAACCTAAACGCTCCCTTTCATGGAATGGCGAACGTTGCGGCGGCTGGCTTTCACCAAAGCCGCGCTCCGACCTAACCATCCCACCCGCCCGCTGGCCATCGGTAGCTCGTTTCCTGGCGACACAAACTGCGGTTTTATGCGCTTTTTAAGCTGCTTGCAGATTTTTGTCTCACACCCGTGGCGCGGCGGCTACCCCTTTGCGTTTTGACGGCGTTGCGCTACATTCCCAGCGTATGCAACCGGAAAAATACACCCAGAAATCACAGGAAGCTTTGCAGGCCGCGCAGCAAATCGCGCGGGAGCATTCGCATCAGGAAATGGATTGCGAACATCTGGCGCTGGCCCTCATCGGCCAGACCGACAGCCTGATTCCCGACCTGCTGGAACGTATTGGCGTCTCCCCGGCGCGTCTCCAGCCGGATTTGACAACGGAACTGGCGCGCCGTCACCAAGTTCAGGGCGGGGGCGATCCCTACGCCGGCAGTGATCTGCGCAAAGCCCTCGAATCCGCCCAGACCGAGGCCACCAAGCTCAAGGACGAGTACGTCAGCACCGAGCATCTCTTGCTGGGCCTCGTGGACAGCAGCAGTTCCTCGCTGAAAAAGATCTTCACCAAACACGGCCTCAAACGGGATGCCATCCTGAAGACCCTGATGGAACTGCGCGGCAACCAGCGCGTGACGGATGAACACCCCGAGGCCAAGTTCCAGGCGCTGGAAAAATACGGGCGCGACCTGACCGCGCTGGCCCGGCAGGGGAAGATTGACCCCGTCATCGGGCGGGACGAGGAAATCCGCCGCGTCATGCAGGTGCTCACGCGCCGGACGAAAAACAATCCCGTGCTGATCGGCGAACCCGGCGTGGGCAAGACCGCCATTGCTGAAGGACTCGCCCGGCGCATCGTGAGCGGGGACGTGCCGGAATCGTTGAAAAACAAGCAGCTCGTGGCCATGGATTTGAGCGCGATGATCGCCGGGGCGAAGTATCGGGGCGAATTTGAGGACCGCCTCAAGGCGTTTCTCAAGGAGATCGTGGCCAGCGAGGGCAAAGTCATCCTGTTCATTGACGAACTGCACACGATCGTCGGCGCGGGCGCGGCCGAGGGGGCCACGGACGCGGCGAACATCATGAAGCCCCAGCTCGCGCGCGGCGAATTGCGGTGCGTGGGTGCCACCACCCTGGATGAATACCGCAAGCACATTGAAAAAGATCCCGCGCTGGAGCGGCGGTTTCAACCGGTGCTCGTCGCTGAGCCCACGGTGGAGGCCACCATCGCCATTCTGCGCGGCCTCAAGGAGCGTTACGAGGTCCATCATGGTGTGCGCATCCAGGACTCCGCGCTGGTGGCGGCAGCCACGTTGTCGCATCGGTATATCACGGACCGTTTCCTGCCGGACAAGGCCATTGACCTGGTGGATGAGGCCGCCTCGCGCATCAAGATGGAACTGGATTCCAAGCCCACGGAGCTGGATCAACTGGACCGCCAGATCCTTCAATTGGAAATTGAGCGCACGTCCCTGGCCAAGGAAAAAGACGTTGCGAGCCGCGAACGGTTGCAGCGGCTCGAGCTGGAACTGGCCAATCTCAAGGAGAAATCCAAGGCCCTCACCGTGCAATGGCAGAATGAAAAAGCCGCCGCCAACGCGGTCGGCGTGGTGCAATCGCAGCTCGAACAGGCCCGGATCGAATTGGAAAAGGCGCAGCGCCAGGGCGACCTCAACCTCGCCGCCCAGATCCAATACGGCAAGCTGCCCGACTTGGAGAAGAAGCTCGCGGCCATTGAAAAGCAATCGGCCCAGACGACGCGTACTTCGTTATTGCGCCAGGAAGTCACGGACGAGGACATCGCGCGAGTCGTGGCCTCCTGGACCCACATTCCCGTGTCGCGCATGTTGGAGGGGGAACGGCAAAAGCTGGTGAAAATGGAGTCCCGCCTGGCGCAGCGCGTCGTTGGCCAGAAAGCCGCCATCAAAGCTGTGTCCGATGCCGTCCGCCGCGCGCGGAGCGGCTTGCAGGACCCGGACCGGCCCATTGGCTCGTTTATTTTCCTGGGCCCGACCGGTGTGGGCAAGACCGAGACCGCCCGCGCCCTGGCGGAGTTTTTGTTTGATGACGAGACGGCCATGATCCGCATCGACATGAGCGAATACATGGAGAAGCACACCGTGGCCCGGCTCATCGGCGCGCCGCCGGGCTACGTTGGCTATGAGGAAGGCGGCCAGCTCAGCGAGGCCGTGCGCCGCCGGCCCTACTCCGTCGTGCTGTTTGATGAAATCGAGAAGGCGCACCACGACGTGTTCAACGTCCTGTTGCAGGTGCTGGATGACGGCCGCCTGACGGATGGCCAGGGCCGCACGGTGGATTTCAAGAACACCATCGTGATCATGACCAGCAACCTCGGTTCGCCCATCATCCAGGAATATTTTCTGGATGGCCGCACCGACAAGTCTTCGCATCAGGCCATGGAGAACAAGGTGCTGGCCGAGCTGAAACGGCATTTCCGCCCGGAATTTTTGAACCGCGTGGACGACACGATCATTTTCCAGAGCCTCGACGAGGACGAGCTGGCCCGCATCGTGGAAATCCAGATCGGAAAACTGACGCAACGTCTCACGCAGCAGAATCTGACGCTGGAGGTGGACGCCGCCGCCAAAACATTGCTGGCCAAGGAGGGCTACGACCCGCAGTTCGGCGCGCGGCCGCTCAAGCGCGCGGTCCAGGAGCACTTGCTCAACCCGCTGTCCCTGCGCCTGCTCGAAGGGGAGTTCAAGCCGGGCGACAGAATCAAGGTTGGCGTTGGCGAGGGTGGGCTTGTGTTTAACAGGAAGTGAGTCCAGGGACTCATTTTGACGCGGCCGTGATCGGCGCGGGACCCGCCGGTGGCGCCGCCGCGCTGGCACTGGCCCGGGCTGGATATGCCGTGGTCGTGTTGGAGAAGGCCAAGTTGCCGCGCTACAAAACCTGTGGCGGCGGCATTTTGGCGCGCGGCTTCAAACTCCTGCCGCCCAGTGTCGAAAGCGTCGTCGAACGGGCTTTCACTTCCGTGCAGATGAACTTCCTCGGCACCGGCATGAGCTTTGCCGCCACCCGTCCGCAGCCGCTGGTGCACCTGGCCATGCGGGCGGATTTGGACGCCCTGCTGGCGCGCGAAGCCCGCCAGGCCGGTGCGCAGGTGGTGGAATCCTGCACCGTCAAACGCGTGGAACCCGGCCCGGAGAGCATGGCCGTGATCACCGATGGCGACACCTACCACGCGAAATTTGTCATCGGCGCGGACGGCATCCATAGCCCGGCTGCCAAAAGCCTTGGCTGGCCGGAACTCCCCCGGCTCGCTCCGGCGCTGGAACACGAAATCCACCTGCCAGCGGAGGATTTTGTTCGCTTCGGCCAGTCTTTGCGCTTTGACTTCAACACTATTGACGCGGGTTACGCCTGGATCTTTCCCAAACGCGCCCACCTTTCCGTGGGCATTTTAAGCACCCATCGGAAGTGCCCGGATTTGCCAGGACGGCTGGCAGAGTATTTGCAACAGCTGGGCATCGTTCGCGGGTGGGCGACCGAACGGCACGGCTGGCTCATTCCGTTGGCCCCGCGCCCCGGTCCGCTGGCGCGCGGACGAGTGCTGCTGGCGGGCGATGCCGCCGGGCTGGTGGATCCCATCACGGCGGAAGGTATTTCCCATGCACTGCTCAGCGGACAACTCGCCGCTGCCGCGCTCACCGAAAGCCGGCTGGATCCCGCCAAAGCCGCCCCGCTCTACCAAAGCCTGCTGGAACGGGAGATTCTCAGCGAACTGCGCGCCGCCCGCTTGCTGGCGCGCCTGCTCTATCACCACCCACGCATTCGCGACGCGGTTTTCCGGCGGAACGGCCAGCGCCTCTGCGATTTTGTGGCCAGCGTGATCATGGGAGAAACCTCCTATCGCCAGGCCCTGAAACGCCCGGCCAGCTATCTGAAGCTGCTGGGCTGGAGGTAACCTTCCCCTTATTTTACTTCGCCCCGACTGGGAATCCCGGTTTTGGCGATCACTTTCAAGAACAGCCGGCGGCTGACATCCTAGCCGCGCTCATTGGGATCTTCCAGATTGGTAAAACACCAGTAATGCGATGCCAGCTGTGTTCCTCGACTTCTCGACTTCGGAGTTCGGGCTCAAGCGTTGGCCACCTGCCCCAAAGGGCAGTTGCCAGCGGCGGCATCAGGGACCTATAAGTGAGTAACTTCATAATGCCATGATCAACCAATCCATGATGCCGCAAAGTGGCCGCGATCCGGTGTCCGCTGTGGTGTATCCCGGCGAGTCCCCCTTCCTCCAGGAATTCTACATGGTCGAAAGCGATGGCTTTCGCTGCATGGCTTACCGTGACCCGGAAGGCAAATGGCACTGCGCGTTTCCGGCCGCAGAGTTGCCGGGAAATGTCATCGTACTCGAGTAAGGGGAGTGGGGACGGATAAATGGTTCTTCGCTGTCGGGAGCAATTGGCCTGCCCTGGTCGCAGGCGCGGGGCACTCGGAGTGACGCCCCCTACCCCCCATATTCATGGCCAAGCGATGGAAGGTAGGGCGCGTCAAAACTTTTCGATTTCTATGCCGGCTTCGGCTTTCGGGTTCAGATGAATTCGTTAATGAGGTTTTCAAGGAATTCCTGGCGGCCGCTGACATTTCCCGTGACGTCGCCCTGCTTGAGCAGGTAGGCTTCCAGTTCCTTGAACCCGACCTTGCCCGCCTCGATCTTGGCCCCGATGCCGGTGTCCCAGGAGGCGTAGCGCTGCCGGACGAACTCCGCGAGCCGGCCGTCCTGGCGGATCGCGGCGGCAATCTTCAAGCCGCGCGCGAAGGCGTCCATGCCGCCAATGTGGGCATAGAACAGGTCGATGGGTTCGAAGCTCTCGCGCCGCACCTTCGCGTCGAAATTGACGCCGCCGGTGGCAAAGCCGCCATACTTCAGCACGCTGAGCATGGTGTAGGTGGTCAGATAGATGTTGGTCGGGAACTGGTCGGTGTCCCAGCCGAGGAGTTCATCGCCCGTGTTGGCGTCGATCGAGCCCAGCGCGCCGGCGGCGCCGGCGGTTTCCAGTTCGTGCTGCATGGAGTGGCCGGCCAGCGTGGCGTGGTTGGTCTCGATGTTCAGCTTGAAGTCCTTTAGCAGGCCGTACTCCCGCAAAAAGTTCAGGCACGCCGCCGCATCCGAATCATACTGGTGCTTGGTCGGCTCCATCGGCTTGGGTTCGATGTAGAACTGGCCTTTGAAACCGATCTCCTTTTTGTAGTCCACGGCGAGGTGCAGCAACTTGGCCAGATGTTCCTGCTCGCGCTTCATATCGGTGTTGAGCAAGGTCATGTAGCCTTCGCGGCCGCCCCAAAAGGTATAGCCTTCGCCGCCCAACTCATGGGTGACTTCCATGGCTTTCTTCACCTGCGCCGCCGCGAACGCAAAGACGTCGGCGTTGCAACTGGTGGAGGCGCCATGCACAAAGCGCGGATGGGAGAACAGATTGGCGGTGCCCCACAGCAGCTTGACGCCGCTGCGTTCCTGCTCCGCCTTCAAAACTTTGGCGACGGCGTCGAAATTCTTGTTGGTTTCGGCCAGGGATGTGCCTTCGGGGGCCACATCGCGGTCGTGCCAGCAATAATAGGGGGCGCCGAGTTTCTCGATGAATTCAAAGGCGACGCGCGCCCGCTTCTGGGCGTTGCTCACGGAATTGCTGCCGTCATCCCAGGGGCGCTGCATGGTGCCCATGCCAAACGGGTCGCTGCCGGTGCCACGGAATGTGTGCCAGTACACCACCGCAAAGCGCAGGTGGTCTTTCATGGTTTTGCCGGCCACGATCTCGCTGGCATTATAGTGTTTGAACGCCAGGGGATTCTTCGACTGGGGGCCCTCGAAGGGGATGGATTTGATTTGTTTGAATGCGTTGCTCATAGGTTTATCAGCTTATAATGAATCGCGTTTATAGTAGAAGGAAAAACCGTTGTTTAACGTTTAATTGGCTGTCATCAAATTTATCGAGCGGCGTCCAGCACGGCCTGGAAGGCCGGCTTGGGCTGGCCGGACCGGTCAAACAGCAGGGGGTAATTCACGCGGTGGGGGGCGTTCAGCCAGGAATCGCCATCGGTCACCCCCCAGAAGGTCACGCGCGAAAGGTCGGCCCGATGTTTCTGATAAACCCGGAACAGCTCGCCGTAACGCCGGGCCAGTTCCAACTGTTTGGCGGCGGGCAGGCCATGGGCGAATTCATCCGCCTGGCCGGCGGCCTGGGCGTTTAGCGCGACATCGGCCGTGCGGTTGTGCTGGGATTGGGGAAGCACATCCACATCCAGCTCCGTGATCATGACTTTGACGCCCAGCCGGGCAAACGCG
>Ga0302282_1002697_pt1 | contig 12008 bp, 9 predicted proteins | sample III_Fen_E1_3_FD_198763 | JGI IMG/M metagenome (GOLD analysis project Ga0302282, IMG submission 198763) | Peat permafrost microbial communities from Stordalen Mire near Abisko, Sweden - III_Fen_E1_3 | ecosystem: Environmental > Terrestrial > Soil > Wetlands > Permafrost | place: Sweden: Abisko... | reverse complement strand
CACACCGTCTATGACAACTACGATTGGTTCGTTCGCTTTGCCGACCCCACCTTCGCTTATACCCAGCAGCAAGCCCGCATCTTTGGCCTGGAGATGCTGCACATGGCCGACGCAGACGTGCTTCCGTTCGACTACCAGTCTTACGCGCGGGAGATCTTCGGCTATCTGATCCAGGCGCGCAGCCGCGCAGCCGCCAAGGGGCTGACCCTCGACTTCGCCGGAGCCCTCAACGCCGAGGGCAACCTGGAGGCGGCCGCACATGCCGTCTACCAGCGCCAGCTTGCGCCCCCGGCGGACGTGACCGGCCTGGATCGTGCGCTCTCCTCGGTCGAACCGGCTCTGCTCATCCCCGAAGGCCTCCCGCACCGGCCGTGGTACCGGCACAGCATCTACGCACCCGGCGAGTTCACCGGATACGAGGCTGTGGTAATTCCCGGTGTCAACGAAGCCATCGACGCCTCTGACACCCCCCGCGCGCAGGCCCAGCTTGGCGTGCTCGTGCAAGCTCTAAACCGCGCCGTTGCGGCCCTCACTCCAGCTACTCGATAGCCCTCTGGTTTGTCGTTCCCACAGGAAATCAGCTTCTGTCTTGCACGTGAAGCGTCGAGAACGGTACGAAGTACCGAAGAGCCCTACAACTTGCGCTGTATTCGATTGCCCGCACGTGTTATTCCTTCTGCGTCCGTTGCGGCAGATCATTGCATTTGAGGCGGTCCCACCCGCTCAGGAGCCTCGCGCAATGGTCCAGGACTTCATCATCGCTCTCGTGTTTCTCGCCATGATCATCGCTCCCGCCATCGTCACCATCCCTCCCGATCGCGACGAAAAGGACTCCCTATGATGCAGGCGCGCGCGTTGGAGCCCACACCGGATTTGTGCTGCCTGCCATCCCCCTGCCGCACCCCCCAGGGAGTAGCCGGCATGGCCTTCAACTTTAGCAAGATCGAGATATCGCACCATCCTGCGCTGCGCAAAGCGCCTTTGCAGGCAAAGGCACAGCCTGCTTCATCCTCTGCAAGCGCCTAACTAATTCACGAGGTTCGCCGGCAACTCAAGCGGCTGCAAGCAAAACGAAGGGCCGCATCTTTATCGGATGCGACCCGTTTTGCGTTTCTGGCCTGGCTGTCCTACCCGCGCAGCGCCATCTGGTCGTTCATAATTTGCGTCAGGTCCGGCTTCTTCAGCCCATGCTCCGACTCGTTGAACTTGTCCACCTTGCTCGACCAGTTCATGCTGCAGAATTTCGGCCCGCACATGCTGCAGAACGCCGCCTCTTTGTAGTAATCGTCCGGCAGCGTCTCGTCGTGCATCGCCTTCGCCGTCTCTGGGTCCAGCGAGAGCGCAAACTGCTTGTCCCAGTCGAACGTGTAACGCGCATGGCTGATCGCATCGTCCCGGTCGCGCGCACCCGGCCGCTTCCGCGCTACGTCCGCGGCATGAGCAGCAATCTTGTATGCGATAATCCCGTCCTTCACATCCTTCTCGTTCGGCAGCCCCAGATGCTCCTTCGGAGTCACATAGCAGAGCATCGCTGCGCCGTGCCAGCCAATCATCGCCGCGCCAATCGCGCTCGTAATGTGGTCGTAGCCCGGAGCAATATCCGTCACCAGCGGTCCCAGCACGTAGAACGGCGCCCCGTCGCAAAGCTCAACTTCCTTATCCACCTGCATCTTGATCTGGTCCATCGGAATGTGCCCTGGCCCTTCGATCATCACCTGCACATCGCTCTTCCACGCCTGCCGCGTCAGTTCGCCCAGCGTTTTCAACTCCGCAAACTGAGCCTCGTCGCTCGCATCCGCCAGGCATCCAGGCCGCAGTCCGTCACCCAGCGAGTAGCTCACGTCGTACTTCGCCATGATCTGCGTGATGCGATCGAAATTTTCGTACAGGAAATTCTGTTTGTGGTGGCTCGTCATCCACTGCGCAAGAATTGCCCCGCCCCGGCTCACAATCCCAGTAATCCGCTTCGCCACCAGCGGCACATACTGGATTAGCACGCCCGCATGGATGGTGAAATAATCCACGCCCTGCTGCGCCTGCTCCTCGATAACCTCAAGGTACAGATCGATGTTCAGGTCCTCAAGCTTCTTCACCCTGGCCAGCGCCTCATACAGCGGTACCGTCCCAATCGGCACCGGCGAATGCCGCAGAATCGCCTCGCGAATCATCGGAATATCGCCGCCCGTCGAAAGATCCATCACCGTATCAGCGCCGTAGTGCACGGCGGTGTGAAGCTTGCGCAACTCCTCGTCCACATTCGACACCATCGCTGAATTCCCGATGTTCGCATTGATCTTGCACAGCGACCCCACCCCGATCGCCATCGGCTCCAACTCCGGATGGTTGATGTTCGCCGGAATGATCATCCGCCCGATCGCAACCTCATCGCGAATAAACGCCGGCTCCACCTTTTCCACCTGAGCCACATAGGCCATTTCTTCCGTGATCAGCCCTTTGCGCGCAAAATGCATCTGGCTCATGTTGCTGTCGCCAGTCCGCGCAGCCTCCTCGCGCCGCTTCACCACCCATTCTGCTCGCGGCGACGGCACTTCGTAATCGTTCCCCAGCACATGCGCGCCATGCACTTCCGCGCCCGCTCCATTACCGTTGCCGTGCTGACCGTTGCCGTTGCCGCTCATTCGTTTTCCCCCGCCTGAAATGCCGCACAGAATGCCAATCTTATCCAGAAAGTATACCCCCTCACCGTTCCTCATAGCCCACTCCCCGTTTGCTCCGCGATCGCGGAAGATTGCCGGTCTGGGCGCATCGCGGAACTCTTCCGCCTTCCTCTCGTAACCGCCCGAGCTTCCACAGGCACTCAACATTTTCCTCGCTGAGTCGATATGCCGGGCAGTACCTCAATCCGGGAGAACGCATGTTGCAACCTAAAATTGATCCTCACCAACCCATTCTCGATCATCTATCTTTCGCCGCAAATATCCGCTCCCTTCTGCTCTTCGCGGCCGTGTGCATCCTGCTCGCCGCGACGCCATTGCACGCGCAGGAACGGGCGACCGTCCACAAGGTGCCTCCCGTCTATCCGCCCATCGCGAGACAGATGGGCATCACCGGCACCGTGGTCGTCACCGCTACGATCGATGCATCCGGCAAGGTCATCAAGGCCGAATCGAGCAGCGGCAACAAGCTACTTGCTACCGCCGCCATCGACGCCGTCAAACAATGGAAGTTCGCCCCGGGCGATGGTTCCGCAACCTTCCCCGTCTCAGTCAACTTCGAGAAAAACTAGTTCCAGGCTCCCAGCAGAAAGGCACTCGCACCATGGGCATTCGAGGAAAGCTCCTCTCCAGTATCGGAGTTCTGGGCTTCGGCTATATCGTTTTCTTTGGCCTGATGGAGTGGACGACCTCCACAGCACAGAAGCATCTCCGCGTCGCCTCCGACTCTCTCTTCCCCGCCGCGGCCAGCCTGCAGCAGGCCCAGGCAAGCTTCCAGAAGCTAAACAAGTCCTATCGCGATGCCGTCGTGCTGCAGGACATCTCTGCTCTGGATGCGGGCGATGTCGAGGCACGCGCCGGCGTTTCTGCGCTCGAGTCCGCACGCGACAAGCTTTCCTACAACCCTGACCTTCATCAACGGGCCGCTGAACTCCTTGGCCGCTTCACTGGACTCCACACCAGGGCCAAAGCCGCATACTCCGCCACCATGTCGACCTCGTCGACCGGTGGCCTCTCCAGCGAGACTCAGGCCGCACTCGCCAGCGTCGATCAGGACACCCGCGGTCTCGACCAGTCGCTCTCCGACTTCTACGACGCCGTCGGCAACCGCAGCTACCAGGCCGAGCTCGAGGCAGTCGACGCATCCAACCGCCGCCAGGCATGGCTCGGCGCCGCTCTGTTTCTCATCGCCATCACCGTCGCCACCGCCTCGCTGTTCCTTATGGAACGGCAGGTTTCCGCGCCATTACGAGACCTCGCCCACCGCCTCGCCGACGGTGCAAACAAAGTCGCCGACTCCGCCAGTCACGTCTCAACCTCGAGCCAGAGCCTCTTCCAGGATTGTTCCCAACAGGCTGCGTCGCTCCAGGAAACCGCAGCTTCCTCCGAGCAGATCCGCGCTATGGCCGAGAGCAGCACCGACAGTTGCAGCTCTACCGCCCAACTCGTCTCCATGTCCCAGGACAAGTTCCTACGCACCAATCAATCTCTCGCCGAGCTGACCCACGCCATGGACGAGATCAACTCATCCAGCACCAAAATCTCTAAAGTCATCAAGCTGATCGATGAGATCGCCTTCCAGACCAATATCCTCGCACTGAACGCTGCGGTTGAAGCCGCTCGTGCCGGCTCTTCCGGACTGGGCTTCGCGGTGGTGGCCGACGAGGTGCGCAATCTCTCCCAGCGCTGCGCTCAGGCGGCCAGCGATTCCACCGCCATGATCGAGGAGTCCATCGCAAAGTGCGAGAGCGGGAAGGTCCGCCTCAACGACGTCACGGCCGCCATCCACGCCGTGACAGAAGAGTCGTCCAAGGTCAAAACACTTGTGGATCAGATCAACACCGGCAGCGCTGAACAAACCAACGGCATCAGTCAGATCGCCCGCGCCATCTCCGACATGCAGAAGATCACCGAGGCCTCGACTGCCAACGCCGAATCCGGTGCCGCCGTAGCCAACGAACTCAACGTCGAGTCAGAATCTCTCAACGAGATCGTCCGCATCCTATCCAGCGTCGTGGAAGGCAACTCATCTACACTGCGAGCCGCCTGACGCAGTCCAATCTGTTTGTCATTCCCGAAGGGAATCTGCTTTGTTTTCACGCGAAGCGTCGAGAACCGCACGAAGTGCCTACTGGTTCACTCCGCTCGCCAGGAACCCGCCGTCCACCACCAGAATCTCCCCGGTCACAAACGCCGAAGCGTCGCTCGCCAGGAACACTGCCGATCCAACCAGCTCTTCCGTCTTGCCAAACCGCCCCATCGGCGTGCGCATCCGCAACTCCTTGCCGCGCTCGCTCTTGTCCAGCAGCTCCGCGTTCAGCGCCGTGCGGAAAACACCAGGCGCGATCGCATTCACCGTCACGCCCTGCGAACTCCACTCCACCGCAAGCGACTTCGTCAGCGCGCCTACCGCCGCCTTGCTGCACGCATATGCCGTCACTTCCTTCAGGCTTACAAACGTGTTCAGCGACGCAATATTTATGATCCGTCCATATCCGTTCGCCAGCATGTGTTTCCCGAACACCTGGCAGGCGCGCAGGGTTCCCGTCACGTTGGTGTCCATGATGTCGTTCCACACGTCTTCCGGAAAATCGACCGTCGGCGCGCGCTTGATCTTGCCCGCGCAGTTGATCAGGATGTCCACCTTGCCCCACGCCTTCACCGTCTCGTCCAGCAGCTTCTCCAGCGTCGGGCGATCACCCACGTCCGAGGTCAGCCGCAGTGCCTTGCGTCCCTGCGCCTCGATCAGCGCCGCCGCCTCTTCCACCTGCTCTTTGCGCCGCGAGCTCGCCACCACGTCCGCACCGGCCTCCGCCAATCCAACAGACATCGCCAGGCCAATCCCCGACGTTCCCCCCACCACTACCGCAGTCTTCCCGGTCAAATCAAACAACGCACTCGCCATCTCGATTCCTCTCTCAAATCCGTGAAAAAGGGCCCGTCATCCTGAACGGAGTGAAGGACCCCTGTATTGGTTCTTCTCTGCTCCCGCCTACCGCTGAATCCTCGCCGAGCCACCTTGCGCGAACTGTTCCACCTGGTCCAGCGTTGCCATCGTGGTGTCGCCTGGGAAGGTCGTCATCAACGCCCCATGCGCCCAGCCCAGCCGCACCGACTCGTCCGGAGTCTTGCCACTTAGCAGCCCATAGATAAACCCGGACGCAAAGCCATCGCCGCCGCCTACGCGGTCCAGCACCCTCAGCTCCGCCGTCGGCGCATTCACTGCGACTCCATTCACCCACGCCACCGCGCTCCACGTGTGGTGATTCGTGTTGTGGACTTCGCGCAGCGTAGTCGCAACAATTTTCGTCTTCGGGAACCTCAGAACCACCTGCTCCATCATGCCCAGGAACGCGCCCGTATCTAGCTTCGAGCTGGCCGTCTTCGCACTCGCAGCAACTTCCGGCCCGTGGAATCCAAGCCCCTTCTGCAAGTCTTCTTCGTTGCCGATCAGAACGTCGACGTTCTCGACGATCTGCCCCAGCACCTCGTGCGCGCGCTTCATGCCGCCCTGCGGCTTCCACAGCTTTTCGCGGTAGTTCAGGTCCAGCGACGTCACCACGCCGGCAGCCCGAGCCGCCTTCATGGCTTCGATCACCAGCGCCGAAGTGGACTCCGACAGCGATGAGAATATCCCGCCCGAGTGGAACCACCTCACTCCGCTCTCGAAGATCGCCTTCCAGTCAAAATCGCCTGGCTTCAACTGCGCCGCGGCCTCATTGCAGCGGTTGTAGAACACGATCGGCGCGCGAATCCCAAACCCCTGGTCGCTATACACCGTCGCCATATTCGGTCCCTGCACGCCATCGTGCTTGAACTTCTTGTAGAACGACTTCACGCCCATGGCGCGCACGCGCTCATTGATCAGGTCCCCGATTGGATACTCCACCATCGCGCTGGCAATGCCGGTGCTCAGACCAAAGCAGTCCGACAAATTCGCCGCCACATTGAACTCGCCGCCACTCACATGCACGGCAAAGTTGGTCGCCTTACGAAACGGGATAATGCCGGGATCGAGCCGGTGTACCAGCGCACCCAGCGAAAGCAGATCCAGCGACTTCTTCTTCTGAATTTCAAATCCAAGACTCACGACATTCTCCTTAGCTTTCCCAACTCAAATTCGCCATTCTGACCTGCGACCACCGTGGTTGTCATTCTGAGCGCAGCGAAGAATCCCCGCATTTCGCTCTTGATCGGTCCAATCGGTTAAGCCTTTGCCCTACTGCCCCAGAAACACCGGCTTGATATGCCGCTCCCACAGGTTCGCGGTCACGTTCTTTGCCACCACGTCCTCATTGGCTTCCAGTGCATCGAGGTACCGCGGCCCCAACTTCGCCGCAATCTTGAAGCCCACATGCAGCAGCTGCCGGAAGCTGGGATTGTACGCCGGGTTCGACTGGTCGTGTCGCAGCGCCGCCGCATACTGCTTGCCCGTCCAGCCGTTCACTTCCGCGGCCGTCGGCAGCTTGCTGTCGTCAATGTCGATCACGGTCGCGTACGGCGCAGTCAGTTCGTCCTTGTGCGCCAGCGCCTCCGAATAAATCTCCTTCGCGACCTCCAGGCCGTTGCCGCCCGACTCCGCAAGCCCGATTAACTCTTCCAGCCAGTTCGTACCCGCCGTCTTCAGGTGAACGCCCGCGTTGAACTTCTTCGCGCCCTCATAAATCGCCTTGTAGATCGAAAACTTGTCCGAACCCGAATGCACGCTCAGCTTCAGATTCTCCGGCAAGCCATACTTCTTGATCGCAAATGCAATCGCCGCCAGGTCCTCCTCGAACTCCTTGGCAAACTGCTTCACGTCGCCCACGTAATCCACGCCCTTGTTGAAGCGGCCCGTGAACTTCGGCGCAATCGTCTGGATCGGAATATCTTCGTCCGCAATCATCGCCAGGATAATCAGCAGCTCCACCGGAGTCTGCGGATAGTCCGTTTCGTCCATCGAAATCTCCGGCACAAACCGCCCCGCACCCTTGTTCTCCAGCAACAGCCGGTAGATCTCGCCCGCGTTCTGGACCGCCGCCAGAAACTTGTTCGCAACGCCCTCCACGAACGCCTTGTCCGTCTTGAACGGCTCCGCGATCCCGGGAATCGTCACCGCCCCGATCAGCTCAGAGTGCGCCGCGAGAAAGGCTGCCACATCCTCCGCCTTCGCGGGCTTGCCGATCATATCGGCTACATCGAGCGTAAAGAAGTCGCTGGGATCGAGGAACCGGCCCACCGTATTCAGGTTGATGTGGTCTGCGTCTAGAAAATATGGCTTCGTCCAGCCCAGTTCCTTCACCGCCTTGTCCGCCGCCGCTCGTGTCTCGATCGGCTCCGACCCGATGATCGTGTGTTCCCGGTTCGACTTGTTCCATACCGGAACCACCTCTACGCCGGCATCGGCCGCCAGCATACACGCCGCAAGCTGCGCCTTCGCCTGGTGCGCAAACCGGTCGCCCACGCCAATCGAAAACTTCGGAAGTGTCAGATTCTCAACCACTGCTATGCTCATCGCCTTACCCCATCTCTATTTTCAGACCCACTGGTCGAACCAATTTGCAACCGACACAGGATACTGCTTCGCCCGTAGATGGGGCAAATCTGTGATAGCCATCACCTCTGTAACATGCTGAATCCATCGGCGATTGGGCGAAACTGGCCCGGCGAGACCTAGTTCTTGAACCGCCCCTTATACGCCCACAGCCCCAGCCCAGGATTCGAGATATAGAAAATCTCCTCGCCGTCCACCACATTCCACCCGTCTGCCAGCTTCGTCGGATCGTACTTCGCCGTGTACTCCTTCAAATCGCCATATTCAAAATGCGCCCCCTCGATCTCTGCCCGCGTCAGACCGCCGGGGCAGTAACGAATAGTGAACCGCCCCTCGCTCGACCCGTGAATCAGGTGCGCCGCCGCCGACAGGTTCCCCGCCAACGCCGGATCGTTCTTTACCGCTTCTAGCGTCGCCGGCGTCCCGCAGTAACCGTACTTCCGAATCAGCTTGTCGATCGTCGGGTCTTCGCCGAACTCATGCACGCCCGGAGCCAGGACAATCAGTTCCGCATTGTCCCCCAGCGCCATGCGCGTCCGGTAGACGCTCTTGTTCCCCAGCCAGGTGCTCTTGAACTCATGGGGATCGAGAAACACCACCGCCTTTTTGATTTCGCGGTCCATCATGACGAAGTTGACCTTCAGACTCAGCTCCGCCGCCCGCTCAAAGCACTCTGCGTCGTCGCCGATGAACAGCCCGTTGATCACCAGCTTGCCCGCGGCGTTTTTGCTCACCACCGTCAGCACGTACACAATCGGCAAGCCCTGGGCAAAGTGTTCACTCGCATAGTTCAGGACCCGCCGCACTGGAGTGTCCGCGCGCCCCATCATGCGCTCCATCCCGTACACCGCGCCCAGAAAGTGGCTGCGATGTATCCCCATTACGCCGCCCGTACCCACAAAGACGTTCTTGTTGTAGCCAGCCATGCCGACCACCTCATGCGGCACGATCTGCCCAATCGAGAGAATCAGATCATGCCCGCCATCGCGCAACAACTTGTTCACTTGCGCCGGCCACGGATAGTCCACCTTACCCTCGCTCACCTCAGCGATGAACTCGCCGGGAACCTCGCCTAGCGTCACAATGTCGTTGCGCCAGTCATGCACGCGAAATAGGTCGCGCGGTGTCGGCCCAAACATGATCTGGATCTCGTGGTCGGTCATCGCCTTGTGCGTCCCCAGAGCAGGCAGCACGTCCGTCAGCGCTTCTCCGTAGTAGTTCCACGCGTACTCGGTCAGTTGCCCCGACATCGAGTGCATACGCGTAAAGTCCGGGGGCACCGCCAGAACTTTCTTGCGCGGTCCAAGCTTATCCAGTGCGGTAAAAAGCGCCGCCTTGGTGTCGGCAGCGCTAAACTCCGTGGTCGGCGATCCTGCTGCGTAGTAAAGACTCATGCGGATGATTTTACTGCGTTACCGATGCTACCCGCTCCTATGCCGACATGACGCCGCCAGACGTCTTCAGAGCCCTTGTCAAGTCCGTCGAACCGCGCCGTATACTGGTGCGTCCGCACGAAAGGAACATCGCACCAATGAGCATCTGCCGCAAAGCGCTTCTGACCTGCCTCACTCTCATCCTCTTTCACTCCGCCTCTGCCTTCGCCCAGGCCTCCCGGCAATCGCCAGCCAGCCAGCCCGAGCCCCGGCAAGCATGGATGGATCCATCCCTCGACCCAGACACGCGCGCCGATCTCATGATCCACGAGATGACCCTCGACGAGAAGATTCAGCTCGTCCACGGCGACGGCTGGGGCGTCCTCCGCAAAGATTCCTATGTTGCGCCCGGCCACAACGGCGGCGCCGGCTTCGTGCCCGGCATTCCGCGCCTTCACCTCCCGGACATCAACCTGGCCGACTCCGCCTACGGCGTCCGCATGGCCGCCTACCAGGGCCGTTATGCCACAGCACTCCCGTCCGTCCTCGGGATGTCCGCGTCCTGGGATCCCGACGCCGCCTTCCTCTATGGCTCCGTCATCGGCCGCGAGCTGCGCGCCATGGGCTTCAATATGTCCATCGGAGGCGGAGTCGATCTCATCCGCGAGCCGCGCAACGGCCGCAACTTCGAGTACTCCAGCGAAGACCCCATCCTCTCCGGCATCATGGTCGGCCAGCTCGCCCGCGGCGTGCAATCTAACCACATCATGGGCGACATCAAGCACTACGTCCTCAACGATCAGGAAACCGGCCGCAACACTCTCAACGCCCAGCTCGATGAGCGAAACATGCGCGAGACCGACCTGCTCGCCTTCCAGATTGCCATCGGCCTCGCCAAGCCAGCAGGCGTCATGTGCGCCTACAACCACGTCAACGGCGACTACGCCTGCGAGAACGGCTTCACCCTCAACCAGGTCCTCAAGCACGAGTGGAACTTCAAAGGTTTCGTCCTCTCCGATTGGGAGGGCACCCATTCCACGACGAAAGCCGCCCTCGCCGGCCTCGACATGGACCAGCCCGGCGACGACAACTTCTTCTCGGAACCGCTCAAGCAAGCCATCCTCGCCGGCCAGGTCCCGCAGGCCCGCCTCGACGACATGGTCCATCGCATCGTCCGCAGCATGTTCGTCAACGATGTCATCGACCACCCGCCCGTCCGCAGCGTCGTCGATCCCTTCCGTGGCCGCGACGACGCCCAGAAGATCGAAGAAGAAAGCGCCGTCCTCCTACAGAACACAGGCGGCATCCTTCCCCTCTCCACCAGCGTTCGCAGCATCGCAATCATCGGAGGCCATGCCGACGTAGGCGTCCTCTCTGGTGGCGGCTCCGCCCAGGTCGACTCCCCAGGCGGCAATGCCGTCGACCCCAAAATGGGCGCATCCGTCTGGGGCAAGGCGGTCTACTTTCCTTCCTCTCCACTCCGCTATATCCGTGGGCAAGCAGCGCCCGGCGTCACCATCACCTACGACCCCGGCACCGATAACGCTGCCGCAGCCAAGGCCGCAGCCTCCGCCCAACTCGCCATTGTCTTTGTGACCCAATGGATGTCGGAGGGCCAGGACAACGCCACCCTCAGCCTTCCCGACAAGCAGAACGCGCTCGTCGCCGCCATCGCCGCCGCCAACCCCAACACCATCGTCGTGTTGGAGAATGGCGGTCCCGTCAACATGCCCTGGGCGCCCAACGTCAAAGCCATCCTCGAATCCTGGTATCCCGGTATCGGCGGCGGACAGGCCATCGCTAACATCCTCTTCGGCCGCGTCAACCCCTCCGGCAAGCTACCCGTCACCTTCGCCGCCACCGAAGTCGACCTTCCCCATCCTCACGTCACCGGCCTGACCGAGAAGACCGGCAATAACGGCGCCGACGCAGCCGCCTCCCGCAATCAGCCCCGCAACTTCCCCGTCGACTACAACGTCGAAGGCATGGCCGTCGGCTATCGCTGGTTTCAGGAGATGAACAAGCAGCCGCAGTTCCCCTTCGGCTTCGGCCTTTCCTACACCCGCTTCACTTACTCGAACTTGAAGGTCGACCCCGCCGCCCAATCCGTCACCTTCGATCTCCATAACACGGGCGAGCAATCTGGCGATGAGATTGCCGAGGTCTACGTCACCCTGCCCGCCTCCGCCGGAGAACCTTTCCGCAAGCTCGCCGGATGGAAGCGGGTCTCACTCGCACCCGGAGCAACCCAGACCGTCGAAATTCCGCTCGACCCTCTCTACCTCTCCATCTACTCCACCACCGACAAGAAATGGGCCCGACCCGCAGGAGACTTCCTCATAGAAGCCGGAGGCTCATCAGCCGACCTTCCCTTGCACAGTTCTTTGCACCTCGCAGTTCAGTAACGTAGTAGCTGCATCCTAGATA
>Ga0302282_1002695_pt1 | contig 12010 bp, 8 predicted proteins | sample III_Fen_E1_3_FD_198763 | JGI IMG/M metagenome (GOLD analysis project Ga0302282, IMG submission 198763) | Peat permafrost microbial communities from Stordalen Mire near Abisko, Sweden - III_Fen_E1_3 | ecosystem: Environmental > Terrestrial > Soil > Wetlands > Permafrost | place: Sweden: Abisko... | reverse complement strand
TCGTGATGGAGAACGGAGGAGGGTTTCGGAATTCTCCCGATGCCCTGGAAAAGATTTATGTGAGTTCGACGACGGGCAAGTTGGTTCCGTTGAGCACCCTGGTGACGGTGAGCACAAAATCGAATCCGCTGATTATCACCCATCAGGGGCAGTTTCCCTCCATGACGCTTTCCTTCAACCTGAAGAGGGGCCACTCGCTGGGTGAGGCCGTCAAAGTCATTGAGGCCGCCCAGCGTTCGATCGGGATGCCGGAGAGTATCCAGACCCAGTTTTTGGGAAGTGTGGCCGAGTTTAAGTCTTCCCTTGCCAGTGAACCCCTTCTCATTCTTGCGGCCATTATTGTCATCTACATCGTCCTTGGGGTTCTCTACGAGAGCTACATTCACCCCATCACCATTCTCTCCACGCTGCCGAGCGCAGGAGTTGGAGCACTCTTGGCTCTTCAGGTGTGCCACATCGAATTCTCCATCGTAGCCCTGATTGGCATCATCCTGCTGATCGGCATCGTGAAGAAAAATGCCATCATGATGATTGACTTCGCGCTCGATGCTCGGAAAGGGGAGAGTGTGAGCGCTAGGGAAGCCATCTATCAGGCCTGTCTTCTTCGCTTCCGGCCCATCATGATGACCACAGCCGCCGCTTTGCTCGGAGCCGTGCCACTTGCCTTCCAGTCAGGAACGGGTTCCGAACTGCGCAAGCCGCTTGGCATTGCTATCGTGGGAGGGCTCCTCCTCTCCCAGTTCATCACCCTCTACACCACGCCGGTTATCTATCTCTATCTCGACCGTCTCGAACAGTGGATGAACCGCCGCTGGGCCGCGAAAGACGAAGAAGAGGTTCCTGTAGCCGAGACGATTTAGTCGGATGAAAAGCCATTAGACTGAAGACTGTTAGCCAGAACCCAACTTCGAATGAACCAAACATTTTCATCCGCAACCTCAGAGTGAGACTTTTCCTTCCCCATTCTGACCTAACAGCCTTCAGCCTAAACCGCTAATAGCCTCTTTCCCTCATGAATATCTCGGCTCCCTTTATTCAGAGACCCAGAGGGACCTCTCTTTTGGCGCTGGGACTCATGCTGTTGGGGGTGTCGGCCTATTTTTTCCTGCCGATCGCCCCGTTGCCGAACGTTGATTTCCCCACGATTCTTGTCAATGCATCGCTGCCGGGCGTGGATCCTGAAACGGCGGCGACTTCCCTGGCTGCACCTCTAGAGCGGCGACTCGGTGAGATTCCCGGGGTGCTCGAAATGACTTCTTCCAGCACGCTAGGAGGCTCTTCCATCACCGTGCAGTTTGATCTGAACCGCAATATCGATGGCGCGGCCCGGGATGTGCAGGCGGCCATCAATGCCGCCGCCCACGATCTCCCCGTCAATCTTCCGAGCCCTCCCACTTATCGAAAGGTTAATCCCGCAGGGTCACCGGTGATGGTCCTGGCGATGACCTCGGATACGGTGCCCCTCTCCGAAGTCTATGATCTAGCCGATGCGATTATTTCTCAACGCCTTAGCCAGGTTCGGGGAGTCAGTCAGGTTCCTCTGGCGGGAGGGGCCAAAACTGCGGTGCGTGTGCAGGTGGATCCGACCCAGTTGGCCAGCCTGGGGATGAGCCTGCTCGACTTGCAGCAGTTCCTCACCAACGCCAACCATTTTTCGCCCCTCGGCGCCATTGAGAGCAAGGGGCGGTCGTTTAATATCGAGGCAAATTCCCAGCTCATGGATGCCGCCGATTATCAGTCTCTGGTCATCGCCCAAACGACCAATGGCATCCCGATCCAACTCTCCTCGGTGGCTCGGGTTGAGAATGCCACGGAGAATACCTTGCAGGGGGGGTGGTTTAATGGAAAACGGGCCGTGATCCTGCCGGTTTTCAAGGAACCTGATGCGAATGTGATCGAGATTGTTCAGGAAATTCAGAAGATCATGCCCCAGCTGCGTGCGTGGCTGCCTCCGGGTGTCCATCTGAGCGTCGTGGCAGACAGAACCCAGACGATCAGGGCATCGGTAAATGATGTGCAGTTCACGCTGGTCTTGACCAGTGCCTTGGTGATTCTGGTGATGTTTCTGTTTTTGCGTCGTGTGGGGCCGACTTTTGTGGCCGGAATCACGGTGCCTCTGGCACTGGCAGGAACCTTCGCGGTGATGTGGCTGTGCAGCTACAGCCTGGACAATCTCTCACTCATGGCGCTGACTGTTTCAGTTGGATTCCTGGTGGATGACGCCATCGTAGTCATTGAGAATATTGTGCGGTACATCGAAAAGGGGCACAAACCGCTGGAGGCGGCCCTGCTGGGTGCGAAGCAGATAGGATTCACGGTCATTTCGATGAGCATCTCGCTCGTGGCTGTTTTTCTTCCCATTTTACTCATGAGTGGAGTGATTGGGCGCCTTTTTCATGAGTTTGCCGTCACGCTGAGCGCCTCCATTCTGGTCTCAGGGGTCATTTCCCTAACCCTAACGCCAACGCTTTGCACCAAGTTTTTACGCAGGGAAGACCACTCGGGAGAAGGGAAGTTTGGACGCTGGTTGGAGTCCCATTTCAACGATTTATTCGAGCAATACAGACGGGGCTTGGAATGGGTGCTTCATCACCAGAAACTGACCCTATGGTTCACTGTAGGAACCTTTGCGGCAACCCTTGCTCTCTATGTACTCGTGCCGAAGAGCTTCTTTCCTCAGCAGGATACGGGACTCATGATGGGAATTTCGGAAGGCTCCCAGGACATTTCCTACGAGGCCATGGTGAAAAAGCAGACGAAGTTGGCCCAGATTGTTTCCGATGATCCGGCGGTTGACGGGGTTGCCTCCGTGATCAGCAGCGGTGGAGGCAGTACGGTCAACAACGGCCGGATGTTCATTTCCCTCAAGCCACTCTCGGTTCGCAAAGTGAATGTGGACGATGTGATCAACCGTCTCCGGCCCAAGCTCGCAGCAGTCAAAGGAGCCAAGCTCTTCCTGACCCCCTCCCAGGATCTGCGCATGGGAGGCCGCATGACCAAGGCGCAGTATCAGTACGCCCTGCGCGCGGATAACCTCTCCCTGCTGCTAAAATGGTCGCCAAAACTCGTCCAGCGACTGCAAACTTATCCGCAGCTGGCCGATGTCAACAGCGACCAGCAGTTTGAGGGACTTCAGGTTCGTGTCGTGGTGGACAAAAATCTGGCCGGAAGGCTCGGGATCCAACCCTCCCAGGTGGATGCGGTGTTAAACGACGCCTTTGGACAGAGTCAGGTTTCCAACATGTATTCCACCATTGATCAATTTCATGTGGTACTTGTGGCCAACCCAGAACTGATGCGTGATCCGAGTTACCTGAACAAAATTTACGTCAAATCCTCCGCCGGTCATATGCTTCCGTTGAGTGCTATCGCCCACTTCGAAAATACAAACATGCCTCTCTCGGTAAACCATCAGGGACAGTTTCCTGTCGTCACCTTCTCCTTCAACCTGATGCCGGGAGTCTCCCTGGGAGAGGCGGAGAAGCTGATCGATCAGGCAAAGAGCGAGCTGAACATGCCAGCTTCCATCAAGGGGAGTTTTGCAGGGAATGCGCAGCTCTTTAAGGACAGCTTCGGCACACTGCCCCTTTTGGTTCTGGCTGCGATTGTCACCGTCTATATCGTGCTCGGCATGCTCTATGAGAGCCTGATCCATCCGCTCACGATTCTCTCAACGATTCCCAGCGCTGGGGTTGGAGCCCTCCTGGCGCTTCTGCTGACGGGGATGGAACTCAGTATTGTGGCCTTCATTGGAATTCTTCTGCTAGTGGGCATCGTGAAGAAGAACGCCATCATGATGGTGGACTTTGCCATCGAGTCCCAACGTGAGCGGGGGATGAGTCCCCGGGATGCGATCTATGAGGCCTGTCTGGTTCGCTTCCGACCCATCATGATGACGAGTGCGGCGGCGGTCTTCGGATCCCTCCCCATCGCCGTGGGAATGGGTGTTGGTTCGGAGCTGCGCCAACCTCTGGGCGTTGCGATTGTCGGAGGATTGCTGGTTTCCCAGGTACTCACCCTTTTCACAACTCCTGTCGTCTATTTGGCAATGGAGCGCGTCCGGGTGATTGCTACCGAGGGGCGGAGGAAACTTTTTTCCTTTATCCGCAGGAGAGGGACCAGAATTTTCAGAACTGACCGTCTGTCAGATTCTTCAGTTGTTTGAGAAATATCGTGGATGTGGTCTGTGCCACCTCGGAGGTTTTTAACGGTTGTCCGGATTCCTGAGAGAGAGAGGTCATGGTTACTCCGGCAATGCCGCAGGGGATAATCGCAGAGAAGCCGGGAAGGTCACTCGCCACATTGAGGGCGAATCCATGCATGGAAATCCAGCGGCGCACCCCGACTCCGATGGAGGCGATCTTGCGATCCTCCACCCAGACGCCGGTCAGTCCGTCACGACGGCCTCCTTTCACTCCATAGACGCTGAGCACCTCGATGAGCACTTCTTCCAGAAAACGGAGATAGTGATGCAAGTCACGTCCACGCAGGTTCAGATCGAGAATGGGATAGCCGACGAGTTGTCCGGGACCATGGTAGGTTGCCTGTCCTCCGCGATTGGTGCGGTAAACGGGATGGGGGAGTTGTGATTCATCCTGCAGGCTGAATTCATCCCTGTTACGGCCCATCGTATAGACAGGATCATGCTCCAGAAGCAGAAGATGATCGGTCGAATCACCCGTGATTTTTTCTCGGACAAGCGATTCCTGAAGTTCAAGACCCGCTTCATAGGAAATCCTTCCAAGCCATTGATGGGTGAGGGGAGCACTCATTTCCTTTTTGTCGCTGTGATTTTTGGAACCGGAGAGGACATGGTCCTCAAGTGGGTGAGACCGATGGCCATGGCATCGGCTGCATCGTTTGAGGGAGTTTCCGTGAGTCCGAGAAGTGCCCTGATCATAAAGGCAACCTGATCCTTGGTGGCTGCACCGCGTCCCACGACGGCCTGTTTGACCCGCTTCGGAGGATACTCGTGAATGGAGAGTCCCTTCTGCGCCGAGGCAAGTACCGCCACTCCCCGTGCGGCTCCGAGAATGATGGCGGTCGGGAAACTTTGGACATAAATCACTTTTTCAATAGCCAAGGCCTGTGGTTGGAATTTTTCGATGATTCCGCTCAGGGTTTCATAAATAGCCACCAGACAAGCTTCCTGTGACAGGGAAGGAGCGTTGCGGATCACGGAATATTCCAGACAACGGATGCGTGTACCAGATTCTTCCAGAATGGCGTAACCTGTTCCCCTCAGTGATGGATCGACAGCCAGAATCCGCATCGGGATAGTCTAATTCCAAATCAGGAATTAGGAAAAGAACTCAAGAACTCGATCAATGTCCTCCCTGCTGCATCATTCCGCCGAGAGCTCCCGTACCCTCCCAAGAGGCAGGTTTGTTCCAAGGAATGGCGCTGACGGCGGAGCTGGCAGGAGTGGTGACCGGATCATCAGGAGGAGCGGACTGGCAACCGGTCAGTACCGCAGCCAGAAGTGCCAAGATCACTCCCGCGAGTCTCATAGTTTGGAATCAGAATCATTTGCAGAGGAGCTTTCAGGCCCCCTGTAAATGACTGTGTCTCCAGGCTGAACAGTCAAGCCGGAACGGACGCTGTTCACCACGATGTCTGCAACAGAAGTGGAAGGTTCCACGGAAGTGATCCGGACTTTTCCGATGAGCTGGCCACCGCGGTTAATGAGGAGTTCGGCGTTGTTCACTACGCCATTTTTGTCCCCAAGGCTGAGGATCACAAAATTCCAGGATGGATTGACGGCGAGGATTCTTCCTTCAAGCCCATTCCTCATGATTTTGGCTTTGCGATCGGCTTCTTTCTTGCGGAAATCGGCGATCAGGGAATCACTTTCCTTGAGTTTTTCCTGGAGGCTGTTGTTGAGGATCTCCTTTTCCTCAAGCTGCTTTTTGAGTTCATCCTGCTGAGGGGATGCCTGAGTGACGGCGCTACCCCCCTTATTTTCCAACTCAGCGATGCGTGCGTCTTTTGCTGCAAGATCGCTCTTCTGCTGGGTCAGTTCGGTCTCCTTATCGGCCAACTGTTTCTGGAGATCCGTCTTATCTGCGGTGGTCTTGTCGAGGCTTGCCTGAATATCTGTCACAGACTGCTGCAATTTTTCAACATCCTTGCCGAGGGAAGTTGCCTTATCCTGCTCTGACTTAAGATTGTTGCTCGTACTCGTCAGTTTCTTGTGAGTCGAATCCCGGTCACTAGTCGTGGCGGCAAGATCCGCCTTCGTTTGCTGAAAATGGGTGACATTGACATACCCCAATCCAATTGAGATGAGAGAAAGAGAAGCGGCAAGGATGATGAGAATTTTTTGCATCGGGGGATTACTAAGAAGTCCCCGTTTATAGTGGCAGCGATAAAACTTCTCAACTGGAAAAATCCATCATTTCGATATCGGTTATTGTATTTCCATTGACGGATTCTATGTTGGAAGTGTCAGGGGCTATGGATGAAAGACCGGCGAACCCCGCCAGGGCAGGAATGCAGCAACGGCAGTCGGCTCTCTCTTGCCGTAGTCCTCTGACATCTTTTTCATTGTTGTTTCCGTGGGGAATAAAAACAGATAAGCCAGAGGAATGCGTCACGGCCGTTTTGAAGAATCAATGTCCACGCTCCTTCGAGATTACGGGGAGTCTGTTTCCTTTGACTGGAGATTATACCGTCATGATATCCGGGGGAGTATCGCCCATGCACGGGCGCTCAAGACCGCGGGGTTTTTGACTGAGGATGAATTCTCGGCGATCGAGCAGGGGCTCAATCAGATCGGAGATGAAATCACCAAGGGAGAATTCCAGTTCTCCGTCGATCTCGAGGACATCCACATGAATATCGAGAAGGAGTTGACCTGCCGCATCGGTGATGCCGGAGCCAAGCTTCACACCGCTCGCAGTCGCAATGACCAGGTGGCCACGGACATCCGTCTCTATCTGCGCGATGAGATCGCCGGCTTGCAGTTGGGGGTGCGCACGCTTCAGCGCGCTCTTGTCGGCCTGGCCGAGGCCAATGAATCGGTGATTATCCCCGGCTACACCCATCTCCAGCGCGCGCAGCCGGTTCCACTTGCCCATCATCTCCTGGCCTATGTCGAGATGCTGGAGCGTGATCATGGTCGTCTCGAAGACACCGCCGAGCGCATGAACGAACTCCCTTTGGGATCGGGTGCCTTGGCAGCCTCAACCTTGGTGCTGGATCGCGAAGCCGTGGCCAAAGAACTCGGATTCTCCCGGATTACGCAGAACAGTCTCGACGGCGTTAGCGATCGTGACTTCGCCCTCGAACTTCTCGCCGCTCTTGCGATCCTCGGCATGCACCTTTCCCGCCTCTCCGAGGATGTCGTCCTCTGGACGACGGCAGAATTTGGCTTTGCGAAACTGAGTGATCGCCACGCCACGGGATCTAGTCTCATGCCACAGAAGAAAAACCCTGACATCGCCGAGCTGACTCGGGGTAAGACCGGGCGGCTTTATGGGAATCTCTTCGCTCTACTGACCGTGCTCAAGGGCCTCCCGATGGCCTACAACCGCGATCTGCAGGAGGACAAAGAGGCGATTTTTGATTCCGTGGATACCGCCCGGATGGCGCTAGCCGTCACCGCCGAGATGATGGCCGCCTTGAAGATCGACACAGCCCGGACCGCTGAGGCGGTGGCCGATCCCTTCCTGCTCGCCACCGATCTTGCCGAGGAATTGGTTCGCAAGGGAGTGCCCTTTCGCAACGCCCATGATCTCGTCGGAAAATTGGCGGCGGAATCTTCCAAGACGGGAATTCCCCTCGATAAACTCCCCAAGGAGTTTCTTCAGGGCCTCTGTCCCGAACTTCTTGCAGATTGGCAGAGCCTCTTTGATCCCGCCCGCTCGCTTGCGGCACGATCCGCTCCGGGCGCACCCTCGCTGGAGAATGTCCGGATGCGTCTGACCCACTGGCGCACTCTTTTGACTCCCTGATGGACATCAAGCATATCTTCTCCTTCCGCGAGCAGGAGGATGAGTCGAAGCCCTTCATGGATCATGTGGGTGAACTTCGTGTCATGATCATCCGCATGGCGGTGACGCTGGTGGTCGCGACGGTGGGGGCCTTCTTCTTCCGGAATTATCTGGCTGCCGTGGTGCAGCGCCCCTTGCTTCTCCTCGATCCCGCCCGGGCCAATGCCCTCCAGTCCTTGGGCGTGGCCGATTCCATGACCATCTCCCTCAGTCTGGCGTTCTATGCCGGAATGGTCATTTCCTTTCCTCTGCTCACCCTCTTTCTTGCCCAGTTTCTCTTCCCCGCACTCAAACCGGGTGAACGGAAAATCTTGTTCCCTGTCTCGGCCTTCGCCCTCCTCCTCTTCATTATCGGCATCTCCTTCGCCTATTTCGTCGTGCTCCCCGGAACGCTCGATTTCTTCTTCAAGGATGCCAAGGCGATGAAGTGGAATCCCACCTGGACCGTCCGGGAATACTATTCCTTCACCACCCAGTTCCTGATCGCCTTTGGAGTCGCCTTTGAAATGCCGATGGTTGTGCTGGCCTTGGTGAAACTCGGCTTTCTCACGGCAGCTAAACTCAGGAAGACCCGCTCCGTGGCGATCATCACGATTTTTACAGTCGCTGCTTTTATTACGCCATCACCCGATCTCGTTACTTATCTCCTCATGGGGGGACCGATGGTGGTGCTTTACGAGTTTTGTATACTATTAGCCCGCTGGGTCGAACCCAAGGTGGAGGCTGGCGAGATTAGCGGATTGAACTAGGGCGTGCCCACGCCACTAGCCCCTAAAGGGGCTGTCTGCGACAGTCCAACCTGCTCCCGCCAGTCGCAGGTTTGCGGCGTTGGACGGCGCTTGCCGTAGGATTAATTGCCTCGCCGTCTCCCGACGGCCTCGCCCTTCGGGCTGTGCCAAGGCACAGGCTACTCCGTGCTTCCCAGCACTCGGCGTTCAGCTTCGCTTGCAGGCCTTGCGGTGCATCTAATCTTGCTGCGCCTTGGAAATTGGGATTCGATTGGATAACGCAACTAAACAACTATGAAACCGATTGTAATTCTGCTTCTACTGATTTCTATAGTTTGCGTTTTTATATTAGTAATCAAGCCGCCTGCCAAAATCACTATTCATGTTGTGTCAGATAATGGGATATCGATTCCAAATTTACCAATCAACTTGAGCACCTTTAATTACTGGAAACCTGGTGAAGGTTTCGGAACAGATATTGACTCAGTTTTTAGTGGTATAACAGATTCAAAAGGGATGGTGACTTTTACAATTCTATCCGAAAGAGGAGATATGGCATTTGGTACTGTCAGTGGGTTAATTGGATATTATCCGGGAGGGGGTAAATATCAATTTAAGAACGTCTACGGAGGAGTTAATTGGCGTCCTTGGCGACCATGGAACCCAACAGTGGAATTAATTTTAAAGCCAATAAAAAATCCAATCCCGATGTATGCACGAAGCGTCGGCGTTATGGGTTCAAATCTAACACTTCCTGCTAAAAATACTCCAATTGGCTTTGATCTTGTGGCTGCGGATTTTGTCTCCCCTTACGGCCAAGGAACAGTTACAGATTTTATCTTCAATCTTTCAGACAAAGATCCAACGGATTATGCATTGACCCTTTCTTTTTCCCATAAGGGGGATGGAATTCAATCGGTGCTAGTTTCTCAAAATCAGGGAAGCTTTTTCCGTATGTTGAGCGATGCCCCTCAGACTGGTTATGAAGAAACTCTCGTTCAAAAACATTCGCAATTATGGGTGCACGGTTTGTTACAAGAGAATCAAAACTATTTTTATCGAGTACGTACGGTGCTTGATGGGAGCGGTAATGTGAAAAGTGCTCTCTATGGGAAAATCCGTGGGCCAATTCAATTCTGGGATAACGCAGGCTTGGAATTCACCTACTACCTGAACCCAACCCCGAACGACCGGAACATGGAGTTTGATCCGAGCAAGAACCTCTTTCAGAACCTACCCTCCCTTCAGCAGGTCAATGCTCCGTGATGGAGCTTAGTGCTGCGGTTTAGGGGCGGTGAGAAGTGTGGAGAGTTGATTGGAGTCGGGGAAGCCATCGCGTTCCCAGACGCTTTGGATGACTCCGTTGTGCACGAGGGCGAGACGGGGTGTCGTGTGGCCGTGGGTCAGGCGCAGAAAGTCCATCTGAGAAATCGTTCCGATGGGGAAGTGGGGGTGCCACCAGTCCCGAAAGTAGTGTAGCTCCGGCGTGTTCTGTGCGGAGGAGGTGAGGGCGATGATTTGGAGCGAGGGAAATTGTTGCTGGTAGGCATTCATTAGGCTCACCGAAGCTCCGCAATGGCTGCAGACCGGACTGATGAATTCCAACAGCACATTGCCCTTCATAAGATCGGCATCGATGGCGGAGGGCTGCAATCCCGTCAGGCGCACCCCGGGCCGAAGATCCGAATCTCCGAGCCGTTCCGGTTGACTGATAAGCCGTGTGCCGCCAAGGGCAAATGAGACCACCACAAGCAGTGTCATGATGAGACCCGAGAACCTCGAGAGTGGTCGCTCGCGTACTGCCAGCCAGCCGAGTTGCAGCACACAGAGTAGGATGAGATCCTCGACAATCGCCTGATCGGGAGTCCGTTCGATCAGGTAGCCGAAGCAACCGCAGGAGCTGGTGGATCCGGCGCTCCAGGCACCGACCATCATGAGCACGAAGGCGAGCATCAGGGCAGAGGCTAACAGCAGGATAGGACGCGGACGCCAGTTGCACACAAGCGCAGCACCGAGAGCCACCTCAAGTGGGATAATCAGCAGGCCCGCAAAGGAGAGGATTTGCCAATCTTTGATGAGGTACTGCTTCCAGGGATCCTGCACAAAGCCCGTTAGCAGATCGATGTAGGAGGCGATGTTCCAGTAGAAGAGAGCCGGTTCCCAGGCCTTGAGCGCTCCTGCAGCGAGTAAGACAACACCGATCACGAGTTGAGCCGTGCGTCCTGTTGTGCTTCGCCAGTTCATCGCTTTAATATTCAGCTTTCAGCTTTCAAGTTTGTCTGGCGGCATTCCCATGCCAGCCATCCCTCGATCTTTTGATCTCGGGACTGCTCGCCAGAAGGCTAGCATGACTATCAGCTCCCGCCAGTCGCTGATTTCAGCTCTTGCCCACTCACTCATCCCAGTCGGTTTCCTGGGATTCATCGGCAGGATCAAATTCCTGATAGAACGGTTTTTTCTTCTTCGGCTGAGGGGTGTATTGGCTCATGGCCTGCGAGACATCCCAGCGCTCCGTGAGTTCGGCAGGGAGTTCCTCCAGAAAGCGCGAGGGACGCTGGAAGGCTTCGCCATAGGCGGCATTGAGTCGCAGCATCGGGTAGGTGAGGTAGAGCTCATCCTTGCAGCGGGTGACACCGACATAGAAGAGCCGACGTTCTTCCTCCAACGCGGCCTCATCCTCGAGGGAACGGCTGCCGGGGAACATTCCCTCCGTGAGCCACGCGAGAAAGACAGCCTGCCATTCCAGCCCCTTCGCCTGATGAATGCTGGAGAGGCAGACGCGATCCTCCTCATAGTCACGTCCTGTGACTTCGCTGGTTTCCGTCCCGCCAAGGAGGGTGAGCTGCGCGAGGAATTCGTCGGTCTCGTCGAACTGTTTTCCGTAGTTGGCCAAGGTCGCCAGATCGTCGCGACGGGCTTCATAATTGGCGAATTTCCCCTGCATGTAGTCGTCGTAGAGACTCACGGTGACCTGGGTGATCATTTCTCCGGGAGGAAGCGGTTTTCCCTCGGGGGCGAGAGAGTTGAGGGTCGTGATCAGCTGGCTCCAACCCGGAACGGCCTTGGCCGGCATTTTGAAACCTTTTTCCAGACGGCTGAATTGGCGGCTGCCGTCGAGCATCTTGGCGGTGTCATTCCAGAGGTTTTCGGCGGTCTTGCTGCCGATGCCGGGCAGGAGTCGAACCATCCGCTTGAAGGCAACTTCGTCATGGGGATTGATGACGAATTTCAAAAAGGCGGCGACATCCTTGATGTGGGCCTGTTCAAAGAAGCGCAGTCCGCTGGTGA
>Ga0302282_1002693_pt1 | contig 12015 bp, 5 predicted proteins | sample III_Fen_E1_3_FD_198763 | JGI IMG/M metagenome (GOLD analysis project Ga0302282, IMG submission 198763) | Peat permafrost microbial communities from Stordalen Mire near Abisko, Sweden - III_Fen_E1_3 | ecosystem: Environmental > Terrestrial > Soil > Wetlands > Permafrost | place: Sweden: Abisko... | reverse complement strand
AAAGTAAAAATGCGTTTCAGTCAATAAAGACGAGGTTTTTGTCATTATGTCACGTTATGTTAAATCAGGACAAAAGGACGTTTTTGACACCCCAAGCAAGCGCGCTAGCCGGGCTACGCTACGCCCCGAACCATTGGAGTTGAAATCATAGACCATCTCGGCCCGGTCTCAATGCCGAAGATTGGCCAAATGATGGAAATCTGTTTAATGCAAATCGCGCGTGGACATTCATACGGCGGTTAATCCTGAAAAATGGCCAATTGATTCCATATACTTGTAACCAAATTGTTTAAACCGCGTCCTTCCTTGAATATGAACAAATCGGTTTTTATCAAAGCTATTTTAATCGCTGCCGTCCTGCCATTGTTTGCTGGCTGTATCGAGCGTCGGGTAGTTTACGTGCCGCAACCCGCACCTGCTGGTACTGTCGTCGTAGCTCAACCGTCCGAACCACCACCCCCGCAGGTCGAGGTCGTTCCAGCTGCTCCAGACCCAACCTATATTTGGATTGGCGGTAATTGGGAATGGCGTGGTAGTTGGGTCTGGGTCAATGGTTACTGGGGGCATCGTCCGTATGTAGGGGCAGTTTGGGTACATGGACGTTGGGGCTGGCATGGACACCGACGCGTTTGGGTACGGGCTGGCTGGCGCTGAACATCAACTAGAGAATCTTGACCTCGTACAAATCTATACACCATGAAATCTATGAAGATTAAACCATTGTTGTCGGCTATCGTTTTGGGCTCAGTATTTGCCCTCACACAATTAAGTGCGAGCGCAGCGGATCATCCTTTTTACTTGCATGCCCTGTCTGATTTGCGTGCCGCACGCTGGATGGTTGAACATCGGCCTGGCGACTGGCAAGCAACGGACAATGAGGTTGTCGCGGTCAAAGAAATTGATGCGGCCATCAATGAAATCAAAAAGGCTTCCGTTGATGATGGAAAAGACCTCGCCGACCATCCGAAAGTTGATGAAAAACCTGATCATATCGGCCGTTTGCACGAAGCGGTGGATTTTTTAAAGAAGGCCCGCAAAGATGTGAACCGTGAAGAAGACAATGCTTTCGCCGATGGATTGAAAGATCGGTCGTTAAAACACATCACTGAAGCCATAAAGTCCGTTGTAAAAGCCATCCATGCCTAGTCGGCAGAAATACCGAGACATGGGTTTAATTTACCCCCCCCCCTGTACGAGAACTTGATGCTGACGTTGGTGTAGTTTTGGTAAAGGTTGCCTTGCTAAGTGACCGGTAGCCAGCAGCCCACAGTCAGTGGCAAAACCGTCCGCAACTGATAATCATGCATTTGAAAAACCTCGACTCACCCGATTTCAATACTCAAATACCAGGCTGGTGACAATGCCACTGTGAACATCTGCGCGAGCTTCGTTATTCATCGGGAAAATATATCCCAGACCAATTCTGGGCTGCACGTGGCCAATGGTTTTGAGATTGAGGCGGAAGCAGGCATTGCCGGTCAGGCTGGTCTGACCAGAATTTTCATGGTTCATCGCCGTATTCCCGACCAATTCAAACATTGGAATGAATTGCTGCACGCCGGGTAGCGGCAGTTCGTGATGCTGGATGGCATAGCCGAAAGTAAATCCGGATTCAAACGTCTGTAAACCGCCATCCTCGCCGCCACCGGTCAGCGTCGAGTAGCCGAAGATGGATTGCGCGGTGAAATGGTCGCCGATTTTGGTATCGTTGAATACTTTCGGAACGAATTCTGGGTTGATACTGATGGCGGAACTCGCCGGGATGCCAACCTCAATTGCGCCGCCAAACGTCGTATCAAAAAAGTCATTAGCCGAGACGAATTGATAAAACGGATAACGTGCACCGAGGTCAATATTGCCGATGCCCTGTGAAACCGCGCCCGCATTCCAATCGCGCTCGTAAGGGACTTCGATTTCTAGTGTCAGATTGCCAAAACCCTTCTCGGCTTCAGCGGTGACCAGGTCGCCGTGCCGGCTGCTGCCGGCCTCGGTGTGCAGCCAGTCCATCCGCGCCTCATCTATTTCCAAACCGGAATCGTCCACCAGGAACGGTTCTGGAAAATCTCCCTGACTATACCAACTGCGATGGTCAAGCCCGTTGAAAAGCCCGTAACGCGTGTCTGACGTATCCGATGCGCTGGCTATTGTCGTTGGTGCCGGCGTTGATTCATCCGCCAAGGCCATAGTTTGGATCAGCGCGGCGGACATAATCAGAACTCCCACAGATAAATTTGATTTCATCGCACCAAATATAGCGCCGATAAAAATTACCGCCGTCGGTCGTCTGCCATTTATTAGCGGCTGGTTGCAATTTGGCCACGGCAGCCATATATGTCGCCCTAAACTTCGGCTATCACCACGTTGCCACCAACCGGCATGATTTATCCATTGAAACCCAGCACGGACAGTTGCAAAACGCCGCCGCCTGTCAGGGCGGATCGGAGCCCGAACTGTTCGCTGACCGGACACCGGTGGTAGCATCGAGTTCGCCAAGCGCGAACAGGGCACTGCCCTGCTAGCTCGAAGGAGGCGGTCGCTTCAGGCTAGTCCGTGACGATCATTGCCCCCAAGGGTGACCGGCTAGGTCGAGATGTCATCGACGAAAAAAAGACGGTCTGGTGCTTTGAACCGACCAGCTCAGCGGGCGCCGCCACTTTCTCGAAATCAATGTGGATATCCGGAGACGGATTATGGCTGGTTGGGCTCCGCGGGCAGCTACAGGTCTGGTCAGCACGTGCCCGAGCATTTCTTGGCCATTGACCGCCGTCAGATCTTGCAAACCCGCGGGCACCAGCAGCCGGCGCGAATGCGCCCGCTTACTTAAATGAAGGAATATCCCGCATCGTGCCCGCAGGCGGTGGCGAGTTTGGTTGGTCCGCTGCCGCCGGCGTTAAATCCTGGGAGCCGGTAGGGTTGAGCCGGGAGTCAATCACACAATAATTCAGCGCGCCCACCGACACGGAGAAGTTCATCCACCCATATCGCCCGTCCGTCAGATGGTAGTAGAGCGGCAAAGCGACCTCGTTTTGCCAGGCGGTCTGGTCGGCGATACGGGTGATTTCAAGGGCGGGCGCATAGCCGTTGTTCGGTGCCAGCGCAGGAATTTTTTCGTCCGTGACCAGCAGGCCGCCGCCGGGCAGCGTCAGCCGGCAATGCCAGTTGAACCGCTGGCCGGATTTCTTGCCCAGTTTTTCTGTCCAGCATTGCACCACGAGATTTACCGCGGTCGCGTTGGTGAGCGCGCCGGTGGCGAGATCAATGGCCACCGCCATTCCATCGCCGCGCAGCCGGTAACTCTGATTCAATGAAAGCAACGGGGTGACCGTGACAGTTTCCGCGCTGCCCGCCGGGGCGGGCGGGGCTGCCGGCGAGGTCTCAACACTCGTGGCGGAAAGATCCTCCGCGCTCGCCACCATCGCGTTGCGGACGACGCAGGGCGAGGCGGCATCATGCACGAACAAACTGGGAATGCCCGTGCCATCCACGCGGGCCATCCAGATGTCCCACGTGGCGCTGCCGGCGAGGTTTCTGGGCAGCCCATACAGGACGTGGTCGGCGTCGAGCCATTCGACCTGGTCATCCACGCTGCGAGATTCATTCACGGTGGTCTCCGTGCCCGTCTTCAGATTCCACACATGCAGCTGCCAATGCGGGCCGGCGGCGTTGGTAACGCGCGATTTAAACGCGATCTGCACACCATCGGGCGAGAGGGACGGGCATTCCACGCCTGGCCGCAGCACGCGCAGTTGCCGGTTCGCTAGGGAGCCGACGCCCAAATAATTTATGCCGCCGGAGGCAAGCGTGGCATAAAAATGGTCCCCATCGCCGGCAAAGGTTACGCCCCAGAAATTGAAGTCCGCGTTATGGAACGGCTGGCCGTCCTTCGTGACGGAGAAATTCTCCAGGTCATCGGTCAGCGGTTTGCCGGTGACGATATCAAAGATGGCTGTCCGCGTGGAAAAGCCGACCCCGCTGTAACCATGACCGGCAATGAAAACAGTGGCGGCCGCGATCCGGCCGTCCGGCGAAACCCGGGTGCGGCTGGGTTCCCCGGCCAACTTGAAAATATGGACCACTTGGAAATTGGCGTTGAAGCTGACCGCCTGGAAAATGGGGAAGGCCTCGCGAACCGATTGCAGGCACAGGCCGGAACGCCCGTTGCCATAGACCCGTTCACACGGCAGCCCGGTGGGCAGGCGCAATCCATCCGGGGCGTCGAGCCGGGCGAGCGCAAGCTGCCCATACGCTGGGCCAAGTGCCGTGTTGCGAAACATCAGCCCGGGCTGCCGCCGGAGGTCGGTGAGCAGGTTGGTACCGGCGGCCCCGGGCGGAGCGGTGGAAGCCGCGCGTTGCCGCCGCTGATACTGGTCATGGATCGCAAACGCCACGACGCCGGTGATGACCACGATGCACAGCAGACCGAACAGAATTAGTTTACGGCCGTCCGCCTTTGCGCCCGCGGGCGGTTGGTTTGGGTCACCAGGTATCATACGCTTTGGGACGAATCAGGAAACTGGCGGCGACGACGATGGCCGCCGCGAGGGCCAGGAGAAAAACCGTGGTTGCCGCAGCGATGCCGGCCAACGACCACACCAGCCCGAACAGAACCGAGGCGGCCAGACGCGCCAAATCAGATGCGGTGGCGATCACGGCCAGACCGCTGCCGGCATGCGACTGGGGTAGGACCGCCGCTGCCATGGCCGTCAGCACGCCATCGGTTGCGGCATAATAGGCGCCCAATAAAACGAGGACGGCGGATATTTGCCATAACCCGCCGCCGGGCAGGAGCAATACGACGTAAACGAGCGCCAGCAATCCGTAACCGCCCAACAAAACGCCTCGCCGGCCAACGCGATCCGCCAGCCGTCCACACGGAACGGCGAGCATGGCGGTGACCAGAGAAGCGCCGACATAGAGCAGCGGAAACGCCGTCATGCCAACGTCCAGCCGTCGTTGCAAAATAAGGAATATAAAACCATCGCTTATCGAGGCCAGGCCTAGGACCACGGCGGTCAAAACCACCGCTCGGAATCCAGACTCGCCCAGCAGTTTCACGGCGGTCTGGAACGAAATCCGTTCCGTGGCACAGCCCGAACCCTGCGCGCAGGAGCGGCAGCGCAAATGCATGACGGTCTTGTGCGGGATGGGTGCTGACGAAATCAGTTTTTCATCCGGCTCCCCCGACGGAACAAACAGCGTAATGACGCCCAGCCCCAAAATGGCGATGCCAAAGCTCGCCACAAACAGTACGTTAAACGCGCCGGGCATCATGGCCAGCAGCACAAAGGCAAACATCGGCCCCAGCAGCGCGCCCACCGCGTCCAGGGAACGGTGAACCCCAAACGCCGTGGCCAGCCGGTCCTTAGGACTGCGATTTGAAATCAGAGCGTCGCGCGGTGCGGTGCGAATGCCTTTGCCAATGCGGTCTAGGGTGATGATGACTGTGATCATTCCCCAGGCGTTTCCCGCCATGAAAATCAGCAGACGGCAGGCGGCTGAGAGGCCGTAGCCCAGGATCGCAATGGTTTTATGCTGTTGCCAGCGGTCCGCCAGCACCCCGCCGGCAATCCGGATGAGTGCGGCGACCCCGCGATAGAGACCATCCACCAACCCGAATGCCAGTGGGCTTATCCCCAAATAAAGCACGAGATAGACAGGCAGAATGCTCACGACCATCTCCGAAGAGATGTCGGTCAGCAGGCTGGTGAAACCCAGCGCCCACACCGTCCGGCTCACAACCGGCAGCCACCGGCTAAACTTCGACGCTTGGTGCTCCGGAATCGTTTTCTCCACGCCATCAGCCAAAGGGGCGACATCGCCGGCAGCCGGACGCGAAAAGATTCTTAACCAGTCAATGTAATATGGCATTTCCCATTTAGTTTCTGACCCACGACCAGCGCGGATCTTTTTCGTATTTTTACGTGATTCTCTGCCTGCTCCACAGCTTTGCAAAGACATTTTTCAGTTCGTCCCGGTTGTTCTCTGGCACTGCGGTGCTTAGTTGACTGTTTGGGCTCCGCTCGCCCATTTTCTCTTGGATGTGAAGACACCACTCCCGTGGTTTCAAGTATTCCCCTTCAAAATTGAAACGTCGGTTATTTGTAACTAAACAATGTCAACCGAACGTCTTGCTTTTAGATGGTTTAGTCACCATTCTTAACAAGCAGATCCGTATGGGAGATCAAACTACAAAAATCAACCCAATTTGCTGGGCCGTGTCTGGAGTCTTCAATGGCTTGAACTTTGATGGTATCAATGTGCTGCCTCATTTGGAATCCGAAAAGATTTTATTCACGCTCACCACCGAAAGTGGCGAAATTGTAAAATTGACTGAAGTCAGATTCCCCGCCCAAGACCACACGGAAGCTAGGTATTACCAGATCGCCAAACGTGTGGTCGGAAACAAGTTGTTGATCCTGCTTTAAGAACCATTATCCGGCGATTCAGCTGGTCGACTTACCGTCGCCCATACAAAGGATACTTTAACGGATTCACCGCCGGATTATCTCAATTTCCCCGCGAGATCGCCAGCGCTAGGAACAGTCAACTTCGGCTCCCAATTACCCAACAATTTCCCCTTAAATTCGAATATTTGGACACTACGGGACACCCGGTTCTTCCTGAAATAAAGGGCACCACGCCGCCTGCCGGTTTTCCCATTTTGCCGTACTTTAAGGAAAAAAATTAAAGGAATCGCTCGAATACAACGAGGAAGTGTTTTGGCCTCCGGGAGAAAAAGGATATTGGAGATGAAAAAAATGACGTCGAAAAACCCTTGTTCCATAGAAAACGCCAAGTATCCCTAGAAAAACGACTTGCAAATCTGTGGAACAGAACGAAAATAAGCTAAATTAGAAAATCCTCCTAGGCGGTTCAGAGCCAGAAATCCCTGCAAAGATCAGCCCAAGGTGAAATTGTCTGACGCCGCTAATACTTTGCTTTTCAAGATTAACCATTATGAACCAACTGATCTGCTCTGAATACTTAAGGCTTCAATTTCGCATTTTTGTTTTGGGAACTTCGTTCCTAATCGCGGGCATCAGCACCGGAGTCGGTCAAGTCAATCCAATGACGACCTTGATCAATGGCGACTTCGGTACCGCCGCCACTCAAACCGGGGCCGCAGTTTTGGGTGCTACCGGTGATGTGTGGAATACGCTCAATGGCAGTTCCAACACCATTTTTGATTCATCCAACAACGTCGTCAGCGGTGTCCGGCTTACACTGGTCAATGCCAGTCAGCTGTATACCGATACCGGGGGAACCGCCATGGATGCCAACACCACCGCTTTGATGGAGGATTACGCATTTGGCTATAACAATCCAAGTTACACGGCGACGGTTACGGTGAGTCTGACCGGTTTGACAAAATATACGAACAGCGCTTTCAACCTGGTGGTTTACGCCGCCGGAGACCAAAACGGCCAAGGTGCCACCCTTAACTTGACGACGGGGGCGACGGGTGGAAATACTGTCGGCACTTTGACCACCAGCGCAACCTCGCGGCAAATTTCAGCGGGCTTGGGTGTTGCCTACAATGCTTTCATGGGCATCCTGACCAATGGCACGCTTTCATTCACCGCGACCGAGAGTCCGGGACAGATTTTTACAATTGTGAATGGTTTTCAATTGCTGTTGAGTCCGTTCATCATTGCGACCCAACCCGTTTCACAAACCAACTCTGGAGGCAACCTCGTTTCGCTAAACATCGGTGTCATTGCTTCGTCGCCGTTAAGCTATCAATGGCAGGCCGGAGCCGTGGGCAGCGGCATCTACACAAACTTGACAGACAGCGGCCAGATTTCCGGCTCGGTAAGCAACGTCCTGACGATTTCCGGCTTGAGCACCAATTGGGCGCTGGCCTACCAGGTGATTGTGGCCAACGGTTTCAACTCCATCACCAGCGCTGTGGCGACACTCACTGTGTTGCCGTCTGTGCCGCCGACGGTCACAGGCGTTTTTAACGTCGGGACGACGAATGTTGAAATCGTATTTTCCAAGCCCGTCACGATCGCCAGCGCCACCAACGTCGCAAATTATGCGTTCGCAAACGGACTGGCCATAACCAATGCATCATTGGGCGCGGATAATATGACCGTGACGCTCACGACGGTGCCGCTGGCTTATGGCAGTAATTATGTCATCGTCATCAATAACATTCTTGATCTGGCCATTCCACCGGACAACATCGCAACTAACACTCTGGCTGGTTTCACAGTTTCGCCTTATGCCTCGCAGGACATCGGCGCTCCGGTCATTCCTTCCAGTTTTACGCTGACGACCAACGGCGTGAACGTCAGCAGCGCTGGCAACGACATCGGTGGCACCAACGATCAATTCAATTTTCAGTACCAATCGCAGAACGGCAATTTTGACGTCACCGTCTGTCTGGCCGGGCTGGGTTTGTCCGACCTGTGGGCGCAGGCCGGCTTGATGGCGCGCGCGAGTCTGGCGGCGGGCAGTCCGTTTGCCGCCACGCTGGCCACGCCGGGCATGAACGGCGAATTCTTTGCCGGCCGCACGACCACCAATGGCGTGGCCACCGCCTCGGGAAATTTTCCGGTCAATTATCCCAACACCTGGCTGCGGCTCAATCGCGTCGGCAATGTGTTCACCGGTTTCGGCAGTTATGACGGAATCAACTGGACGCAACTCGGGGCGGTGACGCTGGCGATGCCGAACCAGATTTACCTCGGCTTGGCCATCGCCAGCCATGACACGAACCAACTGACGACGGCACAATTTACCGATTACGAAACCACGCCGACCAATTCGGTGACGGCCACGATCATCAATCCGCATGAACCGATCGGGCCGTCCAGCCGCAAAACTGGCATTGTCTTTTCCGAAATCATGTACAAGCCCGCGGCGCGCACCGACAGCAACAACGTGGAATTTTTGGAAATCTATAATTCAAACCCGTTCTTCCAGAACATTAGTGGCTATCAGGTGACGTGTGCGGACATGAATTATACTTTTCCCGACAACACGTTGATTCCCGGCGGTGCTTATTTTGTTTTGGCCGCTTCGCCGCAAGGCATCGCCAATGTTTATGGCGTCACCTCGAATGTCTTTGGCCCCTACAACGGGAGCCTGAAAAAAAACGAGACGCTCGAACTGCTGGACGAACAAAGCAACGTGCTGCTGACCATGCCTTACAGCGCCACTTATCCATGGCCGGTGGCGGCGAGTGGCACGGGACATTCCATCGTGTTGGCCAAGCCGAGTTACGGCGAGGGCGATCCGCGCGCATGGGACATCAGCGACACGGTCGGCGGTTCGCCCGGACAAATGGACGGATTCACGCCCGACCCGTTGCGGAATGTCGTCATCAACGAGATTTTGCCGCACTCGGAAAATCCGGCGCGGCCGCAATTCATTGAACTTTACAATCACAGCACGAACAGCGTAGATCTTTCTGGCTGCATTTTGACCGACGATCCGACGACCAACAAATTTGTCATTCCGTCCGGCACGGTCATCGGTCCGGCTGGCTTCATTTCCTTCACGCAATCACAATTCGGTTTCACGCTCAACGGCGCGGGCGAGACGCTTTATTTCATCAAGTCGGATCACAGTCGCATTCTGGACGCCTTGCAGTTCGGCGCGCAGGCCAACGGCGTGTCATATGGCCGCTGGCCGGATGGCGCGAATGATTTTTACGCGTTCACCACCAACACGCCCGGCACGAACAACAGCGCAATTTTAATCGGCGACATCGTCATCAACGAGTTGATGTATGACCCGATCAGCGGCAACGACGACGACCAATACGTTGAGCTTTACAACAAAGGAACCAACACCGTCAATCTGGCCGGCTGGCAGTTCACTGCGGGAATCACCTTTACCTTTCCCAGCGTCGCGATTGCCCCGAACGGCTATCTGGTGGTCGCGCGCAACACCGCCAATCTGTTCGCCAAATATCCGAACTTGAACAGCGGAAACACGGTGGGCAATTACAGCGGCAAGCTGTCGCACGACGGCGAACTGGTGCAGCTGTCCATGCCGCAAACGCTCTACACCAACACCGCCATTTTGGTGGCCGAAGATCAGGTCACCTACGGCACGGGCGGACGCTGGGGCGAATGGTCGGGTGGCGGCGGCAGCAGCTTGGAATTGATTGATCCGCATTCCAACCACCGGCTCGCGGCGAACTGGGCGGACAGCGATGAGACGCAAAAATCCGTCTGGACGAATGTCGAATGCACCGGCGTGCTCGACAATGGCGCGAATTATGATCCGTCCATTGATTATGCCCAGATCGGCCTGCTGGACGACGGCGAATGTCTGGTGGACAACCTCGAAGTGGATTACAACGGAACCAACTATGTTTCCAACGGCACGTTTGAGAACGGCACCAGCGGCTGGTCGTTCCAAGGTTGTATGTCGCGTTCCAGTCTTGAAAATAGCGGATATCAAAGCAACTATTCCCTGCACATCCGGTGCAGCGACAAGATTTGGACGGGAGACAACTCGTGTCAGGTGGCCTTGAATCCGAACTCGCTGGTGGCCGGCCAGACGGCGACCTTGCGGTTCAAGGCGCGCTGGTTGCACGGCTGGCCGGAAGCCTTGTTGCGGTTGAACGGCAACTGGCTGGAAGCCACGGCGGCGCTGCCGATCCCGACCAACCTCGGTTCACCGGGCGGACCGAACAGCCAATATGTGACGAACGCCGGTCCGGCCATTTACAACGTAACGCACACGCCGTCGTTGCCGGCGGCTTACCAGCCGGTGGTGGTGACCGCGAATGTTCACGATCCTGATGGTGTGCAAAATCTGACGCTTTACTATCGGCTGGATCCGGAGACAACTTACACCGCCGTGCCGATGAACGACGGTGGCACGAACGGCGACGCCATCGCGGGCGACGGGGTTTATAGCGCAACCATTCCCGGCCAACCCGCGAATCAAATCGCCGCGTTTTATATTTTTATCGCGGACAATCTGGGCGCAGCGACACGCTTCCCGACGATTCGTCCCAACGACAATGAACCGGTGCGCGAAGGCGTGGTGATGTTCGGCGACGGCAATCCGGGCGGTAGTTTTGGCGTTTACCATTTGTGGATCACGCAGACCAACGTGGCGCGCTGGATCAATCTGGCGGACTTGAGCAACGAAGGGAACGACGGCACGTTCGTCAACGGCAGCCGCGTCATTTACAATATGCAGGCGCGTTATGCGGGCAGCCCGTATCTGCAGTCTTTTAACGCTCCCACTGGCAATCTTTGCCATTACAAATGGGAATTCAATGACGACGATAAATTTCTTGGCGCGACGGATTTCAGCAAGATTCATCAGCCGGGCAATAATCCCGGCGATGACGCGAGCCTCCAGCGCGAGCAACTGGCCAACAGCTTCCTGCGCGCTCTCCGCGTGCCATGGCTTTACAAGCGTTATGTGGCGGTTTATGTGAACGGCAACCGGCGGGGCAGTTTGATGGAAGACACCCAGGTGCCGGGCGGCGATGTGGTGAAGGAAAATTTTCCCAACGACACGGACGGCTACCTTTACAAAATGCAGCCGTGGTTTGAATTTCAACCGTTCCCGTCCGGCTACTCGATGGGCTACAACAATAATGCGTTCTGCAACCTGCTGCCTTACACGACCACCAGCGGTGTGAAAAAAGTGGCGCGCTACCGCTATAATTACGAAGTCCGGCGCACGCCCGATTCCGACAGCGACTTCACGAATGTCTTCTCGGTGATTGACGCCGCCAACTTTTCCAGTTCGCCTAACTATGTCGCGAACATGGAAAACATGGCGAACATGGAAAATTGGATGCGCGTGTTTGCGGCCAACCACGCCGCCGGCAACTGGGATACTTTCGGCGCGCAAACCGGCCAGAATCTTTACGGCTACATCGGCACGTTGGGCACAAAATATTCGCTGCTGATGTGGGATTTCAACATCGTCATCGGCAACAGTGAATCTTGGGGGCCGGGTCAAAATCTTTTCGTCCTCAACCCGCAAGACTACAACTTGGCGGCCATCTACAGCAACCCGACTTTCCTGCGG
>Ga0302282_1002689_pt1 | contig 12028 bp, 13 predicted proteins | sample III_Fen_E1_3_FD_198763 | JGI IMG/M metagenome (GOLD analysis project Ga0302282, IMG submission 198763) | Peat permafrost microbial communities from Stordalen Mire near Abisko, Sweden - III_Fen_E1_3 | ecosystem: Environmental > Terrestrial > Soil > Wetlands > Permafrost | place: Sweden: Abisko... | reverse complement strand
ATCGTGGCAGACGGGGAGGGGACATCCCGTGTGATCGAACTCACCGTGAAGGGAGCCCGTTCCGCCTCGGATGCACACCTGATCGCGCGAGCCATTGCCAACTCCCAACTCGTGAAATGCGCCTGGGCTGGAGGCGATCCGAACTGGGGGCGTATTCTGGACGCCGCTGGCTATGCGGGTGCGCCTTTTGATCCCGATAAAGTAGAGATTACCTACGATGGTTTGAAAGCAGCCGATAAGGGCATGGGATGTCAGGATGCCAAGGGGGAGGCCAGATTGCGCAAGATCGCTGCCAAGAAAGAGTTTTCCGTCGTTGTCGATTTGCATGGTGGTAAAGGAGAGGCCCGCCTTCTCACAACCGATCTCACGGAAGACTATGTCCGTCTGAACCTCACAGAATTTTCCCTGTAAGCGCCTCCATTATGGCTTCCAAAATCACCTCACGCCAGCGTGCCGAAACCCTGCTCGAAGCTCTGCCCTACCTGCAGAGTTTTCGGGGCGGTATCTTCCTCATCAAATACGGCGGAAGCACCATGGAGGCCGAGGAACAGGTGGAACGCTTCCTCGTTGATATCGCCTTCCTCGATGCCGTTGGTATTCGCGTCGTGCTTGTGCATGGAGGTGGAAAGGCCATCAATCTTCGGATGAAAGAACAGGGGCTGACCCCCCAATTCATCGGCGGGCTTCGTGTCACCGATGCGGCGACGATTGAGATCGTCCGGAGTGTTCTGGACGATGAGGTGAATCCCGGAATCGTGACACAACTTGCCGCACTCGGGGTGAATGCCGTTGGCATCTCCGGGCGTCAGGTCTTCACGGCCTCCAAACTTCCTTCCGTCAAAGGACCCGATGGCAAAGAAGTGGATTTGGGCTTTGTCGGCGAGGCCGAGGAAGTCGACCCCAATCCCGTCCGGGCCGCTCTCGATGCCGGATACATTCCAGTGATCTCACCGCTCGGTGCCCTCCCGTCGGGAGAAGCGATGAATATTAATGCCGATGTCTCCGCTGCTGCCCTGGCAGCCGCACTACCGGCTTCCAAACTGATCTTTCTGAGTGATGTTCCGGGACTCATGCGTGATCCCGCAGACCCCGCCTCCCTCATTCACAGCCTCACCGCCTCCCAGACCGAGGAACTCATCGAGCGCGGCATCATCGCCGGAGGGATGATCCCCAAGGTTCGGTCGGCCACCAAAGCTCTGGGGCATGGCCTCGGCAAAGTGCATTTGCTGGGAGCTGGCGTGCCCCATGCGATTTTGCTAGAGGCGTTCTCGGAAGAGGGGGTCGGGACTGAAATTGTTCCCTAAAAGCTGGGGGTTTGTGCTTTTGAGTTCTAGCTGTGTTGCCCTGCGCTCGCAGTAGTACACTACAGCTTCGCTGGGTCGCCTTGCTATCTCCTCAAAATTTCTGCGCTACCAACATAATAACGCGGCATCTCCATCCGAAATATTCAAATGTCAAGGGAGTCATGAAGAGGTGAGCAGAGGCCTTTTTGTCAGGTTTTATAGACTGCCCCTTTCAGATTTGTATTGAGCATTGTCTGTGCAACTCTAGCCATGATTGCAGCTGCTACACATTGAATAATTTGACAACGAGAAGCCCAATTTTCTAGGCCCTGCTTCCATTCAGTCTTAGGAGTAACACTTTCAGGTGCATGTATTTTGATGAGCTTTGAAATAACGCCCGGATAGTCCCTTAGTGTTTCGATTAATTCTGTGCGCTTGAGAGTCTTTTTTACGGTCAACTGTAGATTTGTGAATTCTTGGAGTAATAGTGTCTTTGTTACTCTTGATGGAAGAATATCTCTATCATCAGGCTCGCGAAAACATCCCATCCATCGAATAAAACCAAGGTTAATTTCTTTGCAGCATCCGTACATTCTATCCATATAATACAGATTAGGAGTGAGGGATTTTACTTCCCAAGTTTTCTGAAAATAATCTTGGATCACCATCCTCGTCATAGGAGGAATAAGCAACATCCAATCGCCAACAGTTTTTATGGCTTCATTTCGCGGCAAGAGAAGTTCAGCAAGAGCTTCATTTGCCTTGGTTTGCTGGCGCTTCCTTTTATTAGATCCGTCTGGAACCCACGCTTCCTTTGAGGCCTGAAATTTCAAAGAGGCAAGTTGGTCAATAGGTGGATTCCATTCGATGCTTGCAAGACGCGTAGCAAATAAACGTGAAGCTATTGAAGAGGGATGTCCCGGCAGATGAAGGTGCATCCCATGCACAAGCAAATTAATAGCCTTAACTTCAGCGACCGTATCTGAATCAAATTTAAGCCCTGTATCTACCTGTGCTTTTAAGGCTCGTCTTAGTAATTCCAATTCAGCAATCCCTTTACCAAACAAAATAATCCACAATTCTGTAATTGCTGGAAACCGTTGTTCGCTAATCCATTTTGCAAGAATCGATGTAAAGTCTGTAAAGGGAGGTGGCCACGCATATTCGACATCAAGAAACGGTCTTTCTGCACTACAAAAAGGTTTCATTTCCTCATAGAGTGCTGCCACTTCTCTAGTCTGAAACCTTGGTGTCATTTTCGGCTATTTCAGCTTTCATCCTTCATACCTCGGGCTATTCGATCCCTCTACCCCGGCGGCCACGCCAACTGTCTGCCGCCGAGCACATGCAGATGCAGATGGGGGACGGTTTCGCCTCCGTCCGGACCGTTGTTGATCACGATCCGGTAGCCGTTCTCTCCAAGTCCTTCCTGACGGGCTGTGGCGGCTGCGGCGGCGAGAAGGGTGCCCAGCAGTTGGGTGTCGTTTGATGTGGCCTCATTGATGCGCGGGATACAGCGTTTCGGCACTACCAGAAAATGAACCGGTGCCTGCGGGGCGATGTCGCGGAAGGCGATCCATTCCTCCCCCTCGGCAATGATCTTGGCCGGGATTTCCCTGGCAGCGATTTTCTCGAAGAGGGTCATCGGAGGAAAAGGTGGGAAAGTTAAAAGTGGGAAAGTAAATTCTCGCGCAGAGACGCAGGGTCGCAGAGAGGGGAGGATTAAAAGGGGAGTGCCATTCAAATTTTAAGTCGCTTCTTAAGTTGTGCGAGTTCTTTTGAGTGAAACCCCTTGGGCAAAGAATTCTTCCTCTGCGGCCTCCGCGTCTCTGCGCGATATTTTCTCCTTAGCTTAACTGGATTTCCAGAGGCTCTTCCTGGCGTGAGGTGCCGAGCGATTGTCCGTGCTGGCGAATGAAGGAGACGATCTCATCACGCAAGCCTGACTTTGTCGGACGTTTTTTGCGGCCAAGCAGTCGGAGGCAAACGGAGAGGTCTCGGATTTCCAGCCGTGCGACATGGGATCCGGCGATGCTCTGAAGGTGGTTGCCCAGAAGTCCGAAGAAAGCCAGTTCGTAGCCCGTACCCGCTTCCCGTACGAGATCGGCAAGCGAGAGGCTGAGTGGAGGATCGGGGAGATGGAAGTGGGATGCCACATCCTGAAATCCCAGAGTGCCGAGAATATCGCGTACGGCTTCCTCAAGATTGTCCACCGGGACGCAGTTATCCTCAAAGTCGCGTTGGAGATAGACGGAGACACTCTCGGCGATGTGCCCGGCAAGCCACCATCGCTCGTAGCCGGCGAGATCGGCAGCCTTGAGGAGGGAGGCGGTGATCCAGTGCTTGTCGAACGTTGTATTTCTCCCATCAGGGAGAACGATCAGGGGCATTCCGTCGCGTAGGGCAATCATGATGGAAGTTTGGTGAAAAGTTCCTTCTGGTTTTCCGAGCTTGGGGCGCGTCGTTCGAGGGATTGAATCTCCTCGATGAATTCCCCGATATCTTCAAACCTCCGATAGACGGAGGCAAAACGGACATAAGCAACCGGGTCGACGGCGTGAAGACGCTCCATCACCTTGGCTCCGATGATCTTGGTAGGAATCTCCCTTTCCTGACCGGTCTCGAGATCGTTGATCACGTCGTTGACCGATTCTTCCATGATGGTGATGGAAATGGGGCGTTTTTCGCACGCCTTGATGAAACTTGAGAGGAGTTTCTGCCGGTCAAAGGGTTCGCGGCGGCCATCGCGTTTCACGGCGAGAAGTTCCACACGCTCGATCTGCTCGTAGGTGGTGAAGCGACTTTCACAAGCCAGGCATTCCCGGCGACGGCGGATGCTTGTCCCGTCCTTGGAGAGGCGCGAATCAATGACCTTATCGTCAATGGAGGAGCACTTGGGGCAAAGCATTGTGTTTTTCTGAAGCGATATAAGAAATTCACCACAATATCTTGTGGTGGCAAAGCAAAATCTGCGACTTGAGGCTTATGCGTTTCATCGCTCGCAGATGGAGAGACTGAATAAAAACTCAGGAACTCAGGAATTTTAAGAGATAATAGAGTGCAACAAATTGTGATGAAAATGCTCTGAAGAGCACCGAACGAGGAACTCGTCGTAAAGCCAGAGAAACAATTCGCAAGGGCAAGACCATTGAGGGGGATGGCAAAGCACTTCGGCCAGTGACCGGGATTTGGAGATAAAAAAAGAGAGCCACCGAAGTGGCTCTCCCAAATCTGAGAAGTTATTCTCTCCCAAGCTTTCTAGCTTGCGAGGTAGGGAATCGCTGTGACGCGTTTCTTCACCTCATCCAGGCCATCGACAAGGTCGGCGATGGAGTCCCATCGTCCCGTGGTCAGGGCCTCGCGGGCGTGACCTGGGATGGTTATTTCGGCACTGAAATCGACATCGGCAACCGTCACCTTGTTTTCGGTGAGGTCGATGGTGATCATGGCTTCCGGATCGCTCTCGATGATGGCTGCAAGACCGGCGATGTCCTGCTGGGAGAGCTTCACGCAGGGGACTCCAAGCGTTGTGGAGTTTCCGAAGAAGATCTCCGCGAAACTCTCGGCGATGATCGCGCGGTGGCCAAAGCGGTAGAGTGACTGAGGGGCATGTTCACGGGAACTGCCACAACCGAAGTTCGACCCGGAGAGAAGAATGGTCGCACCGGCAAAGCGTGGATCATCAAGTGGGTGGATTCGTCCCGCTTCCTTGTCATGAAGCCGCGCATCAGCGAAGGCAAACTCACCAAGCCCGTCAAAGGTGACGCACTTCATGAAGCGGGCAGGGATGATGCGATCGGTGTCGATGTCATCGCCGGGGATGAAAACGCCGCGACCGGTGACCTGGGTGATTTTTTCAAGAGCCATGGGAAGAAAAGTAAAAGGTGAAAAGTAAAAGGTAAAAAATAGGGGCTACTGAATGCCGAAGACCTTGCGGGCGTCGGTGACCGTTCCCGTGAGGGCGGCGGCGGCCACCATCAGCGGGCTCATCAGCATGGTGCGACCGGTCGGGCTACCTTGACGGCCCTTGAAGTTACGGTTGCTGGAGCTGGCGCAGAGCTGATCTCCAACCAACTTGTCCGGGTTCATGCCAAGGCACATCGAGCAGCCTGCGCCGCGCCATTCAAATCCCGCCTCGCGGAAAATCTCGGCGATGCCCATTTTCTCGGCGATGGCGGCGACTCCCTGCGAACCGGGAACCACGATCGCCTTCACATGAGGGGCGACCTTGCGGCCTTTCTGCAGTTTGAGGTGCTTGGCGACCTCCTGAAGATCGGAGAGACGTCCGTTGGTACAGCTGCCGAGGAAGGCAACATCGATCTTGAGACCGTCAACAGGAGTTCCTGAAGTGACCTTCATGTGTTCGATGGCCTCGATAGCCGTAGCGCGATCCTTCTCGGGGAGATTCTTCGGATCGGGAATCGCCTCGTCGATGAAGACGGCCTGTGCCGGAGTGATTCCCCAGGTGACGGTTGGAAGAATCTCCTCGGCCTTGAAGTTCACAATATCGTCATAGACGGCATCAGCATCCGATGCGGTCGCCTTCCAGCGAGCAACGGCTGCATCCCAGTCGGCTCCCTTGGGAGCGTAGGGGCGGCCACGAAGGTACTCAAAGGTGGTTTCGTCAGGATTCACATAGCCGACACGGGCACCCCCCTCGATGGCCATGTTGCAAACGGTCATGCGCTCTTCTTGGGTGAAATTGTCAAAGGTCGATCCGCCGTATTCATACGCGTAACCGATGCCGCCATTCACCCCAAGATGGCGGATGATGTGCAGGATAACATCCTTGGCATAGACGCCGGGGGCGAGCTTCCCATCGACATTGATGCGGCGAACCTTGGGTTTGCCGATGGCCATGGTCTGGGTTGCGAGGACATCGCGCACCTGGCTTGTGCCGATACCAAAGGCGATCGCTCCGAAGGCACCGTGGGTCGAGGTGTGGGAGTCGCCGCAGGCAATCGTGGTTCCGGGTTGGGTGATTCCCTGTTCGGGACCGACGATGTGAACAATGCCCTGATTGCCCGAGGGAAGGTCAAAGAAAGTGACGCCTGTCTCAGCGCAGTTTTTACGCAGTTCCTTGACCATCGCGTCGGCGAGGGGATCGGAGAAGGGTTCCTGACGCTGGTCGGTTGGAACAATATGATCGACGGTGGCAAAAGTGCGGTTTGGATAGAGAACCTTCAGCCCAAGATCGCGAAGCATGCCAAAGGCCTGCGGGCTCGTCACCTCGTGGATGAGGTGGGTGCCGATCAGCAGTTGAGTCCGTCCATCAGGGAGAGTGCGAACAGAGTGTTCCTCCCATACTTTATCGAGAAGCGTTTTGCCCATAGCCTTTCAACACTAGCGTGTTATCAGTTTCGGGGCAAAAAGATTCATCAGGTATAATTTTTGCTCCTTCTGATCGACCAATCATTTTTCTTCCCTATAAATATCAGAAATCATGTCCAAGCTGCCCACCATTCTCTACACCAAAACCGACGAAGCTCCCGCACTCGCCACCTATTCCTTCCTTCCTATCGTTCAGGCGTTTACCAAGCATGCAGGCATCGCCGTCGAGTTGCGCGACATCTCTCTGGCAGGCCGCATCATTTCGGCATTCCCGGATTTCCTCACAGAGGATCAGAAAATTTCCGACGCTCTGGCCGAGCTGGGAGCGCTCACGCTCCAGCCCGAGGCGAATATTATCAAGTTGCCGAACATCAGCGCCTCCATGCCGCAGTTGAAGGCCGCCCTCGCCGAACTTCAGTCCAAGGGCTACAAACTGCCCGACTATCCCGACAACCCCGCCACCGAGGCCGAGAAGGAGATTCGGACCCGCTACGACAAGATCAAGGGAAGTGCCGTCAATCCTGTCCTTCGCGAGGGAAACTCGGATCGCCGCGCCCCCAAGGCCGTCAAGGAGTACGCCCGTAAGCATCCGCATTCCATGGGAGCCTGGAGCGCCGATTCCAAGACAAGCGTTGGGACGATGGGCGGAAAGAGTGATTTCTTTGCCAATGAAAAATCGGTTACCGTTCCTGCTGCAACGGAGGTGAAGATCGTGTTTATTGGAGCCGATGGCACCACCAAGGTTCTCAAGGAAAAAACCCCGCTCAAGGCAGGTGAAATCCTCGACGCCACGGTGCTGAGCAAAAAGGCGCTCCTCTCCTTCATCGAGAGCCAGATTGCCAAGGCCAAGGCGGACGGAGTCCTATTCTCCCTCCACCTCAAGGCGACGATGATGAAGGTCTCCGATCCGATTATCTTCGGGCATGCAGTGGAGGTCTTTTTCAAGGATCTCATCACCAAGCATGCAGCGGTGATCAAGGAACTCGGTGTCGATTTTAAGAACGGCTTCGGCGATCTCGTTGCCAAGATCCAGACGCTCCCTGCTGATCAGAAGGCGGCCATTGAAGCGGATATCCAGGCTGCCTATGCCAATGGTCCTGCCATCGCCATGGTGAATTCCGACAAGGGAATCACCAACCTGCATGTTCCGAGCGATGTCATCGTGGATGCCTCGATGCCCGCCATGATCCGTGCCGGAGGCAAGATGTGGGATGCGACTGGCAAGACTCAGGACACCCTCGCCGTCATTCCCGACAGCTGTTATGCCGGTGTCTATCAGGCCGTCATTGATTTCTGCAAAGCGCACGGTGCCCTTGATCCCAAGACCATGGGATCCGTCCCCAATGTCGGACTCATGGCCCAGGCGGCTGAGGAATACGGTTCCCATAACAAGACCTTCGAGATTCCCGCAAGTGGTGTTGTCCGGGTCACCGATTCCGAGGGCAAGGTTCTTCTCGAACACAGCGTCGAAGAGGGAGACATCTGGCGCGCCTGTCAGACCAAAGATGCTCCGATTCAGGATTGGGTGAAGCTTGCCGTGAATCGCGCCCGGGCAACCGGTGACACCGCCATCTTCTGGCTTGATGAAAACCGCGCCCACGATGCCCAGATCATCACGAAGGTCAAAACCTACCTGGCGGATCACGACACCACGGGGCTTGATCTCCGTATTCTCCCCCCCGCAGAGGCCTGCATCGCGAGCCTCGAACGCATCGTGCAGGGCAAGGACACCATTTCCGTCACGGGTAATGTCCTGCGTGATTATCTAACCGATCTCTTCCCGATTCTCGAAGTTGGCACCAGCGCCAAGATGCTCTCCATCGTTCCGCTCATGAATGGCGGCGGACTCTTTGAAACCGGTGCGGGCGGTTCCGCGCCGAAGCATGTCCAGCAGTTCCTTGAGGACAACTACCTCCGCTGGGATTCTCTCGGGGAGTTCTTCGCTCTGGCTCCCTCCTTCGAGCACATCAGCGCTACCTTTGGCAACGCCAAGGCCAAAGTGCTGGCCGAGACGCTTGATGCCGCCACCGGAAAATTTCTGGAGAATGACAAATCCCCAGGCCGCAAGCTCGGCACCATCGACAACCGTGGCAGCCACTACTTCCTGGCCCTTTATTGGGCACAGGCTCTCGCAGCACAGGATCAGGACGCGGAACTCAAGGCCATCTTCACTCCGATCGCCGAGGCGCTGACGGCTAACGAAGCCAAGATCGTCGGGGAACTCCTTGCCGTTCAGGGTAAGCCTACGGAGATCGGTGGCTACTACCTGCCCGATGAGGCCAAGGCTAATGCCGTCCTGCGTCCGAGCCAGACCTTCAACGACATCCTTTCGAAGCTCTAAGGAGATCCGAAAATATAGTGCAGCGTAACGGATGCGGAGCAACCGCTGAGGCGCGGAGAGGATAGGGAAAAGGCATGAAACAGAGGGGTTGCGTAGAGTTTACCTACTCTGCGGCAACCCTTTTATCCCTTGTTAATATTCTCTGCGTCTTTGCGTCTTTGCGCGAGAACCTGCCTTTGTTAACCGCTTTTCCTCTCGGCGTTTGTATCCCTCGTCATGTTGCAGTAGTCTCTTTCCTCTATGTCCCATCCCGCCTGTCCCGAATGCACCCTCGATGAAGTCCTTGAACATGCCGATAAATGGGAGTGCGTCACCTGCGCCTTTGAATGGCCCAAGGCCCCCGAGGCTGATATTCCAGATGTCGCACAGGGCCCTCGCATCGTTAAGGATGCCTACGGCACCGTGCTGGCTGACGGCGATTGCGTCACCCTCATCAAGGATCTGAAACTCGGAGGCACCTCGGTGCTGAAGGGAGGATCGAAGACCAAGCCTATCAGGCTAGGGGAGGGGGATCATGAGATCACCTGCAAGGTGGATGGGATGGCGGTTGGCTTAAAAGCCTGCTTCGTTAAAAAGGCGTAGGCTTTTGGCGCCTAGCTGCGTTGGGCTGCGCTTGCCGTAATCAAAAGTAAAAATGGTCAATCCGCGCATTGCATCAAAAAGCCTGCCCCGGCAGTATTTTTAATCCGTTCAGGGCGGCGATTTGGCGCTGCCGGGTGTCGAGGGGTGCTGAAGCAAGGGCAAACCTTTCCCGCTCCATCAAAGCACAAGCAGGTGTTTGTCTGAACTCCCCGAGACGGCTGCCACAGGGATTCCCTGGTCGAAGGTGACAAGGTGTCCTGTGTTCGTTTGGGCCATGGCCAGGAGGTAGAGGTCGGTGAGATGTCTTGCGGTGAGAATCTTGTCGTAGTTGAAAAGTTCCTCATCGCAGAGGGTGATTGCATCGGGCCAGAAATGGTGATCGGAAGCTGTTGTGGCCTGACGAAGGCGGCGGGCTATGTCTCCGACCGGGAGTCTTCCGGGATAAGCCGGCTGAGACATGATGCGAATGCAGGCATTTTGCGTGAGGGGGCAGGTGGCCCAGCCTTTGGAACGATTCTTGGAGAACCATTGATGCGCCTCCCGATGATGAAGATGAGCGGCATCGAAGAGTGCGATCAGAACCGAGGCATCCAGCAGGGCAATCATGGAAGCTCAGATTCCTCGGCAAGTTTCTGGACGAGTTCCTTGGTGACGACCCGGTTACCTGCCGGAAGGATTTCAAAACCGTTGAGTGTCGTCGGATTCTCAGCTGATGAGGGGGAGCTGATGACAAGGGCCTTCCGCGCCAGATCCGAGAGAACCTGACCGGCTGTGCGTCTTGTGCGACCAGCCATCTCTTTGGCCGCCTCCAGCACATCCAAATCAATGTCGAGCGTTGTTCTCATCAAAAGCATCATAATACATCTGATGCAGAAATCAATCTTTGATGAATTTTTTACCCTTGGGGAAAAATGTCAGTCCGCGGATTGCTTCAAAAATAGACTCCTAACCCGGCAGGATCTTTAATCCGTTCAGGGAGGCGATTTTGCGTTGGCGGGTGTCGAGGGAGGCGAAGTGGGTTGCTCCTGCTTCGAGGGCTGCGGCGCACATGGATCAGATCAACTTAAAAACTGAAATTGGACAGGATTTACAGGATTGACTGAAAAAGACTTACGAAAAATTAGCAAGCCATCCAACAAGTGAACGGTGTTATCCGTCTCACTCATCCTGTTCATCTTGTTAATCCTGTCTAAAAACCCCCACTGCTGTTTCTAGGATCGAGGCTCCTGCTGCCGATAATGGCGGAATGCTGCGCCGATTACTGTTCGGCCTTTTGCAGGCCTTCCTCATCGTGTTCCGAGAAGTCGGCCCGTCTGAAGGAGGGATCGTCCGGAAGGCACATTTGAAAGGTTTTATGAGAGTCCCAGCGGACTATTCCTTTTCGGATGCTACACCCCAGCACATGTCCTCCCATGGTTTTATCATCACTGAGAAAATGGAGATGGTATCCAGGAACGTTGATTCCCTTGATATAGGAAGGAGAACGAAAGCCGATCAATGTTCCGGTGACATTCCTGAATTCAAAGATCGATTCGGATTTCACGACCTCGGTAAGCGGGCGGTAGGGTTTGTGCTGTTTTGAAACGCTTCTCGCTTTCACGGTGGCGAAGGTTCCATGGAGGTGAACTGACCAGAAGAAATTTTGTGAGCCCAAATGGCTGTCCAGCCACTTCTGAAGACTCCTCAGAGAAGTGAACTTTGGAATGTGGGTGTGGTGTTCTCCTCTAAAGAAGGAGACGGTCGCAAAGGAGGTCTTGGCAGTGTCTGGAAGCACATGGACGGTACCGTCGCTCGTGATCTGGTAAAAAACTCCCTCGATCCCGAGCATTTCGCCATCGAGGTGATTGACCGTGCCTATTCCGAAATCCCCATACTTCTTTACCTCTCCAAAAGTTGCCGGCCCATCATAGATACCCTGCATGATGGCATCGATCGTGGAGAACTGGGAAAGTGTTTCCGAGGAGTGCATCAGGCAACTTAAGAAAAGTTCTCTTAATCCTCCAGATCACGGTTGTGCCTGGTGGCATATTTGCGTGATTTGTGTTGCTGGTTCTGCCGTTCCCTTCGTTCGAGCGTCATCTGGCGTTTCTGCCGACTGAGGCGGAGTTTGGATATTTCCTCTTCCAGTTTGAGAAAACCCTCCAGTCGCGAGAGCTCCAATTTTCCCTCGGCCATCGCCGTACGGATTGCGCAACCGGCGTGAGGGCCATGACGGCAGTTGTCGAAGCGGCAATTTCTGGCCAATTCCTCGATGTCTCCAAACTGATCGCGGAGCGTCAACTCATCCGTCCACATGTGCACTTCTTTAATTCCCGGATTGTCGATGATGATTCCGCCCCGTGGCAGCACCATCAATTCGCGGGCCGTGGTCGTGTGCCGTCCCTTGCCAGTGGTTTCGTTGACCTCATCGGTCCATTGGTATTCCCCGCCGAGGAGATGATTGATCACCGAGGATTTTCCCGTGCCGCTGGATCCAATGAAGGTGATGGAG
>Ga0302282_1002681_pt1 | contig 12053 bp, 10 predicted proteins | sample III_Fen_E1_3_FD_198763 | JGI IMG/M metagenome (GOLD analysis project Ga0302282, IMG submission 198763) | Peat permafrost microbial communities from Stordalen Mire near Abisko, Sweden - III_Fen_E1_3 | ecosystem: Environmental > Terrestrial > Soil > Wetlands > Permafrost | place: Sweden: Abisko... | reverse complement strand
CGATGCTACAATCTGAAAGGTAGATGGCGGCTATAGTTCAGTGGCAGAACGCCTGTCTGTGGCACAGGATGTCGAGGGTTCGATCCCCTCTAGCCGCCCCAAAGCAAGTTATGTTCCCAGGTCGGCCTGCGTTGCATTGGCCGACTTTGTTATTTTGATGAGCCTCTGTGACCCCGAACATCCAGAAAAGTGAAGAGTTTGACGCCGCCGCCGCCGATCTGCCGGGGTGGCTTACCGGTTTTGCGCCGCGGCGCGGACTGACAAACGGCCACCTGCAAACGATTGTGGGCAATTATCTTCCCCGGCCGGCGTTTCAGCTGGAGTCTGTGCGGGAAGAGGTTGAGGTGGACGCAGCGGATGGCAGCAGGGTGGTTTGCGAATGCCATTGGCAGGGAATTGAGCAACGGGCGGCCCGGCTGACGGTGATCCTGGTCCACGGGCTTGAAGGGTCGTCCAGCTCCCAGTACATAAGGGGAATTGCGGCGCGGGCCTGGGATGCGGGACTGAACGTGATCCGGATGAACATGCGCAACTGCGGGGATACGGATGCGCTGTCTCCTACGCTCTACCACTCGGGCCTGTCGGCGGACGTGGCTGCCGTGATGCAGCACTATGCGGGGCGGTTTGGGCTGGAACGGATTGCTCTGATTGGCTACTCCATGGGCGGAAACCTGGTGCTGAAGATGGCGGGGGAGTGGGGGACCAAGGCGCCGCTGTTTGCCGTGGCCGCGGTGTGCCCGGCGGTTGATCTTGCGGCCGGATCGGATGCCTTGCACGAGCCGGCGAATCGCGGGTATGAGTGGCATTTTTTGCGCGGGCTTATGCGGCGATTCCGAAAGAAAGTGGCGCTGTTTCCGGATCTCTACGACACCACGGGGATTGGGCCGATCCGATCCCTGCGTCAGTTTGATCATGAAATTGTGGCCCGATACTGCGGGTTTGCCGATGCGGATGATTACTACTACCGCGCGGCCAGCGCGCGGGTGGTGGACCGCATTGTTATTCCCACGCTGATTCTGCAGGCGGATGACGACCCATTCATCCGGCTGTTTCCGGAGACACGCGCCAAGCTGCGCGCCAACCCGCATATTGCATTCGTGGAGACGCGGCATGGCGGGCATTGCGCTTATCTTTCCCGCGATCGCGGCGATGAGATTCACTGGGCGGAGGCCACGGTGATCCGCTTTTTGACGGGCCTGGCGGAAGAAGCCGATGGAAGCTGACTGGGAGTTTGAAGTGGGCGGGAATGCGCCGGTGATTGATGCGCGGTGGGCGGGATTTGTTGACCTGCAACGTGAGCCGGGTGCGGCATGGAAACTGGCCGAGGTGAGGGAATTGCCGGCGCTGGCGGAGACGCTGGAACGGCTGAATGGGGCGGGTTCGCCGGTGTGGACGTCGAAGTGCGATTTTTATCCCGCGTTGCAGGCAGAGGAATTTGACGCCGACGAATTGGACGCGGAGGTTGGCTCCTGCGCGGATGCGGTGGGTTGCTACATCGACATTCTAGCGAAGGATGTTGGTGCGTGGAGCCAGCCGAGTTTGGCAGAAGCGGCCTGCCGGCAGGTTTGCGGCACGTTGGGCCGGGTGGCGCTCCGATGTTGCAGGGTAGACCTGGTTGTCCGGCGGGTGGTGGACACAGAGGATTCAGCAGGTCTGGGAATCACGGCTTATGTCACGGCCTGCGGCGTGGAAGCAAGTCAGGCCAGGGATACGCTGGCGTTCGCGCTGGCCGCATTTGCGGATGCGCTTTCAAGTAACTCGACGCTACAATAAAAAGGCGTGGGGCGAGTAGCTCAATTGGATAGAGCACCGGCCTTCTAAGCCGGGGGTTGTGGGTTCAATCCCCGCCTCGCCCACCACTGAATCGAAAAGGGTTGCCAGTTGCGGCAACCCTTTTCTGCATAGCGAAATGGACGACTGTGGGGGAAATTGGGGGTACCCTGAAGGTGTTTCAGGGGTAAAGGGGACTAAACGGGTCGTCTGCGCGGAAGCTTGTTGACCGCGTCCCGCTTGGCCTGCTGACGCGTATGCGAGTACCTCTCCAGCATCTTGACCGACATCCAGCCCGCAATAGCCTTCATGGTCGATTCCGGCACTCCGGCCTCACCCAGAGCAGAGATGAACGTGTGCCGAAGATCATGCAGCCGACACCACACACCTGCAGCCTTGCGGCAGGCGGTCCACGCAGTTTTCATCGAGGCCATGGGCTTGGTGGGATCGAGCGCGTAGACTTTCACTGCGCCGTGCATGCGACCCGCATTCCCATTAAATCCATATCGCTCCGAGGGGAACACGAAGTGATTTGGTTGGGGATCCGTGAACCGTGAATGCCATTCGACCAGGATGTCGAAAGCTTCGTCATTCAGCGGAACGACCCGCCCTTGGCCGCCCTTTGTTTTCGAATGCCCCACCTGAATGGTTCGATTCACAAAGTCAACCTGCTTCCAACGTATACGCGCCTCGGCCGCGCGGACTCCCGTGTGCAGGTAGGTCATGAGGGCGGGAAAGAGCGAGCGGCTGCGGCTGTTGATGGCCGCCTCGAGCAGGCGATTAGCTTCTTCCAAAGGAAGTGCCCGCCCGATGTCTTCAGGTTCCGGTAAGGGGTGAAAATCGGGAGCGATGAGGTGCCAAAGGCGATGCTTGCGAAGGATCATCCGCAACACTGCGGTCTCCATGTTGACTTCGCGGTTCGAGGCGCGCTCACCAAGACGCTTAGTCTGAAACTGCGCGATACGCTCTGGTGTTATTTCCGTCAGAAGGAGTTTGCCGAAGATGGGAGTGAGGTGACTCAGCTTGAGAGTGTTGATCTCGAGCGTCGATGCCGACCACTGAGGGTTCAGTCCCAGCCACTTCTTGGCAGCTTTGCCGAACAGAATTGGCTTGATCCTCTTCACTCCGCCGGCGGACTCCTCCATGGCCCGGCGCCGGCTACGTTCGACAGCTATCGCAACTTCTTTGTTAGTGGTATTAGCAGGTTCGCGAACCCGCTGCCCCAGGAATTCAAACTCATACCAATACTTGCTGCCACGTTTAAAGACTGTCATCTGGTTAACCCTTTCGGCTTGAGCTGTGTGCACTGTTGCCAGAGATCTCCTGGTGCCCGCCGATTCGTGGTAGTTGTAGCCACTTGATCTGAGTTGTAAAGGAGATTGGGGGCGCAATTACCGTGTCTGGTCTGGCCCCCTCAATTGGTCTCTCGCCATTGCTGAGTTGCAGCTTGCGAAGCCTGCCTGTCTCGATTAATCGTCATCATCATCGTTGGCCGGCGTTGTGCCGTCGTCGATGAGTTTGTCTATCGAGTCTTCCCTGATTCTGACCGAGCGGCCAATCCGCACGACCGCCACTTTGCGGCCGTAGACCATCTTCCATGTGGTCTTTTGCGAGATATGCATTCTGACCGCAGCTTCCGGGACCGTCAAGAGTCGTGTCATCTTATCCTCCTTTCTGTCAGTTACGGTTGGCGGACTAGCGGACCGTTGAGCCCCAGATTCCGCGATCTTCAAGTTCAGTGCTCAACCACCACACGGGGCGCAATGAACAAACCTCGGCTTCGCGCGCGAAAGCCCAACCAGGCCTACCGCACGCTAATACGCGCACCAAACTCAAGTGCCAATCCAGCGCGACCGAGCCATGCGCTGGCGACTTCAGGAGCTGGTCGGTACCACACGACCCGCATTTCCCCGTTGGTTTCGTCGTGGACGAATCGAAACTGCAGCACGTCCTCAGAAGTCACCTCCTCAGATCGAAGAGGAAAGTAAATCCAGGACAGCGAGTCAGCAGCACGATGAAAGTAATCTCGCGCTATGTACTCCCCTACGTCCTGGATCATGCGCGCGGTGAGCGGCGGATATCCGACCCGCCGGAGGATTGCGCAGTGATATCCGCCACTTTCATCGCGATGGGGTACGATATCGCAGCGAAAGAGGCGGCCGGCAACCTTGAACCCGACAATTATGACGCGGTAATAGCCGACTGCTTCGGGCTCTGTTGATTTCTTGGTGTCGTAGCCGAAGATCGAGTTGATCCACGTCCAGAGTTTCAGGATGATCTGCGTAGTCCTATCCATAATGGCTTCCTTTCGTCGGTTGAGGCATTGGGTGCCGTTCAAGTAGCGTGAGAACACTTCGGAGGTCGCAGCAGCTCGCCTTCAGAAGATCATTCGTCCTGCTCCACGTTGCGCGGCTCGTTCGGATTGGCGCTTGTCGCCCGCCGCTCCAGCAAGATCACCTGCGCCGCATACCGCACAAGGAGTGGGAACCCCCTCGCCGCCTTAACTCCCCCGATACCCTTCCCGGGTGTCGGGAATAGGGGCTCTATCGCTATCCATCGCCGCGCAGCCGGAGACGCGCGGTTAGAGGGACGGCGGAAGCACATGCGCTGCCTAGGCCAGCCCAGCAGCCGCTCCCAACGCGCAGCCACTGCCGAATCCGGCGCGGCAAAGCAAACTACCCGGATCTGCGGCACTTTAAGAGCCTGAAGTAGCCTGAGCACACGCTTCGCCTGCGCAGCAAACTGGAAGCCCTTGAAGATTGGGGCGTCATAGCTCGGCCAATATGATCTCGCATAGTCGATCAGGCACTCTTCCACCTTGCCAGGGTGCAGCCTATGAAGCTGTCCAAGTCGAGCCCCGTACTCGTCTATGATTGCCAGGTCTCTTCGCGACTGCTCGAGCAAACCGATTTGATTGACTCTCTCCATCGCCACTCCTTCCGATCAACACGACCTTTGTATCGCGAAGCAAAATCGCCGCGTGCGAAGTGTCGCTGTGGAAAACTTCCGGAAGTGTGCGGGCCCGACTATCTGGGAGGAATGAGCGACCAGCATATTAACGATGCCTAGATGATTCGGAGCAGATTTGACCGTCGACTCGAGCACAGACCGCCCAGCCGAATAGTTGGAGAGAAGAGGGGTATCGTTGAGCAGGTTTGGTCCGAGTTTCCAGCATGACGTAGATGGCGCGTCTGCGCAGAGTGAGCGCGAACCGGGTCTTTCAGTGGTGGCTTCAGCCAGCGAACTGGAACTTCCCAGCGACAGACCCCAGAAGTCTTTCAGTCATCGCTGAAGGAAGTCACCGAAGACCGCAGCTGTGGTTCTATCTACATCGAGTCTCCGGCAGGACTCTTGTGATCATTTGAAGCAGGAGGGGACTCGGCAAAGGCATTGGCCGGGGCTGGATAATCCAAAGACTTAGTCGGTGTTAGAACTTCCCAGGGGGGGCCGGGTCGTCTACTTAGGCGCCGAGCGCGGCGCTCGGCGTCGCTTTCCATCGCCCCGTCTACCGGTTCCCAAACGCTAAGTTCCCCGGCCCTCGACAGCGGCAGTGTACTTCTTGGCCGGCAGCGCCGAGCAGAAGGGCTCGATGTCGAGCTAAGTTCTCACAGGGTCCCCAGTCGAATCGCGGCGCACCCGGATCGCCAGCATCGAGGCGCCGCTGCCCAGACAGAATCCGGTTGCCGTGTCAAGCACCAATAGGTCTGCGACAAGTCAATTTCAATTCCTTCGCATGAATTGAATGAACTCCCAGACCTTTGCAAGGGATAATGACAGAATCATGTATACATAGAGAAGCGGATTACCGTGTGACGAGCGATAGCGGAGCAGAGCCTCATTATATTCAATCTCAATCAATGGGTACCGGTTCGATTCGAATGAGTCCCCGTTCAGTGCAGGACATGATTTGCCATGATTGAGGAGCATCGCCAGTTTTTTAAAGTGAGCCTCGCCATTGCAATGGCTCTGGGCAGCAGTGATCAGCCGCATGCAAATAAACTGCTGTAACGCCGCCTTTAGAGTCTGCGAGTTTTGCCTTTTATCCGCAATGAGATCCGGCGGAAACGCTCCACTTTCACGCAAATAATCGAGCAGCGGTTGTGGCTTCAGGTAGGTGACCTGATATTCTTCGCGTAGAAAGTCATAGAGCATTCTTCCAAGGCACGGAATGCAAGCCCCAGCGTGATCAAATGCTTCTAATGCCTCCTCGATCTCTACATTCAATCGATTGGCGAATTCGTGAATCCAGATCGCATAATGGGCTTGACCGGCCCGTCGGTGTGAGTCTATCTCCGGATAGACGGATGTATTCCAGTCGCAGTCCCATTCTTCACATTCACCTGGGGATTCGGGGCCATATGGTCCCCTGCGGCAGCGATGATACTGCGAAGAGTTAAACAAGCGTTCTTCCCACTCGAGTTGCCCCTTTTTAGGGATCAAAGCACCAAATTCATCTGAGAAAGTCATATATCCACACCTCGATGGAGCGATCTTCATTTCTCGGGTGAAAGACGTGCTCGCTTTCACACCAGCTTCGCTGTTGTAAATCTAGAATTCCTTTTGCCGGACTCCAGATTCAGTGGGGACAATTTGCAGGGTTCCAAAAGGAGCTCTTTTGCCTAAAGCGCGACTGCGCTGACGTTTAATTGCGCGGCTGCCGATTCACGTTTCTTTCTTTTTGATTCGAATCTCCTCCAATGCCGAAGAGGCGAGATCTGCAATCACTTGGTTATCGAGGACTTCACGTGCCTCTTCCTTCGATCTCGATTGTGTCAGCAATGGTAAAGCTTTCAATGTTTGCTGAAAGGGTGTGAGGCCGGGGGAGCGTCGTCGTCGTTTCGATCGCTGTTTGCGCTGCTGAGATATCCTCTTCAGTTGTGCTTTGAATCGTTCGACGAACCGGTGCTTTACGATGCAGTCGAGCCCATTATCGGCATACCGATGGATGCTGCTCGTGTGTTTGTACCATGCCGCAGTCAGCGTGATGCGATCGCATGTAAATTCAGGCTTGTATGCCAACTCCGCTGCAGCCAAGAAACCGAGGGTATGGACGTAGTGCGCAAGGGTGAATTTCGCGTTCCCATGTCCAATCATGTCCGATAGGCCATCGAGTGCGCTGATCTGAACATTGCGGCGGCCCCTGCCGTAGAGATCGTCACGTATTTTGCCACTCCTTCCCAGCCGCGCTAACTCCAGAGGGCGCTCTGGAAACAGCGAGTCATAAAATTCCGACGACTCACTCAGGAGAGAAAGCGCGAGTAGCGAACCCATGGAATGGCGACCGTGATGGTAGCGCAACCGCTGATCGCCCAGCGTGTTGCGAAGTACCCGGTGGATGACGGCGAACAGGTCGTCCTCATCGAGCAGGGCGTTTCCCGGAGGCGGCGGGAACATGGGTGCAAGGGGCGCCTCTTGGCGCGCGGCGACGAAATCTCGAAGGCCATCGAGCTCATCGGGCAGTAACAATGCGGTCAGGTTCAGGCGGCGGAGCGCATTCCGAGTCTTGAGCTTGCGCCTGGCATACGGTTGCACAACCAACATGCACGTGCTGCCAAGATCGAAGTCGCAGGGCCGGAGCCAGTAGCTTTCGTTGTGTCTCAAACCGGTTCGCACGGAGAGCACGAGCAACCATTCAGCCGCCTTTCGCTGTCCCTGCGGGATCAGCGGACTGGTGCGGATGGCATCCAGCACGCGTTGAAACTCGTCTTCGAAGATCAGATTGGCGTCGACGGGCAGGCAGCCCGCCTCCATGGCCTTCAGGTCTTCAAGGGGTTTCGCGTCATGCTCTTCCTCGAGGAAAGAGTGAAAGCGTACCAGCCATCGCGCAAACTTTCTCTGCGAGGAAAGTGACCGCCCGGATGGAGAGTCCTGGTGAATATCGATCGATTCGAGATAGAGATCCTCGATGCCCGTCTTGGCAATTTCTGCCGGGTCCTCGTCATCTTCGAACCGGGGAAGGAGAAAACGCGCGAGCAGGGAAACGCCGTCGCGAATGGTCCGCAAATTGCGCCCTTTCGTGTGTTTCCGGGACAGCACCCAAGCGGCAAACTCAACAAGGCGGCGGGACGACGGCTGTTGAACTTCGAGTTCTACCAGGCGATCAAGGCGTCTCCGCGCCTTTTGCCTGTCAGCGCCGATCAGCGCGGCACGAAGAGGAGAGAAGCTTCGTGGCTCGTGCGTTCTGCCTATTGAGTCTGCAGGATCTCCCTCCGGCGAATCATCGTAGGGCGGGGACGACTGCATTCGTCGGCCGGCGTGTGTTGATGCGCGTGCGGCGCTGGTTTGCTTCGGGGGAACGAACAGCAGTGTGCAGGTCGGCTCAATGCGGGCTAAGGTCTCCATCGTAGGAGAGTGGCTGATAAGGCCGCGCCGTAGGTAGGCGATCGTCACTGGGCTTCGCCAATACAAGGCGGCAGCAGTGCAGCATTTCAAAAGTGCATCGAGGGAGTACAAATGCTTCCGTTTCTTTTGCCCAAGCGCGAGCGCCACCTGGATCCGAGCACTGATGATGCGAAGAACCTTCTTGGGTGCGTCCGCGCCGCTTCCCGCTGCATCGAGAAGAACTCTCGCCTCCTTTGCCGACACTTGGAGCAGGAGAATTGCGGTAAGGGAATCGGGTATATAAAGCCGGTGCTCCGAATCGGGAAAACCTCTCACCGCGAGCGATTGTCGAATCACGAGCGTTTTGCCGAGCCAGCACAAGTTCGGATAAGGATCGGCCAGAGAATGCAGCACGGCGAGGATGCAGTCCGGATGGAGCAATCCGAGGTGAATGATTCCGGAGGCTACTCCAAGGGCAAGCGCATCAAATTGGTCTTGTTTGGATGAGGATATGATTGCATGCTTAAGGTCGGATTTCGCTGCCTCCTGCAAGATCACCCCATTGGCGACGTCCTGGCGCCAGGGATTCCGCGCCCGGGGCTGCCGGATCATCGGCGGGGCGGGCGGGGCCTCGATCTTTGTCACCTGAGTCCAAGCCCGCACGAGGGCATTGAGGCACAGATGCATGATCACGGCGCGCTTGGGGGGACGGAAAAAGTTGACAAGCTGCTGCTGCAGCCTCCTCATCCCGCTTGCCGTCCATCCTAACGATGGATCGCTTACCAATGCTTTTGCTACAGCATTGTCCTGCTGTTGCGCGAGCCAGCAGCGCAATTCATCGGCTGTACTTCGATCCGAATGCTTCAGCCTTCGGAAGAGGAGCTGCCACGCGGCCTCGATGGTCTGTTCACTTTCCATCTTTGAGATTCTCCCAGGGCAATGGGGTGAGGCCCAGATCGGTGAGGAGTGTCGGAATGTGACTTTCAAGCTCTTTGCAAATTGAGTGCAAAGAGCGGCCCGCACACTGACGCCAGGGCTCCTGTTCGGCGGACCAGTGTCCCATGTACGCGTAAGCGATGGACGGCGATACACGACCGCGGAGCCACTGCCGGCCCACACGGCGATGACTGTTACATGGCCACGGATACACTGTCCCAAAGTATGTCTGGAGGGAATGCGGCCGGATCAGTTCCGGCTGCTTGCGCTGCGGTTCGATCATGAAGCCGGGAATCGTGCGCCATTCGCCTTTAAAGTTGAACTTCGTCGAGAGGTGTGGGAGCAGCCGCTGATAGGCAGCCAACTCACGCTGTACGTCGTTCGGAACCCAGAGGATTCTACTGTGATACCCCGACGGGTTATCTTTGTCGCTCCATTTAGTGATGCCATAGTCCGGATGGATATTGCGAGCCCACGGCAATGGAGTGGTGATTGCGCGAATTCCGCATGCGTACCCGATCCGCAGCGTGACCCATGCTGCGACCGCGTTGTAGGAGTTGATGAATTCCACGTTGTCGAGGCTCCATTCGCGCGGCGCGAACTCAAAGAGCTGAAGCGCAATTGAGCGAATGTTCGCGATGGCTTGACGCAGCTCGGGGAGAGTCGGAGTGTTACGGCTACCCACATAGCCCTCCGGAATGAATGTATCGATCGCTTTCGAGGGAGGTGAAAATTCGGGGAGGGCAGCGCGGATCATGATTCGGTTACCTCCCGGTACAGGGTGGCGAGACTGCGCAGATCCGTGCCGTCATAGTGCAGTTCGGCGTTTATCAATTCGTGTTTATGCCCAGAAAGGAAGCTGGCCAAGGCGAGATCGCCCTCGGTGCGCTGCCAAATCCGCGCTGGCAAGGTCGAGCGAAGCCGCGAGAAACTCAAGCGACCGCTCGGATCGAGATCCGCCAGCAGGTCCGAGACTTGCTCCCGCACCTCGGATGTCGGGTTGCAGAGCTTGCGCGGGGTCGCCAGATCCAGTTCCGCGTTTGGCGCAGAGATTGCCGCGCGGAGCACGAGACTAAGCAATGAGGGCAACGGCAGCCAGACGAAGCCGGACGGTTGATGAACATTGGCGGCAGGTCCCGGCTCCGGGGTCGCGTAATCAGGTTTGATAGCAACCAGCCGGAGCCTGTCCTCGGCGGGGTCGTCGGCAAAATAAATGGCCAGCTCCGCCTGCGGGGCTTGGGCGCGCGGCCCGTACAGCATAGCCTCGCAGGCCTCTTCGAAAGTGCGGGAGGTGAACAGCATGGTGAGTAGCACGGAATGCGCTGTGAGGCGCTTGGCGTCGACGGTGCTGTCGGCGTTGGGGTAGCCTGCTTCCCGGGCAGCTTCTTGCAATAAGGGTGTGAGTTCCCGATCCGACAAGCCGCGCACGTTCCAGGGCATCGTCTGGATCGGCTTGTGCATGCTGCGTAATTGCGCGCGCGTGAGCAGTTCGAGGCGTACCGGATCGTCATTCGGATCATCCGAATCACCGACGATGAGCTGATCATCTGCGGAAATTTCATCCGGTGTGGCATCCGACGCAGCGCAGGCGCGGGCAATCTTGGGCTCGACTCGCGGCGTCAGACGGCGGGCGTGAACACTGCGACTGGAGACGCGCGTTTTTGCAACGCTGGGGCCGCCCCAACCGGATGGCTTCTTGGACTCAAGTGGCCTTTGAGTAGCACGCATCTCCTTGAGACGCGGAGCGTGCGCCAGCAGGAACTCCAGATGTTCGCGTAGTTCGCGGAACCTTCGTGTCGCTTCAGGCGACTCTGGGACTGTGATCTTGCGCAGTTCTGCGACAAAGCCAGACGGGGGCAGCCCACGAGGCAACTGATCCAGGATGTCCGCAGGTTCACGGAAAGGTTTTGCGAGGTAGCGTATGCCTCGAAAGGCTGCGCAGGCGGGTTCGCTGAGCGGCGGCATTGATTGCCCGAGGCGCACGCTCTCCTCGTAGGCCGAGACCTGCTCCGATGCCAGGGGAGTCCCAGTTAATAAGAGAAAGAGCTGGGCCTGGAGAGTCGCGAGAGCCTTGTTTTTGTTCGGATCTGGAGGGATTCCGTGAGCGTGAAGGATGATTTGGCAAATGGCAGCATAGTGGGGTGTGGATGTGGCGCAACGCCCGAACGTCGGGTTTCCTTCACGTAGCTTCGGTACAGAGCAGGCATCGGCGACATCCTTCGAGGTTGCAAGCCATTCAATATCGTCAAGGATCTGCCGGAGATGCGTTTCGTCGGCGCTTTGATCGGCGACTGCGAGGCGGAGACAAGCGAGCAGATTGTTGGCAAAGAACGGAAGCGCTATACCCGAGGCCGGAACATGGAACCGGCATAACAAGTCGAGGATTCGTTCGCGTCTGCCTTCTGACTGATCGGCATGTTCTAGGACGGAAGCAATCCCGGTGCTCTGAGCGGTGACTTCGCCTGAAGTTGGCGCCTGCGGGCAGTTATCGCACGCGCGGAGGTTGCGGACCCCGGCCTCAGCGGTAGTTGTTCCTTCAAAGGTTTCCGATTTCTCCCCAGAACTAACCATTTAGCCCGGCTCCCCAACGGTGGTGCATTTACTCTTATCGGCAGATTGTCACTTCGAATAGAGTCTCCTTTCGGTAGCTTCGGATCTGGACAGGTGAACCGGCGCAGGATTGGAAGTTTCTCAATAACCGAGGGGGTTCAGGCCATCCCGCAGTTTCGAATTCACCGCTGCGGACCCAAAAAACAGCTGGGGAAAAAAGACTTAGGCTCTAAAAGTCGCTTGGTATTTTGCTGCGATTGTGTAGCCCAGATAAAGAACAAGATTCCATAACGATGACACTGGCATGCGGGTGCTCATGCTACAGCGCGCCCCCAAGGACGAGCGCACTGGTGTGTTCACGAGCGGCATCGTGTCTGTTGGCGAGGGACACAAGATCGCGCTCTACTTCACTGGCAGCCGGCATGCTGGCGAGAACCTCGCCGAGGTGCTCAAGAAGCGCAGCGCAGAGTTGCCCA
>Ga0302282_1002675_pt1 | contig 12065 bp, 10 predicted proteins | sample III_Fen_E1_3_FD_198763 | JGI IMG/M metagenome (GOLD analysis project Ga0302282, IMG submission 198763) | Peat permafrost microbial communities from Stordalen Mire near Abisko, Sweden - III_Fen_E1_3 | ecosystem: Environmental > Terrestrial > Soil > Wetlands > Permafrost | place: Sweden: Abisko... | reverse complement strand
CAAGAGATATAATTCTTTTGTCGAGTCGGGCGTGGATTCTGACTTCGGCAAAGCAAAGCCGCTCTATAAGATTGCGAAGGCGCCGTTTTACGCGGCGTGGGCGACACCCAACGTGCACGATACGCGCGCGGGCTTGAGAATCAACGGGAAATGCGAGGTGCTCGATATGAGCGGCGCCGTCATCCCTGGTCTTTTTTGCGGCGGCGAGTCTGCGGGGGGCTTCAGCCAACATGGGTTGGCCCGCGCAACTTGCCAGGGTTACATTGCCGGGACCAACTGCGTACTCGCGAACAGCGGATAGCGAGGAAATCCCCGGGGGTACGCCAAGGATCGATAATTGGCGGTTTGGTCAGGAATTGCCGACGTCGACAAACGCCACTGGTCAAAGACCGAATGGATAGGTATCGGGAAGGCCCTTGAGCTCCTCGGTTCGCAGCGGGGTCACGGCCTTGGTTTCGTCGAACCAAATGTATTCGTCGAACTGGCGCGGCAGCACCGCCTCAAAATAGTGGCTTTGAAGTTCGGTCTCCGGCCGGTAGATCACGCCGATCGCCCGTTCGAGTCTCGGCTGCAACAATCCCCCCAAGGGCGTCGTCGAACCCAACCCCCGCAGCGGCAGCAGGAAGCGCTGATTGCCGGTTTCATGGCATAGCCGCTCGTAGCTTCCCGCCAGGCCTGGACGCACAGTCTTGACCTGCATGGGCTCGTCCCAGTTCGAGGCAGCGGCGACCGTGCCGCTATTCGTCCCGAAGCCGATGGAATAGCTCAGATCGCCGAATTCCTGCCGGCAGAGGTGGCCAATATTGTATTCGTCGCGAGTCGACATCTCAGTGGCGCCGGAATCACCCACATGCGAATTGTGCGCCCAGATGATTCCCTTGGCTTGCGACCCGTGAAAAGTCAGTACATTCCTCAGCGTCTCGAACATATGACTGTCGCGCAGATTCCACGAGGAGCGGGATCCGTAATACATGGTCCGGTAATAGCGTTCCGCATTGGCGACCAGGCGGGCGTTTTGCACCGCGTCTAAAAACCGCTCGCCATCGTGTTCGGCATAGGCCCGGCGCTTTTGCAGCAGATCCGTCAGCATGGAGGTGACGTCGCCCTCGCAGGTCTGATACTGACCGCTCAGAGTCGCCTGGCCGTACACCGCGGGGTCCGACTGCCACGGAGTCAGGCATCCGTAGCGGCGCCGCGCCACCTCGGCGGCCTTCGGATCGACCCTGTCGAGGTAATCCAGGACTGAGCGAATCGAGTGATACATGCTATAGAGATCGAGACCGTGGAATGCGACTCGATCGCTCGGCTCGACTCGCGAATTGCGGTCATGCAGCCAATCCACAAACTCGCGCACCTCCTGATTGCGCCACATCCATTTCGGAAACCGGGCGAATGCCGTCCACTCGGAAGGCGGCACCTTGCGGTGCCGGACATAGTGGTCGATCCGGGCCGCATCCGGCCAGTCACCCTCGATGGCAACAAAGGAAAAGCCCTTCTTCTCGATCAGCTCGCGCGAGATCCGCTCGCGCATACGGTAGAACTCAGATGTCCCATGAGTTGCTTCGCCGATAAGCACCACTCGCGCGTCGCCGATTCTTCGCAGCAATGGCTCGAGATTCACGGAGTCAATCGACGTGAATTTCTCGCATGATCGCGTGATCGCATCCGCCAGCGTGCCATCTGGCGTCTTTTCGGTGCGCCTTCGCGGCTCGGTCCAGCCTTCCGCTCCCACCAAGGGAACGAAACGTACATCCGCGAGTTCCGTCGTGGTGTATTCATGTTCGGCGACGCGGGTCACGCGCACCAATTCCTGAAGTCGCCGAAGGGTTCCCACCGGAATCACCAGACGACCACCGAGTTTGAGTTGCGCCTTCAGCGATTCTGGGACCTGAGGTCCGCCTGCCGCCACGATGATCGCATCATAGGGCGCGTGATCGGGCCAGCCAAGCGTTCCGTCGCCGTGCAGCACGTGGACATTGTGGTACCCGAGGTGCGAGAGTGTCGCCGCTGATTTTTCCGCGAGCTGCCCGATACGCTCGACCGTGTAAACATCTTTCGCGATTTTCGCCAACACGGCGGCCGCGTAGCCCGACCCCGTGCCGATCTCGAGCACTTTCTCGCCGCCTTCGAGGCCCAGCGCCTCGGTCATCATGGCGACGATATACGGCTGGGAGATCGTTTGCCCCTCGGCGATGGGAAGTGGGGCATCCTCATAGGAGAATTCCCACATATCCTCCGGCAGGAACTCTTCCCGGGGCACGCTGCGCATGGCCTCAAGCACCAACGCCGATCGCACGCCACGGTGCGAGATTTGCCGCTCGACCATTTCCGCGCGAAGTTTCTGAAAGTCCATCTTATTCGGCCGGGGCATCGAAATTGCTTCCCATCGCTAAAGAGGCGGCCGCAATCGGCCGGAGTCGATCAGTGAGAAATGCCAGCAAGGTCGTCCTCGATCCCGATCCGGACGAGAGAGATCGCGCGTTGAGAATTCGGACTTACGCTCGACCAGTCGCCAACAGTCCCGGTAGGCATGACGGTCCCTCACCTGCTCCTTGTTGAAGGATGTCGGAAACGCGACCGCGGCAACATCCGAGCTTCCACGCAGCATCTAGGGGTGTCCCGAATCCGGCGGAACCGTTGTGGCGCATCCCTTACGTACATTGCTGCACGGGGGTGGCATCCCGGCTGTTAGTCGGGCACGAACATGCGCACCGCGGCCGCGCCCATGACCAGCGTTGCGATCCAGCTGAGGATGACAATCGGCCGGCTCGCGACGTAGGTGCCCATCACCGCTTTCTTTGACACCAGCAAGATGATCACCGCCATCCGAGGGACGGCCACCACCCCATTGATGACCGCGCTCCAAAACAGGGCCTTCATCGGGGTGACGGGCAGGTATTGAATGCCCAGGCCCGCAAGGACCGGCACGCCGATCAGGCCGACGCCGAGAATCCCCAAGGCAAAGAGTATGTACGCGAACTCCCCCGCCAGCGGCCGGAGCGCGCTTGCAGCCTGTGCCGCCGTCTCAATGTCGGTGATTCCCGCGACGTGCAATGTCACGGCCGTCGCCAAGATGATGAAGTAGGCGGTAAGATCAGAGTAGAGCATGCCGCTCCAGGTATCCCAGCGAATGCGCCGCAGCTCCCCGGTGCCCGCAGGCGCATCCTGCAGCAGCGGCCGCGCGCCCGCGCCAGCGCGCATATCCTCGGCCTCCTCGGACGCCTGCCAGAAAAATCGATACGGGCTGATGGTCGTTCCAAAGACGCCGACCACCACGGCCGCCGCGGTGGCATCGGGCGTGAAATCAGGCCACACGGTGCGCAGCATCACGTCACCCCAGGGCACATGAACCGTAAACAGCACGGCCGCGTACGCCAGCAGTGAAAGCGTCAACCACTTCAAGAAGCGCACACCCCATGGCAGCCACGTCGGCGGCAATGTTGAGAGTGTTGGCAACCAGCAGCAGCAGCACGACCGACTGGATTATCACGGGCGGAAACGCCTCCTTGATGTTGGCGGCGAGTCCCCTGCCTGTGACCCGGCCAATCGACGCGCAGATGTATTGGATCGCGGCCATCAGCGGGAATGCCAGGGGCATGGTCCACAACATGTTAAGCGCGAATTGCGCGCCCGCCTGAGAGTAGGTGGCGATGCCGCTGGGATCGTCGTCGGCTACGCCCGTGATGGGTCCGGGTCCAACCCTGGCAAGCGGGTGCTTCTTCAGGCGGGCCCAGGCCCTGCCAAATGCGCTGTCGGGCATCCGCTTCAGCGCAGGTGCCCTTCGGTTGCGTGGCGGCGCATCATGCGATGGCTGTTGAGGTAAAACGATTATCCCCTGGCGGCAGGTTCAACACCGTTTGTACCCCACTGTACTCAATAGCGTCGCCAATGCCAGCACCTTGTTCGAAGTCAACGTCAGCGACGCGTGCCCAATAGATCCGCAATTTCACGCAGGAGCAGGTTGATATCCACCGGTTTGGGCAAAATCCGGTCTGCAACCAACATGGCCTTTTTGACGTGTCTTTCGGCAATGTCACCGGTGAGCATGATCGTAGGAGGCTTAAATGGCAGGTGGGCTGTGATTTCGGCAACGATCTCGTCGCCGGTGAACCCCATCGGTAGCTGAAAATCGCTCAATATCAGATCCGGCCGCAGGCCGTGGATTTCAATTTGCTGCAGAGCTTCGTCGCGCGACGCCGCTCCGATAACCTCATATCCCTCGAGGCGCAACAGCATCGCCATGGATCGCGAAATGCCTGGATCGTCCTCGATGTGCAGCACCTTGATGACGCCGGCCGGCGCGGTCGGCATCAATGAGGTCGGCGGCACCAATTTCGTGGGCAATTCGCTCGCCACCCCGCGCGCGAGCTGCACCGTAAAGGTGGACCCGTTGCCAACGCGCGAATCAATGGTTACCGAGTGATCGAGGAGCCGGCAGATGGTTTGCACGATCGAAAGTCCGAGCCCGACGCCTTGGCTCTGATCCCGGTTCGGGTTATCAATCTGATAGAAGGCCTCGAAAAGTCGCTGCAGGTGCTCAGGGGGGATGCCCGGTCCGCTGTCGACGATGTCGATGAATAGCTGCGGGCCGTCGGCGCGAACTCGTAGCTGAATAGCCCCTTGTTTGGTGTACTTGATCGCATTGCCGAGCAAATTGCGCAGAATCACCGGCAAGAGCATCGGGTCGCTGCGCGCGAACTCGCGGGAGTCCTCAACTTCCAAGGCAAGCGACTTCGTTGACGCCGCATAGGCAAATTCCGAGCGTAGCAGCGGAAGAATCTCCTGCAACGGAAAATCACGAATTATCGGTTGGATGGCTCCCTTCTCTAGTCGATTGATGTCGACCAGGGAGGACAGCATGTGATCCATACTATGCACCGCTTCCTCAAGCAGCGCGAGATGCGGAGCGTATTCGGTATCTTTGAAGGCCCGCGCCAACACTGACTGCAGACTCCAGATAGTCTGCAGGGGTTGGCGCAGATCATGGCTGGCAGCGGCGAGGAATCGCGATTTCACTTCATTGGCGCGAATTGCCGAATCCCGCGCCTGGGTGAGGGCGTCCTCCAATCGCTGACGATCCGTCATGTCGCGAACGATTGCGATCGTGGCCGGTGAGCTGGTGCGGTCATTATGATTGAGCAGCACATCGATCGGAAATTCCGTGCCATCTCGGCGACGACCCAGCAAGGCGAGGTCGGCACCCATGGCGCGCAGTTTCGGGGCACGCGCGTATTCGCTGCGATGCCGCATATGCCGTTCCCTCACGGGCGGAGGCACGAGTATGTCGATCGATTGATTGAGGAGCTCGCTGCGCTCATAGCCGAACATGCGAGTCGCTTGGGAGTTCAAGTAGAGGATCTGCCCGCCGCTCGCCATCCCACCGACAATGAACACCGCGTCGGGGATGTTCTCCAAGACGTCAGCCCAGGCTTGCAGCAATGAGGGATCAATTGAGATACGCGGCTGACTTTGGTCGGAAATCGAATCCATGGCGCTGCCTTAAAGTTTTCGTGAATCGCGCCTATCAGCCCCTTGAACGCAGCATTTTGCAATGTACCTCCGCAGCGGGTAAGTCAATGAATTCACAGGTCTTATGAATTTGGATTGACGCTAGCCGCTACGGGTAATTGGCTATGGTAACGGAATACAGACCTTGTAGTCTGGTTAAAGATTTAAGACAAGAGCGAGCTTCCCAGTGACTGGCACCGCAGGATTGATTTTGCATGTCGATGACGAGAGGCTAGTGCGCGAATCAATGCTGGTCCTTTTGCGCGCCGACGGATACGGGGTGCGCAGCGCCGCCAGCGGAACAGAGGCGCTCCAGTTCGCGAGCGAGGGCCTTCAGCCCGATGTCTTGATTGTGGACTTTAACCTTGGCCCCCAGATGAATGGAGTTGAAGTCGCCAAGCAAATTCGAAAAGTCCTCAACTATGCCCCGCCCGTCATCATATTGACGGGGGACGTGAGCCACGCGAAGTTCCACCGCATGACCGAAGTCGTGGTTTGGCTGACCCAAAAGCCGTTGAATCCGCAGCTGCTGCTGGTCACGCTACCAAGCCTCGTACAGCTATCGCGCGCGACACGCAACCTGCTTCCTCGGATGGACTGACGGCCGCCGCTATGTTCGGTATGGTACAGAGTCGCTACGCGTTTTTCCGTATCGCAAATGACATGGCGCCCCGCTATGGTCAAAGCGCAATCGCTTCGCCAAAGAAGGTCGTCATGCCCAGTCCAGCTTGCCATGGCGTCTCTGCTCCTTCAAACATGTTGCTGGCGGCGCTGCCCGCGATCGAATGGGAGCGGGTCAGGAAGAACCTTCAACCGATTGTCATGCCGCTCGGAGATGTGCTCCACGAGCCGGGGATGAATGTCCGTCATCTTTATTTTCCCATGACATCGGTCATTGCTATCTCGTACGTGATGGCCGACGGTCGGGCAGACGCCGTGACGCTCATTGGCCCGGAAGGCTTCGCCGGTGTCGACGTCCTCCTGGGCAGTGGCCGGGCGCCAAGCCGCGCCGCGGTATTGAGCGCGGGCCGGGGCTACCGAATCGAGCGCAAGTGGCTAAACAAAGAGTGCGAGCACGGCGGCTCGATGCTGAGTGTGCTTCTTCGATATACACAGTCTTACATTGCGCAGGTGGCCCGAACAGTCGTATGTAATCGGCACCACTCGATCGATCAGCAGCTGTGTCGCTGGTTGCTCATGTTTTTGGATAGGCAGGCAACGACCGATCTGGCGATCACCCAGGAACAGATTGCCCAACTCATGGGTGTCCGCCGTGAAAGCGTAACGGAGGCCGCCCACAAGCTGCAGATCGCGGGATCCATCCGCTACCAGCGCGGCCACATTGCCGTGGTCGATCGAAGCGGTCTAGAGTCCCGCTCGTGCGAGTGCTACGGGGTAGTCAAACGAGAAACGAATCGTCCGCTCGAGATTCCGCGGCAGTTGGCCGGGCAGCGATTCAGGCAGCTGCCAACCGGGTCCGCCGCGGGCATTCAGCACCGCCCGCCCATGGAACAGCCGATTTTGGCCTAAGGAGAACCATCATGCTCTACAGCATTGCCGTTGTACTAATCATTCTCTGGCTTCTGGGCTTCGTGACTTCGTACACGATGGGCGGTGTCATTCATGTGCTCTTGGTCATCGCTGTAGTGCTGATTCTCGTTCAGTTCATTCAAGGGCGACGCCTCTAATCACTGACCAGCGCCCGTCTTCGCTCATTGGGGCGCCACAGCGCGCCCCAATGAACAATCGTCAATCCGTGGTCGTATTGGCGACCCGCCCCTCTGGACACCTAGTGTTTTCAAGTGCGTAATCAATCTCCAGAGAAACAATTCAAGCCGGATGCCGAGAGCATTCAGACTCTACGCATGAGGAAAACAACCAAAGCCACGATCAGAATGAGTCCAATTAATCCGCCGCCGATATACATGATATTCCCCTTTACATTAATGATTCCGACGTGGCATTGGATCACGAACACGAATCCGTCGTTTGTCCGATGCCGCACTGATCCGTGGTGGAATCTACTTAGATTAGTCAGTGATTGGAGTCCTGTGACCACGCGATTGCGTGTTCCATCGGAATGCCGCCAGCCCTTGCTGCGGTAAGTACATATCGAGATCTCGGACAGCCCGGAGAGCATTGCATTGCTCAATCGAGAAAAATGAGACTTGCATCTCCATGTCGTGTCCGGAACCGGAAATATTCGTATGTGGATACAAGACATGAGCCGGGAAGCCAGTATCGAGTTGCTGACGCGCGCAAGGTTGTGCCGCGTGGCCTGTGCCCATGAAGGCCAACCCTACGTCACGCCGATGCATTGCGCGTATGACGACAACCACCTATACGGCTTCTCCACGCTGGGACAAAAAATTACTTGGATGCGCGCAAATCCCCTGGTTTGCGTGCTCGTTGACGAAATAGTGAACCCCCAGGACTGGGCTTCCGTGATCGTTTTTGGAAAATATGAAGAGTTAACCGATGCGGCCGCCTTAGTAGCGGATCGCCAGCAGGCATACAAGCTGCTGCAAACGCACCCCATATGGTGGGAACCCGGATATGTGGAGACGGTACTTCACGGGAAAGCGCGTCTGATGGAATTCATGTATTTCCGGATTCATATCGAGCAAATCAGCGGCCACCGCGGCGCCCCGGATACCGCGGGTTTGGCGGATTCTGGAGCGTCAGGGGGAACTGGTCGCTGGTTCCGAAAAATCCTCCGTCGATCTGAGCCGCAGGGCGGCGACCGTTAGACTATCCCGGTCGCGCGCCCGCTTCCATATGAGGGTCGGTATTCGTGCGGTTTGGAGTGGCTTGCATGCTGCTGCGCTGTTGCGGCGGGCGCCCGGTATCGAGGAGCCGATTTCAGGCGAGCTTTTCAGTGTCGAGCGACTCGAGCAACACGCAGCAATTCTAGCGAAAACGCAAGAAGTCGCGCGCACGAACTCCGGCGCCATTTCACTGCATGCGCGGCTGCGCGACAACTCGGTGGTTCTGAGCTCGGCTTACCAAACGCTTCTAAGACGCATGCGCCGCGCCAAAGCGGTCACGCCTGCCACGGATTGGCTGGTGGACAACTACTACATCGTAGATGAGCACATCCGGATGATTCGTCGCGACCTTCCCGCCGGGTTTTACCGGGAACTGCCAAAGCTAGCGACCGGTCCTTTACGCGGTTATCCGCGCGTCTACGGAATTGCCTCGGCGATCGTTGCGCATACCGACAATAGTTTCGACGCGGCTACGCTGTACCGATTCTGCCGCGCCTATCAGCGCTTTCAGCCGCTCACGGTCGGGGAGCTGTGGGCCCTCGCCATCACATTGCGGGTCGTGTTGATCAATAATTTGAGCCGGCTCGCCGTGGGGATTGTGCAGCGGTTGACGTTCAGAGAAAGAGCCGACGCCTTGGCCGATGAGCTACTTCGAGATGACGCGCCCGTCGCCCCGAGTTCGCGCCGCCTTCGGGAGATCGAGGCAGGACCGCTGCCGAATGCCTTTGCAGCGCAGCTGCTTCAAAGATTGCGCGACCAAGATCCCGCGACGACACCGGCTCTGTCATGGCTGAATGGGAAGCTGGCGGAGGGCAATACCAACGCCGACGAAGTCGTCCACAGCGATCATCATACTCAAGGCGCGGTCAATGTCAGCGTCCGCAATATAATTACGAGCTTGAGGCTCATTTCGTCGGTTGACTGGGCGAAGTTCTTCGAAAGCGTCAGCCTCGTCGATGAATTCATGCGCGACGAGAGCAGCTTCGGAAGTTTCGATTTTGCCACTCGTGATCTGTATCGTCATGCTATCGAGGAGCTCGCGCGCCATTCGCGCTATTCCGAAATGGACGTCGCACGTCGGGCTGTAGATGCGGCACGGCGCGCCGCGGGGCAAAGCGCGGGCGATACCGTGCCGGGCGCAACGCTGCGTGAGCATGAACCGGGGTACTATCTCGTCGCGGAGGGGCTGCCCGCACTCGAGCGAGAACTCGCTTACCATATCCCATGGAATCAGCGCGTTGCCCGCTGGACGCGCGCATCGGGGGTCGCCGGCTATGCGGGAAGCGTCGCAGTAATAAGCGCTGTAGCGACGGCGGCTTGGTTTCGATTCGCGGGCACGCCGCATCACAATGCCGCCTTGGCCGCAATAGCCGTGGCGCTGGCCCTGCTGGCGGCATCAGAGGCCGCAACGGCGGCGGTCAATCTTTGGGTTACGCATTTTTGCCGTCCGCGACCGCTACCTGCGCTGGAGTTGATCGATGGGGTGCCACCGGAGCTGCGGACCATTGTCGCGTTGCCGGTGCTATTGACGAGTCTCGCCGACATCGATGGGCAGGTGACCAGCCTCGAGGTCCACTACCTTGCCACGCAAGACGGGGAGATTCATTTCGCTCTGCTGTCCGACTGGCTGGACGCAGACTTGGAAACCGTCGCGCCGGACGCGCAACTCTTGGCGGCAGCGGCGGCGGGAATTGCCCGACTCAATCGAGTTCATGGCACTGTTCGTGGCGCCGATCGCTTCATTTTGCTGCATCGCAGGCGGCAATGGAACCACGCCGAGGGACGGTGGATGGGGTGGGAACGGAAGCGCGGTAAGCTGCAAGAGCTCAACCGGCTGTTGCTTGGCGCCGAGGATACGAGCTTCATCGCCATCGAGGGCCGATCACCGTGGGTTCCGAGCGGAGTACGGTATGTCATCTGTCTCGACGCGGACACTCGGCTGCCGCGCGGGGCCGCTCTGGCGCTGATCGGCAAGATGGCTCATCCATTGAATCGCCCGGTGGTCGATGCGGCGAGCCGGCGTGTTATCGCAGGTTACGGCATTCTTCAGCCGCGCGTCACACCGGCGCTTGCGGCAGGTCTCGAATCGTCGATTTTTCAAAGCGTCTTTTCCGGCCCAAGCGGCATCGATCCCTATGCGTTTGCCGTATCGGACGTCTATCAAGACATGTTCGGCGAGGGATCGTATGTCGGTAAAGGAATCTACGAGGTCGCAGTCTTCGATGCGACGCTCGAAGGCCGCGTCGTTGAGAACCGCCTCCTAAGTCACGATCTGTTCGAAGGACTCTATGCGCGCTGCGGCTTGGCATCGGACATCGAGGTGGTGGAGGAGTACCCATCGCGATACGACGTCGCCAGCGCGCGCCAGCACCGTTGGACTCGAGGCGATTGGCAGTTGCTCCCCTGGATACTCGGACTGCATGTCACGATTTCCTCTCTCGGCCGGCTAAAAATGCTCGATAACCTGCGCCGTTCGCTCCTGGGCCCCGCATGTCTACTGGCCCTGTGTCTAAGTTGGTTGGGATCCGCTCCCCTCCCTTGGACGCTGTTCCTGCTGGCGACGATGACTTTTCCGGTACTCATGCCGTTGGGCGTTCGCTTGGCACCGCGGTTTACGGATTTCACGAGCCGTAGCTACTTCAGCGGCGCGCGCAAGGACCTCCGCCAGTCGCTGTCGATGCTGGCCTTGCGCCTGGCTTTCTGGTCGGACAACGCGTGGGTCATGAGCGACGCCATCGGCCGCGCGTTGTATCGAATGTCCATCACACATCGCCATCTTTTGGAATGGACGACGACTGCGCAATCGAAGTCAGGCGCATTATCGAGCACCCTGCAGTTCTACCGTCGCATGTGGGGCGGCGTTCTGCTATGCGCAGCCATTACCTTGGTTCTCCTCGCCTCGTCGCATGGAATTCCGTGGATGGCCGCACCCTTTCTGTTGGCCTGGGCATGCGCACCGGCCATTGCCCGGCGGGTCAGTTCGCCGGCGCCGGCCGTCCCTCTCGAGCCGCTGACGGAAGCCGATCGCCATGCGTTGCGAATGATCGCACGTCAGACCTGGGCCTTCTTCGACACTTTTGTCACCGGCGAGCAGAACATGCTGCCGCCCGACAATTTCCAAGAAACGCCGAACCCCGTCATCGCGAATCGCTCGTCCCCGACCAATATCGGTCTGTACTTGTTGTCGATCGTGTCCGCGCGAAACTTCGGTTGGCTGGGTGCGCTCGATGCAATGGACAGGCTCGAAGCGACGTGCGCGACGCTCGAGAAATTGGCAACATATCGCGGGCATCTGTTCAACTGGTACGACACGCGTGATCTGCGGCCGCTCGATCCGAAATATATTTCCACTGTGGATAGCGGGAATTTGGCTGGCCATCTAGTGACGCTCGAAGGTGCGTGCCGCGAGTGGACGGCCAAGCCGGTTTCGATGAGCGTCTCGGTGGCCGGAATCGAGGATACTCTGGACCTTCTGGAGCGTGTCGCGCGCGGGCACGACGATCGCCGGTACGGCGTTTCAGTCGGCCGGCTGGACGCCGCGGTGGAGGGCTTTCGCGCGTCAATGCGATTGAACGGCCGCGGGCCCGAGGATTTCGCACCGCTACTCGCCGTTCTCGAGGAACACGCGAAAGGGATCGTCGAGGTCGCGCAGGCGGTTACCCGCGAACGCGGCGGGGGCGTCAACGCCCCGCTGCGGAAATGGTCCAGATTGCTCGTTGACAACATCTTGAGTCACGCGCGCGATGCCGGAGCGGACGGGATCGTATTGCGGGAACTCGATGCGCGTGC
>Ga0302282_1002664_pt1 | contig 12095 bp, 9 predicted proteins | sample III_Fen_E1_3_FD_198763 | JGI IMG/M metagenome (GOLD analysis project Ga0302282, IMG submission 198763) | Peat permafrost microbial communities from Stordalen Mire near Abisko, Sweden - III_Fen_E1_3 | ecosystem: Environmental > Terrestrial > Soil > Wetlands > Permafrost | place: Sweden: Abisko... | reverse complement strand
TGGGAATGGAATGGCACGCTCGTCATAGTGCGCGCTGCGGTCTTGAAATTTGGTCCTGAGACGACTATTTTGTGACCTGTGCGGTAGTTTGTTCCGCAAAGTGCGTCTAATTGAGCAAGGGCGGACCGCATGGTATATCGGCTGCGGACGCAATTTGAAAAGAGGGGAATTCGTATGATGAACCGGAGTATGGCGATTTTGATGGTTGCCGGTGGGCTGCTGCTGGCTGCGCCGGCGTTTCCGCAGGGTGATAAAGCCATGGGTCAGGGACGTGCCGTGGTGACGATTCTCCCCAAAGGGCATGGCGAGATGACAGCGAGCATCTCCCAGCAGGATCTGAACATAAAGGTGAACGGGAAGCCGGCCGTAGTGACTCGTTGGAGGCCTCTGCGTGGGCCGGACGACAGGCTTGAATTGGTGCTCCTGATTGACAGCTCGGCGCGCAACAGCTTGGGAAGCCAATTCAGTGACATCGAGCACTTCGTCAACGGCCTTCCGCCGAATACCAAGGCCGCTATCGCATACATGATGAATGGGCAGGCTCTCTTTGCCGGCCCGCTGTCCTCGGATCACGCCAAGGTATTGCAGGCGCTTCATCTGCCCGGAGGCTCGATTGGCTCGAGCGCCAGCCCCTATTTCTGCCTCTCGGACCTTGCCCAGCACTGGCCATCCGGAGATCGCGGAGCGCGGCGCGAGGTGGTCATGGTGACCGATGGAATCGATCTTTACGAGAGGCGATACGATCCCGAGGATCCTTATGTCCAGGCCGCGATTAAAGACTCAGTCCGCGCGGGCCTGGTCGTCTACTCGATCTACTACGAGATTATGGGCCGCATCGACCGCTCCATGTACGCGAACAACGCCGGCCAGAGCCTCTTGCTTCAAGTAGAGCAGGCGACGGGCGGCGAAAGCTTGTGGCCGGGGATAGGCAATCCGGTCAGCTTTCAGCCGTGTTTTGAGAAGCTCACCCGCGACCTTGGCAATCAGTACGAGCTGGAATTCTCCGCGCATCTTGACGGCAAGCCCGACGTCCAAACCATGAAGCTGAAGGTTGGTGTGCCGGCAGTTGACGTGACAGCTCCACAGATGGCGTTTGTTGATCGGGTGAGCGGCTGGGAGTAAAAGTCGTGGGCGACCGGCGTTCAGGCATTCCGCCGGGGAATCACCAGGAAGCGCAAAAATTCTGCGGCACGCGCGTGAACCGCTGGCCGTGAACCAGCGTGGGGTTCCGTGTGCCTCCGCTGTTAAACTGGGAATACATGATTCTCCCGTTCGTCCGCGAAGTCTTTGCGGAGCTGGAGCACTCTTCGGGATTTGAGCGCGTACGCAGGCATCTGAGTCTGCATGCGGGGCGGAGGCGTGTCTCAGGGCTGACGGCAACGGCGCGAGCGCTCTATCTTCCGCTGATGGCGCGGGCCGCGCAGCAGCCGGTGATTGTGGTGGTGGCCGACAACAAGGCTGCCGAAGCGCTGGAGCCGATGCTGCTGGCCGGTTGCGACCTGACCGGCGCGGTGGACCCGTCGCAGGTGGTGCGGTTGCCGGCCCACGATGTGCTTCCTTTCGAAAATCTATCTCCCCATCCGGACGTTCAAGAGCAGCGTGCAGCGGCGTTGTGGAAGCTGGCCACCGGGGCGGTCTCGATACTGATTGCGCCGGTGGAAGCTGCGGCAATGAAGCTCTTTGACCGCGACTATTACGCGGGGCTCGCGGTGACGCTGAAGCGCGGCGAAGAGGTAGACGTCGAGGTGCTCACTGGGCATCTGGCTTCGGTGGGCTACACGCAGATGGATTTGGTGGAGATGCCGGGACAGTTCACACGGCGCGGCGGAATTCTGGACGTGTATTCCCCCGAGTCTGACCGACCGGTGCGCATTGAGTTCTTCGGCGATGAAATTGAAACAATTCGAAAATTTGATCCAGAGACGCAGCGGTCGCAATCGGGACTGGACGAAGCACAGTTTTTGCCGCTGACCGAAACGCCGGTAACCGAGCATCTGCTGGCCGCGGTGCATGGGCGGCTGAGCCGGCAGCGAGTGGAGTTAGCTGGAGAGGATGACGAGATGGCCGCGGAGCTGGCGGCTGCCGGAGGAGTTAGCGTCTTTCCAGGGTGGGAGTTTTTCTCGGCGGTAGCCGGCGCGGATAAGTCGCTGCTCACTCTGTTGCCTAAGTGCGCGCTGTTTATCGATGAACCGGCGATGGTGCGCAACCAGATTGATCGCTGGTGGAACAAGGTCGAGCAGCGGCATGAGCGGTCAGCGATGGGATCGTTGATAACTCCGGAGGACATCTACTTGCGGCCCGAGATATTGCAGGCGCAGCTAGGTGCGCACATGGGCCTCGACCTGGATCAGCTTGGCGTAGTGGACGTTCTGGACGAGGACAACACGCTGGGCGAGATTGAGTTGAACACACGGCCCACGCTCAGATTTCATGGTTCGATTCCTGCGCTGACCGAACAGTTGCGAACGCTGATGACCGCGGAGACGCGAATTGTGCTGGCCGCGCCGCATCAGGGCGATGTGGAACGGCTGGCCACGGTGCTGCGCGAGTATCAGATTCCTTATCGGTTGGGCAGCCGCAATCCTCATCCCGGCGAAACGATGCTGGAAGAGGCAAGTTACATGGCTGGCGACCTGCGTGTGCCGGTGATTGTCAGGACTGCGCTGGCTTCGGGAGTTAGCTTCGGCGATTCAAATCTGATTTTGTTCGGCGCCAACGATCTCTCCGACGATGCGGACGTGGCCGCGCGTCCGGAGCCGAAGCGATCGAAGACGGCGGCGTTTGTCTCCGATTTTCGCGACCTGAGTGTCGGCGATTACGTGGTTCACGTCGAGCACGGCATTGCGCAGTACCAAGGACTGAAGGAGATTGTGCAGGACGGGCTATCCGTCGAGTTCATGATTCTGGAATTTGCCGAACAGGCCAAGTTATATGTGCCGCTAACTCGACTGGATCTGATTCAGAAGTACCGTTCTACGGATGCCGGACCGGCGCCGGTACTGAACCGGCTGGGTTCGCAGCAATGGACAAAAACAAAGGCGCGGGTGCGCAAGGCCATGCAGGACATGGCCGGAGAGTTATTGAAGTTATACGCCGAGCGCACTGCCGCGCAAGGAACGGCCTTTTCCAAGGACAACGAGTTTCAGCGGGAGTTTGAAGGCTCATTCGACTACAGTGAAACCGAAGACCAGTTATCGGCGATACGCGCCATCAAGTACGACATGGAATCGACCAGGCCAATGGACCGGCTGCTGTGCGGCGATGTGGGATACGGAAAAACCGAAGTGGCCATGCGCGCGGCTTTCAAGGCCGTGCAGGACGGCAAGCAGGTTGCGGTGCTGACTCCGACGACGATTTTGAGCTTTCAGCACTTTGAGACATTCAAGAAAAGATTTACGCAGTTTCCCATCAACGTGGAGATGATTTCGCGCTTCAGAACTCGAAAGGAACAAGAAGCCATTGTCGAGAAGGTGGCGACGGGCAAGGTGGACATCCTTATCGGTACGCACCGGCTACTCTCCAAAGACATCAAGTTTCAAGACCTGGGCCTGCTGATTGTGGATGAGGAGCAGCGCTTCGGCGTGCGCCACAAGGAGCGGCTGAAACAGATGCGGCGCGAGATCGATGTGCTTGCGATGAGCGCGACGCCGATTCCGCGCACGCTGCACATGTCGCTAGTGGGCCTGAGGGATATGAGCGTGATTGAGACGCCGCCCAAGGATCGTATGGCGATTCAGACAGTGGTCGCGAAATTCGATGAGAAGATTGTGCGCTCCGCGGTAGAGGTCGAGTTGGAACGCGGCGGGCAGGTCTATTTCGTGCATAATCGCGTGGACTCGATCTACGAAATAGCGTCGCGGATTCAGGAGCTTGTGCCCGCGGCCCGCGTTTGCGTGGGCCATGGGCAGATGAGCGAGACGGAGCTGGAGCGGGTGATGCTCGCTTTCATGCGGCACGAATACGATGTGCTGGTGGCGACAACAATCATCGAGAATGGGCTCGATATTCCGCTGGCGAATACGATGCTCATCAACCGCGCGGATCGGCACGGGTTGAGCGAGTTATACCAATTGCGCGGTAGAGTAGGTCGGTCGAACCGGCGAGCTTATGCGTACCTGTTGATTCCGCCAGAGCAGGAACTGACGGAGATTGCGCGCCGTCGCCTTGCGGCATTGAAGGAGTTCAGCGATCTGGGCGCTGGTTTCAAAATTGCGGCGCTCGATTTGGAGCTACGCGGTGCGGGTAACATGCTGGGCGGCGAGCAGAGCGGCCACATTGAGGCGGTTGGCTTCGAGTTATACACGTCGATGCTGGAGGCGGCTGTGAAGGAAATGAAGGGCGAAAGCAGCGAGGATCGCCCGGCAACGCAGCTCAATTTGGGAATTGCGCTGCGCATAGACGAGAGTTATGTGCCGGAAGAAAACCAGCGGTTGCGGCTGTACAAAAAGATAGCTGGCTCGGCGAGCGAAACGGCGATTGCCGAGGTGCGCGCCGAGATGGAAGACCGCTATGGCGCGCCGCCGGATGCGACGGTATACCTGCTGGAGGCTTCGCTGATCCGTCTGGAATGCGAGAGGATAGGCATTGCGCAGGTGGATCGAAAGCGTACGGAGTTGCACATTCGCTTCACGGAGAATGCGGCTGTTGACCCTCAGACACTGATGCGCCTGGTGGCGCGCAACGCCAAACGCGGCGCGCAGTTCACGCCGCAGGGTCTGTTGAAGTATCCTTTCGTTGCTACGCGGAGTGATGAAGTTCTGCTGGAAATTCACGAACTGCTCGCAAATTTGGCGCCACCTGCGGTGGTGGCCGCATAGGAAATAGAGTCGAAAATGAGAAGGAAGATGAAGAGAATCGTTGCGCAGTGTGCGATTGGAGCTTTTATGCTTTCGGCAATCCCTGTTTATGCCGCGAATGAGAACTGGAAGGAGAAGTTCGCAAAAGTTTCGGACGAATACTTCGATCAGGTGTTCTTTCCCTATGCTCCGACGTACGGAACGCTGGTTGGCTATCACCAGTACGACGCGCAACTGGAGGATTACTCGCGCAAGAACATTGACGCTGAGATTGCCGCGCTTAAGGTTTTCGAAAAACGCATAGAGGCGATTTATCCTGATGCCGTCGCCGCTGATTTTGTTCCTCGCAGCGATCGAAAGATTGTGCTTGCGAACATTCGCTCGCAATTACTGACGCTGGAAACGATTCGTCCGTGGGAGAAGAATGCGGACAACTATTCGAGTACCTGCGCGAATGGGGCGTTCACGCTGATGGAACGCAAGTTCGCTTCACCCGATGAGCGGCTGCGCTCATTGGTAGCGCGCGAACGGCAGATGCCGGTGCTGCTGGCCGATGCGCGTGTGAACCTGAAGAACCCGCCGCGCATTTTTACCGAGATTGCAATTGAGCAGTTGCCGGACATTGTTAGTTTCTTCGAGCACGATGTGCCGCTGGCGTTTGCCGACGCCAAAGACCCAGCGCTGAAAGCTGAATTTGCGCAGACCAATGCGGCTGTCGTCGCCGCGCTGACGAGTTATCTCGACTGGCTGAAAACTGATTTGTTGGCTAGATCGAACGGCGACTTCCGCATTGGCGCGGATACTTTCTCGAAGAAGCTCCAGTATGACGAGATGGTCGATCTGCCGCTGGATAAGTTGCTCGAAATTGGCTGGGCCGATTTGCACAAGAATCAGGCTCACTTCAATCAGGTCGCGAAGGAGCTGGAACCGGACAAAGATCCGCTCGCCGTGCTCGATGAGTTAGGCGAGATGCATCCCAAGCCTGATCAGTTATTGAACAGCTTCCGCGCTACCTTCGATGGCCTCATCAGTTTCATTCGTGCGAACCATATCGTGACTATCCCGTCGGATGTGAGGCCCATTCTGGAAGAGACGCCGCCGTTCATGCGCGCCACAACCACCGCCAGCATGGATACGCCGGGCCCATTCGAGACGCATGCAACGGAGGCCTATTTCAACGTAACGCTGCCCGATTCGTCGATGACTCCCGCGCAGGTTGAAGGCTACATGCATTCGTTCAATATTGGCACGGTGATTTCAACGGCAGTGCATGAGGCTTATCCCGGCCATTACATTCAGTTTCTTTGGTTGCCTCAGGCGCCGAGCCGTGTGCGCAAACTGCTGGGCGCAAACACCGATGTCGAGGGCTGGGCGCATTACACTGAGCAGATGATGCTGGATGAAGGCTATGGCCAGCCTGGCGCGGGAGCAAAGGATGAGCGCGAATCAAAGTTTCTTCGCCTCGGACAATTACAGGATGCGCTGCTGAGGAACGCGCGGTTCATTGTGGGCATCGAGATGCACACCGGCAAGATGAGCTACGATGAAGCGGTCGCGTTTTTCCAGATGGAAGGCTATCAATCAAAGGAGTCCGCTATCATCGAGACCAAGCGTGGATCGAGCGACCCGACTTATCTTTATTACACGCTGGGCAAGCTGGAGATCATGAAGCTGCGCGAGGATATGAAGAAGAAGCAGGGCGCTGCGTTTTCGCTGGAGAAGTTTCACGACGATTTTCTGCGGCAGGGATTTCCGCCGGTAAAGATTGTGCGGGAAGCACTGCTGGGAGATGATTCGCCGGCGCTGTGAGTGGTGTGGTCTCCCACCCTAGCCGCAAAAACAAGTACGCGGCGAGGGTGGGGCACCCGAAGCATAATCTCTTTTTAAGACGAGGCTGATGAGATGGGCAAGCAAGTACGGAAGGCAGTATTTCCGGCAGGCGGACTGGGTACGCGGTTCTTGCCGGCCACCAAAGTGATCCCCAAAGAGATGCTGGCGCTGGTGGACAAGCCCATCATCCAATACGGCGTGGAAGAGGCGATTGCTTCGGGGATCGAGCACATCATCATCATCACCGGTCGCGGCAAGGGTGCGATTGAGGATCACTTCGACAACAGCTTCGAGCTGGACGCGATGCTGGAAAAGTCCGGCAAGCACAAATTGCTGGCTGTATCGCGCGGCGTTTCGGCGCTGGCGCGGATCAGCTATGTGCGGCAGAAGGAGCCGCTGGGACTAGGCCACGCTGTGCTGTGCGCCAGGGAGTTGGTGGGCGACGAGCCGTTCGCGGTTATTCTTCCTGACGATGTGATCGACGCGAAAGTTCCCTGCCTGAAGCAAATCATGGAGGTCTTCGACAAACGGGGTGGCTCGGTGCTGGCGACGCAGACCGTGGAGGGAGAGGCGATCAGCGCGTATGGAGTGCTGGCCGGCTCCCAGGACCCTCATAACTCGCGGATTTATAACTGCACGGGCATGGTGGAGAAACCGAAATTTGCCGATGCGCCATCGAAACAGGCTATTATTGGCCGCTACGTACTTACTCCGCGAATCTTCGAGTTGCTGGCGCAGACCACACCTGGCGCGGGCGGCGAAATTCAACTTACCGACGGTATCCGGGCTCTCCTCAAAGAAGAGAAAGTTTTTGGCTATACCTTCGAGGGCAAGCGGTACGACGCGGGCGATAAGTTGGGCATGTTACAAGCTACCGTCGAGTTTGCACTCAAACGCAGCGACCTGGGGCCGCAGTTTCGCGCTTATTTGAAGGGGCTGGCGTTGTAAGGAAGCAAGTCGGCGAATTAGCATGTTGGATTATCGTCCTTGCTCGTGAATTCCCACCCATTCGCAAAGAGCGCGAATGGATGGGGCACCCAAATTATTCATACAATCAGTTTCAATTAAAACAACGGTGTCTGGCGGCCGGGCATGGTGAGGCCGAAGTGCTCATAAGCAAGGCGCGTGGCCACGCGTCCGCGCGGCGTGCGGTCGAGGAATCCGATCTGGATGAGGAATGGTTCGTAGACTTCTTCCAAGGCGTCTTGCTCCTCGGCCAGGGTTGCGGCCAGCGTGCTCAGGCCGACCGGGCCGCCGTCGTATTTTTGGATGATGGCCAGCAGCAGGCGGCGATCAATTTCGTCGAAGCCGTGGGCGTCCACTTCAAGCATGGTGAGCGCGGCGTTGGCGGTGGGACGGTCAATTTCGCCGTTTCCCCGCACCTGGGCGTAATCGCGCACCCGGCGCAGAAGGCGGTTGGCGATGCGCGGCGTGCCGCGGGAGCGGAGAGCGATTTCCGCCGCGCCGTCCTCGTCGATAGGAATCTGCATCACCTCGGCCGAGCGCGTGACGATGAAGCGCAGCTCCTCCTCTGTATAAAACTCCAAGCGCAGCAGAATGCCAAAACGTGACCTTAATGGAGAAGACAACAGGCCGGGCCGCGTGGTGGCGCCGATGAAGGTGAAAGGGCGGATTTCCATCACATGAGTGCGCGCGGCAGGCCCTTGGCCGATGATGATGTCGAGTTTGTAGTCTTCGAGTGCGGTGTAAAGTTTTTCTTCCAGCACCGGCTGCATGCGGTGAATCTCGTCGAGAAAGAGCACCTGGCGCTCGCGCAGGTTGGTGAGGATGGCCGTCAGGTCGCCCTGAATTTGCAGGGCCGGGCCGGAGGTCTGCTGAAAGCCGACGTCGAGTTCGTTGGCGATGATGGTGGCGAGAGTGGTCTTGCCCAGGCCGGGAGGGCCGAAGAGGAGCACGTGATCGAGGGCTTCGCCGCGTGATTTAGCGGCTTCCAGTGCGATGGCGAGCTGCTCTTTGGCTTTGGATTGCCCGATGAATTCGCCGAGCCAGCGGGGGCGCAGTTTGAGTTCAAAACCCTGTTCTTCGTCAGCGCGCGCGGCGCTGACCAGCCGTTCCGGAGTGTTGTCGCGAGCGATGGCCATGCTGCAAGAAGTGTAGCGGGCCAGGGTTGCGGCTGCAACCGGAGGCAATGCGAGCTCAAGCTGGAAGGCATACTACGCCCGCCACCAGCTTGTAGTGGAAACCCTCGAAGGGTTCGCTGAGGCTGATGGCGAGGAAGGTCTTTGAAAGTTTGCAACCAGATAGAAGTGAATGCGGGTGAATGCCGGCGGGCAAGAGGTTGAGCAGATCGAGCCATTTGGGATCGGTGACGGGCAGGTCGTAGCGCACACGGCCAACTTGACCGAGACGGAAGACGGCGCGGGTTCTGCGTTTGCCTTTTTCTTCTCGAGTCCACCACCAGAGGTCTTCGGGATGAATCAGCCCCAGCGAGCATTTCGCTGGAGTCTTCTCGAATTGGCTGGCCAGCACTCTATCGCAATATCCTTGCAGAACCATAGGTTCCTTATTTACATAGTCGTCAAGAAATTGGACGTCGGACACTGGGTCGAAACGGCGAACCAGGCACCAGGGGCTGCCCGTTACATATACATCTTCCGGATGGCAGCGGGAGCCGCACTTCTCGCCGAGTTCGGCCTCGAATACATCCAAGAGCGCGACTTCCTTCCCATCGGGATAGCTCGCTTCTTTTCGAGTCACGCAACCGGGAGCCTCTTTGCCAACAAGCCGCACCCATTGCTTTGTGACAAGGCTAATTCCGGCGACGCAACGATGGTCGTGCTTGTAAGAGTTGGCAAGACAGAGAATCCGGTCGAAACCCATGAAGTTGGACTCACCTTCAAGCTGAAAATTAAAGATGACGGATTGTTGCATCTTGCCAGTGTTGTTGTAAATATTCGAGTGCCAGACGGCGGTGACAGTGCTCCGCCGTGGGCTCGCTGCAGAGCAGGACAGTTTTCTTTTTGAAACTGTCTTTGGCGATGACTGACTCCACTTTTCGCGAGCGGATGAGAGCGAGATAGGCTTCTGTGTAGGCATCCCAGCCAGTTTTGGATTTCTTATAAGCGTCCAGGATGTCTTGCGTGGGAGCGAGCAATGGTTCATGTTCATAAACCGCACCGCAGATTTCTTCGACAAAGTAGGCCAAGTCGGCTTGCTTGGCGAAGGCGGCAAGCTGGGAGGTGTTGTTCAGTCGCACGTCGAGCAGGCGCTCGATGCCGTGAGCCTTCAGCGTGCTGAAGAATTCTCGGGCGCTTTTTTGGGTAAAACCGATGCTGTAGATCTCCATTGGTCCTCGTCGAGTTCCGCAAAGAGCGCGGGCTGCGTGTCGACCAGCGGCTTGCCGGCCTCGGCGGCTACCGCTTCGTCGGATTCCAGGCGGCCATCGCCGCGAATGTGAAGCATGGTGTGGCCGTGTTCGCAAAGTACGCGGCCGATGAGCAGGCGGCGATGACAGTGGGCAGGATCTTCCTCGCCACAAACCAAGGCGACGCGGAATCGCTCCATGCCGGTTTCAAGGCGAGCAATGGCTGCCCGGAAATGCGCATCTTCGTGCAGCCGGCCATAAAGGACGTGGCCTTTGGCGTCGTAGTAGGCGGGATTGGCGGGGCGTCCGCCCAATTCGGCGCCGAAAAAGAGATAGCGGATTCCCGCTTCTTCCAGGGAACGCTGCATGAGTTCCCTGTCGAACTGCGGGACATATTTCGAGTAGGGAGAGCTACGCGCATCGACCACCACTTCAACGCCATGCTGGCGGAGCAGGGCAAGCCAGGCCTCAATGGCGTGGTTGGAGTGGCCGATAGTATAGATACTGCTCATGCGCGGACCCTTGCAAAGGAGGATAGCACCTTGACGGTAAATGGCGACCGGGCGTCGAAGGTTCGCTCGACCTGTGCAATACAGACCGCCGTCGCGAAACCAACGAAACCAAAGTAATGGTAGGTAGCTGAGGGCTAGGTAGGCTGTGCACGTTTACCGTCTTTATCCCCCGAAAGATATTGATAGTTTTATGTATACCGCGCGGAAAACTGGGCGTAGAATCGTTAGAAAAGCAAGGAGCCCCCCATGCGTGTTCGTTTTTGTCTTAGTGTGCTTTTGTTTGCCGGTATTTTACTTCCACTCACCAGTTGCAGTAATCAAAAGCTGACGTCCATCGTGATCAATCCCACCACGGTTACGGTGACATTGTCATCGTCGGGATCTCAACTGATTACGCAGTACACGGCTATTGGGTATTACGGCCCTGCCGGCCACCAGTCCACAAAGAATATAACCGACGAAGTCACTTGGTCGAGCTACTTTCCCCAGATGCTGACAACTAGCAACACCGGGGTTGTCACACCTACCGGAAATGTGACAGGGTACACGCAGGTTACCGCCAGCGCCGAAGGGTACAACGGTTATATTCTGAGTAACGCTTCGACCTTTACTGTGAATGCGGCAGGTACCACCACGGATGTCGTTTCTATTGCCGTTACTCCAGCCAATCCGGTCGTCACGACGTTGGGCACAGTCGAGGACTTTTCAGCGGCCGGCACGACTGGGACCGGAGCCAAGGCGGCTCTGACATCCGGGGTTACATGGTCCTCGAGCAACACGGGCGTTGCCACGATCGGCCCATCAACGGGAGCCGCAACAACGGTCGCGCCAGGGACTACCTACATTATTGCCTCATACACGAATGCCGACGGCCTGGTTGCAACCGGGTACACGATTCTCACGGTTCAGTGAGCAACAGCGTTGCCAAAGGAAGCCGCTCTTCGGGGCGGCTTTCCTGCGTCTGGAGCCGAGGGGCTGTGTGCTCTATGCCGGCGGGTTGACCTGCGTCCAGTAGCGGAATTCGCGGAAGGTGGCCTGGCCGGAGCCACAGGCGTAGACGGCGGGGCGGAGATCGAGGAAGCCGCCGAGGACGTTGTGGTGGAGGCCGGAGACTTCCGCCGAGGTTTCGGTTTTCTTCCAGGGCTGGCCGGGAATGCGGTAGTAGAAATCGACCTCCTGGCGGTCGTTGACGATACGGAAGGTGGTGCGGGTGGCGCCCTTTTCCACGCGGTCTTTGATGGAGCCGTTGGGGATTCTGATCTGGATTCCCGCGGGCGCGATGCAGATGCCGGCCACGTGGGCGGGGTCGTAGAAGAGCATGAGGCCGGCCTCGCAGCCGGGCATGACTTCGATATCGATTTCGACAGTGTAGGAGTGTCCGCCGACTGCAGTGGTGAGTGCGCTGGAATCAGTCAGCGAGCTGCCGCGCGCCTGCAGGGTGAGGGCGCCGTTGCCGGTGGTGAAACGGGCAGGATCGAATTCGCGCCAGAAGGCCCACTGGAGGCCGAGTTCGGGAGTGGTGAAGTCGTCGGAGGGATCGGCGAAAGGCTGCTGACTTGTGCCGGGGATGGGCATGGGAATGGCCGAGTCGGCGTTGATCTCAGGGGAGACGCGGAACCAGCCGTCGGGGGT
>Ga0302282_1002635_pt1 | contig 12178 bp, 10 predicted proteins | sample III_Fen_E1_3_FD_198763 | JGI IMG/M metagenome (GOLD analysis project Ga0302282, IMG submission 198763) | Peat permafrost microbial communities from Stordalen Mire near Abisko, Sweden - III_Fen_E1_3 | ecosystem: Environmental > Terrestrial > Soil > Wetlands > Permafrost | place: Sweden: Abisko... | reverse complement strand
ATCGGCTTATGTTGAGTTCCCAGTAATGTTGAGTTGAGGCAGATTCTCCCAGTTCCCCAGCGTTTCGGCGCTGGGGAACTTCACATTACCGCAAATCGATTTTGACCGACTCAAAGAGATTCGAGCCATTTCAATAGGTCTTCGCTCGTGTTCCATCGCTTCGATCCGCCCGCCATTGCCGTCACTGGTTTCACTTTCGCCAAAGCTTTTCGTTTGGCTTCCAGGTCGATGGCGACGTATTTGTGGGTTGTCGTCACACTGGAATGCCCCAACCAGTGGGCAATGGTGCTCAAATCAACGCCGGACTTGAGCAGATGGACTGCCGTGCTGTGACGGAGACTGTGTGGATGAATGCGCTTGGTTTTAAGGGAGGACATCTTTTTTGCGGCGCTGGTGACGTGCCGGGTCAAAATCAGCCGCACGCCAAATCGCGTCAGGCAATTGCCCCGATGATTGCGAAAAAGCGGGCTGTCATCGTTGGCATCTCTGCCAGAATCGCGGAGGTATTGTTTCAACAGTTGGACGGTCTCCGGCCAGAGCGGGCAGATGCGCTCTTTACGCCCCTTGCCGAACAGCCGCACGCTGGGAGGCGTTACCAGCCGAAAATCGGCAGCGCGCAGCGCGACGACCTCCTGCACCCGCGCCCCCGTGTTGAACATGAACGTCAACAGAACCCCATCTCTTCGGCCAATGATGGTGGACCGATCAATGCCATCCAGAATTACGCGTAACTCGTCTGCCTGAAGATAATCAATGGCACGATGGTCAACCCGCTTGAATCTCACATTCAGAACCCGGTCAGCCTGGTCAAGGTGTTCGGGGTTTTCCATGCCCACATAATCAAAAAAACTGTGGATGGCGCTGAGGCGCACATTGCGTGTGGCGGCACCATTGCCCCGCTTGGCTTCAAGATGATCGAGGAACGCCGTAATCTTTGCTGGGGAGAGATCGGCGACCGACAGACCTGAAACGTGGCCGTGGTTGCCGGCGATGAACAGGAGCAGCAACTTCAGGCTGTCCCGGTAACTCTGAATGGTGTTTGGGCTATAAGCGCGCTGGTGCGGGAGGTATTCGCCCAGAAACTTTTTCAGAGCCCGGCCGAGCGTTGTGGCAGTTTGATTTTTCACGCGACACCTCCTGTCTGATGACGCCGGTGCGCGGGTTGAAACAGCGAGGCAATCGCAACGCGATGGAATCGTTTGCTGGCGGCGGTGCGCAGCGGTTCAGTGAACTTCAAATAGTGATGGGTAAAGTCTGGAGAGACATGCCCCAGATAGCGTGCGAGCCGCGGCAGTGTGGCCTGCGGCTCGGAACCCCTGCGGTAGCCTTGGCGCAATGCTTCCACGGCAAAGCTATGGCGGAGATCGTGAATCCGGGGAGTTCGGCCATGATGGCTGAAGACGCCGGCGCTCTGACAAGCGCCAACCCAATTGGAAGTCAGTGTGGCGGGGCTGATCGATCCACCCTCGTCACCCTGGCGGCCATTCCACAGCAATGGCGTGGAATCATCCATCGGGAAACCTTGGCGGCGGCGTTGCCTGAGATACCGGCGAAGTTCTTCGCGCACGGATGGCGAAAAAGGCACCAGCCTGGTTTTGTGAAATTTTGTTTCATTGATCCGCAGGACGCCTTGGTCCATATCTGCATCCGCCAATCGGAGATGGAGCAACTCTCCGCGTCGCAGCCCGCAACAATACAACAGTATCCACGCGAGCCGCATGGTTGGCCGCCGAAAGGAGTTCTGCCAGCCGACTTTTAACGTCGCAGTTTTGAATAATATCCGGGCGACTTCGGCTTTCGTCAGCAGGAAGGGCGCTTGATGATCGAGTTTGCGGGGGAATGTCCTGACGTCCGGGACAAAGGTTGCGGGACGAAATCGAGCCAAATACCGGCAGAACTTCTGCACGCAAAGCATACGATGCCGGCGGGTGGTTGGCGAAACGATGGCGTGAACCTCCGCCCACTTCGCAAACATATTCGCTGTGAGGGTGCGTCCTTTTGGAAAATCACCAGCCAACACCTGATCAAGTGTGAGCAAAATCCATTCTTCAGAACGGAAGGCCCGGCCCAAGGCACGCTGCGTGGCCAAATAGTCGCTGATCGGTTTGGCGAGAAAACTACGTCTTCCAAAAGAATCGGTTAATGTCCCCTTCGGCCGACGGGCAGCTTTTGCAACTGACTTTGGGATCGAAGGCTGATTGAGATTGGCGGCTGTGATGATGACATTCGGGACTGGTAATGCCACGCGGCGGAGATCCTCGACGTTGAGCCGAAAATAGGTGGCGGTTGAATTTGGGTCCCGATGACCAAGGAGGTCGCTGATGCTTTTGAGCGCGGTGTCCTGACGAAGCAGTCGCAACGCGAAGGCGTGCCGCAAACCGTGAAAACTCGTGGTTGCAATCTTCACTCCGGTGGAACGGACGGCACGCGCCAACGCACAAGCTACACCCGGAGCCGCAAGGGGGCCGGCGGGAGCGCGCTGACGTAGAAACAACTGACGCGCTTCCGAGGCTGGTCGCCCCTTGCGCAAGTAGTCCACCAAGGCCCTGCCAATCGGAGCAGTGATTGGCAGGGCCAATGTCTGCCGGGTCTTGGGCTGGAAAATATGCAGGGTGCGTTTTCGCCAGTCGATGCTATCAAGCGTCAACGCCGCGACCTCCGACCGCCGAAGGCCGTATGAAGCCGCGAGCAGTAAAATCGTAAAATCGCGCGAACCCAGATGAGTGGAACGATCCATGCGTTTTAGCAACTTTTGAAGCTCCAACCAAGGCAAGGGATGGGGCAACAGTTCTTCCCGATAAACCCGAACGGAATCGATCTGGGTGTGCAAAGGTTGCCGCAGGACACCCTTCATGTATTGGAAACGTAGAAACCCCCGGACCATGCCCACCACGCCTTTCATGGTCCGGCGCGAGCAACGCTGCGAAGCTTGCCGCAGAAAACGCTGCACTTTCGCCAGCTTCAGTTTACGCAATCTTGCCATGCCTCGATCAACCCCAGTGAACGTGAGAAAGCGGCGCAAATACTTGTCATGGCCCTGAATCGTGCTCTCCGCCAAACCACGATCCCTTTTCAAATGCTCGCTGAATCTCTTGAGGGTGTTTTCGGAAAGCGTTTGACGTTGGTTGCAATGCCCGTGCTTCAGCCAGCCACGCGCTTCCAAATAGTCCTCCAAACGCACGATGCCGGGCATCCAACGTGGCTTGCGTGCATGGAAGACCTGCCGTGCCCGCCTAAAATCATCGCGATCAAAATCACGACAGGTTCGCTTGCCCAGCAGGATAAATCGGGGTGCGAGACAGCATAAAACCTGCAAGTGCATTCGGATCGTGCAGGGCGACGACCTGCGGCCCATAGACCATTTAACGAAGTCATCAACGATAGGGCCGAAAATCGGCACTCGCCGATACCTTCGATAACTGCGGGGCTTGACCACGCGAACGGGTTCGCTCGGAGCCAAGCGATCCGTGCTTTGCAAAAACGATCTAAACACAGCAATCCCGCGTGAAAGCGATGGAGACCGAAGACGACAGAAGCGCTGGATGTCATCCAAGTCGTCCACGGTGAGGTCGAGCAGGTTTGCTTTCTGCCGCCATCGAAATCGCGGACGCAGTCGCCGCAGATGGTCACAATATCTGTGAACTTTAATGGCCGAGATCCCGCGCTGACGACACCAGACCGCAAAGTCATTGATGACGGCATTGGGGACTGCGATGAAACGCCCCGATTGTTTGCAATGGAGCCGATTGAGGTAGGATTTATTTTTCATAACCGGGGTATTTTATCCCCGGCTGTCACTCCCATAAATGTGAAGTTCCCCAGCGCCGAAACGCTGGGGAACTGGGAGAATCTGCCTCAACTCAACATTACTGCGAACTCAACATAATCCAATCACCACATGGTCAACCAAATCAATTTTTAACAATTGACCACCTCGGATGAGGTCACGGGTGATTTTAATGTCCGCTTCGGACGGTTGAGATTCCCCCGAAGGGTGATTGTGCATAAGAATGATGGAGGCTGCACTGGCCATTATTGCCAATCTGAAAATTTCCCTCGGATGGCAAAGAATGGTGTCCATCGTTCCCACGGATACAAAATAGTGACCTTTAATTTTACGGCGGGTGTTCAGGATTAAAACCACCAGACATTCACATTCAGGATTGAAATACGGATGTTGGGTGATGTGCGTTCTCCAATAATCAGCGGCCTGGGTAGGCGTCTCGCAAAGTTGCATGGCTTCGGGTGTGGGACATTCCCGCAAGGAAATAATTTTCCATTCCTGCGGTTGCGGTGGGAATTTAACCGATTTGACGATCTGATTCGTCGGTTGAAGCGTAGGGTTGATATTTTCCGTCGTGTTCATGTTTTTGCCTTTCGTGTTTGAAGGAACGGGATTGCTCTCTTCGCCTCGACGTGGGAGAGCAATCCGGTTCCGAACGAAAGGCACTGAGCCTGCTTTTCGCGCTGGCGGGCAGCAGAGCCAGAAGCAATGCAGTGCCACGAACCATTTCGTGGCGCGAGATTGCGGCGGAGCAACCAGAAGCGCGGAAGGCAGGCGGATGAACACGGCGGAAATCAACGCCACATGAAAGAATAGTCATTCGATTTAAAACGGGGCATGGCAAGTTCGCGAATTGTAATCCGGCAAGAAATCTGTGACCGCAAATTGGTTTATGATCAAACCGAGCGACATATTGAAGACCGGCAAGTCGCGGCCATGCGTCAATTTGACCGGATGTTTCCCCTGCCGGACAATTTCCAATCAGCGATTGGAAAATCATCTGCCGTTGCGGTTGACGCCTCAGCCCATGTGTCAAAGCCATGCCGGACAGCGCGAAATGGCGCAGGAAATTACCATCAGGCTTCGGTCTGCGGTCGGCGAGCGGAAACAGTGGAGCGCAGACGGAGAGACGGACGGAACGGAGTCGGAGCGCAACGCCGCCGCCGAGCCGCAGGCGGAAGCCCCCGCTAATGCGGATAATCAAATGCAGCTCGTGACGAGGGCGCGGCTTGCGAAAAGCGAAGCGCAGCAATCCGCGCTTTGGTCACGGCGGTTAAAAGTTTTGGTTGGACAGCCGTTGTCCGGGGTGGGTGTTAATCTGGCGGCCTGTGAACAACTCGGAATGGACGGCGGCGGGTGATGCGGTAGCGTGTATGCTGCCGATGAGCGCCCGCAACAACCGCATTTTGCACATTGACGGAGATTCATTCTTCGCCAGTTGCGAAATCGCGCTCGATCCCAAGTTGGAGGGGCGTCCGGTGTGGGTCGGCGGTGGTCGGCGCGGCGACGGCATCGTGATTGCGGCCAACCGTCAGGCGAAAAAATATGGCATCAAGACCGGCACGGCCTGTTTCGAGGCCAAGCGGCTTTGCCCGAATGGGGTATTGTGCCGTCCTCATTACGACGCCTACCGGGAGCTGTCGCGCCAGATGTTCAAGATTCTGGAAGCATACGCGCCAACGCTGGTTCCGTATTCCATTGATGAGGGATTTCTGGATTTTTCCACGATGGATGCCCACATGTGGCGCAACACCACGCCGACAGATTACGTCCAGGGCATCCGGCAACGCATCAAAAGTGAAGTCCGGCTACCGGTCACGGCGGGACTGGCTAATTCGGCCAAGCTCGCCAAGCTCGCGACTGACGCCGCCAAAGGCATCGGCTTCATCGAAGTGCCCGCCGGTCGGGAAAAGGATTTTCTGAATGACCGCCCCGTGTCGGAAATGTCCGGCATCGGTAAGAACCGGGAACGATCAATAAAAGCTCTTGGCGCGCTGACGTTCGGCCATGTGGCGAAACTGCCGTCCATGCTGCTAAAGCAGAAATTCGGGATTTGGGGGCAAGAGCTTTGGCTGTTTTCAAACGGGCAATGGAATGAGCCACTGGTTTTGGAAATCAAAGATCGCACGACGATTTCCAGCAGCACCACGCTCCCGCAGGACGAACACGATTACGAGGCGGCACTGACATTCATGTTAAGCGAGTCCACGCGGTTGACCGGCCAGTTGCGCCTGGAAAAAATGCAGGCGCGGGAATTCAGCGTGGCCGTGCGGTTCACGAATTTTACCGAAGTCGGCACCAGCCACCGATTCAAGCATCCGCAATTTCTGAACTCCGTCATCAACGAAGTGATGGAGCAAATGTTTCGCGGCATCATGGCCGGCCAACGCCTGCCGGTGCGGCAGATTCGGATTGCGATGTATAATCTTGAACGGCTGGACACGCATCCGACCCTGTGGGGCCGGACGCATGAGGAACGCTGGGGCGCGGTGGATGACGTGGCGCAAAAGCTGAATGAGCAGCTTGGCAAAACCGCGCTGATGACCGGCGCGCAATTCGCGCTCCGGCACATTGACGAATCGCAAAAGCAGCCGAAGGCGAAATGTCCATTCACGCCGCAGCGGGAAATGATCACGAAACTTTGGGGCGCGGACGGCCCGGGGTCAGCGAGGCAAGGAACATTTTTTTAATTTTTATGTAAAAATTACCAGTGATGCTATTCACTCATCAGACATCATTAATTCGTAATAAAATTCACCGCTCAAAAAACAGCATATACCGTCGGATTGCATGAATTATCAAACCCAAGTTACTAAAATGCCGGAAGGGCCACTCCGGATGCCAACTGCGTGGGTTCGACCTGAGTTTCAAGCCCATGACGGATTGGTGGATCTTGATAGCCTACACATAATGGATGGCCTTGTTCTCGCGTTCGGATTCATTGATGACCGAGGTGCAAATTCATACGGAAGCGGAATCATGGTCGCTCCAGGCTTATTAGTTACAGCAACGCACGTTGCAGAGGAGACCAAAGGCACCGCTGGAATGGCGTTTTCATTTCTATCCAGCGGTAAAATGAGACTTTGGTCTCCTCACCAAGTCCACATCTTGACCGGTCCAAGGAATGATGTGCTGATGAATGGAGATGACAGAAGACGGGTATCTGATGTTACACTCTGCTCATGTTACCCGATGTCCGACGTTGCCTTAGATCAGCCTCTTCTCATGGCGCATTTAGAAGTCGCCATACCCAAAATTGGTGAAAGATTATGGGCGGTAGGATATCGGGAAACAGCCCGCGAGGATGCTCCCAGTATGGCGATGCTGTGCTCTTCAGGGCTAGTAACGGCAGTGTATCTGGAAGGTAGAGGAACGCTACTACCAGGCCCGTGCATTGAAATAGGCATGAACACTGTTGGCGGAATGAGCGGAGGGCCAGTATTCAATACGCTAGGTCACGTTATAGGGATCGTCTCGACATCCATCGAAGCCGACGACCTTCTTGGCCCAACTTATGTGTCGTTGATTTGGCCTGCGCTTGTGGGTGAAGTTGATGCCCCCTGGCCAAAAGAATATTGGCCAAATGGCGAGGCAAGTTTAAAACTAGCGAACTCGCTCGGCTTTGCACGGATCCATGGCGAGGTGGAGATGGACGGCAACGGCGGTTTCAAAGGAAGGCTTCCCAATCCTTCTTCCAAGGTCGAATAAAAAGGGCGGACGTTCGTAGAGCAGTTCAAACTCGAATATACCATGTGCGGAAGATACACAGCGGCAAAAGATTTTAACGAGTTGATCAAACTCGTTGGCGTCATCATGTCGCGGGTGCCAATCTTTGGGCCGCGCTACAACATCGCGCCGGCGCAGTTTGCCCCGGTGATTTACCACGACCACCACCAACCCGCGATGAAGCTCATGCGCTGGGGTTTGATTCCGTCATGGGCGAAAGACGAGAGCGTCGGCAATGCCCACATCAATGCGCGGTCGGAAACGCTGCCGAGCCGGAATGCTTTTCGCGAGGCGTTCAAGCACCATCGCTGCCTGATTCCCGCCGACAGTTTTTATGAGTGGCAGGAACGCGAGGGGAAACGGCAGCCATTCCGCGTGATGCTGAAAAGCGGTGAACCGTTTTGTTTCGCCGGCTTGTGGAAAAAATGGATCAAACCGCCGTCGCGTGACCATGCCGAAACCGACCTCGACGAAGCCCCGCCGAGCGAAACGATTGAATCATTCACCATCATCACGCGGGCGGCAAACGAGGCGATTGCGCCGCTGCACGACCGGATGCCCGTAATCATCGCGCCAAGTCATTTTGGCTGGTGGTTGAAAGATGATGACGCGCGCAGTGAATCACACATGCTGGCGCTGGACCGTCCGCTGGATGAACCGCTGAAGATTTATCCCGTCAGCAATTTGGTGAACAGCCCTAAAACCGATGACCCGCGCTGCATCGAACCGGTGCGGATTGACCGGGACATGTTTGAACGGCAATGGTGGGGTGATGGTTGATTTCTGTCTTCTTTTTCTTTGCCGGTGAAACACTTTGAAATACCCTTCCGCGCAACGCGCGCGCAATATGCAGATCATGCACCGGATTTGTTTAGCAAAAAATGATGCCGCCACGGGGATGGGCAAAAAACCGCCTCTGGGCCGCCTCTGGACGCGCGATCTGCTGCTGCCGCGTCTGCTGTCGAGGAAGGTAAACCTCACAACAAACTGAACATGAAAACCAATCACGAGATTTTTCAGAACGAAACCAAAGCCCTCCAGCAAGCGGTTTCACTGGTGCGGAAAATCGCCGCGTTGGAAATTGAGTTGAAGGAAAACCAGCCGTTGCTGAACCAATTACAATTACTCAGCAACAATTTGCACGGTTGCCGGGAATTTCTGCTGTCCAAAGACCACCTTATCGCCTTCATCGGTTCAATCGGCGTCGGCAAGACGACGGCAATTTGCGGCATTCTTGGGCTGGTTGACGAAAATGGAGGGACAGCATTAAGCACGTCAAGCGGTCGCACGACGCTTTGCGAAGTTGAAATCCGAAAAGGCGCGAAGACACGCATCTTGATTTCGCCATGTTCCCCGGATGAAACGCGGAGCTATCTGCGGGACTTTGTGGACGTTTTGAGGATGCGTCACGAAGGCCGCGCAAACGACGATGCCGAACCAGTTTCCATGAGTTCAGAAGTCGAGCGGTGCATTCGCAACATGATTAGTTTGCCGGCGCGCACGTCAAAAGCGCCAGACGGTTCAATCAAGCGGACGGATGAAGCCTTGGATTTATACAAAAAGCTCGGAAATCCAACTGCGTTTCTGGAGGAAGCATTCAAGCGCATCAATCTCGACGAGCGAGTCACGACGGAGTTGCCGTGTGACGGCGAGGATGAAACCGCATGGATCAAAGACCATTTTGGAAAAATCAATCACGGCAAGCATCCGAATACGCCGATGCCACAACGAATCGTGATTGAACTTTCCAAACCGCTTGTTAGCGAACCGGAGCTAAACATTTCTCTGATTGACACCAAAGGCTTGGACGGAAACGTGGAGCGGGAAGACATAGACCGGCAGTTCCGCAACAATCGGGCAGTCTGTGTTATTTGCTCAAAATTTAATGACGCACCGGAGCAGTCCGTTCAAGACTTGTTGAAACACCTCTTGGAAAGCGGGCTTGGTCAGCAGGTATCGCAGCAAACTCAATTGCTCGTTCTGGATCGGAACGAAGAAGCGGAGAATATGCTGTCCGAAGAAGGCCCGGTAGCATCAGCGGACGAAGGGCGTGTTGTGAGGTTGAACCAAATCCAAGACACACTACGCACTCGGCTGAAATTGGCCGACCAACATTTTCCGCAAATTCACTTTTTCGACGCGAAAAAGGGTGACGCGAAAAGCATAGAGCAGTCGTTGCTTCAAATGGTGTTGAGTCTGCGGAAGCGTCGCGTTGACCAGATTTTAGAGATAGCCGCCGCCGTCGAAGAAATCTCCGAACACCGCGAAAAAGCACAGGCGAAGGCCGCTTTTGAAATCGTGTCGCGCGCCATACATTCATGGGCGCAAGCCAGTCGCCAACGGCTCGCCGAGATTCATCACATTTACAAATCGCTGGTTGATGACATGACGACCAAAGAAGTCTATGCGTCCAGCATCCGCGCCTCGGTCAATCGCCAGGGCAGTTGGGGAAACTTTGATTTTTATTACAAGCTGGCCGTGGCATCGCGTAAAAAATCGGTCACATCATTTGGTGAAGCTGTTGATGAAATTCGGCTGGTGCTGGCAAATTTCGAGCGTCAGCAAGAATTAAAAGCCGCGCATCCGTTCATCCGGCAATTGCTCCACGCAGTCAACGAACGGATGGAGCAACTTTACGACTCTGCGGCGAACATGGGGCGAAACGCCTACGAGGGGACATTGAAAATTGATTTTCCGTTCTGGGGCGACCAGCAAAGTGAATGGGGGCAAGGATCGGGCTACAAGATTCGAGTTGCGCGGGGAACAGAAGGCTGGTTTCACCACCACTCACCGGCAAGCACAGACTCGCAAATTCAGCAGCAAGTAATGCAACAGTGGAACGAAATCATCACGGTAGTCGAATCACTACTGGTGAAAGGGACTGGCGCATGAAACCACTTACTGATAGTTCACACTGGACGCGCAAATGTTTGCGGGTGCGTTTGCTTTCACGGCAGGTCAACTTCATAGAAAAATAAATTATCATTATGAGCACACCAGCCTCATCCGTCCCACCAGCCCGCCCAATTGCAATGCCCACACGAACCCCGGCAGCGGCGATTCCAGCGCAAAGGTGCTTGTTTCAAAATGAGAGTGACTGGCGACCGCTAAAATCAGATGGCAGCGACGAGTCAAAGAAAGCAGCCGACCAAGCAAACAAGATGCTCAAAGAACGCTTGGGCAGCTTGTTGCTCTCGCAAAATCTGCTCCTTCTGTTTGGTTCAGGTGCGTCAGTATCAGTAGGTGGCCCATCCATGACGGCTTTGTGGAACGAGGCCGCAGACTCGCAGAAAATGGTTTTTGCAGAAATATGCGATACCGTCGGACATCCCAAAGACAAGAAAGACATTGAGGCATTACTCAGCCGTTGCCAAGGGGCGCAAGCATTTGCTGAAAAGTCGAAGTCGGACAAGATCAAGGCTTTCATCGAAGCCGTCGAAGGCATCATACGGGACAGGTGCAGGAAAATTGAGGCGTGGGAAAAAGTTAAAGGCACGAAACAGACGATTCTTGAGGTAATCACTTCACACGCAACGCTCTTGTCGCGCGTCATTCCACGCCGCCAGGATCTTCCCCGAACTCGCATTTTCACTACCAATTACGACCTTTGCATTGAACTTGCCGCGAAGGAAAAGCGGATGCCTATTCTCGACGGGTTTGACCTGATAACTCCGCGAACATTCGACGGTCGCTGGTTCGATTATGATTTTGTCCGACGCAGTGCACGCGAGGGTGCGCCAGACTATCTCGAATCCGTCTTTCATCTCTATAAACTGCACGGCTCGGTGGATTGGAATCAGTCGCCGGACGGCATTGTGCGTGACACAGAAACGAAGACGCCGTATCTAATTTATCCCCGTGACGAGAAGTTCGCCCTGTCTTTTGAGCAACCGTTCTTGGAAATGATGTCCCGATTTCAAATGGCGCTGCGGGAAAAAGATACGGCGCTGATTTTGGTTGGCTTCGGCTTCAACGATCATCATCTAAACCAGCCCATCTATCACGCGCTGGCCACCAATCCTAATTTCAAGGTCTTGGTGGTAGATTATGCCCCGGAAGCCAAGCTCGCTCCGGGTAAGGATTGGGACACACTTTGCAGGCTGCAAAAGTCGGGTGCTCCTCTCGATCTAATACAGATGGACTTCCGTGATTTTCCGTCGCTACTACCAACATACTCGGAAGCACGCGCGAGCAACACCCAGGAGCGCGCTGCCCAACTGCTGAAAGTGCTTTCCACCAAACCATGAAAATCGCGCCTTTCGATCCAGAGCGTCGCATCGGCACGGTGACACAGGTTTTGCCAGATGCGGTGTTCGTGAATCTCGACGCTATCACCCAGCGCACGGGCAGGCTTCTGTCAGGGAAACCGCTTCGCGGTGGTCAGGTCGGCGATTTCGTGGTTTTGGATTGTGACAGCCATGCCTTGCTGGGCCGAATCTTGGAAGTGAAACTGCCGGAGAAGGAGCGATTGGACATCGAACAGCAGTTAGGGCACGTCCCCGACCCACATCCTGTTGCGAAACTTCATCTTCTAGGCGCTCTCCAGACAGGGGCGGACAAAGTAATCAGTGGCATTCCAAATTATCCGGCTTTGGGTGCTTCCGTATTCGCCGCCAGCGCGGAACTTGTGAGCCATTTTGCATCTTCATTCAGCATAAGGGCTGAAGA
>Ga0302282_1002630_pt1 | contig 12203 bp, 9 predicted proteins | sample III_Fen_E1_3_FD_198763 | JGI IMG/M metagenome (GOLD analysis project Ga0302282, IMG submission 198763) | Peat permafrost microbial communities from Stordalen Mire near Abisko, Sweden - III_Fen_E1_3 | ecosystem: Environmental > Terrestrial > Soil > Wetlands > Permafrost | place: Sweden: Abisko... | reverse complement strand
GGGCTGAAAACATTACTGGCGATTCTGTTCGCGTGGGCGTGCCGCTGCAGCAGGGTTTCCGCGGCTCTCGCGGTGACGTTTCACGATATCCTGACTCCCGTATGGCCGGTTTTCCTGCGCTGGGAGTATGATTTAGGTTTTTGGATCTTGAGTCATCCGCATCATTTTCCCAAGAAGCTCCAGGGGGAGGACGTGCACATCCAATATTGGCTTCACTGGAGCACGCTGGAGATTCTTTGGCCGACATTCGTTGGGTCGCTTTTTTTCGCCGTGCCGTTCGCTCTCATTTCGTATTGGATAGTCGAGCAATCGCTACGGCGACGCGATCACAAGAGTTGCGACCAGCTCACGCCTCCAAGCGTTGCCAGCGGGTCCGCCCTTTGAGCGCGCCATTCGCCACATGACCACGAACCGGGGGCGTTTTCGCTGCGGCCCTGATATTGGAAAATAAGTCATGCGAACTGACGTGGGGACGGGGCAATCGCTTTCAACTCAACTTTCACAACCATCGCAAGCTCGTCGTGATCGACGGGCACGAGGCTCTTACCGGCGGAATCAATGTGGGTGATGAGTATCTGGGCCGCGGCAGTCGATTTGGCCCATGACGCGACACGGACGTCCGGGTGCGCGGGCCTACGGTGCAGGCCGCGCAACTGGCAATGGGCCACGGACGAATTGCCGCCCCTGTCGTGGACCCCGCACGCTCCACCTCAGCGGAGTGTGAGGCTCGGGTTGCTCGCGGGGGCGAGGAATTGCATATAGTCGGTGAGGATGTTCTCAGTCTCACGCAAAAGCAGATCCAGAGAAGGCAGGGCCGAATCGGCATCGTCACCGGAGTCGTCATTCGATTGCGCGGACGTGACGGTGGATTTCTCGGGTGCAATCGGCTTGGGGAGACCGGGCTCTGCGGCATTCTTCACGGTGATTTCGTACGTGGGCGGGATTGCTTCCTTATGCGCCAGCCGCTCCGCATCGTGCGCTTTGGTTCGCGCCTTCGCATTGTCTCTCTCTCGCAGGCGATCGGCTTCGTTGAGCGAGACGGACTTCGAAGCTCGATTCTGTTCCAGCGACGCCACGTCTTCGCGCCACCACTTAAAGTCACGATCAGAATCGATGCGGGCCCGCGATTGATCGCGGAGTGTGGTGACGAAAGGCGCCACGAGATCGAAGTGGGTGAAGTGCGCCGGCGGCACCGCGTCCCACTCCATCGGATTCTTCATCCCGGCTTCGCTGATTTCGGGCGTGTCGGTGAGCGATGGCAAGACGATGTCGGGGCGCACGCCACGCAGTTGCGTGGAGCTTCCCCCTGGGCGGTAGAATTTGCTGATTGTGACTTTCAATGCGCCTGGGTCGGACGCAGGCGTTACGCCGCTCCGTTCCATGATCGGGCCGAGCGGGAGGATCGTTTGCACGGTGCCTTTGCCGAATGTGGAGAAGTCGCCGACGATTAGCGCCCGGCCATAATCCTGGAGCGCGCCAGCAACGATTTCCGAAGCTGAGGCGCTGAATCGGCTCGTGAGCACAATGAGCGGACCGGTATATAGCGGCCCGCCCTTGTCATTGCAGACTTCGATGTGTCCCGCGAGATCGCGCGTTTGCACGACGGGACCGGATGGAAGGAATAAGCCGGCAAGATTGATTGCCTCATCGAGCGAGCCACCGCCGTTCCGACGGAGGTCGAGAATGAGCCCGCCTACGTCCTCGCGCTGAAGTTTACGGATGAGGCTTGCGACGTCGGCGGTAGCCGACTCGCCCTCACCCTTGTCGCTCGCGTAAAAGCTGGGCAGATCGATGACGCCGAGCCGGGCGGTCTTTCCGCTGCCCGCTTTGAAATCGACGATGCGCGCCTTCGCCTTTTGTTCTTCAAGATGAATGACGTCGCGCTGGATAGTCACGGTTTTCCGCGCGCCTCCGTTCTCTCCGGCTGGGATGATCGTGAGCCTCACATCCGAGCCCTTTGGCCCGCGAATCAAGTCCACGGCTTGCGGGAGCGGCAAGTCGAATAGATCTATTGCCTCTTTCTCGGGTCCCTGGCTCACCGCCACGATTCGGTCCCCGATCTTCAGCTTGCCGCTGCGAGCGGCGGGGCCGCCTGGCACCAACTCGCGGATCTTGCAATAGTCGTCGTCTGACTGGAGCGTCGCTCCGATCCCTGCGAGGGACAGGTTCATCACGATGTTGAAGCTCTGCAATTGCTCGCGCCCCATATAGTCCGAATGCGGATCATAGATGTGTGCCAGAGCATTCAGGTAGATCTCCAGCACGGCGTCCGCGCTCAGCTTCTTCATCGTTTGCGCCTGCCGCGCGTACCGCTGGGCCAACGTCGCCGCGAACTGCTCCGGTTTTTTGCCCGCGAGCTCTTCCTGCAATACATCGGCGCGCAAGCGCTGTAGCCATAATTGGTGGGCTTCGGCGAGATCGCGCGGTCGCGGCGCATTTTCACGATCATAGGAGTAGCGATCATGCCCGGTGAAATCGAATTTATCCTCCGCCAGAACCTTTTTCACGAACGCCGCGCGCTCATCGATCCGCTGGAGATAACGGTCGAAGATCACGCGCGCCGGACGCGTGTCACCCGCGCTTCGCGTTGCGTCCGCGAGATGCGGCAGGAATCCGAGGAACTCGGTAATGTCGCTCTGGAGGAAAAGCTCGTGCGCGCCATCGAGCGAATCGAGGTAGCGGTTCTGAAACTTCGCGGCCATTGGGTCGTCAAGGTGACGGTGGGCGAACTGCGCCTGTTCCAAAAGCTGCGCGGTGAGCTGCGTGATCTTACCGTCAGGAGTGGGTGCATCGAGCCGCGAACCTGAGCGCAGAGCGATCGCGGGCACTGAGGCAATGAGCGCGAAGCCGAGCGCGGTGAAGGCGGCGATTGAGCGGTGGAGTGGTTTCATGATGATTTTCGAGGAAAGAGAATGGCTGGATCAACGCTCGGAGCCCGGCGGCGTTGCTGGCCGCCGGACTCGAGGAACGAAACTGGAAATCAACCCTTCACGCCGACGAGTTCGACCTCGAAGATGAGCGTCGCGTTTGGTGGAATGTCGCGGCCGGCGCCGTTTTCGCCATAGGCCAATTCAGCGGGCACGAATAGTTCCCACTTCGCCCCGGTTTTCATGAGCGGCAGCGCTTCCGTCCAGCCCTTGATGACCTGATTCACCGGGAAGGTCGCAGGCTGACCGCGTTTGTAAGAGCTGTCGAACTCGGTGCCATCAATGAGCGTGCCGCGATAATTGACCGTGACTTGATCCGTCGGCTTTGGCTGCGTTCCCTTGCCTTCGGCAAGCACCTTGTATTGCAGGCCGCTCTGCAGCGTTTTCACGCCGTCCTTGGCCTTGTTTTTGGCGAGAAACTCGTCGCCTTCCTTCTTAGCCTTGTCTCCGGCGGCCTTGCGCTGGGCGACGACTTTCTCTGTCACCTCCTTTTGCACGGCGCCCAGCGCTTCCCGCTGCTGCTCGGGCGTGAGTTGCGCTGCGGCGCCGGTGAAGCTATCCTTCAGCCCCGCGACCAGAGCATCGAGGCCTACGTCAACGCCGTCCTGCTTTAGGCTGGAGCCGATGTTCACGCCGATGCTGTAACCGGCTTTGTCTTTCTGATCCTTAAGAGCCAATTTGTCTTCGGCATGGATTTGCACGGCGAGAGCCGCGAGTGCCAGCGGCAGGATGATTTTGAGTTTCATGATGATGCTTTCTTCAGTTTGTTGTTTTTTTGTGGATGCCATGCCGGTCGTAGGACTGGCTGGCGAATGCTTGCAATCATCGACGTTGCCGATGTCCCCACCCTTTCGTGGACATTACAGCGGTGAAGGGATTCATCTCGCGGAAAGGGCTCCGCGTTTTAAAGCTGACACCGTGCTATTTTCGCGTTGCACTCCTCTTCCGATGAATACCGCCTCCGCGAAGTGGCTCTCCTCCGTCCCATGGTGGCTCGTCATGCTCCAAGGGATCCTCAGCATTCTCGTTGGCATCCTGCTGCTGACAACGCCGGGCGTCGCCATGATCGTGCTCGTACGTCTGCTCGGCTGGTATTGGCTGATCAAGGGCATATTCTCACTCACTGCCATCTTCCATCCAGAGGCGAAGGGCCATCGCGGCTGGCTGGTATTCAGCAGCCTCCTTGGCATTTTGGCTGGGGTCGCCGTGCTCGATCACCCGCTGATCTCGGCCGTCTTCGTGCCCGCCGTGCTCGTCACGTTCATCGGCGTTGCTGGTCTCCTTATCGGCTTCAACGATCTCTTCGCCTCCTTCCGCGGCGCTGGCTGGGGAATGGGCCTGCTCGGCGTCATCAGCGTCCTTCTCGGCGGCGCGCTCTTATTCAACACACTGATCGGTGTGGCCGTGCTGCCTTACTTCATCGGCGCCGTCGAACTCGTCGGCGGGTTGGCTGCGTTCGTCATCGCCTTCAAATTGCGCACCGCCTCGACTCGCTAAAATCGGCGACCTAACAATGCGGGCTGCGATGGTCTTCTCGATATCTGCGCCAGTTACACAGCCGCCAATTATCCAGCCGCTGCGCCCGCCTTCGGCACGGAGGCGGACGAAATCGCCATCGGTATATCCGCGCTGGTCGCACCGTTCGTGGTCAATTTGCGCTGGTCCGAGCTGGATCGCGCTGTGATCGCCGCCCAGCCCGTCTCCCGCATCGCCCGCGTCACCACTTCCGCACTGTCGTTCGAGATGAAGCCGGGGCAACTTGTGCAGGCAGAATAAGCCGAGCGTCGATGCCGCGACGCGAGAAAGACCGCGCACGGTCACTGGGATGAACTGACCCGCTCTCGGAATCATTCCACGTCTCCCAAAGCCCGGCAAAAAAGGAGAATCCATCGCCCACCATGATGCGGTGCGGGATCTTCAGCACCCCGATCTTCTTCCATTTGTGAAACCCGCCTGCGGGGATCAGGCATCGCCGCGTCTTGAACGCCGTGCGAAAGGCCGGTTTCACAGCCACCATCTTGGCTCGCGCATTGATCAGGCTCGGTTCAACCTTCCGATCCGCGGCCAAAGATTGAGAAAATATCCGACGAAGTGGATCAAACGGCGCTTTGGATCGACCCGTCAACAGCCTGGGAACTCACTCGGTCAGTGCCTGACGCGCTGCCCTCAAGCCAATTTCGGGATCGTGGCTGCGCTCAATTTCACAACCCTTCACGTCTGTAATCCCCACGAAAGGTCAGCGCCACCAGAGCGCGGTCTATGTAAGCGCATCACAAATCGCGCCATGAGGCGCACGCACACCAAAACAAAACGCATATTCAATGAAATCACCACTTCCTCTCCCTTCCGGCCCTTCAGGCAGCCAAACCGCCCCGCTTCAACCCGGAAGGACCGACGCCGACTTCGACGCGGCAAAATACACGCCCACGCCGGTCGTTCGCCAAAGCGTCGCCCGCCCCCCCTCGCGCCTCACCGCGTCCCACGCTGGCATTCCGCATGCCGACATTCAGGCGATCAATGACGCCGTGCGGGAAAACTCCGGCTGGATCCAACCGCTCCGCGACGAAATCTCCCGCGTCATTGTCGGGCAGCATTCTCTCGTGGATCGCCTCCTCGTGGGGCTGATCAGCAACGGCCACATCCTGTTGGAAGGCGTGCCGGGCCTTGCAAAAACACTGGTGCTCAAGACCCTGGCGGGCGCGATCCATCTGCAGTTCGGACGCATCCAATTCACGCCGGACATGCTCCCCGCAGACATCGTCGGCACGCTAATCTATAATCCGCGCGACGGCGCATTCAGCACCAAGCACGGACCGATCTTCGCCAATCTCGTGCTCGCCGACGAAATCAACCGCGCTCCGGCGAAAGTCCAGAGCGCGCTGCTCGAAGCCATGCAGGAGCGCCAGGTCACCCTCGGCGACGTCACCTATCGGCTGCCCGATCCTTTTTTCGTTCTCGCCACTCAAAACCCGCTCGAACAGGAGGGCACCTATCCGCTGCCCGAGGCCCAAATCGATCGCTTCATGTTGAAGGTGATCGTCAACTATCCGAACCGCGACGAGGAGCGCATGATCCTGGACTCCATGGCAGTCGCGGAACCCTCGCTCGGAGTGCAGGCGGTGGTCACCGGAGACGACATCATCGCGGCGCGCCGCGTGGTCAGCGGCATTTACGTGGATGACAAGGTCAAGGACTACATCGTGGACATTGTCCTGGCGACTCGCGATCCGCGCCCCTACGGCATCGACCTCAATGGCTGGGTGCAATGCGGCGCTTCGCCGCGCGCCACCATTAGTCTGACGCTCGCCGCCCGCGCCGTCGCCTTCCTCAATGGACGCGGCTACGTCACGCCGCAGGATGTGAAAGACGTCGCCTATGACGCGCTACGCCACCGCATCATCGTCAGCTACGAAGCCGAGGCCGAGAACATCACCTCGGAAAACATCATCGCCGGCATCCTCGAAGGCCTGCCCGTTCCCTGATCCCACGGCTCAAAGAAAGAACCCACGCGATGACTTCCGAACAAACACGCGAGATCCTGAAAAAGGTCCGCCGCATCGAGATCCACACCAAGCGGCTCGTCAACGATACGCTCGCAGGCCAGTACCACAGCGTCTTCAAGGGCCGTGGCATGGACTTCGACGAGGTCCGCGAATATTCGCCCGGCGATGAAGTGCGAACCATCGACTGGCACGTCACGGCCCGCGCCGGTCGGCCCTTCGTCAAAAAATTCGTCGAGGAACGCGAGCGCACCCTGGTCCTCATGGTGGATGTGAGCGCGTCCGAAGACTTCGGCTCCGGTGAGCAGAGCAAGCGGGAACTCGCAGCCGAATTGGCCAGCGTCCTCGCATTCTCCGCGATCCGAAATACCGACAAAGTGGGCCTCGTCCTCTTCACCGATCAAGTGGAGCTTTACGTCCCGCCGCGCAAAGGCCGGCGGCACGGGCTCCGAATCGTGCGTGAAATCCTTGGCTTCGAGCCGCAGAGCCGCGGAACGGACATCGTCAACGCGCTCGACTTTGTGAACGACGTCGTGAGCCGCCGCTCGGTCGTGTTTCTCATCTCGGACTTCCAGGCGCCGGGCGCCATGGGCGACAGCCTGCCCTTACTGCGCAAGGCGATCGGACAGACAAATCGCCGCCACGATCTCGTAGCGCTTCCGATCGACGACGCCCGTGAAAACGGGATGCCGAATGTGGGCATCGTCACCATCGAGGACTCCGAAACAGGCGAGCTCGTCGAAATCGATACCGCGAACGATGCGCTCCGCCAACGCTTCGCGGAAATCGCGCAGGACCGCACGGCGCAACTCCAACGCGCCTTTACCGGCGAAGCCGTCGATTCGCTGCGAATCACCACCGACCAATCCTACGTGGCGCCACTCATGGCGTTCTTCAAAAACCGCAAACGCAAACGCTGATGAAAACGAGCCCTCTATCCTTCATTCCGTCCCTTCGTCCTGTTCTCGCAGCGGGGCTTCTCGGCATCGCCGCCGTGACGGCGCATGCAGCCGGCGCCATGCCGCCCGCAAGCCCCCCGCCCGCGAATGCCTCTCCCGGCGCGGCAGCCGCCCCGGAGGAAGACATCCGGGACATTCGGCCGCCCTTTCACATCCCCTCCAACCTGCCATGGATCATCGGCGCGGCCGCCGCCGCGCTGGCGGTCGCCGGCTACGGCGCATGGCGATGGACTCGGAAAGGCGCTCGAAGGCTCCTGCCCTACGAAATCGCCCTGGAGAAACTCGAAGCCGCACGGAAGCTCATCGATCCGGAAACCGCTCGCGAGTTTTCCATCGCCGTGTCCGAAATTGTGCGTTCCTTCATCGAGGAATGCTTCCCGGTGCGCGCGGCCCATCGCACGACGGACGAATTTCTTCACGAACTCGCCGGGCAAGCCGATTCGCCCCTGGCGGCGCATCGCGAGGCTTTCGCTCCATTCCTCGAGCACTGCGATCTGGCAAAGTTCGCGCGCTGGAATCTCCCGGAGCCGCAAATGGAAGCGATGCTCGATAGCGCTCGCGTCTTGATTCTTTCGATCGCCAAGCCCGCACCACAACCCACCGCGCCAGCAACTGAGCCGGCGCTCGCCACCTCCTAACCCAATGATTCGCTTTCTGTACCCACATTTCCTCTGGCTCCTCGCCCTTCTCCCGCTGATCGCCTACTGGCGCGGGAAGCTCGGGGCAGCCGCGGCTGTCCGCTTTTCGAATGCCGCCATCGCGCGCCAGGTCGCCCGCGAAACCCGCAGCCGCCCCGGCGCCTGGACCAACAGCCTGATGCTCGCCGCCCTCGGCTTGATCATCGCCGCCATCGCCCGCCCGCAGTTTGGCCACAGCACTTCCACCGTGGAAGCCAGCGGCGTGGATATGATTCTCGAACTCGATTGCTCGGGCTCCATGCAGGCCCTCGACTTCAAGGTGGACGGCCAGCCCGCCGACCGCCTCGACATCGTGAAATCGGTTGTAGGGAAGTTCATCGATGCGCGGCCCAATGATCGCATCGGCCTCGTGGGCTTCGCTGGCGCGCCCTATCTCGTCAGCCCGCTCACGCTCGATCACGATTGGCTGCAGCAGAATCTGGAGCGCATCAAGATCGGCGCGGTGGAGGACGGCACCGCCATTGGCTCGGCGATCGCATCGGGCGTCAATCGGCTTCGCGATCTGCCCGGAAAATCGAAAGTCATCGTGCTGCTGACGGACGGCGAAAACAATTCCGGTTCGATCACCCCCGACGCCGCGGCGCAAGCCGCCAAAGCGATGGGCGTGAAAGTCTATACCATCGGCGTCGGCGTGCGAGGAGATGCCCCCGTGCCAGTCACGGACGCCATGGGACACCGACACCTCGTCATGTCCAAGGTGGACGTGGATGAGGACGCGCTCCGCAAAATCGCGGACGAGACGGGCGGAAAATTCTTCCGCGCCACCGACACCGAATCGCTCCGGAACATCTACGGCGAAATCGACCACATGGAGAAATCCACCCACCAGCTCAAGAAATACGAGCATCACTCCGAAATGGCCATCTTCGCGCTGATCCCAGCGCTCGCCCTCCTCGGCGCCGGTCTTGGACTCGAACAGACGCGCTTCCGCCGCCTCCCGTAAACCCACGTTTTAAACATCCACCCATCCCACTCTTATCATGAGATTCGCTCAACCTCTCTGGCTCGTCTTCGGAATCATCACTTGCGCATTCGTGCTCTGGCGCTATCGCCGCTTCGATCTACGGCAGCGCGCGTCGCTCGCCCAGTTCGCCGCCGCGCGCCTTCTCGATCGGCTCACCTCGTCCGTTTCCATCGCCCGGCGAAATGCGAAACGCGCCCTCTTCGTCACCGGCCTCGGCTTGATCTTCGTCGCCCTCGCGCGGCCCCAGGCCGGCTACGTATGGGAGGAGACGCATCGCAAAGGGCTGGAAATACTCTTTGCCGTGGACACCTCGAAGAGCATGCTCTCGGAGGACGTCAAACCGAACCGCCTGGCGCGCGCCAAGCTCGCCGTCCACGACCTTCTGGACAAGCTCAACGGCGATGGCGTTGGCCTGATCGCATTTGCCGGCAACGCCTTCCTCCAATGCCCGATCACGCTTGATTACGACGCCTTCCGCGAATCGCTCGACGCGCTCGATACCAATACGATTCCGCGCGGCGGCACCGATATCGCCGCGGCGATCCGTGAAGCCCAGGCGACATTCAAGACCCGCACGGCAAACGAGAAGATCCTCGTGCTCATGACCGATGGCGAAGACCTGGAAGGCGAGGGAATCGCCGCGGCCAAAGTCGCGGCAAGTGATGGCGTGAGGATCTTCACCGTCGGCGTCGGCACCACCGCCGGGGAACTCGTGCCCATGAATGTCGGGAACGACAGCGCTGGCTTCGTCCGGGACGATCAAGGAAAGCTCGTGAAGTCGCATCTCGATGAAACCACGCTGAAGGCCATCGCGGATGCCACCGGAGGCATGTATCAACCGCTCGGCGCCCAGGGCCAGGGGCTCGACAAGATTTATGACGATGGCCTCGCGCACTTCACCCGCCATGACCTCGCCTCGCGCCGGGCCAAGATCTATATCGAGCGATTTTACTGGGCGCTGCTGGGCGCGCTGGCATGCCTCGTCGCGAGCATGCTCATCGGAACCCGGCGCAACAATACGCCAGCTCGGAAACCCATCGCGCCCCGTGCCAAGAACGGACGGCGGGTCCGCCCGGGCGTCGCCACTGGCGCCCTGGCCATGGCGCTCCTCATTCCCGCGGCAGTCCACGCTTCGCCGCAAAGCGCGGAGCAGGCTTATCGCGCCGGCAACTTCGGCAAAGCGGAACAGGACTACGCCGCGACCGCCGCGAAGCAGCCCGCCAAGCCGGAGCTTCAATTCAACACAGGCTCCGCGGCCTACAAAGCGGGCGACTTCGCGAAAGCCGCCGACGCATTCCAAAAGACGATCGCCGCCAGCGACATCCCGGTGCAGCAGAGCGCCTATTACAATCTCGGCAACACAGAATACCGCACCGGAGAAAAGACCGAAAAGACCACTCCCCAGGAAACCATCAAGACGTGGGAGGGGGCCATCAAGTCTTACGACGCAGCCCTGCAAATCAATGCCAGCGATGCTGATGCGAAGCATAATCGCGACGTGGTCCAGCGGAAGCTCGATAACCTGAAGAAGCAGGAGCAGGAAAAGAAGGATCAGCAGCAGGAAAACCAGGACAAGCAGGACCAAAAGAACCAATCCGGGCAGCAGAAGCAGGATTCGAAAGACTCCAAGGGCGATTCCAAGGATCAAAAGAACCAGAAACAGAACGCTCAGAACAAACCGGGCGACGGCAAGGATCAGAAAGACCAAAAGAACGCAAAGGCCGGATCCGAAGATAAAAAAGATTCCGCCAAGGACGGAAAGAGCGACGACAAGAATCAACAGGCGAAGGCCGACCCTTCCAAACAGGATAGGGACAACTCCGGCAAACCGCAGGAGAAGCCAGGCGATCAGAAGAATGACGCATCCCAGGCCGGCCAGGAACCGAAACAGGGGGACGCCAAACAGGATCAAGCCACCGCCGCGAATCAGCCGAAGCCCGAACCGCAATCTGGAAAGAAGCCTTCAAAAGGCAACGCGGAACCCGCCCATCCCGAGCAGCCAAAGGACGCCGGCTCCGAAGCCACTGCCGCCGAAGAACGCCGTGAACCCGGTCAGATGACCAAACAGGAAGCCAAACAACTTCTCGATTCGCTCCGGGCCGACGAACGCAGGTTGCCCGCAAGTTCCAAATCTCGCGGCCTGGCAGGCGCCAGGAACGATCAACCCCTCAAAGACTGGTAATCCATGAAGACTAACTCATTTCAACGCCATCTCCTTACCGGCCTCGGGTTAATTGCACTCGTGGCGCCTGCCTGGAGCGCGCAGCCCGGCATCACCGCGCAACTCCAGCCACAGAGAATCGCTCTCGGCGAATCGGCGCAGCTCGCCGTAACCATCCAGGGATCGCAATCCACGGAGCCAAACATGCCAGGCGTGGACGGCCTCGAGATCGAGCCCGTCGGGCAGCAAAGCTCGATGCAGATCATCAACGGCGCTGTCTCTGCGAACGTCACATACATCTACCAGGTCGCGGCGAAACGCGCGGGCATCTTCACTGTCCCGGCGATCACCGCGACGGGCGCGGGCAGCACACAGCCCATTGCTTTCCGCGTCGACAATGGCACTCGTGGCCAGACTCAGCGCGCGCCTTCGCAAAGCCGCTCGCAACCTCCCGCGCAGGGCAGCAGCCGCGATGACGCCGCCGTGGATACGAACGGCCAGTCCGCCTTTCTCCGCGTGCTGCTTCCGAAGCAGGGGCTGACAGTGGGCGAACTCGTGCCCGTCCAGTTGAAAGCCTATTTCCGAGCCGGGATGCCGGCTTCCCTCAGCGGCCTTCCCTTGCTGGGAAGCGACGCCTTCAGCCTCGGGAAGATCGGCGAGCATCCCGACCAATCCCAGGAGATGGTCAACGGCCAGCCATTCACCGTGCTCACCTGGGACACGACACTCTCGGGAGTCAAGGCCGGCGAATACCCGCTGAATGTCGATCTCCCCGCTACGATCCGCGTCAGGGAAAAAGGTCGGCGCGGTGGGCGAAATCCGTTCAAGGATTTCTTCGGCGAAGATTCTCCCTTCGGTGACTCCTCCTTCTTCGATGATTTCGCAGGCAGCGTCTCCGAAAAGGAGGTCACGCTGCACACCGACGGCGCCATCGTGAAGGTCGAGGCGCAGCCAACCAAGGGCCGCCCCGCGGACTTCTCCGGGGCAGTGGGCG
>Ga0302282_1002625_pt1 | contig 12210 bp, 8 predicted proteins | sample III_Fen_E1_3_FD_198763 | JGI IMG/M metagenome (GOLD analysis project Ga0302282, IMG submission 198763) | Peat permafrost microbial communities from Stordalen Mire near Abisko, Sweden - III_Fen_E1_3 | ecosystem: Environmental > Terrestrial > Soil > Wetlands > Permafrost | place: Sweden: Abisko... | reverse complement strand
CCTCGCACGCAACCCTGGCGCACGCCCTGGAATCTTCGTGTTCCTGATTCTCGGCCTCGCCTTCATTGAGTCGCTCGCGCTCTTCACCTTCGTCATCATCTTCCTGAAGGTCAAAGCGTAGCCAACTGGATTTCTGCTGTGCAAAGAGCCTCCCGATGAAGGAGGCTCTTTGTCGTTTGTAACGCGGCTTGGTAGACTGCGGACGCTGCTGCGGCCCGCAATTCGTGGGGTTCGCGCGGCGGAGAACCCTGACATGGACGAACGATTCAAGGCAAGCCGACGCAGCGTTATCGCCGGTATGACGGCAGTGGCCGGAAGCCTGACCCTCAGCCGCAGCGCGCTGGGCATGCTGGAGCCGCAGGCGGCCACGCCGGACGAGTTTGTGTCGGGCAAGGTTGGCCGGCTGACGCCGTTTCCCATGACCCAGGTTCGGCTGCTGGACGGCCTACTTCAGCAGCAGGCGGAGATCAACCAGACCTACCTCGACTCGCTCGCCACCGACCGGCTGCTGCACAGCTTCCGTCTCACCGCACGGCTCACCTCCACCGCGACGCCCTACGGCGGCTGGGAGACTCCCGACTGCAATCTGCGCGGACACTTCAACGGCGGCCACTACCTTTCTGCCGTCGCCCTCGCCTACGCCGGCGCCGGCAACGACACCCTGCGCAAAAATGGCGACACCATGGTCGCTGAACTGGCCCGCTGCCAGAAGGCCAATGCCAACGGCTACCTGGGCGCATTCGGTCCCGGCCACTTCGAGGCTCTCGCCGTCGGGACCCAGCAGTGGGCCGGACACAACGTCTGGGCGCCGTTCTACACCTACCACAAGATCATGGCCGGCATGCTCGACATGTACGCCCACACCGGCAACGAGCAAGCCCTTACCGTCGCGGAGGGCATGGCGGACTGGGTGCGCGCCTACTTCACCTCCATCAGCGACGACCGCCGCCAGTTCATGCTCCGCACGGAGTACGGCGGCATGAACGAAGTGCTCGCCAACCTCTACGGCCTTACCGGTCGGCAGCAGTACCTGGATACGGCGCGCCTGTTTGAGCAGCCGATGTTCCTGGACCCGCTGGCCGGGCATCGCGACGAACTGCGCGGCCTGCACGCCAACACCCACGTCCCCAAGGTCATCGGCGCGGCCCGCATGTACGAGCTCACCGGCGACACCCGCTATCGCGACATCGCATCGTACTTTCTGGAGGAGGTGCTGACGGAGCGCTGCTATGCGATTGGCAATACCAGCGTCGGCGAATCGTGGCGCAGCGACCCCGGCAACCTGAAGGGCAGCCTGGAGTACCATGACGCCGAGTGCTGCGTGGCCTACAACCTGATGAAGCTGGAGCGCCACGTCTTCTCCTGGACAGGCGACGCGCGCTGGATGGACGCCTACGAGCGGCAACTGTGGAACTGCCGCATGGGAACGCAGAATGCGCAGGGGTTGAAGCAGTACTTCTTTCCGCTCGCGGCCGGCTACTGGCGCCACTACAACTCGGCAGAGCAGTCGTTCTGGTGCTGCACCGGCACCGGAGCGGAGGAGTTTGCGAAGCTCAGCGACACGATCTACTTCCACGACGCCAGCAGCGTCTGGGTCAACCAGTTCATCGCCTCCGAGCTCGATTGGAAGCAGCAGAGCTTCGGCCTCCGCCAGGAGACATCGTTCCCGGCAGAGCAGGGAACCACGCTGCGCATCAAGGTCTCCGCGCCCCAGCGCCGCACCGTCCACATCCGCATTCCCGGCTGGATCGCCGACGGCGGCGCATTTCCTGCGCAAGTCAAGATCAACGGTCGCGAGCTGGAAGCCTTCGCCCAGCCTGGCAGCTATCTCTCGCTGACGCGCGACTGGCACGATGGCGACAAGATCGATGTCGCCCTCCCCATGCAACTCCGCACTGAACCGCTCCCCGGCGATCCCACCCTGCGCGCCGCGCTCTACGGCCCGCTGCTGCTGGCGGCGGACCTGGGCCCGGGACCGAAAGACGGCCCGCTAAAGATCGGCACATACGACACCGGGCCAAAGGCCGCCGACCTCGGCCCACCCGCCGAAGCACCCGCCGCACCTGCCGGCGACGCCGCCAATTGGGTCGAAATCGTCTCCGCCAGCGACCTTACCTTCAAGGCAGCAACCAAAGACGTCAAACCCCTGCACCGCATCGCCGACGAAAAATATGCCGTCTACTGGGGAACGGAGAAGAAAGTCTGAGCGAACCCGAGATCAAGACCATCAGCACCCGCGAGGTCTACCGCAACAAGTGGACGCGCGTCCGCGAAGACGTGATCGAGCGCGCCGACGGCCAGCGTGGAATCTACGGCGTCGTCGACAAAGACGACTCGTGCCTGGTGATCCCGCTGGAGGCCAGCACCGACGGCGAATTCCTCTATCTCGTCTCGCAGTACCGCTACACCGTCGGCAAGCGCCTCATGGAATTCCCGCAGGGCACCTGGGAAGGCTCCGACGCCGATCCCACCACGATAGCTCGCGGCGAACTTCGCGAAGAGACCGGACTCCGCGCCGACCGTATGACGCCCCTCGCATCTCTCCAGATCGCCTACGGAGTCCTCAATCAGGTGCAGCACATCTTTCTGGCCGAAGACCTGACCCAGGGCGAGCACGAACGCGACGCTGAAGAGACCGACCTCGAAGTCCATCGCGTCTCCGTCGCCGAGTTCGAAACCATGCTGCTCGACGGCACCATCGTCGACAACTGCTCCGTCTCCGCCTGGGGCATCTACCGCCTCTGGCGCGGGCGCAAAAGCTAAAGGACGAAAATGATAAGCCCGACTCGAACTCTTGGGATAGCTCTGCTCGCGCTGCTGGGAACCGGTGCAGTCCGTGCGAACGCACAAAGTGCCGCGGCCATCTCCAGCCAGGCCACTGCAAGCGACCAGCCGACCCAGGGCGAGTGGGGCGACCAAGGCGATGGCACCTACGCCAACCCCGTGCTGCCCGCCGACTTCAGCGATCTCGACGCCATCGCCGTCGGCGACACCTTCTATGCCATCAGCTCAACCATGCAGTACTCGCCGGGAATGACCGTCCTCCAGTCGAAGGACCTGGTGAATTGGAAGATCCTCGGCGGAGTCGTCCCCGACCTCACGATCATCGATCCCGAGTTGAACTGGGACCGCATGAATCGCGCCGGGCGCGGCATCTGGGCGGGAGCGATCCGCTTCCACGCCGGGCGCTTCTGGGTGTACTTCACCACCCCCGACCAGGGCATCTTGATGAGCACCGCAGCCAGCGCCGCAGGCCCCTGGACGCAGGTGCAGACGGTCCTCAGCGATCCGGGATGGGACGACACCTGCCCCTTCTGGGACGACGACGGGCAGATGTATCTCGTCACCACTCGTTTCGCAGCCGAAGGCCCGAGCGGCACAAAGTACAACATCCACCTGTTCAAGCTCACCGCAGACGGCAAGGCAATCGTGCCCGGCTCTGACCGCATCATCCACCAGTCGCGCGGTAGCGAGGCGAACAAGCTCTACAAGTGGAATGGCCTCTACTACCACTACTACAGTGAGGTCCGTCCCGAAGGCCGCGTCGTCATGATGGACCGCGCCAAATCGCTCGACGGCCCATGGGAGACGCGGCAACTGATCCATGTGCATGGCGCCATCGACAAGGAGCCCAACCAGGGCGGCATCGTCCAGGCGCCCGACGGCAGCTGGTGGTTCTTCACCCACCAGGGCCGTGGCGATTGGGAGGGCCGTGCTGCCGTCCTGCTGCCAGTCACGTGGATCGATGGCTGGCCGGTGCTGGGCAAGCCCGGCCCAGACGGCATCGGCGGGATGGTCTGGGGCGGCCGCAAACCGGTCGCAGCAATGCCGCTGGCTTCGGTCGTTGCCGGCGACGACTTCAACGCACCGGCGCTAAGACCGGAGTGGCAGTGGAACTATCAGCCGCGCCCTGGCATGTGGTCGCTGACCGAACGCAAGGGCTTTCTGCGGCTGCACGCATTCGCGCCGCTGAAGCCAGACGACCTGAAGGCTGTCGGCAATGTCCTGACGCAGCGCGCGTTTCGCAGCAGCCGGAACGAGGTGACGGTCAAGCTCGACGTCGGCGGCATGGTGGATGGTCAGGAAGCCGGGCTCTCCCACTTCGCCAAAACCTTCGCTTCGCTGGGCGTGCTGCAGGACGGCAAGGAGAGGACGATCTCCGTCAACAACAATGGCGCGCGAACGTCAGGCCCGGTCCTGACCCAGACCGCAGTCTGGCTACGCTCCACCTGGGGATTCGACGGCATCAGCCGGTTCGCATACTCGCTCGACGGCAAAGTCTTTGTGCCTATCGGCTCGACCTATCAACTCACCTGGGGAAGCTATCGCGGCGACCGCATCGGGCTGTTCACTGTGAATTCAAAGACCGCGGGTTGGGCGGACTTCGCTTCCTTCCGCTACGAAGTCACTCGTTAGCTGACCAGGTGGCCCATCTTCTCGCGCTTGGTCTTCAGGTAGCGCTCGAAGGTGGCCTCCGGCGCAACCTCGGCGGAGATGCGTTCGACCACGCGGATACCAACCGCCTCCAGCGCTTCCACCTTCTCCGGATTGTTGGTGATCAGGCGAACCGACTCGATGCCGAGGAACTTCAGGATCGCAGCGGGCAGCTCATACTCGCGGCAGTCGGCTTTGTAGCCAAGCTCCAGATTCGCCTCGATCGTGTCCAGTCCCTGGTCCTGCAACTCGTACGCCTGCAGCTTGGCCATCAAGCCGATGCCGCGTCCCTCCTGGTTCTCGTACAGCAGGATCCCGGAGCCGGCCTCGGAGATGGCGGCCAGCGCCAGCTCCAGTTGCTGGCGGCAATCGCAGCGCAGGGAGTGGAAGACGTCGCCAGTCAGGCACTGCGAGTGGATGCGGACAATGGGCGGTTCGGCGCCCGGCGCGGCTGGAACAATATCGCCCATCACCAGCGCCACGGCCGTCTCCACGCGGCGCTCCGGCGCGGGAGCGGCTCCGTCGCAGGGCTCGGGAGCGGCGACGATACCCTCGAAGCCCAGGATGCGGAAGTGTCCCCAGCGCGTGGGGAAGTCGGCATCGGCGAGCTTGCGAATGGAATCGAAGGCCATACATCGATTATACGGTTCGGGAAACTGGCCGCAGCGGAGTTAGAGTAAGGGGATGATGTTGGGATCGACACACGCGGGCGTGCAGGTGAAGGACAGCCTGATTCTGATCACGCTGCTGGTGGAGCTGGGCGTGGCGGCCGCGTTCTCCAGTTCGCTGGCGCGCTCCAACACATTCAAGACGCTGCTGCTGCTGCCGCGCCGCAGCTTCCGCCAGACGATGGCCCTGATCGCAATGATCTGCATCCCGCTGACGCTGGGCGTGTGGATCCGCGTGCGGGTGCCGAATTTTCTGGCGGCGGACCTGTCGTTTGAGGCCACCATCCTGCTGGGACTGGTACTGGGGCCAATGGCGGCGATCGTCGGCGGCGCCGCGCTGGCGCTTCCCGCGGTATGGCACGGCGAATACCTGACGCTGCTGGTGAACCTCTCCGTCGGCGCCATTGCCGGTGCATTCGGAAGGTTTCTGCAGCCCGAGGAGGTGTGGTCCTTCTCGCCACTGATCGACCTGAGCCTGTACCGCTGGGTGACGCGTAACCTCCGCAAGCCGCAGTTCGACCGGCAGATTCTGCTGCTGGTGCTCATCACCGTCATGCAGTTTTGCACCAGCATGCTGAGCCGCAGATACCCGGCGCGATTCTTTGAGCTGCACTCTTCCTATTGGCTGGTGGAACTGGCGATCTGTGCCTGTGCGCCGGTCGTCGTCGGGATCCCGCTCAAGATCTGGAATGCGATTCGCATCGAGCGCAAGCTGGAGCAGCAGAGCCGCCTGCTGATGGAGGCTCGGCTGGATGCTTTGCAGCGCCAGATCAATCCGCACTTCCTGTTCAACACGCTCAATTCCATTGCATCGCTGGTGCGCTCCAAGCCGGAACTGGCGCGGGAGATGGTGGTGAAGCTGGCGAATATCCTGCGCGTGCTGCTCAAGAACCGCGAGGCGTTCGTGCCCTTCTCCGAGGAGCTCGCATTCACCGACGACTACCTGGACATCGAGGTGGTGCGCTTTGGCGAGAAGCTGCAGGTAGTGAAGGAGATTGCGGAGGAGACGTTGCCCGTCGTGGTGCCCAGCATGCTGCTGCAGCCGCTGATTGAGAACTCCATCAAGCACGGGCTGGAGCCGCGCATCGGCGGCGGAACGGTGACGCTGCGCAGCCGGATTCTGAGCGATGGCAGGCTGCTGGTGGAGGTAGAGGACGACGGCATCGGGATGGAGCCGGAGCCGCCGGAGTTTCTGCTGTGGGATGCGAGCGAGGCGACCCGGCCTGGCACCGCCAATGGAACCGGAATCGGCATGCGCAACGTGCGCGAACGTATGGAAGTGCTGTACGGCAATCAGGCTGAGGTGGAGATCGTGAGCCGTCCAGGACGCGGCACCAAGGTGCGGCTGGTGATGCCGGTGCTGGAGGCGGGCGCTGCGCCGTGGGCGCAGTTTGGCGAAGCGCTGCAGGCCACGTGGGCGGATCTCTCGCGGTCCATTACGCGCTCCTGAAGAATTATTTTCAAACATAAAATCAGCGAGTTGACCCTGGATTCCGGCAGCCGTACGATCCGCGTCGTTGACATACGACATATGTCGTACTATTGTGGACGCCATGACAGACCGAAGCGGTAAACACGACATCGTACAGCTTCCCACGGAGGCTGAGTTGGAGATATTGAATGTGCTCTGGGCCAACGGGCCGAGCACGGTGCGCGAGGTGCACGACGCGCTGAGCAGCAAGGGGACCGGATACACCACGGCTCTGAAGCAGATGCAGGTGATGGTGGAGAAGGGACTGCTGACGCGCAGCGAGAAGTTCCGCTCGCATGTGTACGAGGCACGCGCGGCTAAAGAGAAGACCCAGCAGCGGCTGGCGCGCAACCTGGTGCAGCGGGCCTTCGGCGGCTCGGCCAAGAACCTGGTGCTGGGCGCGCTGTCCTCGCAGAAGGTCTCCGCCGCGGAACTGGCAGAGATTCGCGAGATGCTGGACCTGTATGAGAAGGGGAAGCCATGATGCTGACTCATCTGTTGGGAGTTCCGCTGTCGGAGGTTGCGGAGCCGCTGCTGCGGGCGCTGGGGTGGACGTTGCTGCATTTTTGCTGGCAGGGAATCGCGGTTGCGGCGGCCTTGTGGTGTGTGCTCGGCCTGATCGCGGCGCGCTTCTGCCGTGTACGATACGCCGTTGCCTGCGCGGCGCTGGTGCTGATGGTGGCGCTCCCCCTGGCAACCTTCGCGCGGCTTGCCCAGTCCGAGTTGGCGGCCCATCGAGCGAATGAGTTTGCGACTTTGGTCCTGGACCTGACCGCCGTGGCCGACGACGGTCTCGACACAGTCTCGGTGCCGCTGCGCGTCCGGTTGAAGGACGCTCTGGACCAGACAGTCCCCTGGTTGCCGGCCGTGTGGATCGCCGGAGTGGTGCTGTTCCTGGGCCGGTTGAGCCTGGGAATGGCGGCGGTGCGCAGGATGAAGTCCACGGCGGCGGAGACCATGCCGCGGGAGTACCAGGCCCTGCTGCGGCGTGTGGGGCAGCGCCTTGGCGTCGAGCGCGTCGTGGCGCTCACTCATTCGGCGGCGGTGCAGGTGCCGACGGTCATTGGCTGGCTGCATCCGGCGGTACTGGTCCCGGTAGGCTTCTTTACAGGGTTGTCGCCGGTGCAGATTGAGGCGCTATTGGCGCACGAACTGGCCCACATCCGGCGGCACGATTACCTGGTGAGCATCATCCAGTCGGTGGTGGAGGCGCTGCTGTTCTATCACCCGGCCGTGTGGTGGGTCTCGCGGCAGGTGCGGCGCGAGCGCGAGTACTGCTGCGACTCTCTGGCTGTGGCCGCGTGCGGCGATGTGCTGGCCTATGCGCGAGCGTTGTCCTGGCTGGAGGAGCAGCGCTCTGGAATGCCGGAGGTCGCGCTGGGCGCCAATGGTGGCGTGCTGAAGCTGCGCATACAGCGGCTGCTGGGATATCGGGAGGGTCCGGCCGTTTCGCTGCCGGTCGTGCTCACGCTGTCTGCGCTGGTGCTGGCGGCGGCCGGTGCGTACTTTGGCGAGGTGGCCCACGCGCAGCGCAAGGCCGCAGCGGCGCTCAGTGTGCCTGCACTGCAGAGCGAAGCGAATGTAACAATCGTTCCGCAGCAGGGCAAGGTACGGCGGCTCTACCAACCCGCCGCACAGCGGTCTGAGGTTCAGGACGAAATAGCCATGTTGACGCCGAGTGAAGCGATTCCGCTGCAGGGCGGCAGCGCATCGGAAGCGGGCGTCGCATCGGAAGCTACGATGGAGCGGGTCTATCGAGCGTGGGCCAACCAGGATGTGCGCTGGATCATCACCGACGAAGAGCGCACGGCCTTCTCGAAGCTGACAGCCAATGAGGACCGCGAAGCCTTCGTGCGGGATTTCTGGGCCCGGCGCAACCCGCCGGGAGCCGCACCCGATACGTACCGCGACGAGATCTATCGGCGCATCGCGTACAGCAACGAGAACTTCGCATCGAACGCGCACCCCGGATGGACGACGGACCGCGGACACATCTACATTGCATACGGGAATCCGGACACCATCGCCGTGCATACAGGCGGTCCCTATCCGGAACAGACCTGGCTCTACAAATCCATTCCGGGCATCGGGAACAACGTTGGCCTGCGATTTGTGGACACATGCAAATGCGGGGAGTACCACTACACCATCGATAACGGCTCGGCCAACACATCCCTCGCGGCGGTCAACAATGCTGCCCGCATCCTGGCGCCGCCGCAGCTCCATGTCGCTGCCCAGGCCACCGGCGACGGCGCTATCCAGGGGACCGTGATCGATCCCACGGGTGCGCTTGTAGCGCACGCAAAGCTGTCTGCGGTGAACACCGATACCGGGGTAGCCATCCATGTCCAGACCGACAACGAAGGGAGATACAGTTTCGCTCCAGTAACGTCCGGCCCCTACAACGTCGAAGTTGCCGCGCCCGGCTTCCAGAGGCTGCTGCAGGAGAATGTCCAGGTCGCTCCGGGAAAATTCGTCATCCTGAATCTCAAGCTCACGGTCGGCACAGTCAACCAGAGCCTGAATGTCCCCGGCGGCGCTGCCACAGTGCCGACCCTACCAGCAGGGCCGCTACGCGTCTCCGCCGGAGTGATGGCGAAGGCGGCAATCTCGCAGCCTGCTCCAATCTACCCGGAGATTGCGAAGGCGGCGCACGTGCAAGGAACTGTGGTGCTGCACGCCATCATTTCCAAGACGGGAATGGTGGACAAGATCCAGGTGATTAGCGGGGCGCCCATGCTGGTCAGCAGTGCGGTGGAAGCAGTCAGCCACTGGGTGTACAAGCCCTATCTGCTGAATGGGCAGCCGATGGCCGTCGACACAACCATCAACGTGAACTTCCGCCTGGCCGAGGTTCCTCCTCCTCCTCCGCCACCGCCGCCGTCGGAGATCGGCGCCGAGCCTCAGCCGCAATCGCAAGCCATGAAGGGCTCCGCCCTCGAAGCGCCGCCTGCCAGTTCGCAGCCGCTTTCGGGCAAACCGGCACGAATCTCGGCAGGTGTGATGGCCGGGCTGATCCTCTCGCAGCCAAGTCCGGCCTATCCGGAAGAGGCCAAAGCAGCGCACGTGCAGGGAGTGGTGGTGCTGCACGCCATCATCGGCAAGACCGGCGACATCGAGGAGCTGCAGATAGTTAGCGGGCCGGAGATGTTGAGGGCAAGCGCCGGAGCGGCTGTGGAGCACTGGAAGTACAAACCGTATCTGCTGAATGGTGAGCCAGTCGAGGTGGCGACCACAATCAGCGTGAACTTCACACTGAGCGATGATGCCTCGGGCCAGGCAGCGCAGCTTCCAATGACCGGCATGGTGGAGAAGATCGGCGGCGCAGTGTCGGCTCCGATGCTGATCTACCAGGTGAAACCGGAGATAACGCCGGAGGCCAAGGCCGCTAGGTTCATCGGGATTGTGCTCGTGAATCTGGTGGTCGACGCGAATGGTCATCCGCAAGATGTGCATGTGGTGCGTGGCGTGGGGATGGGGCTGGACGAGAAGGCCGTCGATGCAGCGAAGCAATACCGGTTCAAGCCGGCCATGAAGGGCGATCAGCCGGTGCCAGTAGAGCTGAATGTTGAAGTCAGCTTCGACGGCTCCGATGGGGCCTCTTCCGTGCGGGCGTCAACGTCGCCGCAAGTGGCATCGTTCCCGGAGGGCCGCACCATCCGGGAGATCGACTTCAAAGGGCTCAACTCGATGACGATTCACGATGTGACGGAGCGCTTCGACGCTGCCAACGTCGGGTTGAGACTCGAGACGCCCTATGACACGGCGAAGGTCCGGCTTGCGCTCACGATCATGCGAACCATGCTCGCCGAGCGGGGACATGCGGACGCGCTGATTGTTCCCGAGATCAAGCCGCTGCCGCCGTCCGCCGTAGGGATTACCTTCGACGTGAAGGAGGGCCACAAGACCAAGGGCACCGACAGCGCAAGCCTAGCGCAGAAGCCGGCGGAAGACGACGCCAGTACGGTGAGGACGGTCGGCGGCGCGGTGTCGGCTCCAAAGCTGGTCTACCAGGTGGAGCCCGAGTTTACGGAAGAGGCCCGCAAAGCCAAAGTCAGCGGCCTGGTGCTGGTGAATTTTGTTGTCGATAAGAGCGGCAAGCCGCAGCATGTCCACGTGGTGCGCGGCGTGGGACACGGGCTGGACAGGAAGGCGATCGAAGCAGTCAGCAAGTACCGTTTCCAGCCGGCAATGGAGGCAGGCAAACCGGTGGAGGTCGCTCTGAACGTCGAGGTCAACTTCCAGATCTTCTAGCGATCAGCCTGCCTTTTCCCGCTCTGCCGGGCTGCGGGCCAGGATGCGCTCGTAGTACTGCTCATACAGCGGGATGATCTTGCTGGAGCAGAAGCGGTCGCTGGCATTGCGGCGGGCCGCGGCGGCCATGGCTTTCAGGCGAGCTGGGTCGCCCAGCAGCGCGACGGCCGCGTCGGCCATGGCCTCCACATCGCCGACCGCGAAGAGCAGGCCATTCAGACCGTCGGCGATGAGTTCCGGAACGCCGCCGATGTTGGTGGCGATGCTGGGCACGGAGCACGCCATGGCCTCCAGCGCGGCCAGGCCGAAGGACTCCATCTCAGAGGGCATCAGCATCAAGTCCGCCAGCGGCAGCAATTCGTTCACGTTGTCCTGCTTGCCGAGGAACTGGATGCGGTCCTGCACGCCCAGCCGCAGCGCCAGATGCTCTGCGGCGGAGCGGTCGGGTCCGTCGCCGATCAGCATCAGGCGCGCTGGCATGGCGGCAGCAACACGGGCGAACACCTCGATCACATCCAGAACCCGCTTGACCGGGCGAAAGTTGGAGAGGTGCACCAGCAGCTTTTCGCCGGATGCGGCAAAGCGCGGGCGCATGGCAGCTACTTTGTCGGGGACGCGGACGTAGACATCGCAGTTGACGAAGTTGTGGATGACTTCAACCTCGCCCTGGATGTTGAAGGCCTCGCGGGTCCGGTCGCGCAGGTACGACGAGATGCTGGTGACGCCATCGGATTGTTCGATGCCGAAGCGCGTGATGGGCAGGTAGGAGCGGTCCAGGCCCACCAGCGTGATGTCCGTGCCGTGCAGCGTGGTGATGAAGGGCAGGTAGCGGCGGCGGGCAGGCTGCTGCTGCGTCTCCAGCATCTGGCGCGCCAGCAGGGCGCTGATGGAGTGGGGAATGGCGTAGTGCACATGGAGCAGGTCAAGCGAGTAGAACTCGGCAACCTCCGCCATGCGCGTGGCCAAAGCCAAGTCGTACGGCGGGTGCTCGAAGAGCGGGTAGTGGTAGACATCCACTTCGTGGAAGTGGATGTTGGCTTCGCGGCCGTTCAGCCGGAATGGCGGCGACGAGGTGATGAAGTGGACTTCGTGGCCGCGGGCGGCGAGTTCGATGCCGAGTTCCGTGGCGACAACGCCGCTGCCGCCATACGTGGGGTAGCAGGTGATGCCGATCTTGCGCTTGGGCGTCATGGGAGATTCAGTGCGTCCCCCAGACAAGCGGACGCCAGTTCGATGCTACCGGATTCTTGCGAAGCGGGGGGCAACGCGGGATCAGGAAAGTCAGGGAGCAGACAGCGTCCGAGTGTGGAGAGCGCCGGGAAGGCGGCAGAGGAACGTCACCGCTGGCGGTATTGCCGCCGGTCGTTGCGCCCTGCCGCGGCT
>Ga0302282_1002611_pt1 | contig 12248 bp, 9 predicted proteins | sample III_Fen_E1_3_FD_198763 | JGI IMG/M metagenome (GOLD analysis project Ga0302282, IMG submission 198763) | Peat permafrost microbial communities from Stordalen Mire near Abisko, Sweden - III_Fen_E1_3 | ecosystem: Environmental > Terrestrial > Soil > Wetlands > Permafrost | place: Sweden: Abisko... | reverse complement strand
AGACTTCCGAAAAGCGCTTCCGCCGGAGGCGCAAAAGATTGGAAGATGCACACAGCCGTGCTGTTGGCGCGTATGCCGTCGCGCAGCGCGTGCAGATAGCCGATTGCACCATCGACCATTGCGGCGGAGGCCTCGGCATCGCCCGGCACCAGCTTGAGTGGAAGCGCGCGATAGTCGAGCGCAATCAGAACCCCATCGGGCTTTGCACGATTCACTATCGAGTCGGGCGTCAGCGCCTCCTGCGCCACCTGGTCGTACGAAGGCTGAATCACCTCAAGCGCGATGCCGTGACGCGCCGCGCTGGCCACAAGCGCCGGCACGATCATGTCAATCGTGGAGTTACTGAGAACAGCAAGGCGAAACGAGACCAGAGGGTCAAGCGACTTGCCTTCATCGCGTAATCTTGCAATCGCCTTGGCCAAACGCGTGAGCTGGTTAAGATCCAGGCCGTGCTGAGCCAGCGATTGAACCTCACTCCCGACAGGACCGAGGAAGTTGCCCAGCGCTTTGACACGCGCAGAGAAATCCTGCGGCGCTCGCGGCAACCACTGCAAATCTCGGTAAAGAGCGTTCATCGGCGGGATCCCCGTCCTCGATTGACCCTGTTTGCCTAAGGCTTTTCCTCAAGCTTCTTCTTGATCAGCGCAACCAGGCTGCCAACGTTTTCCAGCTTGCCAATCTCGGTGGTTGAGAACTTCACCTTGAAGGAGCGCTCCACGGTGAGCAGCAGCCGAATGTGCGTCAGGCTGTCCCAACCATCCACGTCTTTTGCCGTGAGAGCCGGAGTCAACTGGATGGAATCTTCGTCGAAGACGCTCTCAAAGACCTCAGACAACTTGGCGTAGATTTCTGTCTCATCCATAATGAAAAATCCCGGCGGGAAGGCGGGAGTCTGGTCAAAGTCTAGCATGGCGCTGACCTTTCATCGCCGTGCAACGTGCTTGTTTCGTGAGACTTCAATGGGTCTGCAATCTGCGGTATCTACGAGCATCGACTGAGCTATCCTAAACATGGTGCAAACTTCCTCTCTCGCATGGTGTTCCCTTTGATTGTTGAAATTCAATCGTTGACAAAGGTCTACGAGTCGAAGAATCGTGTCGTGGCGCTGGACGGTGTCGACCTGGAGTTGAAACAGGGCGAAATCTTCGGTCTCCTCGGCCCGAACGGCGCGGGCAAGACAACCACCATCAGCATAGCGACGACACGTTCGCTACCCACCGCTGGAACCGTGCACATCGCGGGCATTGACGTGGTGAAGCATCCGGCGCGGGCGCGGCGGCACATTGGCGTGGTGCCGCAGTTCAACACTTTGGACCGCTCGCTCAGCGTCTACGAGAACATCTACTTCCATTGCCTCTACTTTGGCTTCTCCCCCGTGCAGGCAAAGGCGAGAACCATGGCTCTGTTGGATCAGTTCCTGCTGACCGAGCGCAAATCTGCCAATGTGAATCAGCTCTCCGGGGGGCTTGCGCAGCGTGTGCAAATTGCCCGCGCCATCGCCCACCGCCCAACCGTGTTGTTCCTCGACGAGCCTTCCGCCGGCCTTGATCCGCAGAGCCGAATGGCCATGTGGACCGCTGTCGAAGGGCTGCGCAAGGAAGGCATCAGCGTGCTCCTGACGACGCACTACATGGAAGAAGCCGACCAGTTGAGCGACCGAGTAGCGATCATTGACCACGGCCGCGTGCTTGCCCTGGGATCGCCGGAAAAGCTCAAGACGACCTTCGGCGCGCATACCATCTTCGACCTGAAGCTCAAGTCGCACGATGGGCTGGATCCGGTGGTCGAGATTCTCACTGCGCGCGAGGATGTAACCTCTGCCGAAACGACTGCCGATGGGCTACGCGTGATCGCCGCCAGTTCCGAAGGCCTGCTGCCTGAGATCGTGCAGATGGCGACGCGCTTTGGAATCCGCGACCTGCAGATCACCGAGCCCAGCCTGGAAACGGTTTTCATTGAACTCACAGGGAGGGACTTGCGTGAGTAAACCTCAGGATTCTGCATTTCGTCATGACGGCCCGGGACTCTATCTCAAGTCGTTTCTCGGGCTGTTTGCGCGTGACTTGAGCGTGCTTCGCCGTGAGATCATGCCCTTCCTGCTGCGCGTGGGGATGCAGCCGCTGCTGTTTCTGTTTGTGTTCACGTTCATTCTGCCGCGCATGGGCGGCGGCAACCCCATGGCTGCCGGCGGCACTGACTTTGGCACAGTGATCCTGCCCGGCCTGATGGCCGTTGCCATCATGTTCTCCGGCATCGCTGCGGTGGCGCTACCGCTCTCCGCCGAGTTCGGAATCACGCGCGAAATCGACGACCGCGTCATGTGTCCGCTACCGCTTTGGGCTGTTGCGTTGGAGAAGGTCTGCTTCAGCGCGATGCAGAGCATCGTTGGGGCGCTGCTGGTGATCCCCATGGCTTACTTCATTCCGGCCAACCCGGTGAAAGCCGATCTGCACCACTGGCTGCTGCTCGCCCTTGTGCTGGTGCTCTCCAGCCTGCTTGCAGGCTCGCTGGGCCTCGTCATCGGTTCCACCGTGAATCCCAGGCACATCGGCCTCGTGTTCTCCATCATCGTTGTGCCAATTACCTTTTTGGGATGCGTCTACTACCCGTGGGCCAAGCTCGACAAGATTCCATGGCTGCAGATAGCCGTCCTCTTCAATCCAATCGTCTACATGAGTGAGGGGCTGCGCGCGGCGGTCACGCCGGCCATTCCCCACATGCCGTGGTGGGCCATTCTGGTGGCGCTGGTCTTCTTTACTGCCGCTCTTGGCCGCCTTGGGCTGCGCGGGTTCCTCAAGAGAGTTGTATCGTAAAGGTGGGCCGGAATCCCAGGCGGTACAACATTGAAATGGCTGGATTGAATCACCCAATGCGCGGTCGGTCGGCTTCTTCCACGAAGTTGCTCACGCGGATTCCTGCCTTATTGCTCGGTCCGGCACTGCTGGTGCTGGCAGGCTGCGCCACGGGCGGTGTAAGCGCGGTCTCCACCAATCCGACCTTCTCAATTGCGCCCGGAACTCCTTCGATCGACACCAACTGCACCGGCTGCAACGGAACCAGCGCGCAGGGATCGGCAGCTGAGCAGTTCACCGCTACACTGCCGGGAGGGGAACCGGCTGGAGTTACCTGGTCAGTCTCCGGAGGCGATCCAAATAGCGGACCCGGAACAATCACTGCCGCTGGCGTGTACACCCCGCCAAGCTACCTGACGGCAGACCGTGTGCAGGTGTTGGTGACCGCGACCATGAACAAGACTTTGACGGCTACATCGGTCGTGACCGTGACACCAGGGTTCCTGCAGCCACTCTCGCCGGAGAACGCAGCCGTCCCCGCCAGCGACCAGTTAACGGTCACCGGAACCCTCGCCGAAGCGGGTGGCTACGACGGAATCTCGTTTGCACTGGCGAACTCGGCAACCGGTTTGAACGGCGGTCAGGGCACTCTCGGCGATATCAATTGCCAGCGCAGTATGCAGGCCTTCACCACGTGCACGGTCATCTACACCGCTCCAGCCACAGTCACTTCAACCACTCCAACCTGGGTTGTGGCCACGGTGGACCACTCTGCCTCCATCGTCTCGTCTCAACTGCTGTTGAACAGCGCCGGCATCGCCAGCAATCCGGCCAGCCACGAGGGCGCGCAGACAACACCGGTGCTGCTGGGCAGTTCCGGAGGCAACAACAATGACTACGACGTGACGGGCAACCAGATTGCGGACTGCTGCGGCGGAACCCTTGGCTCTCTGATTGAGGACTCCAGCGGCCGCCAGTATGTGTTGAGCAACAACCATGTGCTGGCGCGCAGCGATCATGCAACCGTGGGCGACGCCATCGTTCAGCCGGGGCTGATCGACAACAGTTGCACTCCGAACGGGATCGGCCCTGGAACAACGCCGGTGGCTTCGCTCACCATGTGGCTGCCTCTGAGTGCAGCCGCGACCAACGCCGATGCCGCGATTGCTCAGGTGGGCTCTCACACAGTAAATCCGAACGGCAGCATCCTTGAGTTGGGAGCACGGCAGGCGGATGGCTCGCTGGGCGCTGCGCCACCGGGAGTGAGTTCAACGGGGGGCAAGGGCGAAGCTGGCGTTCTTGCGCTCACCATAGCCAAGAGCGGCCGTACGACCGGGCTGACATGCGGTTCAATCTCCGCCGTGGACGTTGACGTCACGGTGGACTACTACGACGACTGTGCGGAGACCAAGCCCTACCTGACCAAGACCTTCACCAACCAAATCGGGCTCACTGGAACCGCATTCTCCGATGCGGGCGACTCCGGAGCACTCGTGGTTGACGCCTCCAACGCCGAACCCGTGGGGCTGTATTTCACTGGCGGAATGGACGCTGGAGGCGCCAGCCAGGCCGTGGCCAGCCCCGCAGGAGATGTGTTGAGCGAGCTGGCAACGCTCACCGGCAATGGCGTCTCTTACTCATTTGTCGGCGGTGCCGATCATGCGGTGAGCTGCCTGAACTATGGCGCAGGAACCCTGACACAGCCACATATGAAGCCTCTGGCTGCCTCGGAAACCGCTCGGGCCAAGCGAGCGCTGGCCCAGGCGCGGCTCATGGTAGATCCCAAGGCCGGTATTCTTGGCGTTGCCGTAGGAAGCAGCAGCGACCATCCTGGCGAAGGGGCGGTGCTGGTCTACGTGGACGAGGCAATGAGCACCAATGCGCCATTGACCATCGGGGGCGTGCGAACGGTCGTCATCCCGTCCAATGCACGTGCGGTAACACAAGGCACAGCGCCCAAAACTCCTCTTGAGTCTGGAGCCTCAATGCTTTCGCAGTCCGCCCTCAGCGCGGGCGCCACCGCAAAGCAGCTTGTTGCCCGCCGCCTCATGAAAGAGCATCCGGCATTCTTTGGGGTCGGTGTTGGACAGAGCCTCGACAATCCCCGCGAAGCAGCACTCGTGATCTACGTCGATCGCAAAGCTGCTCCGGCCGGGATGCCGCCAACCATCAACGGCGTTCGCGCCCGCTACATCCTGATGGACCGGATGCATGTGACGCGGTCCTACGCGACGCCAATCCATCCGAGGGTGCACTGCATGGCGCCCCAAACAAAAGAAGCACCTTCCAGCTTCAAACTCGAAGACCTGCTGCGCCCGCAAAGTCTGAAGCTGGACTAGAAGCTATTCAACCGGCGTCGCCTTGCCGCTCTGCAGGCTCTCATCAATGATCGCCTTGACTTTTTGTTGGGCTTCGCGTGCGAGATCGCGTTGCTTTGCACCAATCTCGCCCTGCTGCGCGCCAAGTTGGCCTTGCTCCGCACTGAACTTGCCCATCTTGCTTCCCCGGTCGGCATTCTTGACGGAAAACCCGGCTTGCAAAACACCAAGTTTGCCCTGAAGTTGAGCAAGCTTGCCTTGCACTTCTGCCAGTTCCTCGCGATTGATCTCTTTGCCCATCTGGGCCTGCAACTTGGTCATCGCAGCAGTGATTTCGGCCATCTCCTTCGAGATATCCGGCGCAGTAATTTTCGCCAGCTCGAATTGCTTTCCGGTTTCTCCCTCAAGTTTCCCGAGTTCTGCCTGTCTGCGGCCTAACTCCTCCTGTTTGCGCCCCAGGAATTCCATTTGAGCGTTCATCGCCTCGATTTGGGCGGCCACCGCTGGGTCATCCACGATGTACGATTTGCCGTTCTTTGTAAACCAGAGGAAGTTTCCATGGGCCAGCTTGCGCGCCTTTTCTACCTGTTCGGCGCTCGCACCGTTCCAGTTACCGGAGAAATGAGTCTTGTCACCGGTGGCTGAAACAATGGCCCAGGATTCGCCGTCGTCCGAAATCACGTAGGCATAGCCTGAGTGGTCCCCATAGGCCCCTTCCATCTGGTAAGACTTGGCGTCTCTGAGCATCTTCATGGCGGCGATCTGCTCTTGAACCTCCTTGCGGATCAGCTTCTCGTCGACCTGGACATGCACGTCAGGGCTGACGTGCATGTCGGGCCGAATAAGAACGTCGGAGCTTACATGCTCGTCGGGACGAACGATCCAGTCGGGGCCGGCCGGAGCCTGAGGCGGAGCCGGCGCAAGCGCAGAGTCAGCCCCGAAAGCAGCATCGGCACCAGGAGTGGCTAGAGGAGCCTGTGGCTCGGCTGCCGGAGCGGCCAGTTCGCCTGGGGCTGGCGCAGCGTCTGGACTCGGGGCCGATGCAGGCGGAGTGGGTACAGCGGGCGCGGCCGGCGATGAGGCCGGAGCCTGTGTGACGCCGCCTGCTTCCACCCTCACCATGGCGGTTGCGGCAAATATCGCCACCGGGACAATGAGCACTGCGAGCAATGCGCGGCTCTTGCCGCCGGCAAAGGCCTGCCGGAAGCTGGAGTCGTTGAGAAGGCGCTCGATGCGCTGCGAGATAGTGCTGGGACGGGCCATGGCTACTCCAATCAGGGTTGGGCGCGGCAACGCCGCGAATTCAAGAAGAAGCTGGGCATAGGAGGCAGGGCTTGCCGCCTGATTAAGGGCTGCGTGGTCGCCGATCGCCTCACCCAGATTGCTGAGCTTGCTCTTGAGCCACCATCCGAGCGGGCTGAACCAGAACAGGGCGGCATAGAGAGCGGCTATGAGTTGAAGGTAGAAGTCGCCCTGTCGAATGTGAGAGCGCTCGTGGGCGAGGACAATGCGCAGCTTCTCCGCATCCCACTCGACGTAATCGGCGGGCAGCAGCACGGCCGAGCCAACCGTGACCGGCGAGGCAATAGCATGAGTCGAACGGACATTCAGCCGGGCAGCGAATTCGCTGGCCCGATCAAGCGACACTTGCTCCGCGCCGAGCCACAGCCGGAGTGCGGTGGCAACGCCGAGCATCATGCGAAAAATGAGAACGACAGCCACCGACATGTAAAGTAATCCGGCGAGTGACAGCCAGGGGATGGAGCGCACAACCGGTTGATGGCCGATCAAACCCCGAGGAGAGACGGTCTCCGGCAAAGCCTGCGGCGCTGGAGCCACATAAGAGGTCTCGGGCCCTCCAAGTGAGATCGCAGGCGCGGGGAATCGGCCTCCGCTACCAGGTGCGGATTGATGCGCCGCGCTGGGCCTCGGGTGCGGCGGGACTGCAACATCGTTCAACGGCGCAGACATGGGCAAAGTATCAATGGCCGGCGCAGATTGCGCCACCGGCCCCAGGTAGGATCGCGGCACCCGAAGTGTGGCGAATGCGGGCATCCTCTGCCAGCGCATCAAAAACGGCATGGCAACAGCTGCAGCCAGAACCATGGCCCAGGCTGCCTTCTGTGCCACCACGTTGCCCACTCGAAACAGGCGAAGCCCGGCCCAAACCACCAGCGCCACCACCAGCGCCCGGAGTGCGGCTTCGATGAGCAGAAGGAAAGTGGCCGTTGTCATTTTGTCGCTCCCCTTGTCGCTCCTTTTGCCCGGCGCGAGGGCTCCTTTAAGCCGCCGGCGCCGTTCCGAGCCGCGGCAATGCGCTCGGCCAGGCGCTGAAGTTCAGCGCGGTCCAGCATCTTCGAGTCGACCATCCCCACCAGCAATGCCTCGACCGAGCCCTCGCAGAACCAGTCAACGATGCGTTTGACGGCCCGCCCGGCAACCCGGTTCCGCGATTCCGCGGGACGGTAGAGAAAAGTTCGGTTCTCGAGAGAATGTTCGAGGTAGCCTTTCTCTTCCAGGCGACGGAGAACCGTGCGTATCGTGGAGTCCTTGAGCGGGCGGCCCAGTTCCTCGCGCACCTGTTCGGCAGTGACTTCCGACTTGCGCCAGACCACCGAGAGGATACTTCGTTCCAGTTCGCCCAACTCCGATGGATCGTGACCAGCTGTAGTGTTACTCGTCATAGTGTTACTTACTGTAGCACACAACAAAGGTGAGCGCGCAAGTGTTTTTTGAAGATTTTTTGGGATTATGGGATCTCCCAACCGAGAAGCTGGCGTCAGTGGAGCGATGCGCGTTGATCAAGGAGGTCGATGCTGAGGGTTACGTCGCGGACGCGAGGCCAGCCCTGGGAGACGGTTTTAGCACTCTGCCGCTCCGCCCGGAGACGTTTCAGGCCTTCAAGACCATTCAAGCCTGGAATTGGACCCTACTTCCGGACGGCCGGTAATCCACCCAGATCCATCAGGCCTGCGTATCTCGGGCATCATGGTGACCGCTTACTGTGTGGATTCTATCCATGAATGCAAGCCGTAGGGTTTCTAACACCGTCCCCAATGCGAATACGCCTCCTGAGATCTGATCCCACCGTTGCCGACGCCCCTAATTCGGAATCACAAACAAGGTGATCGACTGGTCCGGGAACGTGTAGCTGATGGTGCTGCTGGTGCTTCCGCCTGCAGGCGGAGTCACAGTTGCGGGTGTCTGCGCTGCGATAGCGTTGAGGTTTGCGTTGCTGTACTGGTAAACCTGCGCCGTTGTGTTGTTGCTGGCGGTAAAATTCTCAAGCGAAAGTGTCGATGTCAACGAGCCATAGGTTTTGTTGATCACCATCACTGTAATCGCGTTGTCTGAACTGCGCTGCGCGCCGTAGACCGCAAGCTGGCCCTCAGCATCTCCGCCGGAGTTACTGCTGGTTGCATGCAGATATGTGTCGCCGAACGTCGAGTCTTTGCCGTCGTAGTTGCGATACATGGCGAAAGCGTAGTTGGCCGGATTCTGGGCCGTTGAGTCAATCACGCTGGTCGGGGTTCCGAGCGGCCACAGCGAACCGATGCCCAGGCCCTGACGCCCGAAGATGCCCAGAATGTCCGCCTCGACCACGGCGCCGCTGATTGATTCCAGGCCGCCAAAGTTGTACTCGTCGATGGCCGTCTGCGTTCCCGGGTAGTCACGGTTCACCCAGGCCTGCAGCATGGGAATCACATTGGGGGCCTGTGGCGGCGGCGAGCAGTTTGTGGTGTAGTTTGTGTCGGTGATGTAGTTCGGTTGCGGGTAATCGGGATCGGTGTAGGTGGGATCCCAGAAGGCCCGCGTCCCGTTCGCACGCACCTCCTGCTCCTGGGTGTCCCCCGCGGGGTTGAAGCCAGTCGAGACGCCGCTTCCCGGCGGATAGTCAGGCGCGAAATAGCCGTGAACGTCGAGGTAATCGAGCAGGCGGACGCCGTACTGCTGCGAAGAATTGTTGAATTGCTGCAGGTAGTACTCGATCAGGGGCACGCCATTATGCGCTTCGCGGTCTATAGGATTGCTCCACGGTTGAAAGCAGGGATTTCCCGTTTGCCAGCCTGACACAATGTCTTTCTTCGAGTAGAAGTATCCCCACCAGTAGTCGATCACCGGCCCCGAGACCAGCGCCGTGGGGTCGACCGTCTTGATTGCCAGCGCTGTTCCAATTCCGTTGTTCGTCACCTCGTCGTAGCTGAAGGGGTCCGGATGCACGTCGCGGTGCTCCCCATCCCACCACGTGGGCTCGTTGTCGAGATCCCAGACAGCCACCCCCTTGCCGCTCGCGCCGTTGCCATAGCTCGGATTGTTCGCGATTGAATTCACCCAGCCGCCCGGCCATGTTCCACTCGCCCAGGCGCTCATCGCGCCGATGGAGGAGCCGGGCGCGGGGGCATTGGCGATGCTGGGCGGCGGCGCCGCGACGCTCGTAACCTGCGCGACCGTATTGTTGCCGAAGATGTTGCAGCCGACCGAAGTTGTGCAGCCGCTGAATCCGTCCGGATAAACTCCGTATCCGCATTGCTCGTTGTTGTAGCTGATGAATGCGGGGTAGTTGATAAATCCGGTAAAGCCCTCCTGGCCCATCTGATTCGGGAACGTCGAGCTCGGAAAACTGCACGCATTGGTTCCGTTGCTCACCCAGCCCTGCACCGGCATCGTGCCCAGCGCCGTCGAACCCGCCGCATCCACGGCCGGGAAGAACGACGTAAAACTGGTGCCTGCTGTTGCGTTGGACGATGTGAGAATGCTGCCGCCTGTGGCGTTGGGGAACATATACGCTGCGCCTTCGCCATTCTCGAAGTACCAGTCGCTGCCCGAGTTGGTCCAGCCGTTCTGATAGTTGTAGCGCGAGGAATCGTCGCCGCCCCAGCGAAGTATGCCCGGATTTGCGATCTTCTCTGAGGCCGAGTCCAGAAGATAGGCATTCATTCCGTAAACGTAGGGGCTGATGGTGTGCGGATTCTCGCTCGGGTTGTTGGGCGTGTTCACGTCCACCGCGAGCGTTGGTCCCGTCGTCGCGGCCGGCAGACTCAGTGTCACTGTCTCGCTGCCGCTGACCGCGGACAAGGCCGTGCTAGTTGCGGTAACAGTGACCGATGGAGGCGCGGGGTAAGGCGTGTTGTAAAGTCCCGTCGAGCTGATGTCGCCGGCGCTCAGGCTGCTGCCCAAAGGCGCAGAAACCGACCAGGTGACCGCGGTGCTCGTGGTGCCAAAGTTGCTTGCCGTCGCTGTGAACTGCTGCTGAGCTCCGATAACGGCGCTGCTGGGAGCAACGGATATTGAGGGCGTTGCCGGCGGAGGGGGTGTAGATGATCCCGATGAACCGCCGCCGCAAGCCGCAACCCACATGCATGCCGCTGAAACTGTTACAAGAGTTACCAGCCGATCAAGGAGTTTCATGTCAATTCCTCCAGACTCTCTTTTGCTTTCGCTCCTTTGATTACGTTTTCATTTGCGCACCAGGCGCACCCTCCCGCTACACCGCCAAAATCGTAGCACGGGGTTCCCAACCTATTGTCGGCAATCCGCAAGCTACATTTGCAGGCATATGGCATTCCGGTAAAAGGCGACCGGCGGTTTCGACTGCATATCACTGAAAAATCAACACCCAGAAAGTTGTTTGGGCCAGATGGATTTGAGCGCCTGGATCGGCGTCAGGCCCCTAGCCCATGATCTGCGCGTGGCCCAGCCAGCGGCTTACATAGGCGGCCTGACCCACATGATAGGTCTCGTGATAGGCAAGGAAGCTGATGACTCCGCCGACGGTCCCATCGCTCGATGGCGGCGCCTGGGGAGGCGGGGGCGCCGAAAGCGCATCGATGGTCGCCGACTCAAGTGCCGCGGTGAGCGCGGCCGAACCCTCATTCCACGCAGCCACAAGCTCTTCGGCCGATGGATAGTGCGAAACATCCGTGGCGCTCTTGCCTCGGGCAAATTCGTTGAGCCAGGGCGTGCTCCATTCCACGCCGAGAAAGTGAAGCGTGCGCCCGCGGGCCCAGGTAATGTGGCCGACCTCCCAGAGCAGGGAGTTCGAGGTTTCGTTGGGGCGGCGACTCCACTCTTCCGCCGTCATGCCCTCAAAGGACTTGGGAAGAAACACGCCATTCTGACGGAACATGGCAGCGGCTGCGGCAATCTGTGGGGCAACTGGCATTGGGGAAATTCTCCTTGATGTGACCAAAATCAGAGTCCCATTTTATTGGGCACCCCATGCAGCCGGGAAGGCGCAAAGATGAATCTTTGATTGCAGGCGCGTTTCTACACCGAGGCTGCGACCGTCTGCTTGGCCGGAGCTGCCAGGTTTGGGTCGTCGGGGATGAAGATCTCAAAGACCGTTCCCGACGGCCGACCCGCAGACGCTGTCCGGCTGCGCACATGAATCAAGCCGTGATGCTTTTCAACGATCTCCTGGCTCACCCAAAGGCCGAGGCCCGTTCCCGTAATCTCCTTGGTCGTGAAAAAAGCCTCAAAGATGCGTGCGCGCACAGCGGACTCCATGCCGGAGCCGCTATCTGCGACCGCGAAGCGAACTCCCCTCTGCGCTGGGTCTTTCCAATCGCGCGAGGGGCGCGCTCGAAGGATGAGCCGGCCGTTGGCACTGCTGGCGTCGATCGCGTTCCCTACCAGGTTGGCAAACACCTGCCGCAGCTCGCCGGCATAGCAGAAAATGTCCAGCTCAGGGTCATAACGGCGCTCCACTTGCAACTTCAACGAGTTGATGCGCGCGGGATAAAGACTGAGGACTGAGTCAAGCAGCTCACCCATCCTCACTCGGCCGGGTAGGGTGGACTGGCGATAGAAGCGCAGCGTCTGCTGGGTGATCTCGGAGATCCGCTTGGCCTCGTGCTCGGCCATGACCACGTAGTTCAGCGCTGGATCCTGAAGCCCGCAATAGCTGCGCAGCAGAAACAGCAGGTTTGTGATTGCTTCAAGCGGGTTGTTGATCTCGTGCGCAATGGATGCCGCAAGGCGCCCGGTCGCCGCAAGCTTCTCCGTCTTGCGCAGCGCCTCCTCGTTACGTTTGCGCTCACTGGCGTCCAGAACAATGACGCCCACCCAGCGCATTTGCTGTGGGGTGGTGCGAACGGGATAGGCGCTGGCCAGCCAGGTCCACGGCTGATCCTGCTTG
>Ga0302282_1002588_pt1 | contig 12296 bp, 17 predicted proteins | sample III_Fen_E1_3_FD_198763 | JGI IMG/M metagenome (GOLD analysis project Ga0302282, IMG submission 198763) | Peat permafrost microbial communities from Stordalen Mire near Abisko, Sweden - III_Fen_E1_3 | ecosystem: Environmental > Terrestrial > Soil > Wetlands > Permafrost | place: Sweden: Abisko... | reverse complement strand
CGCCCGCCCCCGAGTTATTGGATCTTTGCGACCAGATGGGAATGCTCGTGATGGATGAATCGTTCGACTGCTGGCAGGGCCGCAAGCGGCGGAACGATTATAGTCTGTTGTTCAACGACTGGCACGACCGCAATCATCCTTCGATCATTTTGTGGAGCATTGGCAACGAAATCAAGGAACAGCGTTCCCCGGAGAAATTCTGGATCCCGGCGGAACTCACCCGCATCGCCCACGAGGAAGAACCGTTCCAAGCCAGAGAGCATGACGCTTTCAACGGCCTGGCGCTTGGCATCATCCGCGCGACCCAGCCCGGCGATATTACGCTCAAAGCCTATGCCGACGGCCTGAAAGGCGCAACGACACTTAGGGGAGAAGATTTTGAGCCCTTTCCCCAATTGCAATGAAGTCGAAAATCGCCCGGCTTTCACGAGCTGAATGCCATGGAAAATTAACGCTCTCCTTCATAGTTCCGGCTGAGACGCGGTGCCGCTGTGGCTATTCTGAATTTTGCCTGCCGGTTTCTATCGGGCGTTTTCATGATTCAAAATCACCACCGTAAGCGACTGATTTCCACCGATTTTCCGGTTCAGATTTCATTTGCCAGAACCGGCGCTTGGTCTTAAGTTAACTCTTAATATTAAATTAATCATGTCGAATGTTGGAAAAGAAACATCGTCGGCGAACGATTTGCTGAAGAACTCCACGCTTTACCGCGAGTTTCAGGCAGAACGCGAGGAGATTCTGCGCCACAAGTGGATTGAATCCGAGAAGGCCGGCCACGACATCGGTTTCGAACGCGCTCTCACGGACTGGATCATCAAGCACCGCGCCCAATGGCGCAAATCCCGACAGGCGGCCGCGACGAATTGAACCAAATCTGTTCCTTTAACGCCACCCTGCGAGGTGACGAAGGAAAAATGAAAACCAAAACGAAAACGCGAACCAGCCCCGAAGCCCGGGCGCAGTTCGCGATTTTTTATGCCTGACACCACCGTCATTCTTGACGCCACCGCCATCCAGCGCGCGCTCACGCGCATCGCGCACGAGATTGCCGAGCGCAACGAACACAGCGCCGAGGTCGCGCTGGTGGGCATTCCGGTCGGCGGCGATCATCTGGCGGCGCGGCTTGCGAAAATTCTTTCCGGCATCTGGAACCACGCCGTGCCGGTGGGCATCCTCGACACGGCAATGCACCGCGACGACCTTGACCACCGCGTCGCGCCGACGGTGCATCCGACGGACATCCCGTTCGACGTCACCGGCAAAACGGTTGTGCTGGTGGACGACGTGCTGTTCAGCGGCCGCACCACGCGCGCGGCGATGGACGCGCTGAACGACTTTGGCCGGCCGAAGAAAATCCAACTTGCGGTGCTGATTGACCGTGGTCACCGCGAACTGCCCATCAAGGCGGATTTCATCGGCAAGAACGTGCCAACGTCGCTGGATGAGAAAATTTCCCTACTGCTGACCGAGGCCAGCGCGGCGGCGGATGAAGTGATTTTAAAGAAGCGTTGAATGGTTAAATCGTTGCATCGTTAAATCGAATTCACGGTTCGCGATGCAACCATTCAACGGTTTAACCATGTAACGATTTAATGAATTATGGCTTGGACCAAGAAACATCTGCTCGACATCGAGTCGCTCACGGCGGAGGAAATCATCACCGTGCTCGACACCGCGCGCGGCTTCAAGGCCGTCGGCGAGCGTGCCATCAAGAAAGTTCCGGCGCTGCGCGGTAAGACCGTCGTGAACCTGTTTGTCGAGCCATCCACGCGGACGCGCATCAGCTTTGAGCTGGCGGCGCAGCGGCTTTCCGCCGACATCGTGAATTTTTCCGCCGAAGCGTCGTCGTTCAAGAAAGGCGAGACGCTCAAGGACACCGCGCTCAATCTTCAGGCGCTCAATGCCGACTTCATCATTATCCGGCATAGCGCGAGCGGTGCGCCGCATTTTCTCTCGCGCGTGCTCGACGCGCACGTCATCAACGCTGGCGATGGCGCACACGCGCATCCCACGCAGGCGCTGCTCGACTGTTTCACCATCCGCGAGCGCAAAGGCCGCATCGCCGGGCTGAACGTGACCATCCTCGGCGATATCCTTTACAGCCGCGTCGCACGTTCGGACATCTGGGCGCTGACCAAGCTCGGTGCGAAGGTGACGCTTTGCGGCCCGTCCACGCTCGTGCCAAAGAGTTTTGAGCAGATGGGCTGCCGCGTGACGCATGACGTGGACGAGGCGATTCGCGATGCCGACATCATCAATCTGCTCCGCATCCAGCACGAGCGCCAGCGCAAGACGATGTTCCCCAGCATCGGCGAATACACGCAGCTTTTCGGCCTCAACAAGGCGCGGCTCGCCAAGACCAAGCCCGACGCGCTCATCATGCATCCCGGCCCGATCAACCGCGGCGTGGAGATTGACAGCGAGATTGCCGACAGCGGTCGCTCGGTGATTCTGCAGCAGGTGACGAACGGCCTTGCCGTGCGCATGGCGGTGCTGTTCCTCGTGAACGGCGGGAAAGTTCCCGCCGACGCGGCGGTGAACTGACTTCAGTGCTTCCAAAAACCGCAGGCTGCGGAAATAAAGGCACGGTTGCAGGATCGCCCCATTTTTGGCAAAACTTCAGGGTGTAAAAATCACGGCTTGCACCAACTGTAAGTCGACCACGTTGGCAACTAAAATGAAGAATGGCGGCGTCATCGGGCTGTTGATTTCCGCGACCGGCAGCGCACTGTTCCGGCCGGCGGCGACGCTGCTTTCTTATCCGTTGTTTCTTGGCGGACTTTTCATTGTCGGACTGGGCTTCGCCATGCTGCAGATTGCAGCCAACCCTTATGTGACCATCCTCGGCCCGGAACGCACTGCGTCCAGTCGGCTGAATCTGGCGCAGGCGTTCAACTCCGTATGGCTGCACCCTGTTTGGTGTTGGCACCCACGCGGGTGCCGAGCCCGATTGGAGCTTTGACCTGCAAAAACTCGCCGACTGGCTCACAAAGTTGCCCAAGCCCATCGCCATCTTTACTTGGAATGCGAGTTGCGCCCGTGAAATTCTGTTCGGTTGCCAGGCGGCCGGCATCATCGTGCCCGAAGAGGTCGCGGTGTTGAGCGGCGCTGACGACGACCTGTTATGCGAGATTTCACACATCCCAATTTCTGCGATCAAGGTGGCGGCTGAACAAATCGGATTTCAAGCCGCCGCAATATTGGACGAATGGATGACCAGTCGTTGTGTGCCAAAAAAAAATATTGTGATTCCACCCCTGGAGGTTGTCACACGTCAATCCACGGACACCTTGGCCGTAAAAGATCGCGCGCTGGCCAAAGCCCTCAATTTCATTCGGGGAAAAGCCAGCCAGCCAATTCAAGTTGACGAGGTTGCCGCGCATACCGGAATTTCAAGGCGAGCCTTGGAACGCCGTTTTTCCAAAATACTAGGCCGCACTCCTGCCGACGAAATTCGACGCCACCATTTAGAGGCAGCCAAAAAGCTGCTCGGCGAAACAGATATGCGAATTCCCGAGATAGCCGATGCCGCCGGATTTGGCTCGCCCGAATATATGGCTTATGTTTTTCGCCGTGAACTCGGCCTCAATCCGCGACGATACCGTAAGGATATCGCATCGCGTCGGTGAATCCACTATGTCGTTCGCAAGCGCGGCAAATGGAAAATCGGCGTTTCGCTGGGTGCGGCAGCACGCGGCTGCCGGTGTAAAGCACTATGCCGCGAACACCTCGCCTGCCCGAAGCAGATGCCAGTGCGCTGATGCAATCGGTCATCGTCGGTTTGACCAACTTGGTTATGACGCTCATTGGCATGGCGCTCATTGATCGCTTGGGTCGCAAGGCGCTTTTGCTGCTCGGTTCGGTGACGTTTGTCATCTCGCATTGGCCGCATTCCCACTTTCGCACCGTCCGTATTGAAACCCCGGCCTTTTGCGCCACTTCTCGTTGAGAAAGGCTAGCTTTGATGCGTTGCAAATGAAGATGATCACCCAAGGTTTTAACATTGACTGGAATCAGCTTTCGACGGCTAAATCTCTGCGATGGACAATCGAAAACAGCCACTACAGTTCGCTGTGCAATTCCTAACAGCTGACCCGTCTGCTGTTGGGCATTTGCTCCACTTCCAACCTCACTGAAAGCGCTTAACAAATATTTCAAGCATCCCAATCCAGCCATTAGCAAAACCACCAAGAATTCACTTCTTAGCAGCCTTCCTCGCCGCCCACATAGCTTTGGCAGCAGCAGCCATTTTTGCTCTGGCTTCTGGGCTGATGACACGCTTAACGGCTTTGGTAGCGGGTTTGACAGCCGCTTTAACAACAGCAGATTTGACAGGCGCTTTGGGAGCAGTCTTCGCAGCTTTTATTGCAGCCCATCTAGCTTTCTGTGCCGCAACAATTCTAGCCCTACCAGCAGCACTCATCCCGCCCTTCTTGAAAGGTTTAGCAGATGCCTTGACAGCAGCCTTAACAGGAACGGTCTTGGCTTTCGCAGCGTTAAACTTCGACCAGCGCAGTTTTTGTGCAGCTTTGATCTTGGCTTTATGGGCTGCACTCATTTTACGTTTAGCAGGTTTGGCTGACTTCGAAGCTAAGAATGGAGCAGGAATCGCACTGCCCGGATCAGCTAAAATGCCGGTGAGTTGTTTTTCCAATACCTCGATCTTCTCTTTCAGATCAGCGGCTTGGCGGAGTTGTGCTGGTGTCAGATTTGCGATATTCATAGTGGTTTAGTTGATTTTATTTGTTGGCCTGTTTATTCGCGGGGATTTCCATGGGCTGCTAGGTGGTTGTTTTGCGCCTCCTGTGCCTGGGAAACTTGTTCCTTCGTCGGGGCTTGGTGGGGTGCGCGGCCGGTCTCCACTTCTTCGTTTGTGGGCTGGGTCTTGATTCCGCCTTTGCCATTGAATGCATGGTTCGGCCCCTTGATTTCTTGAACTACTGTGCGATCTACGTAGGTGTTGTGCACGTTGTTGTGATCCACCTTTGAGACGGCCGTGTTATGCTGGAACACGTTCCCCTCCCAATGCCCGCCCTTGAAGCCTGTTCCAAAGTAGCCGTTGCCGTAGTTGATGCCGCCGTAGAAGCCGACTTTCTCCCCCCAATATCCTTCGTGCCAGGCATACTTGCGGCCTTCGTAGCCCCAATAACCGGGCGTCCAAAGAACTCCGACGCTGGGCGGCATAACCCATTGTCCCGGCACCCAGTAGTAGCCGTAATCGCCATACTGATAATAGCCGGGCGTCCAAATATATCCGTCTCCGGGACAGGCTGGCTGGTCGAAGACAACAATGGGCGGAGGTGCGATATTTACCGTGATCTGAATGCCGGCGAAAGCCTGCACACTAGCGAAGATGCCCATTGCCAATACCATTACGATTGCGAGTTTGTTTTTCATATTTGTGTTTTGATGCGGTGCAATCTAGTGAGTATTGCCCACCCCACCGTGTTTGATTTCGGACAACTTTATGCCTTCGCCGGGCTGCGTCAAGGCTGTTTCTGTGAGCATTGATTGAATCAATGTCGGCACTTTTTTATCAATTTAACCGGCCAGCTTCTGGTTTGGTCTAGTCCCAGTGTCAATTAAACCGCCTTCCTTGAAGGCAAAAACAAAACTGAATAGAACTATGAAAACCAAAATGCTCGTCCTGGCCGCACTTGTTGGTGCGTCCGCCCTGTCCGCCCAAGCCGGTGTTGGCTTCAATATCGGTATCGGATTACCGTTCGTCGTCACGCCGCCCGTAGTGGTGGCCGCACCTTGCCCGCCACCCGCACCTCCGGTCATTGTTGAAACCGTTCCGGCCTGTCCCAGCCCCGATTATGTCTGGATTGGCGGATTTTGGTCTTATCGGCCAACTGGCTACGTCTGGGTGCATGGTGGTTGGAATTATCGTCCCGCCCATGTCATGCGCGGGCATTATTATGGCGGCGGTTACGGCGGCCATCGGTGGTGATTTGAGGCTCGCAAAGCCAATAAACTACAGGAACTGCCCATGGTTGACAGGTAATGAAACTTGTCCGAGTGTGTGGTGTTTAAATGAAAAGCTAAATTTATGAAAACGACAAAATATCAAAGCATTATGGCGGTCATGGCGGTAACAGGATTGCTGTGGTCGGCGACATCGGTGTTGGCACAGAATTCGCCAACAGGAAACTTGGCGCCATCGGCAGCAGTGGGCGCATCAGTTCCGCAACTGTCTTACGGCGTGCCTCAGGTGCTGCAACTCAAGCAGGCAGAGATTGGGGATGCCACAATCATCGCCTACATCAAGAATTCCGGGAACAGCTACGCCTTGGACGCCGACCAGATTATTTATCTGCGGCAGCAGGGTCTGTCTGATGCCGTGATCACGGCGATGTTGCAACAGCCAAAGCCAATGAACACAGCAGTGGCCGCACCAGCAGAACCAGCACCGCAACCGGTGGCTTCAACATCCCAGCCTGTCTCGACGGCCACGGTTGCACCGTCGGTCACGTATGTTCAAGCCGTGCCGGCACCGGCATACTATTATCAGCCGTATTATTATCCGGCTTATGGGGTTTATCCGGCAGTCTCATTTTCCTTTGGCTGGGGCGGGGGCTGGCATGGGGGAGGTTATTACGGTGGCTGGCATGGTGGCGGTTGGCATCGCTGAAATGTCATGGCCAAGCCCTGCCTATGCCATTTGGGATTGTTCGGTTCAGTTTAGCAAGAAAACCGGCGTCTCCCACACCACGCTGCATCGGCTAGAACGGGGCGAACATCACCTCACCCTCAGCAAGCTCGAAACCGTGATGAACAAGCTCAAGATCAAACTGAGCGACATCTTCCCAGACGAATACTGAACAGCTTTTTGTCAGCTTTTGTAAGGTGCTCCATTCTGAGAGCTGGCTTGGTTAATGTCGTTGTAATAGGGGCAGACATTGTGGACTCACAGAACTATTGATTCTATTGTGCTTCTGTGTTTTGAGCCTAGTTTTTAGCCCTCAAATCAATGACGGGCAACCCCAGTGAGTTGTGGTTGATGAGTTAAGGCTGAGTGTGATGTCCGACCTGCCTTTGCATCCGAGCCTAGTGCGGTTCGTGGCTAAAAAAATGTCAAAATGCTTCAGTCATAGCCTGGTCGAAATTGAGGCCAAATTGAAAAGTTCCACCAAATCACCGAAATATATTTTTTGGCAGTTCAATCCCTCGACCCAGAAATCTGCAAATATCTCAACGAATCCACACCTTTAATTCCAGCTCACACCATCTTTTGCGATACGATAGTTAATGGAGGTGTTGACAGCTTTCGGGATTAGGCCAAAAATCGCAGTCTATGAAAAAGGACTGGGCTGGGTTTTCTAAACAAGGCAAAGGCATCGGCTCTCGGTTGTTGGGCTTCGCTGCACTGATTGTCTTGGCCACTCTGCTTCACGCTCAGACTGCCACCGTATCGCCACCGACTGACTCCATCGTCCAAGTGACGGCAGAGGCGCAAGGGCTGGATTTGATCGTTCCGGCAGACTTGCCCGTTGGCGGCACGTTCTGGCTGGTGACTTCCAATGGCATCACGGCTCCGGCACCCTGTCCGCCCAACAATCTTTCGGACTTTCCTGTCTACGCCTTACCAGCCTCATGGAACCCCCACGGCAGAGATAGCGAATATCACTTATAATATATTGTGGGGTAATACAATAAATGCAACCCGTCTTTCCTTGAGTCTTGGCGACGCAAACCGCCATAATGACATGAACTTTAGCAATACAATCACTGCGGATAATTTTTGCTCTGGGCAGGCCGGTTATGTGCAGTTGATTACCGGCGGCGCCGCAGATTTTTATCCATATTTAAAATCATTTGGCGCCATTGGATTGGATAGCGCGCTTGGTGAATTTGCTAGAGGCACACCCAGCGTTCCGGCCAACACGACAACCGGGGTTTCCTTTTATGACGGACCTTGTGTGCCGCTGGCAATCAGTGAAGCCACAACATCCGAAGACGTGTCTTTTTCCACCTATTTGATGTTCAAGCCTGATCTGAAACCGGGTGATCCGGGGCCAAACATCTTTGTGCCTTTGCGCCTGATCACTTGGGAACTGCATGATGAAGCCACTTTTGATACTGGCACATGGACTCCGCACACCGGCACGACAACAGCCGCACCACCTGGCACTGACAGCACTGATTTTCCGCACTGGACTACAACCTATTAACGTAATGTTGATTTTATGAACACGAAACAAATCCAACTGGCATTGATCATCTTCGGGTTAAGTTCCTGTCTGATATGCGCGGAAGATGACGAGGCCAAACAGATGCGGCAAAATCCTGACTGGCATATTACGTCAGAGGTTTTTACCAATCCTCCCTATTGGCTGATACCAACCAATGTTCCATTTCAACTCGCCCCGCTTAATAATGGCAAATGGGTTTGGACGACAAATAAAAATGCAGGTTGGGATGGAATCAGCATAAATTTAAGTTGGAATGAAGTTAAAAGACGACAAGTAAATCAGCAATGGATAAAGGAACATCGGCAAATATATGATCCAAGCGATCCGCCCGGCATCGCCAATGTTGTAGAGTATAGGCATCGGACATGGGATCAAAAACGTATCTGGAACACCAACGAGGCAGAGAATTGGCGAGGTGTTTGGGCGGAGGACACCAACACCGGTTGGCGCATTAACTTGAGAACCCTTGAGACCAACGCGTCCAAAATGGCAATGCAAGTTTTGGTTGGCAGCATTGCCACCGATTCCGGGGTCGGGCTTTTGCCTTCACCGGATGGCAAATTTGCCAAACTTGAATTGTTGGATGCCAATGGGAAAGTGGTGCCGGCAAAGAAAGGCGCGGCGCTGGCTTTGTATGGCATGGGAAATCGCATATTTTCAGACGGTCAGGCTACGAATTATCATTCCCCGTCATTATGGGATGCAACTGTGGCAAGAAATTATCCGGAGACCATTTCTGATATGGAATATCCGCGTTGGAATGTGGATGCAGATATTGGCTTTACTAGCGTTATACACAAAGGAATGTTCACCCGCTCCCTCGGTTTTGTGAGCAACGGCCCGCCCTGTTTTATCACTGCCATCATATTCAATGACATCTTTGAAATAAAAGCAGAAGGCGATTACACCCTCACGGTGCAACCAGTTTTATATCGGATGCAGAATGATGGCGGCACATTTCAAGGTTATCTGGATCGCGTGGATTTGCCCAGTGTCACGACCAAGGTTCATTTTGTTCCAAATGATAAATGAACTCGACGCGCCAACCATAGCACCAGCAGTGCCAAGGAAAATGAAACGCCGGGCTGCCTTCTCGGCTAGGAACGCGACGCAAGGAAGCGAAGCTCGCCTACATCAGACTGAACCGCCAAACGCCCATTTTCACGCGTTGAATATCCTGTCAGCCTTTGTGAACCGCAATGCCCTGAAAGCCGGCCTGGTTGATGTCGTTGTAATAGGGACTGGTCATTAACTGGGCCGTGAATTCCTTCAAGAATATCATTTTGCCCGGATGCTTTGCCGGCCAGCTCAATTCACAGAGTTTCCAGGCCGACTTCATGTTCCCGGAATAAATCAGATCCAGCATTTTCTGCCACATTTCGGTAGGAGCGCACCATTTATCGTATGGCAGTTCTATTTTTATCCCAATAAATTTAGCCTTCAGTTCTTTGGCCATTCTCTGCAATTCCTTTTCAGGAGGGGCGGGCTTTTTCATCATCTCCAAATCCGGCCGATATTTGCCGTTTAGATAGCGATAAATGACCGTGGGGTGGGGTGAATCCACTTCACAGCAATTCCAGCCCTGAAACGTAACGACATCACAGGTCATCAGTTCCAGGTTTCCGTCACCCCGCAAATCCCTGAAATCGCCGCCTCCTGTATTTTTGAGCGCGTCAATGAACCTGAAGGTGTCGCCGATCTGGAAGATGTAATAATCACACCCTGGATTGCTCCCGCCATTGACCTCGTAAATCACCAAGTCTGGCTGTTTGTCTCCCATGATGCCTTGCCCCATTTTCACACCGAAGCTGTTGTTGGTTTCGACGGCATCATTTTCGACCTCAAAAATAACCCCGGTCTTAAAATACACCTGCTTGCCTGCCTTTAGAATCTCGAAGCAGCCCAGCCCGTCTTGATGAGCGGGATTTTTGTCGGTGTCAGGAGGCGGCTGTTCATTGCGGTAAATCCTGACCATGTAATCCTTAAACTTCTGCTCTTCCTTGAGTTTACCGTAGGGCTTAATGTATTGAGCGGCAGAAGCGGTCAATGCCAGCAAAAGGGTGAGGGCAGGAACCAGAAATCTCATGCCCACGAATCTCTGCCCAACGCACCAAAACGTCAAAACAAAAATCCCACAAAAGGGATGCGTGGCCAGGTTCAGTCCTCGAAGATGTCCGAGACTTTGCATTTGAGCCGGGTGCAGATCTGTTCCAACGATTTCAAGGTCACGTTCTGTTCCGCTATCTCCATCCGGTGCAGGGTCGAGTCGGAAAGGCCGGTTTTACGGGCGAATTGCTTAAAAGTCAGTTCCCCCCGCCGTTTGCGGAGAAATTTAGCCAGTTGTTGTGCGAGCCGGTCTGCCATGCCCCGGATGTTGCGGCTGATACAATCCCACAAGTGGGATATTTTGCTTGCCGGAAGCATGGAGGAGGAGTAAACAAGGGCAGCATCAAGCGAACATACATCCCAAAAGAGCGACGCCATGACCGCGACCTGCCCGCACTGTTCACAGCATCTCAGGATTGACGGGGAAGTGATAGAGACGCAAGCCGTGACCTGCCCCACCTGTCAGGGGGAGTTCTCCTTGCGACCCCTGCCACCCATGCTTGACGCTTCACCGGCCAGGGTGTCGCCCATCGTTCCACAGAAGCCGGCCCGGAATGACGGCACCATGAAAACGGTCAGGGTTGTGATTGTGTGCGTCACTGCTTTGATTGGGCTGCTGATCTGGAAGTGTGTAGGTCATCATTCCACAACTATCACGGCCGCTGACGGCAGCAAGACTGAAGTGGATGTTGATTCCATCAAACGCGTGCTGGCAACTGATAAAAGTCTTGGCGATGCGTTGACAGAAAAGCGAAAGCAAAACAGTTTTCAGAAGAATTCGGATATTGATCAATGGGGTCAAGATATTTTGGAATATGTTTCACAGGCCAAGCAAACCGATATAAGCGCTTGTCCAAAGGACTTTGCAGAAGCCTATTATCGGCACCTTGGCGCATGGGAAACTGAAGCGATGCAAGTCCAGGCACATCCACACATCCCCGACAGCTATGGCGAGGCAGTCCTCGGAGGTATGTTGCGAGGATTAAACGGAGATGTCACTGGCGGATCCGTTGAGGCAATGGATGATTTGAAGTCGTGGGAAAGCAAAGTTAAGGATTGTGAGCTTCAAGTGAGTGACACCTGGAACAATGTTTGGGCGCTCGCGGTTCGCTATGGCGCACGTTAAGCCGATAATGAGCAACGAAATAACCATCAGTTGCGGGGTCTGCGGCGGTCACATCGCGTTTCCTGTTGAAGACATGGGGCGGGCGGCTGCCTGTCCTCACTGCGCAAGTCAAATAATCCTGACTTCCACCGCCGATGGGCCGGATCGATGGACATATTTCGTTGGCGGAAAACCATACGGGCCTTGCAGCACCGAGCAAATCAGCAAGCTGCTGATCTCAAAAGCTATTTCTTCCTCTATAATTGTCACCCGTGAAGGCGGTCAAGAGCACCTACGAATATCGGCTATACCTGAATTTGCCGAGTTTCTTCCTAAAAGCATGGGTGCCAAGCTGGATGTAATAAAGCGGATCAAAATCATGGTTAATAAAGCCAGTGCGTTGGGGAAACTGCATAAACGTATTGTGGCGGGAGGTTGCGTCGCCATTCTGATGATGGGAATTGCCGGTTGGTATTTCGGTGTTCAACCGCCCAATGCTAAAAAGGCGGAACAGACACGACAAGCTACCATTGCACAACAACAAAATGTTGAAAAGGTCGAAGCAAAGCGCATCAAGGCGCAAGGGATTGACCTAATTGCCTTAACTATTGACGGAATTCCTATTAAAGACCTTACCGTGGACAAAGTGACGGACTTATATGGCAGGCCGTCTAAGACGATAGGTGGTTCAATCTGTTATAGTCAGATGGGGCTGGAGTTTATTTTCGATTCAGATGGATCGCATTGCAATGGAATTAATATTTATATTTCAGGAGGGCTGGACGAGCATTCCTCAGAAGAATATGCCTCATATTCCGGGGATTTCATGGCTACCAAAGCGGAGCATCTAGTTAAAACATAAATGAGCGACGTGGTTTCAAGTTGTC
>Ga0302282_1002559_pt1 | contig 12368 bp, 9 predicted proteins | sample III_Fen_E1_3_FD_198763 | JGI IMG/M metagenome (GOLD analysis project Ga0302282, IMG submission 198763) | Peat permafrost microbial communities from Stordalen Mire near Abisko, Sweden - III_Fen_E1_3 | ecosystem: Environmental > Terrestrial > Soil > Wetlands > Permafrost | place: Sweden: Abisko... | reverse complement strand
CGCGCATCTCGGCCAGATTGGTCGCACGCAGTCCCACGCAGCCCATTGCTTCGGCCCATTTGACGTAATCGGGCAGGTCCGCCGAGAGGTAGACCTCCGAATAGCGCTCGTCGTAGAACATCTCCTGCCACTGGCGAACCATGCCGAGGTACGCGTTATTTAGGATCGCCACCTTGATGGGTATGCCTTCGGCTCGCGCGGTCACCAGTTCTTGGGCCGTCATCTGAAAGCAGCCGTCGCCGTCGATGCACCAGACGGTCCGGTCGGGCCGTCCGACCTTGGCGCCGATCGCGGCGGGGACGCCAAAACCCATCGTGCCCGCACCCCCGGAGTTGATCCAGGTACCCGGTTCCTCGAACTTCCAAAACTGCGATGCCCACATCTGGTGCTGGCCCACGCCCGCGGAGACAATGGTACCCGGCTCGGCCTTAGCACCAATGGCTTCGATGACGTGTTGCGGGCGCAGTGGGCCGTCGGTCGCGGGCTCATCGTAGACGAGCGGGTACTGCTCCTGCCAGGAACGGATCTCCTTCCACCAAACGTCCAGGTTGTGCGGCGTCGCCGACGCACCGTCCCAGGCGCGAAGCACGGGGGCGACGTTGCTCTGGACGGCGACGTCGGCAAAGCGGACCTTGTTGAATTCGGCGCGATCGATGTCCACGTGTATCACCTTGGCGTGGGGCGCGAAGGCGGGGATCTTGCCCGTCACGCGGTCGTCGAAGCGCGCTCCGAGTGAGATGAGCAGGTCACACTTTTGAATCGCGGTCACCGCGCTGTACATGCCGTGCATGCCGGGCATGCCCAGGTGCTGCTCGTGTGAGTCGGGGAACGCACCGCGAGCCATCAGCGTCGTGACCACGGGCATCTTGGTGCGTTCGGCGAAGGCGAGGAGCTCCTTTGACGCGCGCGACTTGAGCGTCCCGCCGCCCACGTAGAGCACCGGTCGCTCTGACGCGTTGATCAAGGCGATCGCGCGCTCGACCGCCTGCTCATCGAGGGCCACCTCGGGTCGGTAGCCGGGCAGGTCGTACTCCTCAACCGTGCTGGGATACCACCAGTCCATCATCGACTGAGTGATGTCCTTGGGCACGTCGATCAGTACGGGCCCGGGACGACCGGTCGTGGCCAGGTGAAAGGCCGCCGCCACGGCGCGCGGGATCTCCTGGGCGGACTTGACGAGGAAGTTGTGCTTGGTGATGCCCATCGTGATACCCGTGATGTCGCATTCTTGGAAGGCGTCAGTGCCGATGGCGGCGGAGGCGACCTGTCCGGTCACCACCACGAGGGGCGTCGAGTCCATGTGGGCGTTGCCGATTGGGGTGACGATGTTGGTCGCCCCGGGTCCACTCGTGACCATCGCGACCCCCGGGCGACCGGTCGCGAGGGCGTAGCCCTCGGCCATGTGGCCAGCTCCTTGTTCGTGACGTACCAGGATGTGGCGGATGGTCGAATCGATCAGTGGGTCATAAACGGGCAAGATCGCCCCACCCGGCAAACCGAAGATGGTTTCCACGCCCTGTTGTTCGAGGCTCTTGATGAGGGCCTGCGCTCCTGAAAGTTGCACGATGATCCTTTTGTTGAGGAATGAAAAAAGGCCTCCCCTAGTTGGGAGGCCTCCGGTGTACGTCTGTGCGTGACTACCGGCGCCAGGCGCCTACTACCACGGAAAGAGGAATGTTCTGGGTCGTCACGCATCCATCTAAGCACAAGGAAGAGCTCGTGGGCAAGCCCTCGCACGATGACCCGGTCTCTGTGCCCCAAACCAGACTCGCGACTCTTGCTACACGCTTCGCACGCCCGTACGAAGGGTTTTTTCCCGTCGAGGTCTGAGTCGCGGCTAGCGACGAGCTTGCAGTTCGCCGATCACGGCCTTACCGTTCGCCTGGCCCTTGGTGCGCTTCATCACCTGGCCAATGAAGAACTGGGCGAGCTTCTCGTCGCCCTCGCGGTAGCGCGACCATTCGTCGGGGTACTCACCAATCAACGCGCCCACGGTCTCGCCGAGTGAGTCCGACGAAAGCTGCTCGAAACCCAGCGACGTGGCGATAGAAGCGGGGTCTCCCCCGTTGGCCAATAGTTCGCCCAGTACCGTCTTCGCCTGAGTCGCCGAGAGCGCCCCAGAACCTTCCAAGAGCACCGTCGAAGCGAAGGCGCCCGGTGCCAGGTTCTCGAGACCCTCGATGCCCGCGGCCAGTTCGTTGGCCGCGCGCGCGAGGGCGAGTGAGGCGTCGGCGCCGGCGTCGACGGCGGCGTGCACGAACTCCTCGAGCGCCAGGTCGATCACGACCTCGACGGCGTCGAGCTGGGCCTCGGTCGGTTCGTTGAGTCGAGCGGCGAGCACGGCCCGGCGCTCGGCGGGCATTGGCCCGAGTCCCTCGCGCACTCGTTGCTGCCACTCGTCGCTCGGCACGAGGTCGACCAGGTCGGGTTCGCGGAAGTACCGGTAGTCCTCGGCCTCTTCCTTGGTGCGCATCGTTGAGGTCGCGCCGAGAACCTCGTCCCAGTGGCGCGTCTCTTGGCGAACGGTCCCGCCCTCTTCGATCAACTCAATCTGTCGCAGGGCTTCGAAGTCAATGGCGCGCTGGAGACTGCGCAGCGAATTCAGGTTCTTAATCTCACAACGGGTCCCGAAGGCGGCGCCGGGTTTGCGCACCGAGACGTTGGCGTCGATGCGCATCGAACCCTCCTCCATGCGTCCGTCCGACGCGCCGGTCGCGATCAGGATGCCGCGCAGTTCCGACGCGTACGCGCGGGCCTGGGCCGAGGAGCGGATGTCCGGACCGGAGACGATCTCCACGAGTGGCACCCCCGAGCGGTTGTAATCCACGAGCGAGCGGTCCGCCCCGTGAATGCGCCCGGTACCCCCGAGGTGGGTGGATTTGCCGGTGTCCTCTTCCATGTGCGCGCGTTCAATGCTCACGCGACTCGCGTCGGGCAGGTCCAAGTAGCCGCCCTTGTTGATGGGCAGGTCGTACTGGCTGATCTGGAAGTCCTTGGGCATGTCGGGATAGAAGTAGTTCTTGCGGTGGAACGTCGAGGGCGCGATCGTACAGTGCAGCGCGATGCCGATCGCCATCGCCAACGCGACGGCGCGTTCGTTGAGCACCGGCAACGACCCTGGCAGTCCCAGGCAGACCGGACACACGTTGGTGTTTGGCTCAGAGCCGAAGTGGTTCGCGCAACCACAGAACATCTTGGTCGCGGTCTTCAGTTCAGTGTGGACTTCGAGACCGACCACCATCTCCCAGTCACCGGGTAGCGCCGTCATCGTCCCTGCGCGATCTCGAGCACGCGCGCGGCGGCGAACAATTGGGCCTCGCTGCGACCCGGACCGAGCAGCTGTACGCCCACGGGCAGGCCGTGTTCACCCGAGCCAAAGGGCACCGACATCGCCGCCTCGCCCGCCAGGTTGGTGGGGATCGTGAAGATGTCCGACAAGTACATCGCCATGGGATCACTCGTCTTAGAGCCCAGTTCGAAGGCGACCGACGGCGTGGTCGCGCCCAGCAGCAGGTCCACCTGGCGATAGGCGTTGGCGAAGGCCTCGATCATCATCGTGCGCACCTTTAGGGCCTGGCCGTAGTAGGCGTCGTAGTAGCCCGCCGAGAGTGCGTAGGTACCGAGCATGATGCGTCGCTTCACCTCGTCACCGAAACCCGCGGTGCGCGTCGCCTCGTTCATCGCGGTGACGTCCTCTGCGTCCACGCGCAGCCCGTAGCGCACGCCGTCGTAGCGCGCGAGGTTACTCGACGCCTCCGCGGGCGCGAGTATGTAGTACGCGCTCAGTCCCAGGCGGAACTCGGGGATCGACAACTCGACAATGGTGGCGCCCGCGTCGGCGAGGGCCTTCGCCGCGGCGTTGACGGCGTTCACGACGTCCTCGTCGGCTCCGTCCACGAGATCGCGAACCAACCCGATGCGCTTGCCCGCGACGCCATCTTCCACGTGGGCCACGAGCGACGGTGACGGTTCGGGCAGCGATGTCGAATCCTTCTCGTCGTGTCCCGCGACGACCTCGAGGAGCATCGCCGCGTCGGTGACGTTCTTCGCGAACGGACCGACCTGATCGAGCGAACTGGCAAAGGCAATGAGCCCGTAGCGCGATACCAACCCGTAGGTGGGCTTCACGCCGATCAGTCCGCAGAGGGCGGCGGGCTGGCGGATTGAGCCGCCCGTGTCACTGCCGAGCGAGATCGGCGTCATGTCCGCCGCGACTGCGGCGGCGGATCCGCCCGAGGAGCCGCCGGGCACGCGCGTGGGATCGAGCGGGTTGCGCGTTGGTCCGAAGGCCGAGTTCTCGGTCGAAGATCCCATCGCGAACTCGTCCAGGTTGGTCTTACCCACCGGCACCGCGCCCGCGGCGAGGAGTCGCTCGATCACCGTCGCGTTATAGGGCGGGCGCCAACCCTCGAGGATGCGCGACGAACAGGTCGTCGGAATTCCTCTCGTACAGAGATTGTCCTTGATCGCGATCGGTACGCCCGCGAGGGGACCCGCGGGTTCGCCCCGGGCGATTCTCTCGTCCACCGATTGGGCCTGACGACGCGCACCCTCCTCGTCGACGTACAAGAAGACGTTGAGTTCCTCGTTACGTGCCCTCACCGCCGCGAGGGCGGACTCGAGTTCACTGCTCGCGGTCGTCGCACCGCTTTGCACGTCGTGTGCGATCTGCTGGACGCTCTTCACGGCGCCTCTCCCATGATCCGAGGGACCGCGAAACGGCCGTCCTGGGCGTCGGGGGCCATGGCGAGCACCTCGTCGCGCTCGAGACTCGCGCGAACGACGTCCTCGCGTACCACGTTGACGAGTCCGAAGGGGTGCGATGTCGCCACCACGTTCTCCAGGTCGAGAGAACTCATGTCGTTGGCGTGCTCGAGGACCTGACCGAGTTGTTCGGTGAACCGGTCCAGTTCAGCGTCACTCAGCGTGAGTCGCGCCAATTTTGCGACGTGCGCGACGTCCTCACGGCGCAACGCGGCGCTCATGACTGCAAGACGGTGTCAAGGAACACCAGGGTGCTCGACTCGACGATCTCCTGATCGTTGTCGAGTGTCGCCACGTGATACGAATTCTCGAGCCAGATTCGCTGCACGCTACCCGAGGAGTTCGCGACGACCTCATCACCGTTGTCCGAAGTGACGACGTGATCCTCGCGGCTCGACAATAAGAGACTCGGCGCCGAGATCTTGCCGAGGTCCCGGTGCACCTCGACTAACCCCTCGAAGAGGCTCAGGACGCAACCAAGCGGCGTGGCCGCGTAGGAGGCCTCCGCCGCTCCCTCCTTCTTGATGTCCGAGCCAATGGACTCAATGGATGAAAGGCCCGAATCGATCAGCTCTTTCAGGCCGTCGACCAGCTCGTCGCCGGGCTTCATCACGACTGGATTGATGAACACGAGGGCGGCGGGATCGCGACGTTCGCCGATGTAGGCGGTCAGCCCCCCACCCATCGAGAGTCCCACGACGGCGACTTTGCTCGAACGCAGCGCGAGCTCGTCGTAGGCCGCCAACGCGGCGCTCGACCAGTCCGCCCAGGAGGTGGTCATCATGTCCTCGACCGAGGTGCCGTGCCCGGGCAAGCGAGGTAGTTCGACGCTGAATCCCCCGCGCGCGAGGCGTTCGGCGAGCGAGCGCATCGAGGTCGGATTTCCGGTAAAACCGTGCAGCACCAGGACCCCGAGCGGGCCGTTCTTCGTCGAATAGGGCTCGCAGCCCGGAAGAATTGGAGTCGTCATAGGGTTCAAGCCTACCGGTCGTCAGCTACCCGCCGTCGCGGGCGCTCGCGCGGAATCGAACGAACGAAGGTCGCTGCCACCAGACCCGCCGCCGCCACGCACGCACCGATCAGAAACGGCAGTTGGAACGTCGCGAGCAACGCGGGCCCGGGTCTAGCGTCCAACAGCCCACGCCGACGCACGAGCGCCTGTTGGACGGTCTCGAGCACCTGGATACCCGCCACCTCGCCCACCTGCATGGCGAGCAACTGCGCCGCGGACATCACGCCGAACTCGCTGGTCTTCACCTCGTTCGCCATCACCGAACTCGACGAGGGCATCGCGGTGCCCATGCCGAGTCCCGACAACGCCAGGGCGACGGCGACGAACCACGCGCCGCTGCTCGGATGCAGCAGTGAGAACATCGCGAGCGAACCAGTGAGGAACGTCGCGCCCGCGACGGCACTGACGCGCTCACCAATGCGCACCGCGACGTAACCAGCGATAGGTGCGCACAGAGCGAACGTGAGGGGTCGAGCGATAGCGAGCGCACCGACGCGAGGAATGGAGTAGCCGTAGCCCTTCTCCATGAGCAGCGGAAACAAGAAGAACGCTCCGAAGTACGCGAAGTTCGCCGTCGCTCGAAGCACCATGGGCATCACGAAGTTACGCCGTCGAAAATAATGGGCCGGGATGAGCGGATTCTTCGCGTGGCGGATCCGGTGCACGAAGGCAGCGGTGAGAAGTATGGACGCGGCGAACAACCCGACGGTCGCGAAACTCGACCAGCCAATCGAGGGCCCCAGCGAAAGCCCCAACATCAGGGCGGTCACGGCGAGCGAGAGCGACCAACTACCAATCCAGTCCATCTTCTTGAATTCGGCGCGCGCCTCGGCCTTCTTCGCCGACTCCTCGTGATCGAGGCCCCGCCGACGCGGCAGGAGGATCATGACCACGACGAAGGCGAGCACGATCAGCACGAGTTGAAACCAGAACAGTGCCCGCCACCCGTAGGCGGCGATGATCGGTGAACCGACCGAGACCCCGATCACCGGCCCACCCGCGCCGATCAATGACCACCAACCCATGGCCTTGACGCGGTCCTGGGGGCTGAAGACCATGTTGATCAGTGCCCCCGACGCCGTGCCGGTCGCGGCGCCCTGGACGCCATCGAGGGTGCGCGCGAACAGCAGCATGTCGACGTTGTGCGACAGGGCGGTGAGAATCGCCGAGACCATCGCCCCGGCCAGACCAAAGAGGTAGAGCCGCCGATGACCGAAGATGTCCCCGGTCTTGCCCAAGATCGGCGCCGCGAGCCCGTAGGCGAGCAAGGGTCCGACCATGGTCCAGGTGAGCACGGTGACACTCGTGTGGAACTGCGTGGCTACCGTGGGCAGCGCGACGATGAACACCGTGAAAGTGAAGTTCAGCGCAAAGAGTCCCGCGAGCAAAGAGCACAGGACCCACCACTCATAACGCGACGATCCTTCGGCGCGCGCCTGGACGCGCCGGCGCAACAACAACATCCAGTTGAGGTCGCTGCCCGCCTCACTGCCCAACGTCCCAAAGGCCGCACTCGCCGGATCGGTCCGCGCGTTCAGTAGACCGTCGGGATCTTCACGGTCGAGGTGCGCCGGCGGGCGCCAGTCGCTCACTTAAGCAGCGTAGGCAATTGTTGAGCGAGTTCGGCCACTTCCCAGCGGTCGTTCTTCTCAAGGGTCTCGGTCATCGTCCAATTCTGGAACTTGCGCACGGTGCCACCTTGAACGAAGAACACCTGACCACTCGCCTCGCAGTCTCGCATCGCGAGGGTCGCCACCAACGGCGAGATGTTGGCGGGATCCCACACGTCAAAGACGGCGGCGTCGGCGGGCTTTACGACGTAGTCCGAGAGACCTGGGGTCGATTCGGTCATGCGGGTGCGCGCCGCGGGAGCGATGGCGTTCGCTCGCACGCCGTAGCGCGCGAGCTCTTCGGCAATGATCACCGTGAAGGCGGCGATGCCGGCCTTCGCCGCGCCGTAGTTGGACTGACCCACGTTGCCGAGCAGTCCCGACGTGGAAGACGTGTTGATGATCGAGGCCTTCACGGTATGACCCGCCTTGGCCTGTTCACGCCAGTAGGCGGCGGCGTGACGAGTAGGCACGAAGTGGCCTTTCAGGTGCACGTTGATCACCGAGTCCCAGTCCTGTTCGCTCAGGTTCACGAGCACGCGATCGCGCAAGATCCCGGCGTTGTTCACGAGCACGTGCAGGTCACCGAACGTGTCCAGAGCGGTCTTGATCAGACTCTCACCACCTTCCCAGGTTGCGACGTTGTCGTGGTTGGCGACCGCCTCACCACCCATGGCCTTGATCTCGGCGACGACCTCCTCGGCGGGCGACGCGGTTTGCGACGAGCCGTCCAGAGCTCCTCCGAGGTCGTTCACCACGACCCTGGCGCCTTCGGCGGCGAAGAGCAGCGCGTGCTCTCGACCGATTCCTCGTCCTGCGCCGGTGATGATCGTGACGCGACCCTCAAGTGCACCCATCGTGAATCCCCCTCAATAGTGATGTGACCCGATTGTAATGATGAATTACAGGTTTACTTAAACTCGCCACGTCGCCAGAAGTAGGGGGGCCGAGCATGCGCGTGATAGTGATCGGGGATGTTGCGCATGTGGTCGTCGACCTTCCACTGGTCCACACCGAACTCCTGGTCCGCCACTACTCCCAAACTCTCGAGGAGCCGTGACCTGATCTCGGGCGACGGCGAAGAACCGTGCTCTCGCCACACCACCATGGGCACGACGCATATCTCACAGTCGGCGATCCAACAGACCTCATCTTCGAAGTAGCGCTTGGTGATCAGCGCCGCCTCGCAGAGGTCACAGCTCATTCCTGGACGTTCAGGATCACCGTCGCGTGCCATTTGACCATCGTGCCCGCCGCCGGTTCCTCGGACACCACGGACTTCCACGCCGGTGAGTCGGCCCCGGGGCCCTTGGTCTCGTAGTAGAGCTCGGCCTTTTTCATCGCGGCGATCACTTGGGCCTGATCAAAGCCCACCACGTTGGGCATCGCGCGTAGTCCTTCGCCCGCCAGCGTCGTGGTCGTAGTCGACGTGGTGGTCGTCGAAGTCGTGGTTCCCGTGCTCGGCAACGTCGTGGTCGTGGTACCGGTGCTCGGACCCTTGCTCAGCGCGAGCACGACCGTGGCGCCCCTCGGCACAGAGACCGGGTTACGCGACGTGCGATAGAGCACCGCGGCGACTTCACCCACGGGTACCGTGGCGCTCGACTCCGTTTCAGAGGTCGGGCACTGGGCCTTGATCCTGGCGAGCGCGAGCTTGGCGGTGTCAAAGGCACAACTACGCCCGAGCAGTCCGGTCGGCAACTTCACGAGCGTCGGACCGCTCGAGATCGTCACCGTTATGACGAGTCCAGACTTGGCCTTCGCGCCGGCGGCGGGCACCTGGTCCAAGATCTCGTTGACGGGAACGCTCTGGGACACCTGGTGCTGATTGACCGTGAGCGTGAAGCCGTCACCCTTGAGCAATTGGGACGCCTGGGTCGCCGTGAGGTTGGTGAGGTTGGGCACCACGTGATCCTGGCTCAACAGGCCCAGCTTCCACACCGCACCCGCGCCCACGGCGAGGATCACGATCAGGGCGGCGGCGACCAGGTAGCCGAGTCGGCGGGGACGATTCGTGCGACCCGGGGGTAGCGGCTCGTAACCGTAGGGCGCACTGCGTCGTGGCGGCGTCCCGCTCGGCGGTGCCCCACCGTCTGGTTCGTCAAAGCGCGGCGCGCGCACGCGCACCGGCGGCGTCATTGGCAGCGACGCGGTGCCGGCGACCTGGTCGGGTGAGGGTGGGCGAAAGCCGATTGACGTACGAGGCTCGGTCGGGGTGAACTGCGCCAGGATCGGCACCTCACCGTGCAGGTTGTGAAGGGTGAGCGGGGCGGAGTCGTTCACCGCCGCGCCGAGTCGATTGGAGAACTGCTCGGCGTTCAGTCGCAGTCGCGGATCAGAGACGGCCGCTTGGGCGAGCAGCATGTCGAGCGTGCCCAATTCGACGCGCACCGGCAGTGGCGAGTTGATGCGAGCGCGCAGCACCGCGTCGACGCTCAGACCGTCGAAGGCCGAGACGCCCGTGGCGGCTTCGAAGAGGATCAGGGCGAGCGAGTAGACGTCTGATTCGGGACCGGCGGGCTCTGCGAGGGCCTGTTCGGGGCTCAAGTAGCGCACGTCCTCGAGTGACAGACGATCGCGGTAGGCGTCGCCGAGGCCGGCGAGAGCGATGTCGCTCACGCGCACCCGACCCTCGTCGTCGAAGAGCAGCTTGTCGGGTGAAAGGTCGGCGTGCACGAAGCCGTTGGCGTGCACGTAGCTGAGTGCGCTCGCCACGTCGCGGCCCAGACGCGCCACGTCGTCCACGCTGAGGACTCGACCGGAAGAAAGGATGTCCTCGAGTGAACCGCCCTCGAGGTACTCGGTGATCATGAAGATGGCACCCGACTCCTGGCCGCCGTCAAAGACTCGCGCGAGATGCGGGTGGCTCAGGGTGGCGGCCCGCACGATCCGATCGCGAAACGCGCGGCGCACCCCTTCGTGCGCGGCGAGCGACGGCAAGAGGACCTTGACCGTGACCGTGCGGTGCAGCGAGAGGTCTTCGGCGAGGTAGACCTCCGCAGTGTCGCCCACACCCAGTTGTTCGAGGATGCGATAGCGACCCGCGAGGTCGTGGCCGTTGACAAAAGTAGGAAACACCATGCACCAACAACCCTAGTAAGGAAGACCTAGGTGATGGTGGTGGTCCAGGTACCAGTTCGCAATAACTCTTCAAATCCCGCCGCCGCGATCATCGTGACGCCGAGTTCGGTCGCTTTGGTGACCTTGGACGCCCCGGGCGAGTCGCCCACGACCACGCAGTAGGTCTTCTTCGAGACCGATCCCGGCGACGTGCCGCCGCGGGCCTTGATCGCCTCTTCGGCCTCGTCTCGTGAGTAGCCCTCAACCGCGCCGGTCACCACCACCGCGCGACCCGCGAGCGTCTGACCGAGACGGGTCGCGTTCACGGGTTCGACCAGGCTGAGTCCGAACGCCGTCAAACGCTCCATGCGTTCGCTGTTCTCGGGTTCGCGCCAGTACTCGTACACTGACGCGGCGATGACCGGTCCCACCCCGTCGATCTCCTCGAGCATCTCGAGGGGTGCCTGGGCGAGCGCCGGGTAACTCTTGAAGTTGGCGGCGAGTTCGCGCGCGGCGACGGGGCCGACGTGACGTATCCCCAGGCCCACCAACACTCGGCTGAGCGGCGCGGACTTGGCGCCCTCGATCGCGGCGACGAGTGAAGTGCCCGACAACTCGCCCAAACCTTCGAGTGACGAGAGATCGCTCACCCGCAGCGCGAAGAGGTCGGCGACGTCACCGATCAGTCGCGCCTCGAGCAACTGGGCGACGCGGCTCTCCCCGAGTCCTTCGATGTCGAGCGCGGCGCGCGAGGCGAAGTGCACGATCTGTTGGAGGAGTTGGGCGGGACAGGCCGGGTTCACGCAGTACGTGTCGCTCTGATCTCCCCCGCGCGCTAGAGGCGCACCACACTCGGGACAGTTCGCGGGGAACCTCCAGGCGGACTTTCGGCGCCGGCCGGGTTCGGCGACGGCACCGACGACTTCAGGTATGACGTCGCCGGCCTTTCGCACGATCACCAGGTCGCCCGGGCGCACGTCCTTTTGGGCGACCTGGTCCTCGTTGTGCAAGGTCGCCATCGAGACGCGCGATCCCGCGATCACGACGGGTTCGAGCACCGCGTACGGCGTCGCGCGACCCGTTCGTCCGATCGAGACCTCGATGGCGAGTAGTCGAGTCGAGCGCTCCTCGGGCGGCAGCTTGCGCGCGATCGCCCAACGCGGCGCGCGGCTCGTAAAGCCGAGCGCCGTACGCTGGGCGAGGTCGTTCACCTTGATCACCACGCCGTCGATCTCGTAGGTCAGGTCGTGACGATGCTCCTCGAACCAGTTGCTGCGCTCGACCATGGCCGTCACGCCCGTAACGACGACCATCTCTTTGGCGATGAGAAAACCCCAACGGGCTAACTGCGAGATCGTCTCGACGTAAGAATCGAAGGTGAGCGAGCCCTCGAGATCGACGAGTTGATAGCCCAGGAACGAGAGCGGGCGGGACCGCGAGACGGCGGGGTCCTTCTGTCGAAGACTGCCCGCGGCGGCATTGCGCGGATTGGCGAACTCCTTGGCGCCAGCGTCGCGCTGTCGTTGGTTGAGAGCGAGAAAGTCCGACTTGGCGATGAAGACCTCGCCGCGCACCTCGACCCGACCACGGTGCGCTTCGCCGAGCTGTTCTGGAAGGTTCGTAATCGTGCGCACGTTGTCGGTAACGTCCTCGCCCACTCGACCGTCACCCCGAGTGGCGCCTTGGACCAGTACACCGTCCACGTAGGTGATCGAAAGAGCGAGGCCATCGATCTTTGGCTCCACCGCGAACGCGAGCGCCGAAGCGTCCGCGCCCAGGCCCCTCGCGGCCCGTTCGGCCCAGGCGGTCAACTCGTCGACGTCAAAGACGTTGTCCAGACTGAGCATCGGTTCGGCGTGGCTGACCTCGCTGAACACCGTCGTTGAACTCGCGCCGACCTGGTGGGTCACCGACGCGTCGCT
>Ga0302282_1002548_pt1 | contig 12395 bp, 10 predicted proteins | sample III_Fen_E1_3_FD_198763 | JGI IMG/M metagenome (GOLD analysis project Ga0302282, IMG submission 198763) | Peat permafrost microbial communities from Stordalen Mire near Abisko, Sweden - III_Fen_E1_3 | ecosystem: Environmental > Terrestrial > Soil > Wetlands > Permafrost | place: Sweden: Abisko... | reverse complement strand
AAAAGCATTAAAAAGCGTTAAAAAAAGGTGTTGAATGGTGTTGAATGGTGTTTAAAGGCGTTGAAATCCTTGGTTACCAGGGTGAAAAGCGTGGTGAAAAGCGTTGAATCGTGGCTGGTTAAATTCGCGCCCGGGAGGGGGCGGGTTGGATTTTGGGGGGGCATTGGGGTTGGGCGGCTGGGTTTTTCAATTAAAGTTGCTGTTTTTTCTATTTTAAGCATATTTATACCACACCGCAAGATGCGACCGCGCGGCGGGCGACGACAGCATGTTCGGCGAAACCCAAAGAGAATAAAGGAGGTTGATGCGGTCGCGTTCATGCGTTATCCTGAGCCCACCCTACACCATGATTTGCTTTCTGTCAATAGATTTAGAGCAGATAGTTGCATATTTTACGAGCTGGGGGGTTCACCACGGGGAACCGGCAGGTTGTGCTTGCTCCACCCGCGCTAATGCGGCAAGTTAGGTTGCCTTGAGGTCGGACTTGACGCAGCGTGGAAGTCAGGGTTTGAAGAGCGGCGGCGCGCCACCGTGGTTTTGGCCGGCGGCGGCTGTTCGGTGGCTGTTGCCGATCGGGACGGTGGCCCTGGCTCTCCTCCTCTCACAAATACTGGAACACTACCGGCACTCCACCCCGTTTGCCTCGCTGTTCATTTGCGCCATCCTGTTCAGCGCCTGGTTCGGCGGCCGGCGACCAGGTTTGCTCGCGATCACGCTCTCGGTGCTGGCGTTTGCTTATTATTTTCTGCCGCCCACGCATTCATTGGCGGTGAAGGCGAACGAATGGCCCCGGCTGATTCTCTTTGTGGTGACTTCGCTGATGGTGGGGCTGCTGGCCTCCCAGCAGCGGGGCACGACCGAATCGCTCCGGCGGACCCGCGATGAGCTGGCGGCAAAAGTTCAAGCGCTCAACCACACGAACGCGGCGTTGCAGGCGGAAAACGCCGAGCGCAAGCTGGCCGAAGCGAAGCTGCAACAGATTGAAGGGTATTTGGCGGAGGCCCAGCGGTTGACGCATACGGGCAGTTGGGCTTGGAATGTGGCGCGCCGGGAGAATGTTTTCTGGTCGGATGAGCATTATCGCATCTTCGGTTTGGATCCAGAAAAGGATGATGACAGTTATGAACAGGCGTTTCAAATGCTGCACCCGGAGGATCGGGCGGGATTCCAGCAAAAGCTGGGGACGGCCCTCGGGGATAAAAAGGATTTTGCGGCGGACTTTCGCATCGTGCTGCGCGATGGAGCGGTGAAATTCATCCACACCATCGGGCACCCGAGGCTGGATGGGGCGGGCGAGGTCACTGAATTGGTGGGGACGGCGGTGGATGTGACCGAGCGCCGGCAGGCCGAGAACGCGCTGCGCGAGGCCCAGGCAAATCTGGCGCGGGTGACGCGCATCACGACCATGGGCGAACTGACGGCGTCGATCGCTCATGAAGTCAACCAGCCGCTCACCGCCGTGGTCAATAATGCCAATGCCTGCATCAGCCTCCTGGCAAACCCGGGGCCGAACCTGGCGGAAGTTGGTCAGGCGTTAACGGAAATAATCGAGGATGCCGACCGGGCGAGTGTCGTCATCCAGCGGATTCGGCAATGGGCGAAAAAGGCGCCGGTCGAACGGACCCGGCTGGATTTGCGGGAGGTGGTCACGGAGGTCATGGCGCTGGCCCGGCATGAGTCCGCGACCCGGGGGGTCACCTTCCGCACTGAATTGCCGCCGGAGTTGCCGGCGGTTTCAGGGGATCGGGTGCAACTCCAGCAGGTTTTGCTCAACCTGATCGTAAATGGCATGGAGGCCATGAACACGGTGGAGGAATGGCGGCGGGTCCTGGTCATTGGCGCGCGCAGCGAGGTCGGGGACGGCGGGCCGGCGGTTTTGCTGAGGGTTCAGGATGCCGGGCCCGGGTTCAAACCGGAGGAGATGGACCGGCTCTTCGAAGCTTTTTATACGACCAAACCCCAGGGGATGGGCATGGGGTTGGCCATCAGCCGCTCGATCATCGAGGCTCACGGGGGCCGATTGTGGGCGGAACCAAACCAAGGACCCGGGGCGACTTTTCAGTTCCGTCTGCCGGCCGCCAACCCGGCCGCCTCATGACCGATCCTGATGCCATGGTCTTTATCGTGGATGACGATTTATCGGTTCGTCGTTCCACGGAGCGGTTGGTGCAAGCGGCCGGACTGAAGGTGCAGACGTTTGCCTGCGCCCGGGAATTCCTGGAGCAAGGGCGGTTTGAAGGGCCGGCTTGTCTCGTGCTGGACGTCCGCATGCCGGGTTTGAGCGGCCTGGAGCTGCAACGCGAGTTGACGCAATCAGGAATTCAAATTCCCATTATTTTCATCACGGGACATGGCGACATCCCGATGTCGGTGCGCGCGATGAAAGCGGGGGCCGTGGAATTCCTGACCAAGCCGTTCCGCAGCCGCAGTCTGCTGGACGCCATCCGCGCCGCCCTCGAGCGGGACCGGGCCGCGCAACAAGCGCGAGTGGAAGCCGGCGAATTGCGCCGGCGTTACGAACAACTCACCACGCGCGAGCGGGAAGTGATGGCGCTGGTGGTCGCCGGACGGCTCAACAAGCAAGTTGCCGGCGAACTCACCACCACCGAGCGGACGATCAAATTTCATCGCGCCCACATTATGCAGAAGATGCGGGCGGAATCGCTCGCCGAGCTTGTGCGGATGGCGGAAAAGCTGGGGCCGCCCCCCCCGGCGCCGACCTGAACCCCCAAGCCCTGGCCGTCACCGGGTGCATCCTGACACTCCCCCCGAATCGCCCATATCCAAATCGGCGGATGATCCGAAGATTCTGAGCCCCACGGGGTTCAACGGCCTGCAGGCTTGGAAACCCAATGCCACTCCCTTTTCAAGGCTCAGATTTGGTCGAAACACGGTTGGTAATCAAACGGTTACGGTCGTGATCGCGGCCTTTCAGGCCGCCAGACGCGGGGGCTGGCCCCACCCAGGCCGCTGGGCCTGAGCCGGTGCCGGCCTGAAAAGTGGGGCAGCGGATGGAAAATCAACGGCATTGGGCTGATTGAGGGGTTGAAAAGTTAGTGGCATTGGGTTTGGAAACCGGCGAGACAGCAGACTTGGAAGTCGGCGGTACTTGGCCTCCGGCCGGTGGAACCCGGGGGCAGCAGGATGCGCCCGCCGTCACGATGCCGTTGAAAAAGAGCGGGTCAATGGCATCAATTTCAAGGCTATTTAAGCAGCCCCGTTGCTTCATAGTCTTGAACGAATTCCATCAGTTCCTTTTCGTTCAAATCCGACACCGCCCAGAAGGTCATGCCTGCGTTGGTCCAGTGGATGACATGGTAACCCTGAAGGGGCGGGGGCACGGCGGGGGTGGAATCCTTTTCGTTCACGGGCCAGATAAAGAGATTGATGACGTGTTTGCGGTCGGATTCATTCTGCCGTTCTATTTTGAGGAACTGCGCGGTTTCTCGGTGGCCAAATCCGGTTTATTGCTCACGGCCATGCCGTTGAGCCTCGCCCTCATGGCGCCTTTGAGCGGCTCGCTGGCGGATCGTTTTGGCTCACGCTGGCTGGCCTCGGGGGGGTTGGCCATTGCGTGTCTTGGGCTCACGGCCGCGGCCCGGCTGGATGCCCACAGTTCTGATTGGGGCATCCTCTGGCCGCTGCTGCTCACGGGTGCCGGCCAGGGGCTGTTCATGACTCCGAACGCACGGGCGTTGATGAACTCGGCCCCGGCGGGCGAACAAGGGGAAGCCTCGGGCTTGCTGGCCACCGGCCGGGTGCTCGGTCAAAGCTTGAGCGTGGCCCTGGCCGGGGCGATTTTTACCGGGCTGGGGGGCGCGGCGGCCGGCCGGGCCCTGCTCACCGCCCACGCGGTCCCTGCCGGCCCCGCCACGGCGATGATCACTTCGCAAATTAACTTTCTGACCGGCTTTCAGGCCGCGTTGCTGGCGTGTGCGGGGGTGGCGGCGGCGGGCATCTTCGCCGCCCTCGTTCGCGGGCCGGAGAATGAATCCGCCGGGCGCGACGGCTCGACCACGGGGATCCCCGCCGAGTATGAATCGCCCCTGGCCACCGCTTTTCGGGAAGCCCAAATGGATCCCGCCCGGGACGGGCTTTTGGCGGTGAATCGCCAGGGCGAAACCATTCTCCAAAATCCCCGGCATCGCGCGCTGTGGAAAATCCCCGCGGGCCTCTCGGAAAATTATACGGAACAGCTTAAATTCTTCATGAAGCGGACGACCAACCCGGAAGCCTTCTTGAAGAAAGTGTCTTATCTTTACACCCACCCGGGCGCGGTGAGCCGGGATGAGATTGAATTGGTTGACGGGACGGTTCTGGATCGCTACTCCTCACCCCTTCAGAACCCGGCGGGAAAATATTACGGAAGAGTCTGGATTTTTCAGGACATCACCGAACGTCGGAAGCGGTGAGGAAGCTGGGCCACCCCCGGCCGCAACCCGGATAACCGCGTCCGGTGGCATCCGGTCCATGGGCTCATAAACCGAGCCGGCCAGAGTGCAACGGTTGACGGTGGGGCGCACCCCAACCTCGCGGCCCCCGGCCGGTTCAGTCGTTGCCGGAGGACGGTCCCAGCGGGTTCATCACAATGCTGGCGGAAGCCTCCACCTGCGCCATATAGGCCGCCAACTGGTCATTGTAGCCGGACCGGATGGACGGGGCCAGTTGCTCGCGAATCGAGAAATCAATTTTCGCCCAAGCCTGGGTTCGGGCGCTGGGATCGGCGGGCAGTTCCCCATATTCCGACAGGTGGGCCTGATAATAAGCGGTCACTTGATCCTCGGTGACATTGGGCGACGCCCCCTGGGCCGCCATCAAGTCGGTCTGCAACATGTACGCCTGGGCGTCCTGCAGTTCCAAGTTCCGTTGCGCGTCACCGCCGTTGAGCCTGGCGATGCCCCCGGGCTCCGGCTGGTTGCGCAACGAAGTGAGGGTCGCCAACTGCTTATACTCGGCGTCGTTCAATGATACTCCGCGATCTTGGGCGGTTTGAAAAATCAATTCCCGGTCCACCGCCCGTTTCAAAAGAAATTTCAACTCCAGCGCGGAAACTTCGAGTTCCGACCGGCGGTCATTGGTGCCGAGGGGCAGGAGGTCCGCCGGCGTGACGGCGTGCCCGTTCACGGTCGCCAGCACTTGATCCCTCCGCAGGTGCAACAACCGGTCGGCGGGGGCGCCCGCCTTCACCGCCAACTGGCCGACAATGTTCGTGGCGGAGGGGCTGGCAATTGTGACCGTAGTAACCGGAGTGGCCGATTTAACCGGCGCCGACTGCCGTGGGTTGGCCGTCTTATAGGCCAGACTGATCATCATCAGACCGACTACCCCCATCAGAAAAAGGCGAAACGACTTGGACATTTTTAAACGATTCCCGCAACCATTGAATTTTTCAATAAAATCAGCCGCCGGATCGGGGCCCGGGGCAGCGCCGATCCGGCGGCTTAAACTTTGCCGGCGACTACTGGCTTTGCAACAGCACGTCTTCCATGCCCGCCACCACGCCCGGAGCGGAATTGTAATCCACCCAGACACAGGAACGGAAAAAGGTGGAGGTGTTCACGGTGTGGCTCGGATAACCGGCCGTGTTGAGGTTATACAGGAACTCGCCATTGCATGGAACCATGAGGCTGCCGGCACAACCATAGAAGTTGTAGTTTTGGGGAACATCGCTCACCAGGGCGGAATTGGCGTAGCTGCCGCAACGTTCCGTCACATCCAGATGGACGGTGACGCAGTTGGCCAGCGAGGACGTCACATCGTTGCCATTGCAATCGAGCAGCCGCACCTCGTGCAACACGCACTGCCCCACCCGGAAACAGGTGACCTGTTCGAAGGTGGACGGGGAATCCGGGCAGTTGAAGTCGGTGTAACCCTTATCCGGGTCAGACGTGTTGTCCACGAGGTTATCGCAGGCGGGCGCATCAAACACCACTTGGAGCGGGGCCAGCACGGTCAGCGTGAAGGAGCATTCATTGGTGTTGCCGCCGGCATCCACCGCCGTGCAGGTGATGGTCTGGTCGCCCGGACCAAACACGGTGCCGGAAGGCGGATTGCAGGTCACCTTGACGGGGTTGCCGCAGTTGTCGCAGGCGGACGGCGTCGTGAAATTGACCGCGCCCTCACAGAGGATGCCCACGCCAAGGTTGCAAGGCCTGACCGCGCTCAAAATCCCGGTGCAATCGGGCACCTGCCAGCCGCCCTGATAGCAAATGCCGTTGCCGCGCGCGCCGCAAACCAGGAAGGATTTGCAGCCTTCGCACGCGCCCGCCGGATCATTGTTCTTCCAGCAACTGCTATGATTGTCATCGACGGGCTTCACGCAAAGGGCATTATAGTTGGTGCTGAGTTTGCTTTCCACCACGCCGCCCCATTGCCATTGCAGGGACACATTGGCGGTGTCCACGGCGAACCGGGCGCTCCAAGTGGCGGGGTTCACATGCCGGCGGTATTGGCTGCAACCGGCATCCCGGCCCCAGCAGCCGCCCGTCAGGTTGTTCAAGTTGAACGGCACCTGCCAGGCCAAGCCGGCGGCGAAGGTATTGCCGCCGCAATTCAAGGAGGAGAAAGTCACCCATTCATTATTGGTGAAGATCGTGGTGGCGGTGGCGACGCCGTTGGAGAAGTAAACATACGCATCCGGCACGGCCAGGGTGATGTTCGTGTCATCCACCGCCAGTTGAATGGTCTGGTCCGTGATATGGACGGTGAACGTGCCGCCCTGGTTCCAGAATGAATTGGGGCGGATGACGCTGCTGAACCAGATATAATTGCCGGCCTGAATACAGGGATTGTTGAAATCCGCCTCAATGCAGCTCAGGTTGTTGGTCAGGATGGGCTTGAACGTGGCACTCTGATTCACGCACTCAATGGTCGGCGGCTGGCGGTCATTGACATACACCACGCACGGTTGCACCACCGAGTTGCCCCGGCCATCCGAAGCCGTGAAGGTGATGACGTCGCCGTTCGTGGTCAGCGTGCGCGGGAACTGGCCCTGCAACAGGCCGTTGGTGAGGGTCTTCAAAACAATGGCGGCACCCGCTTCGCTCAAGGCCGTGGCCGTGGCGGTGAAATACTGGCTGGAGCAATTGGTGGCCATGGGGGCCGCGAAGGCGTAGGTGGCGTAGCACTCGTTCGTATCCGTGTCCAGGGTGGTCGGAGTGCAGCCGGGGTTGTTGAACGCCAGCATGCAGGGTGCGCTGTTGGTCACGCCCATGGTCACCGTGAAGGAGCAATCGCTGTAGTTGAAAGAGGCATCAATGCCGTAACAGGTGACGGTGAGCTGGTCGCCCGCATTCAAATAAACGAAACTACCGGAAGCCGTGTCACAGTAAATGCTCGGCTCGGGATCACAATTATCGGTCACCACCGGGTCGGGGTAGGTGATGATGAAACCGGGATTCCCATTGGCGTCCACCGCCGGGGTGGTCACCACTTGGGAAAGGGGCGGACAGGTGATGGTGGGCGGCGTGAGATCTTCCGGACCGCACTCGCCCTTGGCGGCGCCATTGAACGCATTGGTGAAGGAGCCCGTGAACGTGGAGGCTTCACTCGTCAGGGTCACCCCCAGGTCATCGGCGCAGTTAAACAAAGTCTGCAGTTCGCCGCCGGTCACCTGAACGCTGAAGTCGAACTGATTCACCACCCCGGAATACAGGTAGCCGAACGCCAGGACATCGCCCTGGAGGAGCACCCCGGAGTAGCTATTGGTGACCCCGTCCACCACATGGGTGAACTGGCCGGTTAAAACAAAGCCGTTGGTGCCGGACACGAGGTTGCCGTCGGTGTCCAATTGAATCGCAAGGCTGTTACTGGCAATCAGGGTGCCGGTATCCGATTCGGAAAATAAAATTTCAAACGGGAGCGCATTGATGGTCAATATTTGGGCGACGGGATCGTAGGTTAACGCCGTGGTGCTCGTATTGATGAAGTTGATTTGTGGAAAACTGGGGTTCACCCCCAGCAGATCCGCCTTCGCCAGGTTCGCCAGGAAGCAGCAAATCACCGCCACCCATAGTATTTTAACTTGGTTTTTCATTTTTACTTATTTGGTCTCTGATTTTTATGGTTTTGCTTCCGTGCAATCGGTTTTAAAATGCCCCTGATTCATCCCCTTCCCTTCAGCCATCGTCCCGACCTCAAACCACCGGCCTGGCCGGCTTGCGCCGGGAGACGGCGGCTCCCGCACATCCCAAACCGGCAAACGCCGCAGCGGCCAGCGAATAGGCGCCCGGCTCGGGGACAAACGTGTCGGCATACCCGGCGTTGGATGCATTCTTAAAGCTTTTAGCCAGGTTGCCGTTGAAGCTTCCAGTCGGTATGTAAGCAGTGGCGCCCGCCGTCAAAACAATGCCGCCCGCCCCATTATTCCCGAAGAAATCTTCGAGGATTTTCGAATCCGCACTGCTGACATCATTGAACAGAAAACTAAAGAGCGGGGAACTGCCGGCCGTGTAGCCGAACGTATTGGCCCCCGTTTTCAAATTGGCCGAGAGCAACAGTTCGCTCGGATCGCCACCGGCAGTGGGGCTGACCCCGGGCAAATAACCATTGATGGCCACCATGCTGTTTTCACTGGCGCCCGCATTATCAAAAACCTGCCACACCCCGCCCACGTCTTGAACCCAGGCGGTGAGCGTGTAGGTTTTGGCTCCGGTGGCGTTGCCCGTGAAGGCATCCGGATTTCCGCCGCTGGTTCGCCCGCTGCCAGGGTCGTTATTCCCAAAACCAAGACCGCCCGTTCCCGGCGCCGACGGGTTGCTGGTATAAACGCCGCCGGCGTTGCCGGTGACAACGAATTCCCCATAATTATATCCGGCGGCATCGGTTCCCGACTCATAGGTGTAGGTCATATTCAAACTGGAGGTCGTGAAATCCGCGTAATAGGGGCTGTTGGGATCCTGGCCCGTAAAAATCGTCTGCTGGGCCGACGCGGACCATCCCGACACCACGGCTGACATCAGCACCCACGGCAAAAAATTGTCTTTTTTCATAAATTCCCCAAACTTCAAAACGTGTTATTTGTTTCTTAACCTCACCGCTTAAAAGTATTCTAACAAATCGCCCGGGAAAAACCCCCGGTTTAACGCCCTGTTTGCACGCTTTCCGGCCATGTAATTTCGCTTTTAAACCCCTTGGAACCAAGTATTTACCAATGCGCATGAAATTTGGACGCCCAGTGTCTTAAAATTGTAACATTCCCACGCGCCTCAATCGGCGGGTTCCGGCCGGGCAGGGCGCCGCTTAAACCCGCCCCCGTAAGGCCTCCCTCACTGCGGGACGGAGGCAGAGGGGTTGACCGAAAGTGCCCGGTGATGCTTCGACGGTTTTGGCCTCCACCCGCAAACAAGCCCGAAGGGACGATACGATTTCACCGAAAATAGCGAAGCGTCGGAAAGGTTGAAGAAGGTTTCTTTAAATGAAAACCGGGGGAGTTAAATAGGGAGTGCTGCTTGCAGCGCGGATCATTGACAAAAGATGATCGCCGCAGCCACTTCAGTCACGGTCACGGTTCCGCCGATGGGGATACCCCAGAGCTTTTGCCAGTTAATCACAACGGAAGGCACGCCGGGGATGGGAATCGAGAAGGGCTGGCACGGTGAGGGGCATACGGTCGGGCCGAGGACATTGATCGCCGTGTTGAGGTTCCGTGCCGCAGCGGCCGCGGCGCCGGCGGTGGCGGTGATCGTGGCGCCGGCGATTCCCCCGACCAACCAACCCGCCAGGGTAAAGGGCACCGTGGCCGTCCCTGAACCCACGGCAACGGCGCGCGGCCCCAGGGCGGTGCAGGGGCCCAGGGTCAATCTGCCGGTATCGAAAAGCAATCCGCCGCCGAGCACCCGCCGGGTGGGCGCCTCGAGGAAAAAATGAAGCGACCGGCCGGGGGAGGCGAAGGTGGCCATCGCAACCCCATTGGGAAGGGCTTGGGCTTGGGCTTCGCCGTAGAGTTGTTGAGCGCGCGCGAAGGCCGCAGCCAGATTAAATTCGCCGGCACCCGGCTGCAGAATCAGGTCGCGCCACAACTCGTCAGGAGTGAGCTTGATCATGAGCGGGGTTATAGAATGAGGGGGGAATTCGCCAAATTAACCGTCAACAGGGTGCGCGAATGCAACCGCAGAATGTCTGAAAGGCGCAAGGTTTGATACGGCGCGTCTTGGAAGGCTTTCGCTTCCATCGGGGTCATGCCCTGGGCGATCCAAGCGTAAAGATCCGGGCGGATGTCGGTCGGACAACGCACCCGCGCAAGGGTAAAAAGCTGCTGGATCAGCGTGGCTTCATAATCTATGAGCCGGGGCAGTCGCTTGATGCTTGCGAGATCAATCATCAATTGCAGATTCGACAACGTGAAGCGCGGAAGCCGCGACCGGACGCGGGGATAATGATCGAGGCAGTCCGCGAGTTCAACGTGGAGGCGGGAGTATTCCTTCAAGTCTTGATCGAGGGCGGCGCGGGCGAGGTCAAAATTGGTTTTGTCCCCGGCTATGCTGGCGGCGTTTCCCTGGGCGGCGTCAACGAAGGTCCGAATCCCGCAACGCAGAAAGGAAAGCACGAGGGTTCCCAATTGCGGGAAGCGTTGGTCGGCGGCGAGGATCCGATGCGGGAAGGCCAGATTCATGGGCTGGGAAAGGATGAAGGTGTCAATCTCCAGATCGTTGACACTGGTGAACCCGGCGCCCCGATCAAAGAAGTAAAGGGGCTTGACCGGATCCCAGAGGGCACTCAGGCCAAAGTCCAGTATTTGTCCGATGATGATGCCCGCCTCCAAGGCCAACGCCGCCGCCGCCAGCGCCAGGGCGGCCTCAGTCGCCGCCTCGGCGGCGGCGGCCACGGCTTCCGCCGCTTCGGCCAGGGCGGTTTCCGCCGCCACAACTTCCTCATACGCCGCCTCCAAGCCAACGCCGGTTTCTTCGGCCTCCGCCAATTCTTCCTCCGCCAGCGCCAACTCTTCCTCCGCATCGGCGAGCACCTGACGCGCTTCGGCCAGGGTTTTGTCCGCCAAAGCCTTGAGTCCGCCCGGAATGACCAGGCTCATTGATTTCGCGTATTCCCAAGTTTCCGACATATTTTATCCTTTCTCGATGATCCGCGTTCGTTAGGGTTTTAATTCAAAATTGCGGTCAGCCTGGGGTTGAGTCCGGGGGCAACGGTTGGCTTGATGCTTGTACAGCGGACGCGATCCGGGGATCAATCTGCGGCAAGGTCAGGCCCTGGAGCAGCCAGGCCTTGAAAACCAGCTTGGTGAGCAGCCAGATGATCTCCTCCAGAAGGGACATGATCAGTCCGGGCGGGGGATAGGGCAACCGCTTGGCGGCGGCCAACTTCTCGAGCAGGGCCATCAATTCATCCCAAATCATGGCATCGAGGGCATGGCGCTGTTTGGTGGCGTCGGTCAGCGTCCGCAACTCCTCCAGGGCGGCGAGAACTTCCCGGGCATGGTCGCCCTCCAAGCCCATGATCTCACGCTCCAATGCGGCGATTTTACGGGCGGTGCGCGTCACTTTTTGCGCGGTTTTGCGGCTCATAACTTTTCAAGAGTCCGAGGTTTGCTTCGCGAAAACAATTCTGATAAATCGCGCAAAGTCTAGCGGTTTATTTGAGAAATGACAAGATTAATAAATGATAATATATAGCATTATATGCGATTATGGCATTTTTTATGCTAATTTAACACTATCCCACCAGCCCAGGGGCCGTCCTGAAAAAATGTCAGGGTTCCGAGCATCATTATCGTGAAGAGGGAATGACAAATGTGGAAAGGGGGATGGGGCCATAAGGGGGAGGATGGAGCCGGGCAAAAAACCCCGGTGGGGACAGGCTGGGCCGTCAAATTGCGTTTGCAAAACTGGCTGTCCGACATGGATTCGAACCATGAATAACGCCTCCAAAGGGCGCTGTGTTACCATTACACCATCGGACAATCACCGGCCGGTTCCTTCATCGGGGATGAAGGTCACGCCCCAACTTAACAGGTCGCTTTTCCAGATTCAAGCCGGGATAATTCAAAGCGCAAAAGCCAAAACTCAAAGCAATTTCAAACCAGGCATTGGCCCCAAACCAATCACGCCAGTTCCGACCGGCCCAGTTCCCCGCCCGAATCCCAAAGGGATTCTGTCCCGAAGCCCAGGGTTGCGCCAACGGCGCTACCCTGGGTGTGTAGCGACAATTAAAATTTTCCAGGAAAAGAATAATTGTCGTTGACCAGCCAATTCAATCCATGAAATGCCTATAAGGTGCAGAGCGGGGACGCCCTGCGGGTGCTGATGCAGGAAGAAACGTTCCTCAGACGGGCGACGGAGGATTGGATCGGGCTTTCAGCCCTTGATTATTCGTGGTGCTGGAACCTGGGGCGAGGGCCCCAGGCTGGGATAAAGGCGGGCCTTTGGCCCTGAAGGCAACTG
>Ga0302282_1002542_pt1 | contig 12417 bp, 10 predicted proteins | sample III_Fen_E1_3_FD_198763 | JGI IMG/M metagenome (GOLD analysis project Ga0302282, IMG submission 198763) | Peat permafrost microbial communities from Stordalen Mire near Abisko, Sweden - III_Fen_E1_3 | ecosystem: Environmental > Terrestrial > Soil > Wetlands > Permafrost | place: Sweden: Abisko... | reverse complement strand
CACTACACCTGCCGCGACCGAAACGTGCTTGGCATTCAGTCGGATCTGCTGGGCGCGGCGGCTACCGGCATCCGCAACCTGATCTGCATCACGGGAGACCCGCCCAAGATGGGGAATTATCCCGATGCGACGGCCGTGTTTGACGTGGATGCGATCGGACTGGTGAATATCGTTCACAACCTAAACCGCGGACTGGACCTGGGCGGGAATTCCATTGGAGCGGGAACCGGTTTTGTGATTGGGGTGGGCGCCAACCCCGGGTTGCCGAACCTCGACGAAGAGATCAAACGCTTCGAATACAAGGTGCAGGCGGGGGCGGAATACGTCGTGACCCAGCCGGTGTTCGACATCACGCTACTGGAAACTTTCCTGAGGCGGATCGAACACTGCCGGATCCCCGTCATCGCCGGCATTTGGCCACTGGTGAGTGCCCGCAATGCGGAATTCATGAAGAACGAGCTGCGGGTTTCCGTGCCCGATGAGATTCTGAACCGGATGGCGAAGGCGGCGAGTCCAGAAGCGGCTCGCGAGGAGGGCGTAGCCATCGCGCGCGAGATGCTGGCAGCCGTCCGCGAGCGCGTACAGGGGGCGCAGATCAGCGCTCCGCAGGGGCGATACAGCTCCGCGGTGGACGTTCTGGAGGCGCTCGGCTCGAAGCGGCTGCCTTCTGTTTAGTTTTGAAACACCGCCGCCCAAAATATTGGGCGAATTACAAAAATTGACTGGACATTTCCCGTCCGAAGCTGCAATACAATAAAGGGTAGGAGCAACTGGATTGGTCAAGTTTGAAGAATGCCTCGAGCGTCTGGAGAAGATTGTCAAGGAACTGGAAAAAGGCGAGGTTCCTTTGGAAAAATCCCTGACGCTGTTTGAAGAAGGCATGCAACTTTCGGCGACTTGCAGAAAGCAACTGGAAGACGCGGAAGGAAAAGTAGAGATTCTGCTAAAGCAGAACGGAAAGCTCCAAACGGAACCATTCGAGCCCCCGGCCGAGAGAGCGTTGCGCAAGTAACGCGGTTTGCCCTCGGATTCGGAAATGACAACGCCTGTGCTAGCAGCCTGCTGTCGCAGCCAAGGCCGCCGCGAAATCGCGGCAACGTCAGGGGGATGTATGGAACCACTCAGTGTAGTCCTGTATCAGAAAGACCCTGGGACTGCTCAAACTCTGGCAGTCGGTCTCTCCCAGCATTTTGAACTTGTTTACCTGGCGGGTACCTACGAAGAGGTACGCCCCGCCCTTGCCCGCAATCGCGCCGCGGCGCTGGTGCTCGATCTGGAAACCGCTGGACCGGGCGAAGTCGAGCATTTGCATCGCGAGTTCCCCGGCCTTTGCATCGTCGGAACCCACCGGTTGGCGGACGACAAATTATGGGCCGAGGCCATGAGCCTGGGCGCGTCCGACATCTGCGAGCCGCGCAAGGACCAAGTGGTGCATTCGTTGCTGAACAAACGCGCGCACCATGCGGCGGCCTGATCGGCTGGGTGTCAGGTGTAAGTCTCAGGTCTCAGGAAAGACAAGATCGACCTGGAGTTTTCTGAGACCTGAGACCTGCCTTCTTCTCCCTTGTTATACTGCGGTGCCATGCTGAAACAAATTCTGGGGCAGGGGCGCCAGGCGGCCGACGCCGCGCTCGAACAACTCCTGCCACCCGCCAACCAACATCCAAAGTCGATTCACCAAGCCATGCGACACAGCGTGTTTGCCGGCGGCAAACGCTTGCGGCCGATCTTGTGCATGGAAGCGGGGCGGATGATCGCGGCGGCATCGGGCGTTCACTCCCGCGACCGTTCGAACACAGGGTCACTGCCCGCAGGGATTGAGCAGGTCGGGGCGGCGCTCGAAATGCTCCACACCTATTCTTTGATCCACGACGATCTGCCCGCGCTCGACAACGACGACCTGCGGCGCGGGCGTCCCACCTGCCATAAGGCGTTCGGCGAGGCCATCGCCATTCTCGCGGGAGACGCCCTGCAAACGCAGGCCTACGAAGTGCTGGCGCAGATCAGTTGTTCGGCGGAGGCGCGGGTTGCGATCATTCGCGAGGCTGCTCATGCCACTGGCACCATCGATGGCATGATCGGCGGCCAGGTCGTCGACCTCGAAGCCGAGCATACGAAGCCCGACCTGGCGACGCTCGAATACATCCACCGGTCAAAGACCGCCGCGCTCATCACGGCCAGCGTGGTCAGCGGAGGGATATACGCCGGGGCAACGGCGTCGGATATTGCACACCTTCGCACATATGGCCAGTCGATTGGCCTCGCGTTTCAGATCGTGGACGATGTGCTCGACCTGACGCAGACTTCGGAGCAACTGGGAAAGACCGCCGGCAAAGATGCCGCTGCGGAGAAGACAACCTATCCGGCGTTGTTTGGAATCGAAGAGTCGCTCCGCAAGGCGGACGCCCTCGTCGATCAGGCCTGCGCGCAACTGGACCCGTTCGGCGAGAGCGCGACGACACTAAAAGAGCTGGCGCGTTTTCTGGCGAAGAGAAAAAGCTAGTTCCGAGCTATACTTTCCGGTCGACGAAACAGGAGTGAACATTCCAAGCCAGGGCCGGAGGTAAGCCATCGCACCTGGTGCTTCCGGTCATGCCCGGAGCGAACTAGCGCTGCGATCGAACCAAAATCTGCCCTTCTGAGCATTGCATCTCCGCCCTGCGGGCTGTACAGTGAAATTGCTCTCGCGGTCTCCCGCCTTCCTATTCCTCACCCACAACTTGCGCGCGATTGTTGTTGTGTACATGCAGCTAAAGGCGGTGCTCGGACGGGCACCACAATATGTGGTGTTTTATTACTTGACCCGTCCCGGTATTCGCCGTTAGAGTTGGTCAAAAGCATGGGTGACGCTCCTGGTTCATGGGACGGGCATCCAATGATGCGACCAGCGAGGAACCTCGACGGTTAATAGTCGAATTCCCGCCATTTGCAGCGCACTCCAGCCAGCGCAGACCGAGTCCGCGGACCGCAGGGTCCGCCCACGAAGGAGTCACTTTGCTCAAACTTAAGAAACTGCAAATCCTGGGATTCAAGTCGTTCTGCGATCGCACGGAGCTCAAGTTCCACGGCGAAGGCATTGCCGCCATCATCGGCCCGAACGGCTGCGGCAAGTCGAATATCGCCGACGCCATCTCCTGGGTGCTCGGGGAGCAGTCGGCCAAGTCGCTGCGCGGCTCGCGCATGGAAGACGTAATTTTCTCCGGCACGCGCGACCGCAATCCCACGGGCATGGCGGAGGTCTGCCTCACGTTAATCGACCCCGAAATCTACGGCGGCCCGGACACGAACGCGCCGACCGAGATTGAGATTCAAGACGAACTGCCGACGCCGGGAATCCATGGCGACGAAAACTGGGATGAAGCGGAGATTCGCGCCCATGCCGCAGCCGAAACGGAGCGCGCGGTCGAGGAAGCTCAACCCGGAAAGACGGAGGAACTTGAAGGCGAGGCCGGAACCCAAGCCTCGGCCGAAGCCCCGAGCGGCGAGACACAAGCTACCGACGCCGCCGTGGCTGTGGCGGGGCCGCAGGTGGTTCTGAAGATACGGCGGCGCAAGTTCAACCAGCAGCAATACCACGCCGGCACGATCTCCGTAACGCGCCGCTTGTTCCGCAGCGGCGACAGCGAATACCTGCTGAATGGAAAGCTCTGCCGCCTACGCGACATCCAGGAGCTTTTCATGGGCACCGGTCTCGGCCCCGAGTCCTATGCTCTCATCGAACAAGGACGTATCGGCCAGATATTGAGCAGCCGTCCGACGGATCGACGTTCCATCATCGAAGAAGCGGCCGGCATCACGAAGTTCAAGACCAAGAAGCGCCTTGCCGAGGCGCGACTTGAAGACGCCAAAACGAACCTGAACCGCGTCAACGATATTTTCGAAGAAGTCACGCGGCAGATGAACTCGCTCAAGCGCCAGGCGAGCAAGGCCGAACGCTACGCCAAGTTGCGCGATGAAATGCGCGCCAAGCTGCGCGTCGTCCTTGCCAGCAAGTTCACCCAGATGGATCGGGAAAACGTGACGCTCGATACGCAGATCCAGCAACTGGGCGAAGAGATTCGGTTGCAGACCGAGAGCGTGCAGCAGTCGGAAGCCGAGCACTCCGAGCGCACGCAGCGCGGATACGCCATCGAAACCGAGACACGGCAGAATCGCGAACGTCTGAACCAGATTGCCATTGAAGGCGATCGCGGCAAGGCGCGGATCCGCACCAACGAAGAACGCTGCGCCGAGCTGATTGTGCGTACGGCGTCCGCAGAAGCAGAGCTGGCGCAAGCGCAAAACCGCGTCCTGGCGCTTGAGGAAGAGCGCGATGGTCACCAGCAAGTGCTCGACTCCGCGGCCACGGATCTTGCCACGGCCCAGGAAGAGTACAACATCTGCCAGCAGGAAGCCGCGCACGCCGCCATCAATCTGGCGCTGCTGGAAGGCGAACAGGAATCGCATCGCGCGGCGATTCTCGAAGCCGTCGGTACCGCCTCGAGCCTGCGCAATCAGCTGACCCAGTCGGAAGAACGGCTGGCGGGAATCGGCCGTGAAGAGCAGCGGCTGCAAGCGGAAATCACAGCCGCCTCATCGCAATCGGAAGCCTTTGGCGGCCAGCGCGGCCAGATTGCGCTGGAATTCGAAAGCGTTTCGCATCGCGCCAACGGCTTGGCCGGTGAGATTGCGAGCCTCCGGGAAACGCTCGATACCAAGCGCTCTGCCGAAAACGAAACCAAGAAGCACCTCGATTCCATCCGTTCGGAATACGCCACGGCGCTCGGCAAGAAAGGGTCGCTCGAAGCGGTTATCGCCGAGCACGGCTATTCCACCGAGTCGGTGAGGCGTCTGTTTCAATCGGGAGCGATGAACGGCGGAAACACTCCCGCCGGAGTGCTTGCCGATTTCCTCGAAGTCGAGCCGCGCTATGAGCGCGTGGTCGAAGACTTTCTGCGCGACGAGTTGAATTTCGTTGTGGTCAAGTCGTGGGGCGCGGCCGATGAAGGACTGCGGCTGCTGCGGTCCAACGTCGATGGCCGTGCCACGTTCCTCGTGCATCCCGAAGACTCGCAGGCTAAGTTCTCGTTCGTCGCCGATGAGAGCCATCACTACGCTCCGCTCAACGACACGGTCCTTCCGCTGAAGAACTCGATTCGCGTGCTGAACGGATTCGGCAAGTCGCTGGAAGTGATTCTGCCCAAGCTGGGCAACGGCTACATCGTCCAAGATCCGGCAGTGGCGCGCGAACTTGCGCTCTCCAGCCCCGACGCGTTCTTTCTCTCGCAGACGGGAGAATGCTTCCACAATGTGACGGTGACCGGAGGGAAGCAGCGCAGCGAAGGCCCGCTTTCGATGAAGCGCGAACTGCGCGACGTGCTGCGCCTGCTCGAAGAACTGGAGCGGGCACTGCGCGAGAAGGAAATTCTCGTGCTCACTTTGGGCCGCGAAATCAAGGAGCATACTTCCCTGCTCGACCGCCTCGAAGAGGAGAAGCGCGAGGCCGAGAAGCAGGCGATGACCTCCGGGCATTTGCTGCAGCAACTGGAAAGCGAAATGTCGCGCGTGCGCGAACGGATTGTCATTGGCGAGCGCGAACGGCAGCGGCTCGCGGCGGAACGGCAGGAGCAGGAAGGCCTGATTGCATCGCGCCAGATTGAGTTGACGACCATCGAGCAATCACGCGCCCAGTTTGAAACGCTGCTTGCCGCCGGGCACGACCGCCTGGCCGCGTTACGGAACCATCGCGACACGGCTGCGGAGACTACCTCGCAGCGCGCGGCTCGCGTGGCTACGCTCGAAGAGCGGCACCGTTCGGCCACGACCCTGCTGGAGCGAATCGAAACGCTTGTCTCTGAGATGCGCGAGCGCGCCGGCGTTTTACAGGCGCAGATGGAATCGGCGAGCGCCGAGATTGAGCAGCGGCAGAGCGAGAACGTGCAGCTGGCGGCGCAACTGGTCGACTTCGAAGCCGAGCGCAATGCAGGAGAAGCGCGGGAAGGCCTGCTGCAGCTTGAATCCGAGCAAGTGCGGGGGCGAATCGCAGAGATCGACGAACTGCTGAAGAACACGCGCCAGCAACTTGATCTGGCGCGCGACCGCCGCGGCGAATTGCAGGCCACGGCTGCCAAGCTGCAATCGGACCTACAGCATCTGGCCGACACTTGCCTGAACGAACTGGGCATCGAGCGCCCGATTCTAATGGCGGACACGACGATTTTGATGGTCACCGGCGATGAGCTTGCCGCCGAAGACCAGGCGCACCGCGAAATGCGCGCTCGCCTCGACGCCATGGGCCCAGTCAACATGATGGCGCTCGAAGAGTACAAGGAAACGGCGGAGCGTCACGAGTTCCTCTCCACGCAGAGGAAAGACCTGCTTGACGCCATTGAAAACACCGCGGCCACGATCAAGGAAATCGATCAAGTCTCGCGGCAGAAATTCGAGGAGGCGTTCAACAAAATTAACGAGAACTTCCAGGCCACGTTCCGCAAACTCTTCGGCGGCGGACATGGCTTCATGCGGCTCACCGATCTCGAAAACAGCGCGGAGAGCGGCATTGACGTGGTGGCGTCGCCTCCCGGCAAGAAGCTGCAGAACGTGCTGCTGCTCTCCGGCGGCGAAAAGGCACTTACGGCGCTGGCGTTGCTGGTCGGCATCTTCCAGTACACGCCCAGCCCATTTTGCATTCTCGACGAAGTCGACGCTCCGCTCGATGAATCGAACATAGCGCGCTTCACCGAACTGGTGCGCGAGATGAGCGTGCAGACGCAGTTCATCCTGATCACGCACAGCAAGCGGACGATGAGCATTGCGCCCGTGCTTTATGGCGTGACTATGCAGGAGCCGGGGGTGTCGAAGTTGGTGTCAGTGCGGTTTGGGGCGGCGTAAACGAATGTCTCTCTCTGAAGAGGAAGCTCGCGGATTAGACGATCTGGAACGGTGGCAAATTGAAGAAATCAAGAAGGGCTTAGAAGAGGCCGATCGAGGGGAGTTTGCCAGCGACGAGGAAGTCCAGCAGACGCTGAAACGATTGATGCGCGTGCGTCCCACAGGCAATAGATGTGCGTAGCACCGCGCTATTCTTGGTCGCGTGCATTCTCGTCATTGTGCTATTTGCCTTTTTGCATCGAGGCCCGGGAGAAGGGGAGTGGCCAATAGTCAACGGAACCATCCAGGATACAAGAATCGTCGCAGACCACGCACTTCAGACGAAATGGGGCGGGCAGATAACCTGGAGGGCGGAATACAAGGTAGCTTATTCCGTCGCGGGTCGTGAATATGTGGCCTGGGCAGACTCCGGCATCCGAGACGAAAGCGAAGATGGCGTTCGGTTGGCCTTGCCACGATCACGCCCCTCATGTTGGGTGCGGTACAACGTCAAGAAGCCCGAAGCGTCGATGGCAGGTTGCCGCTGACGTCGTTCTGACTGAGTGGCTTCCTAAGGTATAACTTCGGAAAATTGCGTTGACAGGTCGGCAGCTTTTTGCTTTCTCCAGCGCCGAAACGGGGGCCTCTTTTTCCAGAGCCTTCCTCAGTTTTTCCACATCGTCGTGCCTCGACAACCAGCGCCGGACAAGGCTTCTCCCGTACACTAAAAGTGTCAACTCTTTTCCGCGCAATGGCGAAAGGGTCAAACTGACGCCTGTGATTGAAAGCGTTGACAAATTCTTCGCGCCAGCTAGAATGGCGAATCTCATTACTGGTGACTTTGACTATGAGCCCCCAAATTCTCGATCCCGTCCTCCTGCGAACGGACTACTCCGAACTTGAACTGCACGCGAGCGGAAAAGTCCGCGACGTCTACAACCTCGACGCCGACCACCTGCTCTTCGTGGCCACCGACCGCATTTCCGCGTTCGACTACGTGCTGGCGACCGGCATTCCGCACAAGGGCCGCGTTCTGACCCAGATTTCGCTGTTCTGGTTCGACTTTCTCGAGGACATCGTTCCCAACCATTTCGTCACCGCCGATGTGAACCGTTATCCGGCGGCGATTCGCAGCCATGCCGTTGAACTGCGCGGGCGCTCGATGATGGTGATGCGCGCCGAGATGTTTCCGGTGGAGTGCGTGGCGCGCGGCTACTTGTCCGGGTCGGGATGGAAGGAATACAAAGCGAGCGGCTCTGTCTGCGGCATCCAACTTCCGCCGGGGCTAAAAGAATCCGACCAACTGCCGGAACCGATTTTCACTCCGGCGACCAAAGCTACGACCGGGCACGATATCAACATTTCGTTCGAAGAAATGTGCAAGGTCATCGATCCCGAATTGAGCCGCCAACTGCGCGATATCACCTTGCGCATTTACAAGAAGGCCGCCGACTATGCGCGGCAGCGCGGCATCATCATTGCCGATACCAAGTTTGAATTTGGACAGACCGCCAAAGGCGTCACGCTGGCGGATGAAGTGCTTACACCGGATTCCTCTCGCTTCTGGCCAGCCGACACGTATCAGCCGGGCAAGGCGCAGGATTCCTATGACAAGCAGTATGTACGGGATTACCTCGAAGAAATTCGCTGGAACAAACAACCGCCCGCGCCTGCCCTTCCCCAGGAAGTTGCGCTGCGGACGAGTGAAAAGTACCTCGGGGCGTATCGTCAGTTGACGGGACGCGAGTTGGAGATTTAGTCCGCAGCGTGAGCTTGGCTTAGATGAACATTGCGGACTGGATCATCGTCGCATTTCTGGTGTTCTCCGTGACCGCGGCCGCCATCGAAGGTTTTTTTCATGAAGCCTTCAAGCTGGCGGGCCTGGTCGTGGGGTACATCCTGGCCGCCTGGCAGTATCAGCGCCTGGCGGACTGGTTCGCGCCGCATTTGAAATCGCCGTGGGTGGGCGAGATTGCCGGTTTTCTGATTATTTTTTTCGCGGTCCTGATCGTGGCCGGCCTCGCTGGAAGGATCGCGCGCTGGGCCATGAAGAAGGCCGGTCTGAGTGCGATTGACCGGTTTCTGGGAGCGGTACTCGGTTTATTGAAGGGCGTTTTGGTGGTGGCCGTAGTGCTCACTGCCATGACCGCGTTCGAGCCCGCGGCGAAGTGGCTGGCGGGTTCGCAGTTGGCTCCATATTTCCTGGTGGGCGGAAGGGCAGCAGTCTGGCTCGCACCGTCGGAATTGCGCCACCGCTTCTACCAGGGCCTGGATTCGATGCGGCAAATGCGTTCGGCAGCGGGCGCAATGCGGCCGCAATCGTCCGGGTCGCAAAAGTAGTCCCTGGGTGTATAAGGTGCGGAAACGAGGCAGAAGTGAAGGATCAACTGGAAGCACTCATACTTCAGATGTACAAAAGCAATATTCTCTATTCCGAAGCGGTGCGCGAGTTCAAGAAGCGCTTCATCATCACGGTGCTCGAAGAAAGTCGCGGCAATCAGTGCAAGGCGGCGCGGCAATTGGGAATGCACCGGAACACCCTGAGCCGGACCATGCAGGAACTCAAGATCGATGTGCGTCCGTTGCGCGCCGGCACCAGGCGTCCGCCACGCAGCGCGCGTCCGGTTACGCTGGAGCGAAAGCAAGCGCGGTGAAGCAGGTGCCAGGTCTCAGGTGTTAGGTCTCAGGAAAAGCAAAAAATAGGGCGTCCCGACCGGGACGCCCTATTTTCTGTGGAGACTAAGTTATTTTCCCTGATACTTGAGACCCGACACCGGAGACCTTCGTCTCTCACTGTGCCTTCTTGTGACCCGCTCCGGGCTTCGGCGCCGCTTTCTGCACCAGCAAAGCTCCGTCGTTCATGGTCATCACAAACGGCTTTGCCGTGTAGGAGACCGGCGTTCCTTCAAACTGGAAATCCGTATCTTCTTTCGGCATATCCTTCTTCGGGATCGCTGCTGCCATGGTCAGATCGATATCCGCCCGCTTGGCATCGATGTCGTCCGAACTGCCCGCCAAGGTCAACTTTGTCGCCTTGCCGGAGGCGTCGAGGCTGATGATGTGCGCCACCATCTGCAATGGTTTCCCCTTGAGCGCGGTCCATACCTTTTCCGCATCTTCGGGAGTGCCTTCGGAAAGAACCATCTGCCACTCCGCAAAACTCATCTCTTCGACTTTCTTGCTCTTGACAAGCTCCGCGGCCTGTTGGGCCGGAGTCGGCGGCACGTACTTGGCAATGGCGAAATCGGCCGGGGGCGTGGGAGACGCAGCCGCCTTGGCCAGCACGTCGTTCCATCCATCGTCGCTCCCATGGTATTTGGTGTACTTGCTCTTGCCGAATTGTGCGATCTTGGCTTTGCCGGCGGCATCCTTCTGCAAGCTCGAAGCGCGAGCGATGTAAAAAAGTCCCTCGGCATCGTTTTCCGCCGGTCCCGCCGCCAAATCAGCAAGCCCCAGGTAATAGACCTTGGTCAGGTCGGTTGGGTCCCCTTCCACCGCGGCCCTGAGAAACTGTTCGGCTTTTCCGTAATCCTTCGCGGAGTAAGCGCTCATGCCGGCCGCGTTATTGAAGATTCCGGTCGTCTGCGATTTCAGTTTCTGCCAGTCCGCATCCGACGTGCCCTCCGGCTTGCTCGCCGTCTGCAAACACTGCAAGCCCTTTTCGCTGGTCTGGCCGGCTTCGGTAAGACTCTGCTGCGCGTTCGGGCCTGTCGCCATCGCCTGCTTGGAGTACGCCACCAAGGCCAACGCGCGGATGTTGCACGGGTTCGCCTGCAGCACCTTCTGCGCCGTGTCAAACATCTTGGCGCTATTGTTGGTTTGCTGGTAGGCGATCATCAAAAGTTCGAGCGCGTCTTCTTTCATCACGCTGTTGGGATATTGCGTCAGAAACGCTTCTAGGCCGCTGACCTTGGCGGCAGCGTCCGATTGCTGCACCGCGCCCACGTAGGCGTTATATTCCGCCGGGTCTTTGATCTCTTTTTTCTGGGGCGCGACGGGAACCGGCGCGGCGCCTTGCGGCACGGGCGCGGCACCTTGCGGAACTGGCGCGGGTGCGGTCTGAGCGACGGCGCTAACGGCTATCAGCAACATCGCGAAAGCAATCTTCTTCATTTCCTGTGGCTCCTTCACTCTTCGGGGAAGCTGGAATATATATCTCGCCCTATTTTCGTCAGTCGTTGGTGTCGGGCCGGCACCAGAAACTCGTCCCGCACTGATACGCGCACGGGTCGGAATACGATGGGCCGACTATCGATGCGCGCGCGGCCTGAAATTATTCCGGTGAGCGGATTATAAGGATGTACCCCCGCTAAGGCAAGCGGCTTGCGCTTCACCCTCCTTCGTCCGCCCTTCCGCGGGGGATTTTCGCGTACTTTGCTTCACAAACTTGCCCGAAACTTTCATTCGATTGGTTACGCGGAACCGCAGAACCAGTTTCTCACTCGTTAGTGCAGAAGCGTTTTGACGCTGCCTCGGTTACATGTAAACTGGCACGATTCGAGGGGCGCGACACGGGACCTCGAAAACAAAAACTGGAGGAATTATGCTGCCGAAGGGATTGGGAATTTTGGTTTTCTTGGGGCTGGCTACGATCCCTGCGCTGGCTCAGGTATCGATCTCGCCGATGGCATCGAAAACGGCATCTGTGCGACCCGCGTTTCAGCACGCGCCCATGAAATTTCACTTGGTTCGCCCCGACGGCTCCGTCGAGAGCGCCAACTGGAGCGGCTACGCCGTCACCGGTTCCGATTTCACCAATGCCACCGGTTCGTGGACTGTTTCCGCGGTCAACTGCACCAAGACCCCGGACACCTACTCCGCGTTCTGGGTGGGTATCGACGGATACTCCTCCGACACCGTAGAGCAGACGGGAACCATTGGATGGTGTAATGGCAAGAAGGCTGAGTACTACGCCTGGTATGAATTTTACCCGGCAGGCTCGGTGGAGATCTCCAGCGTGCCGGTAGTGCCTGGCGACCAGATCTCGGCAGAAATCAGTTTCAGCGACAAGGAGTTCACGACCACAATCACGAACGTAACCACGGGAAAAACCTACAGCAAGACTGAAACGGTTTCCGGGGCGACACGGTCATCGGCCGAGTGGATTGCTGAAGCACCATGCTGCACGAGTAAGGGGTACTTCCTGCCTCTTTCCGACTTCGGCACAGGCTCTTTTGGCTTGGACTACACGTCTGTGAGCGACACCAACTACGCGACCGATTCGGGTAAAAAGGGGATCTCGGGAGCGATCGGCGCTTTCGGAACCAAGTCGCAGAAGATCACCATGATCAACGCCTCCAGCGTAGATGAAGCAGTCCCATCGGCCATCTCGTCCGACGGCTCAAGCTTCCAGGTGGTTTGGAAGTCTAAGTAACCCCAATAGCGCTTCGGCCGCGCAGTTGGCCTTCTAGCGGGTTTGCACCCGCTGGAAGGCCGGGGCAATACAAGAACTTCCCCCCAACAGCTTGGGTTTGTCTCGCAGAAGACGCCCCACCCGGGACCCGCGTTCAGTTCTCGATTCCCAATTGCGTGAGGATGAAGGCATAATCGAAAGCCGCCTGGTGCAAG
>Ga0302282_1002519_pt1 | contig 12477 bp, 12 predicted proteins | sample III_Fen_E1_3_FD_198763 | JGI IMG/M metagenome (GOLD analysis project Ga0302282, IMG submission 198763) | Peat permafrost microbial communities from Stordalen Mire near Abisko, Sweden - III_Fen_E1_3 | ecosystem: Environmental > Terrestrial > Soil > Wetlands > Permafrost | place: Sweden: Abisko... | reverse complement strand
GACGGCAACCGTGAGACGAGTATCTCGTCCACATAACAGCGCACATCCATGAAATCTTGCGGCCCGCTCATGACCACGAGCGGGTCGAACAGCTCGGTGTAGGTGTCATAGTTGCCCTGTGGCGACACATAGCCACCGACTGCCGTGTTGACCGCCAGCACGACTCCGTCCACCGGCGCTTTTACCGAATAGTATTGCAGCAGCGCGTTGGCGGCCTTCAGTGCGGCAGTCGTCTGGGTGACGGCATCTTCCGCCGTATCCAGCACGTCTTTGCTGACCGATTTCGGGTCAATATCATAGGCGGCGCGACGCTTGACGTATTGGTCGCGTGCCGCTTTCAGGTTGGCTTCAGCCAGTTCCGTGCTGGCTTTCTGCAAAGAATCTTCAATGGTGAAAAGCAGAGTGCCAGCCTTCACCTGCTGGCCTTCCTGCACCAGCACCCGGGTGATCGGGCCGGATACTTGCGGGAAGATATTGATGTTGGCCCCGTTCGGCTGTTCGCTCTCAATCATGCCATTGGCATAGATGGCCGTCTCGAACGGGTTGCTCACCGGCTTAAACACAGGTGGCTGCGGCTTCCGTTCCAGGCCAAAAACATAGGCGGCAACCAATCCGGCCAGAATGCCGATGATGGCGATGGCAAAAATGATCTTGTTTCCGATTTTCTTCTTGGGCGCAATGGCTTTGGCTTCAGATTTGGCCTCGGTCTTAACTTCAGTTTTAGTTTGAGCTTTGATTTCAGGCGCGGATTTGGCCGCTTTGGCATCATGTGTCAGTTCGATCGCTTTGGGGTCGGGCTTGGGTGTGGCGGTTTCTGGCTTTGGCTCAACCGCTTTAACTTCGGGATTAGGTTGGTCGGTATTCATTCGGTTCCCTTGTCTTCGGCGGTGAGATGTCCATCTTCCATGTGAAGGATACGGTCCGCATATTCGTTGATGCGCGCATCATGGGTGACAATCATGATGCAACGCTTTTCATTAAGAATTTTCTCTTTGACGAAGGCGATGATCATTCTCCCGGTGTCACCGTCCAGGGAAGCCGTAGGTTCGTCGAGAATCAGAATCTCCGGCTGGCTGATGATTGCCCGCGCAATCGCCACGCGCTGCTGCTCGCCGCCTGAAAGTTTTACCGGCAGAATTTCGCCCCGGTCTTTCAAACCGACTATCTCCAGGTATTGCCTCGCCTCGGCGATGGATTCATCCCAGTTGCGCTGCTTCAGGATCAGCGGGATCGCGACATTCTCGGCCGTGGTCAGCCGTGGAAACAAATGGTAATCTTGAAAGACGAAGCCAATCGTGTTCAAACGGAAATCCGCCAACTGGTCATTGTTCAGCGTCCAAATATCGGCTCCCTTGACTTTGACGTTGCCGTCGTTGGGCCGCAGGATGCCGGAAATCATGCTGAGCATCGTGGTCTTGCCGCTGCCGGACGGCCCGACGATGAACAGCATTTCGCCAAAGTGCGCGACCAACCCGACCTGATTCACCGCCGTCACCCTGGTCTCGCCTGCGCCAAACCATTTGGTCAGACCGGTTGCAACAATTGCCTCATGCTCGTTCGTTTCAAGTTTCACTGGGTCGAAGTCCAAGAATCATTAGAGTCATAAATGGTCATGGCCCTGGCGATCTTTCCGGTCTTGGTTCCGAGGTTCTTTTGATAAATCGTGCCCTGCTGATTGACGATGAAGGTCATCACGCCTGTGTTCCCCCATTCGGCCGGCCACGCGACCAGCGCAAATCCGGCAATCATGTGTCCGTTGATGATGTAATCATACTTGCCGCCGGGTGCGTGTTTTCCCTGGCGGGTCAGGATTTTGAAATAATAGCCGTGATAAGGTGCCTCCTCGTCGTTCAGCATTTTGGCCGTGCGATGATAACCGTCCACCCGCGCCTGCGCGATGAGCGGCCCCAAAGGACTTAATTCTTCGCCCAGTTGTTTCGCCGGCCAGAAGAGTCCGTCGTGAGTGCCGGGTGTGCTGCGCAGGAACTGGGCGTAGGCCAGCACGCCGTCCCCCAGACGATCCTGGCTGGCATATTCACGCTGGGCTTCCACATACGCATTGCAAACATTGATCGCGCCGATTTCGTCCCGGCCGATGCGGCGGGCGAGGATTTCTTCACTGCCGGCGGCGGTATCGAAGAGCCACTGGCCATTCTGCTTCACCAGCGGAATGGGAAACGGCCAACCATTCGTCCCGACTTCCAACGTGATGTTGGAATCAGAATTGGTGGTGAGCACAGTTTTTTCCGTCAGGTGCTGGACGAACATCTTATATTCTTCGGTGGCCTGGACCACATCGGGTGAAATCAATTCATGTCCTGCCGGCCCGAAAATCAAATGCAGCGCGTTGGTATCATGATTTGTGGCTGCCGCCACCAACGCGTTGACGGCGTCGTTTGGTGAATTGAAAGTCAGCTCCTCTTGCGCAGCGACGCAAATGGGCAACATCAAACCCAGTCCCATTGCCAGCATTGAAGCCGGACGCAACCCTGTGAATAATTTTATTTTCATCGGCGAAATTGTTTTGAAAATCATAGGAATTAAAATTAGCGCCTGTCACCGCGACCACCGCCACCACCATGGCTGCCACCGCCGCTGCCGCTGAAACCGCCACCACCAGAAGGTGCTGGCCGTGAAACCGGCGCAGAATGGGTGACCGACTGCATACTTTGCTGGCCGCGATTGCTATAAGTTCTCGTATCACTCGGACTTTGTATGCCCATGAACGCCCCGTTTGATTCCGGCCGGCTGATGGTTGCGGCGTGTTCATCGGGAGCGGGCGTGGGTCGGGAAATGCTGGTTGAACGTTCGCCACTAAAGTCATTGACCGTCCCGCCACGCGCGGGCGCGGGACCGGAACTATTTATTGAGCGTTCATCTCGCTGTGCTGCCGGGTGGGCCAGCTCTTGTCTTATGACGGACGGCGACACCGAACGCGAAATCGCGTCCCCGCCATAACCCCGGTCGCCACGGTTGGCCGCGACCGCGCCGGGATGATAGTCAGCTCGCCAGACGCCCGTATGCCCCATGTCCCGCTGACGAGACGGTTCATGCCACCAATTGGCCGGACGCGAATAGCCGTTGCCCCAGAAAATGAGATCGCCGGCTCCCCAATTACAATCGTAATCCATCCATATCCCGAACGGCCAGCCAATGCCAAAAGTGATGAAAGGCGGGCCATACGCGGTGTCATAATATACCTGGTCCGGCTGATAGACGGGGACATAAATCACTTGGGGATCCGCCGGAACAATTTCAATGTCACTGCCGTCAGTAATCACCTGTTGCTGTGGAGAGGATTGCAAGTTGCCCAGTTTGGAAGCCGTGGTGCGCAGCCGTTGGATGGCGTTCATCACGTCCGGCTGTTGATTGAGAAAGGCCTGTCCCGTCTGGGTCGTCCAATTCAAGTTGTCATCCATCCATTTCAACACACTGGGATAGCGGGCCACGGCCTGGACGCTGGCATCCCAGGGCTGCTGCGCAATCAGGCTGGGGTCGCCGCCGCCGGTGATATAACGGTCAGCCAGCACGATTTGCGTTGGCAAGGTGGATGCCGGCAGAATTTCGGCAATCAGCGGGTCGGGATAAAGCGCAATCGGTCCCAACAACTGGTCCAGTTGCGCGGCGGGCAGCGTTTGATAGGCTGGCATCGGCGGCGGAACCGCCGCCTGCGCCCACACCGACAGGACCGCACCGGTCAGCAGACACACCAGAACAGGAGTTTTGATCAATAAATTCATTGTGATTTTAGAATTTTAACCGGCCAATTTGTTTCATCACACAATGACTATAAGTCGAAACCTTTGGCCGCCACTATGGGGTGTTCACCCCATCGCAGGAGTCGGAATAAACTGTTCAAACAATGATCACCAGTGTAGTAGCTATACCGGCGAGGCTTGACACGCACCACATTTTTTCCGTGGACAAGTTTTATTGGGAAGGTTCGCAGACGCGACCGCATTTCACCCTCCGGCTTCGTGAATTGCGGTGCCGTGCATACCGCTCCGTTCCGCTTGGCAAGGACACTACGAAACCGGCTCAAACAGAAGCGCTCACCATTGAGCGCGAGTTGGGCAAAAAGGCGCGTTACGGTGGCGGGGTATTCAGCGAACGATGGCAATAGAGATTTGAATTATGAGAGCGCCCCTGCCGCTTGGCAGACTCCATTTTTTTGGGCGGCCATCTGCCTTCGCCGGTTTCCGTTTGGATGCCATTCGCACTGAACGGGCATTTCTGAAATAGGAGCGCGGAACATCTTTGTGGAGTCGCGGGATTTTAGAAATGCCCGTTGAGTGCGCCGCCGTATAGGTTCGGTCGGATGCGGCGATTTGTCTGGCCGGTTGCTGAAACCTGGAAGCAAGCCGGCCAGTCAAATCGCCGGGCTTAACCCTGCTGCCAGTGCGGTTTCTTCCATTGGGCAATTGCGCGGGCAACCTCCTTGAAATTGGTGATGCGCCATTTCGCTACGTCGCCCACCAATGAAGTGCGCTTTTGCAATGCCGCTGCTGGACTCCGGCGAGCCTTACGCCGAGCCGCCATGCGACTTTGCGCTTTCTGTCTTTTTACTGCACTGAACGATATTTTTTTCACGGATGGCCAGACATTGCCCGGCATCCTAGCCGCGCAATCGTTTTCTCTGCGGCCGGGTCAACGTGCCCAACCATATGCGCGGCGTGTAGATGTCAATGCCGAAAGGTTTTTCCAACACCGTCAAATCCCGGTCGCGGGCAATGATCGAGCAGCATTCCCGCTCGCCCAAAGCCGCCTCAATGAATTTGTTGTCCTTGGGGTCGCAGCACACTTTTTCTTGAAACGGGATCGGCGTAACCCACAAGGCTGACGTTCGCAGGGTATTCAACCAGAGCGAGGTATCCGTGGTGAAGGGCTGCTCCTGTTTCACCCGTTCCAAAACCGCCTCGTATTCGGCCAGAATTTCTTCGGTCATCACTGGCGTTATTATGCCGCACAACCATGCCTTGAGGCAAAGGCGCGGCTCGTGACGCCAGAAGACGCCCGCCACGAAAACACCGGTGTCAATGACGGCCAGATTCATCACGCACCTGGCGCAATGCCTGATTGACAATGGCTGCCGCCTGACGAGGGGAATGTTTGCCGACGGGTGTTTGCCTCAAAAGTTTTCGGACGGCCTCTCGTCCGGGAGGCTTGATGGGACGGATCAACAGGCCGTCCTTGCCCAGGTCAAACACGTTCAGGGGACCGCCGCGCTCCAACCCTTCCCGTTCACACCACGCCAGCGGAAACACCGTCTGGCGTTTGCTGGTCAGGGTCATGGTCATCGTTTTTATCATGGTAAGGATTTATTACCTAAAAAACCTCATTTGTCAAGGGTTTGACCCGGATTTCACCTGTAAAATATTGTGCCCCTGATACACCAGACAGGCAAAGTTTCCTGCCAAACTCTGCAAATGACGATGAAAAACATGAATCAAAACATGGCCGGCGGCGGGCGGACGGTAAAGGCGAAATTCCGCCAATGCGAGATTCGCGGGCAGAGGCGGCAGCGAGGGCGGTTTCCCTCAAATCATTTTTTCGCTGTAAGGATTTATTACCAGAAAAACGCAATTTATCAAGGGTTCCGCCGGAATTAGCTGGTAGTATTTTGTGCAAACCTTGCGCCAAGCCGTTGAAATTTTCTGCCAAACTTGTCAATTGACGATGAATAACAAGAGTCAAAACCATGCAAGGGCAAGGCCAGTGGCGCGGTTGGAAGAACTGAAACCTTCCACGTCCACGGTTGTCGCCCATAAAAATCGGATGGATGCCAGAATTGTTTTTGGCGGGTGGCCGCTACGAAACCATTCTCATTTTCCGGTGGCTTCCATCGGCCACTACGGACGGAAATTCACAACCGCATTTTGTTTCATTTTGAAACTTTTGCCGGTTTGTCTTCGGGCAGCATTTCACTTTGGTGGCCGGATTAACAGTTCAAACGAAAAAACACTTTGTTCGGAAAATGAACTTTGTCTTTTGAAAAATAGTTAAAATCGGTTCTATGTTCACTGCCGTAGCGCATAAAAATCTGACGGATGCCGAGAAGTATTTCGACGAGCATCTGGCGCAGAACGATTACTACGCCGCCGGTGAAATCCGTCCCGGCCAGTGGATCGGCGCGGGTGCGAAACGCTTGGGATTAACGGTTGAAGTCACGCGCGACCAGTTTCATGCGCTCTGCGAAAATCAAAATCCAAACGATGGCGAACGGCTGACGCAGCGGAGCCAGAAGGAAGGCCAGCGCCGGGTGTTTTATGACTTCACCTGTTCCGCGCCGAAATCGGTTTCGGTGCTCGCGGTCACGCTGGACGACCAGCGATTGATGGAAGCGCATGAGGAAGCCGCCAGACTCGCGTTCCGCGAACTCGAAACCTTCGCCGCGACTCGCATCCGCAAGCATGGCATTGAAAACCGTGACCGTGTGACCGGCAACTTGGTGGCCGCCTCATTTGTGCATGACAGTTCCCGCGCGCTTGATCCGCAGTTGCATACGCATTTCACGGTTTTCAACGCGACATTCGATGAACGTGAACACCGCTGGAAAGCCCTGCAAGCGCGGGGCATGTATGACGCGATTCGTTACGGCACAGCGGTTTATCGGAATGAACTGGCCAGGCGGGTGCAACAAATCGGCTGCCGGATTGCTCCGGCCAAATACGGTTTTGAAATCGAGGGCGTGGGCGATGAAATACTGAAACGGTTTTCCAAACGGGCGCAGCAACGTGACGCGGTGGTGCAGGAAATGGAAGAAAAGTTGGGACGCAAACTTTCCAACGATGAAATCTCACATGCGGTGCATCAGAGCCGGGCAAGGAAAATTAAGGGCATTTCCACGGCGGAAGTGCGTGAACGGCAGTTGTCGCAATTGTCAGCAGATGAGCGGCAATCGCTGCAAACACTCCGCGCGTCGGCTCGTCCATCGAGCCTGCCGCACATTGCGCTGGTGGAAAATCAGGTTTTGAACCATGTCGTCGCCCATGTGTTCGAGCGCAAATCGGTTGTGCCGGAACATGAACTGTTGAATGTGGCGTTGTCGCATCGCCTGGGCGATGTGGATTTGAACCACTTGAAAACGGCGGTGAAACATTCACCAAACTTGGTGAAAACGGAGCGCGGATTTTCAACCAAGGAAATTGTGGCGACGGAATTGGATTTAATCCAGACGGTCAACGCGGGCTGTGATTCGGTTGCGCCGTTGCATCCCGGTTATCGGCCTGCCGGCTGGCTCGGCGAAGATCAACGCCGGGCAATTTACCATGTCCTGCGCACAAGTGACCGGATTACGGGACTGCGCGGACTGGCTGGCAGTGGTAAAACCACGGCATTGCGTGAACTGGTCGCCGCCTGCAAAGAGGCAAAGATTGAACCGCTGTTCTGTGCGCCAACGGCGGCAGCAACCGAGGTTTTGCGCACCGAGGGATTCGAGGCGGTGACACTGCAAAGTTTGCTGCTGACGAAACCGGCGTTGTCTGTCCGTCAGTTGGTGGTGCTGGACGAAGCCGGGGCGGTCGGGATGGACGACATGAAGCGGCTGTTTGACCTGGCGCGGGACGCACGCATCGTGCTGTCCGGCGACACCGGCCAGCACGCCTCGGTCGCGCGTGGTGACGCGCTGCGGATTTTGGAGAATCATTCGGATTTTCAATCGGGACAACTGACCCGCATCCGGCGGCAACGCAAAGTCGAATATCGCCGGGCAGTTGAACTGGCCGCGCAGAAAAATACCAATGAAGCGTTCGCACAATTGGAACGCATGGGAGCGGTAACAGAATTTTCAGGCGATCAATTGCACGGTGAAGCTGTGCGGTCGTATGTAAAAGCATTGAAGCAAAACCAATCCGTGCTGCTGGTTGCGCCGACGTGGAATGAAATCGAGGCGGTGACGGAAAAAGTCCGTGCCGCGTTAAAAACGTCCGGTCGGCTGGCGGGTGACGAAAAGGAGTTTCAAGTTTTTGATTCATTGTCATGGACGGAAGCGCAGAAGCGCGATGCGCGGCAATATCGTCCCGGCCTGGCGATTCGGTTTCACCGGCAAAAAACTGGTTTTGTCAAAGATGAAACCGTCGCGGTGGTCGCCGTCGAAAATGACGCCTTGAAAGTCCAACGCGCGGACGGTTCCGAAAGTATTTTCCATTTGGGTCAAGGCTCTGCCGTGTTTGATGTGGGGGAGAAACGGAAGTTGAAAGTGGCCGCTGGCGACAAGCTGCTGCTGCAATCGAACTGGCAGAAGAGATTCGTCAATGGCGAACTCGTCGAGGTGCGGGCGATTCAAGGTGAATCCCTGGTGCTGGCCGATGGCCGGGTGATTCCAGAGAATTATCGCACGTTCACGCACGGCTACGCCGTCACGTCACACGCCGCCCAGGGCAAGACGGTGGATGAAGTGTTGGTCGTCGCGTCGTCGCGTTCGCTGCCGGCGATCAATCAGCAGCAATTTTACGTCAGCATCTCGCGCGGGCGCGATGCGTGCCGCGTGTTCACTGATGATGCCGAGATGTTGCGCTCGCACGTCACCCGTTCCAGCGCGCGGCTGGCGGCGGTTGAGGCCATGCCGCAAAGGGACTTCCTCCAAACCATTTTGCAGCGCGGCAATCGTTTTATGAAACGGTTCCACCAGCGCATTGCCCGATCCATTTCAACGGAAACAACTGAAAGGAGCAGCCATGAAATCAAGCCAACTGAACACCAGCGACAATCCACCCGCCATATCAGCGTCTAGCCCGCGTGATAATCCCTGCCTTGAAAGGGATTCCACCATCGCCGCGCTGGAAGCAATTGCCGATGACGGCGTCAGCTACCTGCTGCCTTACGCGCAATTTTTGTATGCGGAAAAAATTCCCAACCCAGCCTTGGAAAAGGTGCCGGATGCGCCGCCGGAAAAGGTGCTGATTCATTTTGCCTGTGCCGATGTGGTCGTCCTGGGCAGCGGCCTCAAGCGGCTGGCGCAGGAAATCCAGAAATATGAATTGAAATTTGTGAAGTCGGCGGATCGGCGGTTCGCCGCCACGTTGAAAACCCACATTGCCGCCGTCACCGTCACTTTAACCAAGGAAAATATATGAATCCCGAACGCAGAGATTTTCTCAATTTGCTTTCGCCGCCCGGACGAAGCAACACCGATGAGACCGCGTGGAAATTAGGCTTTGAAACCGACCATATCGCCATTTTGGTGAGTGAAGGTATGCTCAAGCCGCTGGGTAATCCCCCGCCAGGTTCCATGAAGTTCTTTTTTACGGCCGAGATTGAGCAAAAGAAAAATGACCGTAAATGGATGACCAAGGCAACCGAACTCATCCGATTAAAGATCAAGGACAAGAACGAACGCGCCGCCAGAAGCCGGGCGCTCAAAGGTTCAGTGCCCGCAACCAACGGCAACGCAACCAATGGAAATAATTCCCGTGACCGTCATTCCTAGCGGCGTGCCTCGCGCTTCCATGATACGGCGCGCGGTCGCCGTCAAGGTCGCGCATTCCGCGCCTCCACCTGTGACCGCGCCCGCTTGCGCCGTGGGAACCGCTTTTAAGAATCACGCCGCGCAATCTGCATCGCCAATGGTCATTCCCAATAATCGTCATCGTGATCGCAATGCGCAGAATAGTGCGGTGGCTGATCGAACGTGTCCGGGGGCGGTGGCGGCGGTCCCGGCAGATGAATAAAAAAGGCTGGCCGGACATGAATGGTGGATTTTCCTCCTTTGCGTCGCAATGCCCCGCTCAATACCCATGCCAAAAGAGCCAGCAAGACATATATGATCCCAATGAGAAAATAGAGCGCGTGTTCGTGAACGAATGCATCAAGGTGTTTCAATGCCGACCCTTCCAGTTCAAGTGCTTTTATTTGCCAAGATTGCATGATGTCCTCCTATGCGGCTACGGCGGATGCCGCTGGTTCGGTGTTCCGGTTTCCAATGATGGCCTTCTGTTGCCGTTCGTATTCACTCAAAGACGGCATCTCCACCGGCGCCTTGCGAGAATACGCCCGCGCCATCGCCCGGCTGTTATGCCCAAGATTTACCTGGGCATACCGTTCGGGATAGCCCGCCGTCTTTGCGCGTTCCGCCCAAGCGTAGCGGTAGCTGTGCAACGAGACGCCCTTGATACCAAGTCCATTGCAGCGTTGTTTGAATTCCGTGGCGCGGTCGCCTGAACGGACGCTTCGCAAATATGGAAACAGCGGGCCGGTTCCCGGCAGGTCGCGCAAGACTTCCTCCATGTCTTGATCCATACGCATGATGGCAATCGAGCCGGTCTTCCGGCGCGCATAGCTAATGACGTGGTGTTCCCAATCAACATCCTCGGCGTTCAAGCCGGCCAGATCGGATTGCGATGCGCCCAAGTGCCAGGCCAGTTTATAGAACGCCTTGCGTTCGGGATTTTGTTCGCGGGCGACGATGGCCAGATGTTCGGCCAGCGTAATACCGCGCTTCTCTTTGAACTCGACGGCGGGCCACTGGCGTTTCGGCACGAGCGGCCACGGCAGCCAGTTCATGTCCACACAGAAGTTGTGCAGCCGCCGGAGATAAACATTCGTCGAGACCGTCCCCATTTGCAGAACTTTCAAAATGGTTTCGGCTTTCGTTTCGATGATGACCTGCGGCAGCAACATGGCGAATGCCTTGTCCTTCGCGGCGGTTTTCCAGCGGTGCTGGTTCGCCCCCTGTTTGGTGCCAATCAACGATTCAATGGCATTCCGCCATGTCCGGGTGGTGATGCCGTTGTCGCTACCCGCCAGATACGCCTTGGCAATCTGGAGATTCAGCACCGGCTGGCGTTCGGAATTATTCTTGGCTTCGATGATCTGTTTGGCATCGTCGGCGTTGGTGGTGCCGAGACTGGTGCGCTTGCCGGTCGTGGTGTCCACGCAGTAGTAGGCTCCGCCACGGATTCCACGGCAGATGAGACGGTAACGTGTTTTCATATTTTTCACGCAACCGCGAGAATAACTGAGGCCGAATCCGAACAGGTAGCAGATAGGCGGCGGATAATGCCGGACTATGCTGGTTTCCTACGGATTGGAAAATTGGTGTCCGTTTTGGTGTCCTTGTGGACTCCTGCACCTCTTAACCCATTGCTGCACTCACAGTTAGGATTGGAGGCGGAGGTCGGAATCGGTCTATGAGAGGACCGAATTCGACTTTAAAATCTCATATTTTACAGGCTAGTCAAGCACTAGGCAGCTACTATTTTTCACTAGGTTTTCACCCCTTTTTATACACAGTTTCATACACAGCTCGGCTTGGTTTTTATTGCTAGTTTTGCAGCGTAACCTCCCCATTCATTTTCTGATTTTTCTTTCACCAGTGTTGCATGATTTCTTTCGAGGCGCGGGATTGCCAATGCTTGCTTCCGCGCCCGTGGCTTGTGTAGCTTCACCCCGCTTTGCGGCGATGCGGCCTTTCCCTCCTGCTCTGCTACCTGCTTTTCGCCTCACGTCGCGCCAATCAAGGCGGACATAAATGAGGAGAAAACCACATGACAACGTTTTATTTCGCTTTGCTGATTAACGCTCTCGCGCACATCCTGAACGCGCTGGCAACTTTCCGCAACACGCCCCGCCGCCCAAAGAAGAGGCGCTGAGTCGCGTCGTCTATGATTGGGACGCGTCATCGCCGCCCAACCATTTTTTGATTTTGCTTTTCAAGCCCGGTTTGGTCTTTTTGGTAGCCTTCTTCGGCTTGGGAGGCGGTGCTTCCGTCCTGGCGGTATTTTTCGGCTTATAAAAAGCAGTGGTGGCACAGTCATCCTTTTTCTTCACCGCATCAATTTCTTCGTCTGACCATTCATCAGACCAAACTACGCGATTGTTTCTGATCCAGTAATGGGAGCGGCAGGGAAAACTCCAATTTCCAATCGAGGGACTGAGCGAAACGGATCGTCCGTCGAAACTGAGCGTCCATTCGACGGGCGACAAGGGCGTGACCACGCGCACCCCACAGCCACAGCAGCAATTGTGAATCACGGTGGCATAGGGAATGGAGATGTAGATCACGCCGTCGGGCAAAACCTTGGGGATGAACTCCACAAATTCGTGGCGCAGAATGTTCAGGCGTGTCATGTGCAATCTCCGTTCATCAGCTTGTTGCCGTCCAGGGTGAATGTAATGGAATGCTCGTGGCCGAAATCATGGTAGAACCCGAGCAGTTTTTTCCATTTGATTACGGCCAAGGCCGCGTTTAGCGCATTCAAGTCGGCCACCTGGATATTACGGGAATAGTCATTATCCTTTTCACCCTCAACAAACGATATGCTGGCCTGTGCGTGATCGTTTTTATCCTTGTTGCAGGCCGTGACGGAAAGGATGCCCGTGATTGCGCCCTTGGACAGCGACAATCCCATGCCCACGTCGATGAACGGAATTCCCCATTCGAGCAACTTTTGCACGATGAGCTTTTTCACCTCGCCACCGTCCATGCTCAGGAATACAAAGCTCATTTGTTTCAATTCCTCGACGTTCGCCTCGGTGATG
>Ga0302282_1002506_pt1 | contig 12513 bp, 9 predicted proteins | sample III_Fen_E1_3_FD_198763 | JGI IMG/M metagenome (GOLD analysis project Ga0302282, IMG submission 198763) | Peat permafrost microbial communities from Stordalen Mire near Abisko, Sweden - III_Fen_E1_3 | ecosystem: Environmental > Terrestrial > Soil > Wetlands > Permafrost | place: Sweden: Abisko... | reverse complement strand
GGAGTGGCGAAAGATTGTGCCGCAATTCGCGGCGGAAACCGATCCGCAGCTCAGGCGCGAAATGCAGTGGAACGCGGCGGTCATTGAGGCCATGGCGAAGTGGCGCGAATACTACGACGAAACCATCGTTCCGCAGGGTTGCATGTACGACTATGCGTGGGGACAGGTGGCATCGAGCCGCGACCTTGCGCAACAGGCGCTGCCGCTCTGTCACATTAACCCGGCGCTCGCGCGATCCACGTTGAAGTTCATCCTGAAGCGGACCCTCCCGGATGGGGAGATCAAGCTGATGGACCAGGGATACGGCTGGGCGGCGTCAAGCCCGCAACAGACAAGCGACCAGCAGCTCTATTTGTTCCTTCTGCTCGCCGAATACTTGCGCACCACAAGTGACACGGCGCTTCTCTCAGAAACTATCGCCTACTACCCGGCGGAAAAATCGGGAGCCGATACCGTTCTGGCCCACGTACGCCAGGCATTTCTTTACCTTCGCGACCGCATCGGCGTGGGCAGTCACGGTCTGGTTCGTCTGTGGAACTCCGACTGGAACGACATGTTCTTCTGGTGGCCCACCGAGGGCGCCTACAACAACACATTCATAAGCGCCGAGAGCTTGATGAACACGGCCATGGCCATTGCGACGCTGGGCGACCTGGCGCCTCTGCTGAAGCGCTCAAGCGATGAGAGCGGGGCTGAGCTGGCAGCCGCAATGCTTGAGTTCCGCGCGGAATTGCTGCAGGCATGGATGCGCGACCTTGGCGAGCGTGCATTTCCACGCCGTGCGTGGACCAGCTCGACAACTTCTCTGGGAGAAGACAACATGTGGCTTGAGCCGCAGGGCTTCGCGTTACTGATTCCGGAGATGGGTGTCGAACGCAAGCGAGCGCTGCTCACTCAACTCGATCGCCGGCTGCTGGCTCCCGAGAAGTTGGGCGCACGTCAGATCGAAAAGCCCGTTGACCATCCGGGCACGCCGCGGGGAGCGCGCGAGAATGGCGGCTTCTGGTATGCACTTAATGGTCCGGTAGTACTGGGCGCGGCTACATTTGACCGCGATTTTGCCGAGCGACTCTTGAAGCGGATGACCTTTGCCAACTACGCACAGAAATTTCCCGATTACTGGACGGGCATGTGGAGCGCTTCGGATTCTGTCGATTCATCGCTGCTTCCGACCGAAGGGCTCGCTTCAAACATCGTCTATTGCGCGCACTCACATGCCTGGCCGCTGTATTGCTATCTACGCCTGTGCGAGGGAACGAAAGCGTGACGCTTGGGCCGTCTGTCGTCGCTTACTTCGCAAACAGCTTCAGGTCGATGCCTTCAGCCATGGCTTTGTAGCCCGCGTCGTTGGGGTGTAGGTGATCGCCGGAGTCGTAGGCCGGGTTGAAGTGCGTCGGATTCGCCGGGTCCTGGGTGATCTTGTCGAAATCGACCACGCCGTCGAATACGCCGCTGGTTCTCATCCAGTTGTTCACGGCTTCGCGAATCTGCTCGCCTTTATCTGAGGAGTATCCAGCGCCGCCGTAGGGCGTAATTGTCGCGCCGTAGATTTTGATTCCGTGCAAGTGCGCGGCGTCTGCAAGCTGCTGCAATCCAAATTCAAGGTTAGCTGCCGTGATGTCGTCTTCAGGCGCGAGATACTTTGACGCCAGGCGGCCAATGTCGTTGATGCTATCGAGCACAATCAAGTACTTCACGCCGTCTTGCGCGAGCACGTCGCGATCGACGCGCGCAACCGCGCTGGGGCCGGCGCCCTCGTTCAGTACGCGATTGCCGCTAATGCCCTGGTTGAGCACCGCGACGTTCTCCAGCCCGTGTTCCTGCTTGAGCCGAGCGGCCAGCATATCGGGCCAGCGGTGGTTGGCATCGGGAGTGGAAAGTGCGCCGTCGGTAATTGAGTCGCCCACCGTCACAATGGCGCGTGAGCCATCAACCGCGGGCACATCGACGCCGTCGAGGAAATACCAGGAGTTGAGCTTCGTTGCATCGCTCAGCGTTGCGGCGGCGGATTGATCGCCATTCACCAGGTAGTTGGTTTGAAGGCCGAGTTGATGAAAGGTTTCAGCCCGCATCACCTGGTTGGGGAAATAGAAGCTGATGGCAAGGTCAGAGAGTGGAGCGACGGCCAGGGGCACTGCATCGGAATAGAATTCAGCTCCCGGCGCAAGGCGAATGCTGGTTGCGCCGCCGAAGGTAACAGCGTGGTCGGTACCTTCTTTGATTGAACCCTCACCGGCGCTCACGGCAACGTGCACGTCGGCAATGGCCAATGGATCTTTACCGTAGGCATTTGTGAACCGGATTCGAACCTGGTCGCCGCCGTTTGTTATGTGAACAATCTGGCGCAGCGTGGTCATGATGAAAGGCCGCATCGAGTTGCCCTGCGCCTCCATTGGAGATGCCGCCCAGGTTCCCACCCAGGCAGTTTTTGTTGCACCCTGGGCAGCACAAAAAGTTCCAGCGGTCAGGGCCGCAATCCCCGCAATCACACTCCACCAGCGTTTCAGCATCGTCTCGGTTTCCTTCCAGATTCTGATCGATTTCCAGCGCAACCGGAGTCTATCACGCACGCATGTCGATGGGTTCACGATGAGGTGCGGCACATTGACTCGCCACTGTGTGCTTTGCGAGACTCAGCCCATGGGATACAGCGGCAAAATTGAGTACGCAGAACAAAGGAAGATCCGCGAACGCAACACAACAATTTACCGCATGTGCCATTTGCCCATCTGGATATGGGTCTTTTTTCTCGCGCCCGGGCCGCTTACCTTCAGCCTGTTTGCGCACGGATTCAGCATGGGAAACACCATCTGGCTTTCTATCGTGCTGGTCGGCGTGGGCATTGCCGGCTACTACGCGCAGTTGCCCGGCGTCGAGCACAGGCCCTACATTCTGCGCTTCGATGAAGACAAGCCCAACCCGCTCTACCGCCGCATCTGCTACACCTTTGCCTGGAACGCGGTGTTGAACTTTGCGCTGCTCAACATGGCGGGCCTGGCAATCGCCGTCATCACCGGCACGTGGATGATGAAGCAGATTTATCTCTACGCCTACTCGCCGCTCTGCGCGGTGATTCTGTTCTTCGGGCTCATCGGCAAGCTGCCGCGTGTGGGCCCATCGACCAAGCGCGAGGGCATTGAGCGCCGCTATTTCTACGGGTCCGTCTGGGCGGTAACCATCGCGCAAACGGTGCTGCTGATTTTGTGGAAGGCGCTGCCCGTAACGCGCACCGGCTCGCTGGTGAAGCTCGCGGCGTTTCTAGGCGTGCTGGCGATAGTGGGCTCATTGGCCGCCCGCGGCGTTCTGCCGCGGACGCGGCCGATTCTGCCTGGCGAGACAATGGTGTCGGACTAGAGCCGGTTGCAAAAATGGTTTGTGTCAGGGCACGAGTTTACTCGTGCCGGAATAGGCGGATAAAAGCCAGGGCTTTAGCCCCTGTGGGATATTTTCTCCGCGGTGGCGGGTGACAATTTGGAAGTAGCGCCGGGTTCCAGCCCGGTTGTCGTCTGGGCGTCCACGCCCGCACACGCGTACAATTCTTCGCGTGAGAGAATTCACGACCGAAAAAGCTGCACTCGACTACCTCGCAAGTCACATCGCTGCCGAAGCCGAGCGCGAAGGCGCCCCGCTCGCCGACGTGGAGCGCAAAATGCTCTACTTCTCTGAGACTGACTGGACGCTGCCTGAATTCGAGAATAGGATTGCCGGGCTGATTAGCAAACTCACCAAGGGATTTGACGGCGGCAATCCAGAGGAACAGGAGAATTGGGATGCGGCGATCAAAAAGCTGAGCGAGGGCGATCGATATTTGATGGTGATGGTCGATATAGCAAAATCAGCCAGACACAGCCATGCCAGCGGCGAATTCGTGCCCACGCTCGATGTTCCCACAGTACGTCCACCGCACGATTTCCTCAGGCTAGTTTCCATGGCCATGGCGATTGTCTTCGGCATCATTGGCGCCGTCGCCCTGCTCACGTGGTTGTTCGGTGACACCTTCTGGAACGGGCTCGGATGGGGCCTGAATCAGAAGTGGATTAGCTCGACATTGGTTTTGGCGATCGCAATCATCGTGGTGGCGCGGCTACGAGCCGTCCGAGCCCGAGGGCTTCGCCGGGACGACCGCTAGCTCGATAGCCGCGACTCGAAGTGATCTAAATCACATTTCATGATTCGGGCTGGGGGGTATAACGTAGTTGCCATGTGCCTTGCTATCCCCGGACGAGTTGACGAAATTCTGAATGAGGGCGACCTGCTGATTGGCCGCGTGAACTTTGGCGGTATTGTGAAGCGGGTCTGCCTGGACTACGTCCCGGACATTGAAGTGGGCGAGTATGCCATTGTGCACGTTGGGTTTGCGATTTCAAAGCTCGACGCCGAGACTGCCGAAAAGACCCTCGAAGTCTTCCGCAAGATGGGGATGTTGGAAGAAGAACTGGCCAGCGAAGAAGAGGCTTTTGCGCGGGCGGCTGCCGCGCCCCAGTCGAATTGCCCCGATGGAAGCTGCGGTGTGGAGAGCGAGTCAGCGGGTCAGCAAGTCGGCGAGTCAGCAAAAGTGCATTGAGATTTGTGGTATCCCAGGTCCCAAAATCGGGACCTGGGGCACCCAACATTGTGGTTGATTGAAATGGGATGGGCGGCGACCGCAAATGAAGTACCTGACCGAGTTCCGGAACGGCGAAATCGCGCAGCGCATTGCGCGCGAGATTCATGCCGCCACTACGCGCCCCTGGAAGATCATGGAGGTTTGCGGCGGCCAGACCCACTCCATCATCAAGAACGGAATCGACCAGATGCTGCCTGCCGGTGTGGAGATGGTGCACGGCCCCGGCTGCCCGGTCTGCGTCACTCCGCTCGAATTGATTGATAAGGCGCTGGCAATAGCTGCGCAACCGGGCGTCATTTTCTGCTCCTTTGGCGACATGCTGCGGGTGCCCGGCACCGATCGCGACCTGTTCCAGGTAAAAGGAGCGGGCGGCGATGTGCGCATTGTTTACTCGCCCCTCGATGCAGTCGATCTGGCGGTCAAGAATCCTGACAAGCAGGTGGTTTTTTTCGGCGTGGGATTTGAGACCACCGCGCCGGCCAACGCCATGAGCGTGCACGTGGCCAAGCGTCGCGGCATTAAGAATTTTTCAGTGCTGGTTTCGCACGTGCTGGTGCCGCCGGCTATCGGAGCAATTCTGAGCGCGCCGGGGACTGATATCAATGGCTTTCTCGCCGCAGGGCACGTGTGCAGCGTGATGGGTTACTGGGAGTATCCGCCGATTGCCAAGCACTTCAGGGTCCCCATCGTTGTTACCGGTTTTGAGCCGCTCGATCTGCTCGATGGAATCCGGCGCACGGTTATCCAACTCGAAGCAGGGAAGCACGAAGTCGAAAACGCATACGAGCGCGTAGTTACTTTTCAGGGCAACAAGCCGGCGCAGAAGTTGCTGAGCGAGGTTTTTGAAGTAACCGATCGCGCGTGGCGAGGCATCGGCGTGATTCCCAAAAGCGGTTGGCGGTTGAACGCCGATTATCGCGAGTTTGACGCCGAGTATCGCTTCGAAATCACCGGCATTCATACCGAGGAGTCGCCGCTGTGCAAGTCGGGCGATGTGCTGCGTGGAGTGATCAAGCCGGCCGCGTGCCCGGCCTTCGGCAAGCAGTGCACGCCGCGTCATCCGTTGGGCGCGACCATGGTTTCAAGCGAGGGCGCCTGCGCTGCATACTTCAATTACGGGCGTTTTTTGTCGGCGGATGAACTGGCGAATGCCGGCTCGGCGCTCTCGGGTGCGGCCCATGCCTGAGACTCTGAATACCGGCGCGCCCGACTTTGCGAACTGGAGCTGCCCGCTTCCGCTGGCCGATTACCCTGCCATCGTGATGGGCCATGGCGGCGGCGGCAAGCTTGGCAATGAACTGGTCGAGCATTTGTTTCTGCCTGCGTTCTGCAATCCCGCGCTTGAAAACCTTGGCGACGCCGCAGTGCTCGAAGTTGGTAGCGGACGTATCGCCATCAGCACCGATTCCTTTGTTGTGCAGCCGCTGTTTTTTCCCGGCGGATCGATCGGCGAACTTGCCGTAAACGGCACGGTCAACGACCTGGCGGTGAGCGGCGCGATTCCCAAATTTCTTACTGCCGGCTTCATTCTTGAAGAAGGATTTCCGCTGGCGCAGCTTGCAGCAATCGTTGAAGCGATGGCGAAGGCCGCGGCCACTGCGGGCGTAAAGATTGTTACCGGCGACACGAAGGTAGTGGAGCGCGGCCACGGAGACGGGTGCTACATCAACACCGCCGGCATCGGCCTGCTGCGAGAAGGAATCAATGTTGGCCCGCATCTTGCGCAGCCGGGCGACGTTGTATTGGTGTCGGGAACCATCGGCGATCACGGCATGGCGATTATGAGTGTGAGGGAGGGCCTCGAGTTCGAAAGCCAGATCCGCAGCGACTGCGCAGCGCTGAACGGTTTGATCGGCGATGTGCTCGATGCGGTGGGCATTTCGGTTCACGTCATGCGCGACCCTACCCGTGGCGGCCTTGCCTCAACGCTCAATGAAATCGCGGGCTCCTCCAACATCGGCATCGACATCGACGAAACCCAAATCCCCGTCCGTCCCGAGGTCCAGTCCGCGTGCGAGTTGCTTGGGCTCGATCCTGTGTATGTGGCCAACGAAGGCAAAGTGGTGATCTTTGTGGCGCCTGAGGCTGCAGATCGCGCTCTTGAAGTTATGCGCGCGCATGAGTTGGGCCGAGACGCCGCGCGCATCGGCCATGTGACCGCCGAACACAAACGCATGCTGGTGGCGCGCACTGCTATGGGCGCGAACCGTGTGATTCCTACGCAGATTGGCGAGCAGTTGCCGCGAATTTGCTAGGCAGGCTTTTGTTCGAGCCGCGCGACTACAATTACCTCGACGGGGCCGGAGTCGCGCAGGTCGATTGCGATGCCGCGAGCAAAATCTGCCGTCTCAACCTTGCCGAGATCTTTTCCGGTGATGATCGACCTCAGGCTGTAGCGGCCCGCAGGGATCAGAGGCAACTTCACAAGAGCTTCAGCCGCATTCGATTTATTGCGGAAGAGCGCGATGACGCCGTCACCGGTGCGGGCGAGGCGCGCGAATCCGTCCCACGCTGAGGGCGTAGTCTGCAGCCAGCTGCCGAGCGGGAAAAAGCTCTCGCTGATCTTAGTGCCGCGGCGCAATTTCTTGAACCAGGAGATTTTTTCGTGGTACCACTGGCGGTCGGTGGCGCTGAGTTTGCGCAGGTCGCCCAACAGCAGAGGCGCCGATCCGATGGCCGTTGCAAAACTCTCCTGTATGGTCGGCAGCTCGGCGTGAATGTTGCCTATCAACATGCTCTCGACAGGCATTGTAGCGGCGCGCTGATAGAGCAACTGGCGAGCCTGCAAGGGGCCAGCCGAATCGGGCCGAGTGTCATCCACGTTGCTCATCCAGTCGAGATCGCCTGCGGCCAGCAGGCCGGCATCGATAATGTGCTTTTGACCCCATAGCTCAAAAGTGAGATCGAGCAGGACGTCGGGGTGACGCTCGTAAATCTTTGCCGTGACCCAGCTGATGCCTTCATAAATCATGTTCAGCGATTCGGCCCAGTTGCCATGCAGGTGGCCTTTGCCCCAGCAGCCGGGAGCTTCGCCGTAGGCATTGAAGATGGTGGTGAGGTCGAGCTTCACATAGGCCAGGTGGAATTGTTCAATGGCGTCGATGACCCGTACCGCGGCGGCCTCGCGATACGCGGTCGCCATGCACATAACGCCCATGGCGCCGGCCGCGGTTCCGGTGATCTTTGGGTTGCCCTGCTGGTCGAGTGCAGCCCATTCGGGATGTTCGCGATAGACGGCCGTCGATGTGCCGACCGCGGCCAGCGGAATCCATAGGCCGAGCCGCATCGATTTTGCTTCTACTGCTTCGATGATGGGCTGCAGTCCGCCGGGAAACGCTTTGAGATTGACGGCGTTCTCGCCGTAATCCTGCTGCCAGCCGTCGTCGATGGTAAAGACGTCCATGCCCATCGCGCCGGCTGCATCCACAAGTTGGCGCACAAGATCGTGGTTCACTTTGCGGTTGAAGGGCTCCCAGGTGTTGTAGATCCATGGCGGCCCCTGTGTGTCGACGCGCCGCTCGAGGATCTTCGCGGTGTAGGAAGGCAGCAGCCAATGCGGATCGTTGAAACCGTCGCCGTTACGAAACGCGAGCAGCGAGACCGCGGCAGTGGTGAAGGTCTCGCCGGGAGCTAGCGAGCGCTCGAAGGGCATCAGGTCAGTGTCGTACAGAGCGCGGATGCCGACAGAATCCGGACTGTCCCACCCGCCGATCTCGGTGCGCTTCATGCAGCCGGGAATTTCGCTTAGAACCGCAATGCCGGCACCGGTGAGGCCGTTGGCAACCAGCAGTCCCGCATCTTCAGTGCGGCCGGTGTAGAAGATTTCGCGCGGAATGGTGCCGAACTGGGTGAGCAGCGTGATTTCATTGGCGGGTCCGAGCGCGACGGCGATGGCCTCGATTGTGAGGTGAGAGATGTGGAGAGTGGAAGCTCCCGTATTGCGCAAGACCAGATGCTTGCGAATGGCCGGATGCGGGGCATAGGTGATGTAGACGACCTTGACCTCGAGAGGAAGCTCGTTGTGGCGAAGGTTGATAGTGAGCGTGTGGCCGTTGGGCAGGGTGGCCTGACTCGCATCGAGTAGGGCGAATGAAGGGCCAGACCCCGAGCAGCCACGGCCATTGCACTGGAAGGAAAACTCAGGGCCCATGTTGGGCCGGCCGGGAAGAGCGAAGTCAGTTTTAGTGGAGAGGCTGGAGAATAGCCGGGTGTTCAGACCGGCCTTCGGGTTATAGGTCAGGGTTCTGGCGATCTGTTCATTACCAATGGTCCAGGTTTGGGCTGCGTCGGTGGGCGCGGTCGGCTGTTGCGAGTCTTTGCCCAATGCCCAGCGCGCGCAGACGCAGCCGGAAGCCATCAACAATCCGTTCCGGATCAGCTCTCTTCGGTTCACGAAAATCCGCTGCGAGTTCTTCATTACCGCCCCAATTCCCAGCTATTGATTGCGAACGAATGCTATCACGGCGGCGAGTTGGGTGGTGGCGATGCGGCTGAGGGTCTGGGGAGGCTTCGGAAAGAGGCATCAAATAAAGCAATTTCCTAAAAGTCAACGCAGCATGGGCTAAAGCCCAACTAATTTTGTGGATGTTATCGGCACGACTGAAGTCATGCTCTGTTACAAAGCTCCCATTGCTTGCGCCTGAACGAGTTTTTCCGCAGCCTTTGGAGACTGGCGCTATTTACTCGAACTTCGCAAAGCCCGCGGCGATTTTGGCGGGAATCGTTGCGGAGGTTTCACCCAGTTTGTAGCTGATCTCGAGCACGGTCGCCGGCGGGGTGACCAGATCCTTGAGAGCGTTGGCAGTCGCCGGCCAATCGATAGTGCCATCGCCGGGCCATAGGTGCTCGTCTTTCAGTCCATGGTTGTCGTGCACATGAACTGAAACAATGTGCTTGCCCAGAGTGGCGATTGCCTGGGCTACTCCCACGGTAATGTGCGCATGGCCAAGATCGAGACAGACGCCCACGTTATCAAGATGGCCGAGCTCGAGAATGAGCAACAGGTGATCGGGGGTGGTGGCCTCGCTCAGCAGATTCTCCACCAGCAACCGCACGCCGAGGGGCCGGGCAAAAGCGCCCAGGTGCTCAAGGGCGATCTGCGCATATTCAATCGACCGCGGCGACCAGTTGTCGTCGCGCTCGCCCAGATGCACTACCAAGTTCTTGAAGGGGATGCGTTCGGCCGATTCGAGAGCCCGCTTGATTTCATCCATGGAGTCGATGCGGCGTGACTTTTCAGGATGAAGCACGTTGACGCCCGGCGCTCCGGCACGGCCCATCTCGCGGTCGGGGAAGAGCGGTGCGTGCATTGAAAACGGCTCAACTGGCGCGGAACGGAACCACTCGGCCAACTCAGCCACATGCTCGCGGCTGGTGTAGTCAAAATGCTGGCGGGCCGCAAACAGTTCAATCGCCTGCGCGCCCGCGCGGCTGGCTTCTTCAAGCAGGCCGGGGTGCAGCCGGTGACTCAGGAACATGTGGGTCGAAAGAACTCGCAGCATCGTTTGGGAGTCTCTGTCTCCGGGTGAGATTTGAGGAACGGCCCGGAGTCTGACTTCATTTTCTCACCTCGAGAGAGACGAGGCGGTTGTTCGACCGGTTGGGGAACCGGTCTTGAAGTGCCTGGAATGGTCGAAACATCGCCATTCCCGGCGGGAATCCTCAACAATTGTTTGATTGCGCATGGGCTTGTTTGATTTCAATTGGGGCCAAAAAGATCGCCGGGAAGGCCGAGCAGTTCATTAGAACCACTCCGAAAGCCTTCCCAGCGCATAGTTGGATAAGGGGTCTGGAGAGCCACACACCAACGTGGGTCGTTACTCACGACAAATAGTGAGATGAAAGGTGCAGGTTAAAGGTTGCATGGGCGACGCAGAAATGTTTACTCGTTCGCTAATTGCTTGTGCTGCCAATAGATACGCCGAGAGAATTGTTCGTACGGTCTAATATCCGGCGGCTTTGCCGGTTTGGCCGCGGTGGTCCTGGCCGCCTATAAGCTCGCCGCTGGCAGGATCGACCTCGATACACTCGCCATCTGACCAGTGGCCGCGGCTCGCGCTCACGTCGTAACCCATTGCGCGCAAGGCGTCGACCGTCTGGGCAGCGAAACCGGGTTCGAGATAAAGCTTGTCTGGCAGGTATTGGTGGTGGAAGCGTGGTGCATCGACCGCCTGCTGGAGGTTGAGGCCGCCCACGGCCGCCGAGAGAAAAATGTTGGCTACGGTTGAAATAATGCGGCCTCCACCCGGTGAACCAAGAACATAACGCAGCTTGCCGTTTTCGAGCACGATGGTGGGCGTCATGGAACTGAGCGGGCGTTTGCCCGGCGCTATTGCGTTGGCCGGCCCCTGGATGAGCCCGAACATATTGGGCGTGTTCATCTTGGCGGCAAAGTCGTCCATCTCGTCGTTGAGCAGGAAGCCGAGCGAGCCGGCGGTAACGTGGGAGCCGAAGGCGTCGTTGAGGGTGGTGGTGACGGCGACGGCGTTTCCCTGGCTGTCGACTACCGAGTAGTGAGTGGTGTCGGTTGACTCCGGGTGGCGATGGCCGGCGGTGGTGGGCGGGGGCGGAACGAAGTTTTGCGGGCGCGTGAGGGTTGCGCTGGGCGTGGTTTTGTTGGGGTCGATGCCGGCTCGCCAAGCTGCTGCGTAGTTTGTGGCGGTGAGCGCGGCTACTGGGATCTGGTTGTAATCGGGGTCGCCTAGATACTGGGCGCGGTCCATATAGGCGCGGCGAAAGGCCTCGGTGACGAGATGGATCCATTGGGGCGATCGGTCGCCGAATTTTGCGAGGTTGTAGCCCTGAAGAATATTGAGGGTGCTGACCAGCACCACTCCCCCTGAGGATGGCGGAGGGGCGCTGAGGATTGTGTAGTCGTGGAAGGCGCCGACAACCGGCTCGCGCTCAACTACGGAGTAATGGGCCAGGTCTTGAGTGGTCAGCAGAGCGCCGCCCGCTTTCAGGTCTGCGACCAGTTCCTCGGCCATTTTGCCGTGGTAAAAACCGCTGGGATCGTTGGAAATGCGTTCCAGCGTCAGCGCCAGTTCAGGCTGTTTGAAAGTTTCACCGGCCTTCAACAGATTTCCATCATGCTGAAAGATGCGCTTTGATTCGGCGAATTTTGCCAGGTCGGCATCGGCTAGCTGACGCGCCTCCTCTTCAGTGAGCACAAACCCGTCGCGCGCCAGTGCGATGGCCGGGGCCATTACTTTCTTCAAACCCAGGCGGCCGTATTTCTTTTCCGCATAGGCGAGGCCGGCAACCGATCCCGGCGTGGCAATCGATCGATAGCCCAGCACGCTGGCATCGGGAATCACATTACCCTGCGCATCGAGATACATGTCCTGGGTGGCGGCGAGCGGGGCTTGCTCGCGGTAGTCGATGAATGTGGATTTGCCGTCGTGGGTGCGCAGCAGCATGAATCCGCCGCCGCCCAGGTTGCCGGCAGCGGGATGCACCACGGCGAGTGCGAACCCCGTGGCCACGGCTGCGTCAACGGCATTACCGCCTTCACGCAGAATGGCGACCCCGGCGTCCGATGCCAGGTGATGCACGCTCACCACCATGCCGTGCCGGGCGCGTACCGGCTGCTCGGTGAGGTAAGGCAGTGCGACGGCGCTTTGCTGGGCACGGGCAGGGGAGGGAATAAGGAGTGCCGAGCAGAAGACGAGGACGGTTACGAGCTGGTTGATGGGAAAGCGGTTCGGCATTTCAGAATCATAACTTTTTGCCGCGGACCGGGTTCACAATTCCAGACTGAAGCAGTGTTCTTGCTATCCCCACCCTAGCCGCAAGGATAAATACGCGGCGAGGATGGGGCACCCGGCGGGGACTTTATTTGAGAGGTATCTCAGGCGATACCGGCCCGGCATCGCAGCTGACCCAACCCATTGCTTTGCGTCCATACT
>Ga0302282_1002471_pt1 | contig 12612 bp, 10 predicted proteins | sample III_Fen_E1_3_FD_198763 | JGI IMG/M metagenome (GOLD analysis project Ga0302282, IMG submission 198763) | Peat permafrost microbial communities from Stordalen Mire near Abisko, Sweden - III_Fen_E1_3 | ecosystem: Environmental > Terrestrial > Soil > Wetlands > Permafrost | place: Sweden: Abisko... | reverse complement strand
TTATCTCACCGGCGTGAGTTGCGCGAGCGCGTCGAGTTGCACGATCGTGGGCGTTGACAGCCCGAGCAATGTACCGATGTACGTGACGGAGCCCTCCGGTACCGCGGTGGACGTGACGCTCAGCGGCACCGTGGGGACCCTGGGTGAGTTCTTTGGCGTGAGCTGCGCTGACGCGACGGACTGCACTGCGGTGGGAGTGAACTTGGGTAATAACGAACCCTTCTACGTGAGTGAAACCGCTGGCGTCTGGGGAACAGCACAGAACGTCTCGGTCCAGGGGCAGGGACAGTTCAACGCCGTGAGTTGTTCGAGCGCTGGGAACTGTGTGGCCGTCGGCCAAGACGGTAATCCGGGCGAACCCATGTACGACGTGGAGGTTGCGGGCGCGTGGGGCTCGCCCACTGACGTACCGTCGCCGCATACGACCGGAGATTTTTCGGGAGTCAGTTGTGCTGACGCTACTCACTGCACCGCCGTCGGCGCCGATGGTGGCAACGGCGAGCCCTTCTATGCCTCGGAGTCCTCGGGCACTTGGGGCACTCCGGTCGACCTCGCGAGCCCTTCGACCTCGGGTCATTTCAATGCCGTCAGCTGTGTCACCGCTACCACTTGTGTCGCCGTTGGCGTGACTGCGGCGACGGTACCGATGTACGTCGCCGAGACGGCGGGCACGTGGGGCGCGTCCCACGACGTGGCATCGAACGTGACCTCGGGAATCCTCACCGGCGTGAGTTGCCTCGACGCGACCCACTGCACGGCCGTCGGCGATGACCGAACGCTGTCGGACGAGCCGTTCTACGTCAACGACGTCTCCGGTACGTGGGGAACACCGACCGACACATCCGTCCCAGGCGGATCCGGTCTCTTCAACGCGGTCAGTTGCACGAGTGCCACGGGTTGCGTCGCGGTCGGCCAGGGTCAGGGTGATAGTGGTGCGTTCTACCAAGCTGAGACCTCGGGCACGTGGGCGAGCGCGGTCGAGGTGCTCGGAGCGAACTCCGGGGGCGAGTTCGACGGCGTCAGTTGCACGAGTGAAACCAACTGCGTGGCCGTCGGTGAAGACCTCGTGGCCCAGTTGCCGCTCTCCGCGAGTGAGGCTTCGGGTACGTGGGGCGGTGCCACGGATACGACCTCGCCCTACCAGGGTTACTTGGCAGCAATCAGTTGCGTTGATGCGACGAACTGCGTCGGGGCCGGACCAGATACGGATAATCAGTCAGGTTTCGTGACGTCCTATTCTTCGGGTTCTTGGGGGTCCACTCAGGACCTTTTCTCGCCCAGTTACGACGGAGATCTCAACGCAATTAGTTGCTCGAGCGCCACGAACTGCACGGCGGTGGGTGAAGATGCTTCGACGTTGCAACCCTTTTACATCACCGAAACCTCGGGTACCTGGGGCACAGCGCAGTACGTCGCCACGGCGAGCGGGACGGGAGCATTCACTGCCATCAGTTGTTCCAGCGCCGTGAACTGCACCGCCGCCGGTCAGGACGGGAGCGACCTCGCGATGATCGACGTCGAGACGGCGGGAGTCTGGGCGGCTCCCCTTGACATAGGAGCGTCGGGATCGGGGGCAGGGTTCGATGGAATCAGTTGTAGCGACGCCGCCGACTGCACGGCGGTGGGCAATGACGCCGCCAATCGTCCGTTTTACGCTACCGAAACTGCCGGCTCGTGGGGCCCTGCACTCGAGATCGCGATCACGGGCGCAACGGGCTCGGCCTGGGCTGTGAGCTGCGCCAGCGCCGACCAGTGCGTCGCGGTGGGCGGCGATTACCAGAGCAACAAAGCCTTTTACGCAATGGAGTCTGGAGGAACGTGGGCGGCGCCCGTGGAGGTGACCACAACGGGTACCACGGGACTGTTCTACGGCGTCAGTTGTCCTGACGCCAACTACTGCTCCGCCGTTGGATGGGACGAGGGGACGAACGAACCCTTCTACGACTACTTGAGCCAATCGGTTACCACGACAACGACGACGCCGACGACAACGACGACGACGTCGACCACAACCACAACCACAACCACAACCACAACCACAACTCCACCCACGACGACCACGACGTTGACGCCCAATCCGCCGCCGACGAAACGATCACTGACTGTGACGGTGGACTTTCCGACGGGTGGCGCCATAGTGAGTCCGGCCGACCAACTCGTCATAGAGCGATTTGTGAGAACCGCCATCGCGGAGCATCGTCGCATTATCCACGTGTCGGGCTTCGCGTCGCCGGAGGGTTCCCGGGCGGAGAACTCATCGCTCGTCAGGGAACGCGCGGCCGCGGTGGCGAACTTCGTTCGTCAGTATCTCGCGCTCCGCCACATTCTTCGTATCGTCGTCACGGTCAACGGTGGTGGCATCAAACACCTACCCTCGCAGCTCAGCGATCAGGTGGCGACGCTCTCCTACTAGGGGGCAGGCGGGTGCGGGGTCCGGCGACGACTCGTTGAAGTCGTGCGGTATCGACGCGGTCGCGGGTTCGGTCGCGGGTTCGGTTGCGGGCTCGGATCGCTCGGTTCGCGTAAGGCGACACCCTTCGCCGATGCGAGTGAGTGATCGACGTCCATCGTCTACTCAACGCGATGCTTCTTTGTCGGCTGTGATCGCACAACGGCTCGCACGAGGCGGAGTCCGTCGCCGTTTTGGCCGCGGTATCGTGGCTCCCGAGCGTTGTAACGCCCCCGCGCTGGCGCGGGACTGCAGTAAGCGCGTCCGTGACTGTTCGCGGCCTTTACCCGCCCTGAAAGTTGGCACGTGTTCCTGATTCTCATCGGTTTCATTGCGGGCTTGGTCGCCGGCATCTCGCCCTGCGTGCTGCCAGTCCTACCCGTGGTATTCGTCGCGGGCGCGACCACCGAGTCGCCCTCGACGTGGCGCCGGGCGCTCTCGATCGTCCTCGGTCTCATCGTGAGTTTTACGGTCCTGGTGCTCGCCGGGACCGAGATCGTCTCGCTCTTCCACCTTCCTCAGGACTGCCTGCGCGACCTCGGCATTGGACTCTTGATCGTGGTGGGCATTGGTCTGGTCGTCCCGAAGTTGGGCGAACTCCTCGAGCGGCCCTTCGCGCGCCTGGTGGCTCGACAGCCGGCGCTCTCACGAGGCGGCTTCGTCATCGGCTTGGCGCTCGGGCTGGTCTTCGTACCCTGCGCCGGCCCAGTGCTCTCGACGATCATCGTCTTGGGAGCGAAGGAGCACGTCAGTTTCTTGACGTTGCTGGTGACCCTGGCGTTCTCCATTGGCGCCGCGGTGCCACTGCTCTTCATCGCCCTGGCCGGCGGCGCGCTCGTCGAGCGGGCCCGCTCGTTGCGCCAAAAGGGACCAATGCTGCGGCGCGTCGGGGGCGTGGTGCTGATCGTCATGGCGATCGCCATCAGCACGAGCCTGTTCAACTCGCTCGAGACCGACGTCCCGGGCTACACCAGCGCACTGCAACAACACATCGAAGGCTCGGCCTCGGTGCGTCATCAACTGAACGCCCTCAAAGGCACCAAGGGCAGCACCGACGGTTCCTTGAAGCGGTGTGCGCCGGGCGACCCGGACTTAGAAGACTGTGGCGTCGCGCCCAACTTCACCGACGTCACCGCCTGGCTCAATACCCCCGACGACAAGCCCCTGTCGATAACGGGCCTGCGCGGCAAGGTCGTGTTGGTGGACTTTTGGACGTACTCCTGTATCAACTGCGAGCGCACGTTGCCCCACGTGGAGGCCTGGTACAACCGCTACAAAGCTGACGGGCTCGTGGTGGTGGGTGTGCACACCCCCGAGTTCGGCTTCGAGCGCGTCGTGAGTAACGTGCGCGCCGAGTCGAAGTCCCTCGGGGTCGACTACCCGATCGCCGTCGACGACGGCTACGGGACCTGGAACGCCTATGGCAATGACGCCTGGCCCGCCGACTACCTCATCGATGCGAACGGCGTGGTACGCCACGTCGAGTTCGGTGAAGGCGACTACGCGTTGAGCGAGAACTTGATCCGCCAACTCCTCGTCGCGGCGCACCCGGGCCTCGCGCTGCCGCCGCGCACGAGCGAGCCCAACTTGACCCCCACCCAGCCGACGAACCCCGAGTCCTACCTCGGCTACGAGCGCATCCAGTACCTCCAGGCCACGAGCGCTCCTGCCCCCAACGTCGCGGTCAACTACCAGTTCCCGACGTCACTGGGTGCTGGTGAGTTCGCGTTTCGTGGCGTGTGGACCGACCACGCCCAAGAGGCCACCGCCGGCCAGGGCGCGGCACTGGAGTTGAGTTACGAAGCCCAAGACATCTACCTCGTCATGGGTGGCACCGGAACAGCCACGGTGTCGACTGGTAACGGGACGGCGCCCACGACGTTCACCGTGTCGGGGGTGCCGCGTCTCTACACGCTCTTCCACTCGAACTCGACGTCGGTGGGCACGTTGGTGCTGAAGGTCTCACCGGGAGTCGAGGCCTACGACTTCACCTTCGGCTAACGAGGCGCTGGCGCTGTCGCTTCGCACCCCGAGCCGGCGGGCGATCTCATCGAGCTCGAGTGAACCACTCGCGATCTCGATGACGAGTTGAAACGCCGCGTCGTGCGAAATCTGGGGATAGGCGTTGTTGAGCCCGAGGAACGATGCGACGCAGAACCAGCCGAGTCGCTTGTTGCCATCGACGAGGGGATGGTTCTTTAACAACGAGTGCAGCAGTGCGGCAGCTTTGAGTTCAAGGGTCGCGTAGGCGTCACTGCCGAAGGCGCTCGATCGAGGGCGCGCGAGGGCCGAGTCCAACAGTCCGATATCACGCACCGGACCCACGCCCAACACCCGCAGCGCGTAGATTGAGTCCTCGAGCGTGAGGTACTCGGGATCGATCACGCCGACGCGAGCCGTTCGATAACGTCGTTCCACCGCTCCAACATTTCGTCCATCGTACGAACCACGCGTTCGCGGTGGACCGTCGTTTCGTACCGATCGAGCACGGCCCGCTGGACGACTTCTTGGCGCGACACACCTTCGAGTCGAGCCAACTCGCTCAAGGCCTGCTCTAACTCGTCGTTAGTTCGAACGGTGAACGCCACGGACGAATGATACCACTTTGGTATTACTCCTTCGGGGCTGCGACCGGTGTCCGTCGGGGAGGAAGGCCGAGGACTTCCCTCACGCCCAGGGCGGATCTCGTGACCTCTGGCGTCAACGCCCGCAGGGTCTTTTCGTGCCACGCACCCGTAAAGACTCCCGTGCCGTAGGCCAGGTCGTCAATGACGCCTAGGGGCAGGTCGCGTGCGTGCACCCGATGATGACGCCACCGCCAGAGCGTGCCGATCGCGAAGAGCGCCAGTGTCCGCCGGCGCAGCCGCGGGTGCAGGGCGCCGACGAGCACGACGACGCCGAATGTCCGAATGACGGCCCGCGCCATTGGTCCCCCCGCGCTCACCATGTTGCGCGCGACGATCTCGTTGGCACTCGTTTCGGGGCTCTCTTCACCGCGAAGGACGCCGTCGCGGGCGTGGTTACGCGCCCCGCGCACGATTCGCGCTCCTATCGCTGGTTTGCCAAGGAGCACCGAGGTCCACGCAACGAGGGTCCACGCATCCGCGCGCACCGGCGCGAGTCGCGAACCGTGGCGCTTCGCGAGCGGCGCCGTCGAGGCGCCGTAGCTGGAGCGCTGTCGCCACCACGCACGCCAGTTCCCCCTCGTGGGGTGCCTGACGACGACGTCGGCGTCGTAGCGCACCAACCAACCCTGATCGGCGAGGCGCCAGACGAAGTCGACGTCCTCGCCCACGCGCAAGGTCTCGTCGAACCCGTCGCCGAAGGCCGCTCGTCGCACGAAGAGACACGCGCTGGGGACATAGGGGACTGGGCCACGCGCGATCACGAGACCGCTGCGATCTCCCATGTCCAAAGGACCGAAACTCTCCTCGAAGTGGTCCCGCCAGCCCGGTCCGCCCGCCCCGCACACGCGCGGTGCACTGGAGGCGACGAGCGGATCGGCGAGGTCGCTGTGGAGGCGTTGCGCAACGGCGCGTGCGTCGCCGAGGGTGACGTCACTATCGACGAACCAGAGGAACGGTCGCGTCGTTGAGCGCGCTCCGAGGTTGCGTGCCGCGGCGGGACCGGCGTTACGTGCGAGTCGCAGTAACGCCGCACCGTGACGCTGCGCGCACTGCGCGACGGCGTCGGTGTCGCGTGATCCGTCATCAACGACCGTGACGTGAAAGCCCCGCAACTCCTCGAGCAGCGCGTCGAGTTTCGTCACGTCGTCGTAGACCGGAACGACGACGTCGACGTGGCCGGTCTCGAGTTCGCGTTCGAAACGAGCCAGCACGAATCCTTGCTGGACGAGCGTGCGGGCGAAACGCTCCTCCCCGTCGCGCACGACGTCCCCACTGCGCCAGCGCTCGACGATGGCCCGAGACGGGCCCGTCAAACGAAGCAGTCGCCAGGGACTACCGCCGCTGAGGAGGTCTCGGTCGACGAAGGTGACGTGCTCGTCGACGATCACTCGCGTACCGACGGGGATGGACGCATCCAATGACGCCGGAGCAAGGGGGACGAGCGCACTCACGGCCGAAGTCTTTCACGCCCGCTCCAGGCGACGACGTCGGATGGGGCAGAATGGTGTCGTTCGAGGAGGAACCGTGACCCCAGAGACCCAATTCGTGGACGTTGTCGTGATTGACGCCGAAGTCGAGGAGCTGCTCATCGAAGAGGTCTCCATCGACGGTCTCTGCGGCGTCTACTAAGTCGTGTCCGTCACGGCGATCGACGCCTTCGACGCCACTCGACCTTGGGCGCTGAGCGAGCAGGTCTCCTTGCGCGATGAGTCCTTCGGGGCCCTCGCCTACCACCACGTCACTCGGCGACTGGTGTTCTTAAAGTCTCGAGAGCTCGTAGCCCTCGTGCGTCGACTCGCAGAGTTCGACAGCGCCGAGGCCGCGGTCACCGAACTCATCGAGACCGACCAACGAGAGCGCTACGTCGCCGCCCTCGCGTCGCTCGCGCACTCGGCGTTGCTCGATGTGCGCTGACGTACGGCTGCGCGACCGCTTCGAGCGGGGACTGGCGGCGCCGATCTGTCTCACCTGGGAACTCACCTACGCCTGCAACCTGGCCTGCACGCACTGTCTGTCGTCCTCGGGTCGCAGAGACCCGCGAGAACTCTCCACGAGCGAAGCGACGGCACTGATAGACGAGATCGCCGCCATGCAGATCTTCTACGTGAACATCGGTGGCGGCGAGCCGATGATCCGCCGTGACTTCTTCGAGCTGGTTGAACACGCGGTCGCGCAGCGCGTGGGCGTCAAGTTCTCCACGAATGGCACCCGCATCGACGCCGCCGCCGCGCGCCGCTTGGCGGGGATCGACTATCTCGACATCCAGATCTCCATCGACGGCGCCGATGCGACGACGAGTGACAAGATCCGCGGTCGTGGTTCCTACGACGCCGCGCGCCGCGCCATGGACAACTTGCGGGCCGCTGACTTCGGACAGTTCAAGATCTCGGTCGTGATGACCCGCGAGAGCGTCGAGCAACTCGACGCCTTCGAGTCCCTCGCCGCGACGTACGGGGCCGAACTTCGACTCACGCGACTTCGACCATCGGGTCGCGGCGTCGAGGTCTGGAACGAACTGCACCCCACGCTGGAGCAAAATCGGCGGCTCTATAGGTGGCTGCTCGATCGGCCGAACGTCTTGACCGGCGATTCGTTCTTCCACCTCTCGGCGCTCGGGAGCCCCTTGGAGGGACTGAACCTCTGTGGCGCCGGACGGGTCGTCTGCCTGATCGATCCGATCGGCGACGTCTACGCGTGTCCCTTCGTGATCCACGACGAGTTCCTGGCGGGCAACGTCCGCGACGCGGGATTCAACGCCGTCTGGAGCGAGAGTGAGCTGTTCCGCTCGCTGCGCGAGCCCGGTAATGCCGGAGCGTGTTCGTCCTGTGGTTCCTACGACGCGTGTCGCGGGGGCTGCATGGCCGCGAAGTTCTTCACGGGACTCGAGATGTCCGATCCCGACCCCGAGTGCGTGTTCGGTCACGGCGAAGCGGCGCTCGCCGCCAAGGCCGTCGCCATTCGTCCAGCGTCTTCGTCGGACCACTCCAAGCGAGTGCCGGTCGCGCTCTCCACTCGCTGAACCCACGGCACGGCCGGGTTCGCGACCGCTAGAACAAGGTTGAGGGTGAGCGAACGGGGGAGAGTTTGAAAGCAGCCGTCTACTACGAAACCGGGTCGCCGGACGTGTTCCGTTACGAGGACGTGCCCGACCCGGTCGTCTCGCCCCAGGACGTGTTGGTGCGGGTCGAAGCGATCAGCATCGAAGGGGGCGACACCTTGAACCGCCTGCGCGGTGAGATGAGTCGCGTGCCGCACATCGTCGGCTACCAGTGTGCCGGTGTCGTTGAGGCAGTTGGTGGCGAGGTCACGGGATTTGCCGTCGGCGACCGCGTGGTCACCACCGGCGTGGATGGATCACACGCCGAACTGCGCGCCTCGCCGCCCGCGTTCACCTGGGCGATCCCCGAGGGCGTGAGTACCGAAGATGCGGCGTGCGTGCCGATTCCCTTCGGCACCGCGTCGGACTGTCTCTTCGAGTTTGGCCATCTCGCGAAGGGTGAGACGGTGCTCATTCACGCGGGCGCGGGCGGCGTGGGCGTCGCCGCGATTCAGTTGGCCAAGCGCGCGGGCGCGCGTGTGCTCTCCACCGCGTCGAGTGACGAAAAGCTGGAGCGACTCAAGACGCTTGGCCTCGATGAGGGCATCAACTACCTGACGCACGACTTCGTGACGGAGGTGCGACGCCTCACCGACGGACGTGGCGTCGACGTCGTCGTTGACTCGGTGGGCGGTATCACACTGCAGGGGAGTCTTGACGTGCTGGCCTACCGGGGGCGCTGCGTCAGCGTGGGTGACGCGGGTCGTTCGAGCGCCGAGCGTGTCGATATCTCGAGGATGCGGGGGAACAATCAGACCCTGTCGGGCTACTTCATGGGGGCCGAGTTGTTCTTCTATCCTCGCGCGCACGAACTGGTCGCGACGCTGTTGGACGACGTCGCGAAGGGTGAACTGCGCGTCGTGATCGACCGAGCGTTCCCGCTCTCGGACGCCGAAGGGGCGCACGCCTACATCGAGAGTCGCCAGTCCTTCGGACGAGTGGTACTCATCCCCTAACGGGGTCGTCGGGCGCGACGATCGCCCAGTTCCCAACCGCCGTCGCTCGCCCGTCGCGGGGAGCGAGGGACGGTAGTGTCACCTTGGGTCGCGAGGAGGGTGATGTCAGAGAAGTGGTTCGAAACCGTGGCGATCGCTCAGCGTCGCGCCGAAAAGCGCCTGCCGCGCTCGGTCTACGGCGCCCTGGTCGCGGGCTCGGAGAAGGGACTCTCTTCCAAAGACAATCTGGCCTCCTTCGACGAACTCGGCTTCGCCCCCCACGTCGCGGGGCTCTCGAACGACCGCACCCTCGCCACCACCGTGATGGGTCAGTCCCTGTCGATTCCCGTGATCATCTCGCCAACTGGCGTGCAGGCCGTCCACCCCGACGGCGAGGTCGCCCTCGCACGGGCGGCCGCCGCGCGCGGGGTCGCGATGGGATTGAGTTCTTTCGCCAGTCGCTCCATCGAGGACGTCTGTGCGGCGAGTGACCAGGTCTTCTTCCAGCTCTACTGGTCGGGAGACCGCGACCGGCTCCTGCAGCGATTAGAGCGCGCGAAGGAGGCCGGGGCCAAGGGCATCATCTTGACCTTGGACTGGTCGTTCTCTAACGGGCGCGACTGGGGGAGTCCCTGGATCCCCGAGAAGATCGACGCCAAGGCCGTCATGAAGTTGGCGCCCGAAGTACTCGCGCGGCCCGCGTGGTTCTGGTCCTTCGCCAAAACGGGGCACCTCCCGAACCTGACGACCCCCAACATGGCTCTGCCCGGTGAGCCCGCACCGACGTTTTTCGGCGCGTACTACGAGTGGATGCAGAGCACGCTGCCGAGTTGGAGTGACGTCGAATGGTTGCGCAGCCAATGGAGCGGGCCCTTCATGGTGAAGGGCGTCGCTCGCGTGGACGACGCGAAGCGCGTTGTCGACCTCGGCGCGACCGCGCTGTCGGTCTCTAATCACGGGGGCAACAACTTAGATGGCACGCCGGCGCCGCTGCGTTCGTTGCCCGCGGTCGTCGATGCCGTGGGTGATCAGATCGAGGTGGTGCTCGATGGCGGTGTTCGCCGCGGCAGCGACGTCGTCAAGGCCCTGGCGCTCGGGGCGAACGCGGTCATGATCGGCAGGGCGTCACTGTGGGGGCTCGCCGCGGCGGGTCAGGCGGGGGTTGAGAACGTGTTGGACATACTGCGCGGCGGTATCGACTCGGCGTTGATGGGACTCGGTAAATCTGACGTCAAAGAACTTGACCGCACCGACGTCGTCGCGCCCGCGGACTTCTTTCGCAGGCTCGGCTGATGAGTCGCGTCGCGATCGTCACCGGTGCGGCTCGCGGTATCGGCGCCGCGACCGTCGACGCGCTGGTCAATGAGGGCTACCGCGTGGTCGCCGTCGATCGCTGTCGCGACATCGATGAGGTGCCCTACGCGCTCGCCACACCCGCGGACCTCGACGCCGTCGTGGCGCGACACGGCGACGCGGTGCTCGGACTGGTGGGCGACGTGCGCAGCGCGACCGACATGCACCTCGCGGTCGAGACGGCGACGCGACACTTCGGGCGGCTCGACGCCGCGGTGGCCTGCGCGGGCGTCCTCGGGGTCGGTGCACCGCTCTGGGAGATCGGCGACGCCGCCTTTGACGCCGTGTGGTCGGTGAACGTGCTGGGGACGCGTCGACTCATCGAAGCCGCCGCCCCGGTGCTGATTGCGAACGGGAAAGAGGCGAATGGTCGCATCGTCGCGGTCGCGTCGGCCGCGGGGCACACCGGGCTGTTGCGCTTGGCCGCCTATTCGGCCGCGAAGCACGCGGTCGTTGGGATGATTCGCGGCGTCGCGATGGACTTGGCCCCCTTCGGCGTGACGGCGAACGCGGTGAGCCCCGGCTCGACGCGCACCGCGATCCTCGACGCGTCGGCCAAGGTGTACGACTTAGAGAGCGTCGAAGCCTTCGCGGCACAACAACCTATTGGTCGCCTGCTCGAACCCGCCGAGATCGCCGCGGCCATTGTTTGGCTGTGTTCGTCGGCGGCCTCAGCGATCACCGGGGCCGACATCGCGGTCGACGGCGGGATGACGGTCTCTTAGCATCGGCGCCGTCGTCGCGGCGCAGTGTTGAAAGTGGCAATTTTTCAGCGGTTAGGCTCGTCTCTGGCCCATCGCCATCGTCGTCAAAGGTCTCGAGAGGTCGTCCGTGAACGAAGTCCACATGCCCCGACGTGTCCTCATCTTGGGATGCGGCTCGGTGGTGCAGTGTCTGTTACCACTACTGCTGGACCATTTCACGTTCGAGCCGAGTTCCATAACGATTCTCGAAAGCCGCGATAATCGCGAACGAATCGTGGGGTCAATTGAGCGAGGTGTGCACTATCGCCAGTTCGAGATCAACCGCGAGAACTTAGAAGCGACGCTCGGCGCGTACCTCAGTGATGGTGATCTGCTGATCGACCTCGCGTGGAACATCGGTCTCGAGGAGTTGCTCGAGTGGTGTCGCGATCACAACGTCCGATATCTCAACACCTCGGTGGAGGAGTGGAATCCCTACGGCGATCCCGCGAGCACGTCACCCCAAGAGCGCACGCTCTACTGGCGTCACATGGACCTTCGCCGACAGATCGCCAAGTGGGGATCGAACGACGGACCCTCGGCCGTCGTGGAGCACGGGGCTAACCCGGGTCTGGTGAGCCATTTCGTCAAGCAAGCGCTCGTTGAGATCGCCGAAGCGGTCCTGCGCGACGGGCTGCTCGCCGAGCGCCACGAGGAGATTACTGCCGCAGTGGCCGAGGGTCGCTTCAACGTCCTCGCACAACTGCTCGAGGTCCGCACTATTCACATCGCCGAACGCGACACGCAGATCACCAATCAGCCAAAGGAAGTCGGCGAGTTCGTGAACACCTGGAGTGTGGACGGGTTCTACGAGGAGGGCGTCGCACCCGCGGAACTCGGATGGGGCACGCACGAAAAGACCCTGCCCCCGCTCGCCCTCACCCACGAGGGCGCCGAAGGTCCAAAAAACCAGATCTGTCTCGCCCAGATGGCCCACAAGACCCTGGTACGAACGATGGTCCCCTCCGGGCCGATTATCGGCATGGTGATCCGCCACGGCGAGGCGTTCACGATCTCTGACCACCTGACGGTGTGGGAGGGCGACGCGCCGCTCTACCGGCCGACGGTGCACTACGCCTACTGTCCGGCCGACGTCGCCTGGGCGAGTTTCGTGGAGTTAGAAGGCAACGACTACGTCTACCCCGATCGCATGCGCGTCATGAACGATGAGATCATCTCCGGTCGCGACGAACTCGGCGTCCTGCTCATGGGCCACCCGTATCGTTCGTGGTGGACCGGGATGCGCACCACCATCGAAGAGGCGCGCGAGGTTGCACCTCACCAGAACGCGACGACGATTCAGGTGGCCGCGTCAATACTGGGTGCGCTGCAGTGGATGTTGGAGTCTCCGCGCGAGGGCGTGCGCGTGCCCGACGAACTGCCCTGGCGTGGCGTGCTCGACGTCGCC
>Ga0302282_1002457_pt1 | contig 12649 bp, 9 predicted proteins | sample III_Fen_E1_3_FD_198763 | JGI IMG/M metagenome (GOLD analysis project Ga0302282, IMG submission 198763) | Peat permafrost microbial communities from Stordalen Mire near Abisko, Sweden - III_Fen_E1_3 | ecosystem: Environmental > Terrestrial > Soil > Wetlands > Permafrost | place: Sweden: Abisko... | reverse complement strand
CCATCCGCAGGCTACGCTGTCGTTGGCCAGGCCCGTGGGACTGGTCGGCAAGCTCGAGCTGGAGAGTGCTGTGTTGCAGGGCGTGCTGTCCCAGTAGAACGCGGGTGCTGCGCTGATACCGCCCGGGGCCGAAGCCGAGGGAGTGAAGCCCAGCGTGGACGGCGAGCCGGACTGGCTACCGCTGGTCCAGTTGCCGCGCGCATACGCCACATCGTAGCTGGCGCGAATCACCGTCTTCGGAGTGGCTGCATAGGAAACGCCAATCCGCGGCGCAAAGTGGCTATAGTCCGTCGGCGCCGGGTTGGAGCAGTTGCAGTACAGCGCAGGATCGCCGTTGCCGGCAAACTGCAGCGTCCCCTGGTTGCCCGTGATCGAGTTGGTCCCCGTTGGGTTCAGGAAACTGAAGATGTCATGCGCCTCCGTAATGGATGGGAAGATGTCCCAGCGCAGTCCCAGGTTCAAGGTCAGCTGGTCGTTCGCTTTGTAGTCGTCCTCCGCCCAGAACGAGGGATCCCGCCACCTGGTCCCAAGCCCGGGCGCATTCACCGTCGCAGAGCTCGAATCCACCGCACCCAGCATGTAGCTGGCCACCGAGGAGCCGGTCGTCGCGACGGTCGATTTTCCCGAGCTGAAGGCCGCCGTCTCCGTTGTGGAGAACCCGAAGGTCATCGGGCCGGAGGGCGACACGACCGAGACGTAGTCGAACTGCAGGTCGGCGTATTGACCGCCAAAGGTGAAGTTATGTCGCCCGAACACCCACTCCACATTGTCCAGAGCCGTGTACGTGTTGTTGATCTTGTTGTTGAACGCATATCCGCCCCATGTCGACGTGCCAGGGACGCCAGTCGGATTGGAGTAGTTGCCCGCAAAGGTGATCTTGGGGAAGCCTCCTGCTGCCTGTCCCGCCGGCATGTTGAGAATACCCGAGCCGCCGTTCGTGGTGCCGGCGGTTGCAGACGCGTACTTCGATTGCCAGTCCGGCGTTACCGAGTCGCTCTGATACCGGCCGTAGCCAAAGGAAAACTGGTTGATCAGGTGCGAGCTGATCGTGTAGACGTCTTTCACGATGTCCACCGTCGTCACAGGATTGTAGATTTGCGAGGTGTTGAATGGCGGCAGAAGCCCGGTAGCGGAGTTCAGACCAGTCGCTGCCTGGCGGCCGAAGGCCACGATGACGCTGATCTGGTTTGCCGCACTCTGGTCGTAGTCGATCCGGCCGGTGGAGTACCAGTTGGCCAGCCCCGTGGCTGTCCCAAAGCTCAGATTGTTGGTGAATTGGTTCTGGTTCGCCAGCCCCTCGTAGGGCATCAGGAACTGGTTGTAATAGCTCGATGCAGGGGAGATACGGCTGGCAGGAATGATGTCCGCGGTAGGAACGCCATTGACCATACCCTCCATTGGCTGCCGGGTGCAAGTGCTGCAGCCCGCCACCTGTGTGGCCGGATCGTAGATATGTGCCGCGCCGTTGGCCAAGGCATAGCCACGGAAGTCCGCATAGCCCAACGACTGTCCGTTCGAGTTCAGTCCCAGCATATTCAGGGTCGGGACTGTCATTGCTGAGTACTTCGCGCCGTTCTGGTTGCGATACTGCCCGTAGTTGCCGAACAGGAAGACCTTGTTCTTGATAATTGGCCCGCTCAGCACAATGCCGAACTCGTTCTGAATCTCGCGCGGTTTGATGCCGCCAAGAGCGCACCAACTGGTCGATGCAGTCAGCGCCGCCGAACTGCAGGTGCCGCCCGTGGGCACAGGTTGACCAGTCAGTGTCGGAGCCTTGCTGGTGAAGGCCCAGGCGTCGAAGATCGTATTGCGCAGGTACTCATACAAAGAACCGTGGATGCTGTTGCCGCCGCTTTTGACCGTAAAGTTCTGCACGCCCTGTCCGGCATACTGCGCGGAGAAGCCCGCCGTCTGCACCTGGAACTGGTCGATGGAGTCTACGCCGATCGCCGTCCACGTGAACCGCGGATCGCCGACGCCGTCAGCCTCCGGCATGTCCACGCCGTCCACATAAATGTCGGAGACACCGCCCTTGGGGCCGCTGCCATTTACGATGCCGGAGTTGGAAGTCGAATTGCCATTCGTGTAATTGGGCTGCACGCCCGGCATCAGATACTCGAAGTCAGTTGCACGGCGCTGGTCCATGTTGCCGCCGAAGCCCATCAGCAGAGGCAGATTGGAGTACATCTGGTTGTCCATCACCGCGCCCAGGCTCGCGTCCGAGGTGTTCAGCAGCGGCGGAGCAGCGGTCACAGTCACCGTCTCGGTCGCCTGACCCACCGTCAGGGTCACGTTCACCGTGGCCGTTGCCAGCGCGTCCACCGTCACGTTTTCCTGCTTGTAACCCTCAAATCCGCCTGCGCTAACCACGACAACATAGGTCCCTGGCGTGAGCGGGGTAATCGTGTAATCGCCCGCCGAGGTGGTCTTGCGGACCGTGGCCACGTTGGTGGCCGCATCGGTCGCCGTCACCGTCGCGCCCCCAACAACTGCGCCGCTAGGGTCCAGAACCGTACCCGCGATGGCGCCGGTACCGGCCAGTTGCGCGCGCGCCATGCTGCCTGCAAAACAGGCTACTACCAGCACGACGGCCAGCAGGAAAGAGGTGCGGAACTTTGCATAAGCCGTCGAAGGCTGGGACTTGGGAGAAGCGTGGAACATGCGTATAACCTCGTCAAAAGTAAATTCAAACCGAATCGTGGCAAACCCTTTTCCAGGATGCAGCCGCGATTCGACCACATCACAGAAACGCTAAGGTAAGACCACTTTGTGTGCGGCAAGTAGCTTCTCTCTTGGGATGGACGGGTGTCAAGTGTTTTCTGCGACAAGGTTGCCAGCCTGCGATACCCCTCCCAATCTTTGGCTCACGCGCAACGCGAATCCTCCCTGTCGTCGCGCCTGCTAGGCCCGGGTTTTGCAGCTTTTCGCCAGCAGTTGCCGAATAAATCCCCCGGTCTTCTGCGATACCTCCGCTCTATTCCAGACCCAATCGAAAAGCTGCCGGGACGGCCTGGATGGACACGCTCGCGCTGCGAAATGCGCTCCTATCCCAGCGGGAAAATGTGATCTGCGACCCGACAACGAGGTCAGACCTCGACAAGGTAATCGTTTACACAAGCCCGACCACTTCCCCCCCCCGGCTCGGAAATTCCTCCCGTCATCCCGCCCATTGCCGCAGCCCTATCGCCCGCCGTGCGCCGCCAGCCAGCGCCGCAGCTCCGGCTCCTGCCTCCCGCGCAGCGCAACGCATGCGTCGATGCTCTCCAGCGTCCGGGCCAGCGTCCGGGCCGATGCCCCCACCGGATGCACATCAAAGAACGCCTTCACCTCCCCGCGCTTCTCCACTGTGCAGAACGCGCCCGCCGCCTCCGCAATCCGCGTCTCCGCATTCGCCGTCGCCTTGCGCTCTACCTCCGCCCAGTGCCCGGTAATGTACGTCCACGCCTGGTCCTGCGTCTCCCGCCGCTCCAGCAACAGCGCCAGCAGCTCCCAGCTATCCTGCGTCCGCACCTCGCCGGAGAGCGCATACTCCAGCGTCCGCTCCACCAGCGCGGGGTCCTGGAACCGTGTCAGCACATGCAGCGCCGCCTCCTTGAAGTCCGGATCCTCCGCATTGCCGATTACCCGCATCAGCTTGTCGTACATTGGGGCATCGCTCTGCGGAGTCGCCAGCGCCACCGCCGCATCGGCCAGCATCGGGTCCGCCACCTTCTGGCCGGAGAAGAGCTGGCTGGTCAGGGTCTCCGCCTCGGCCAGCACCTCCGGGTCATTGGCCCGGCCCAGCGCCTCAAACACCAGTTCGCGCAGGTCCGCGTGCTCCCACCCCTCGTGCCGGCTCGCCCCGCCCAGCCCTGCGTACACATCGCCAAACTCCCGCCGCACCACCGCATCCAGCCGCTCGCGGTCCGCATCCGACGCGATCTGTGTCTGGACCAACTCCAGCCGCCCCATCGCGCTCTCCATCACCGTCGGATTGGGGTCCTGCTTCACCGCCAGCACCAGATCCAGGAACTCGCCGACGGAGCCCTGTCCGGCGCGCACCAGCGCCCAGCGGTCGCCCAGCAGCCCAATCCGCTCCGGCGGAGTCAACCCTGTCTCCGCGTTCGCCACCAGCGCGGCCAGTTCTGGCGACGAATAGGCCGTCCGGTAGTAGCCCTTATCCCCCGCATTGGCATAGAACAGCGTCGGCCCGGCGAACTTCACCGACCGAATCGCAGCCGGGCCGCCGCCCACCGTCTCGCACGAGCCACCCTTCCAGCACACAGGAATCACCCAGCCCGCGTTCGCACTCCCCGGCCTGCCGTCACCAAAGCTGGATTCGGCAACGGGGTAGTCGCCGCTCTGCGCCCGCGCCGCAAACGTCAGCAGCGGAACACCCGGCTGCTCGATAAAGCTCCGCATGATCCTGTCCACCGGCAGCCCGCTCACCCGCGCCAGCGTGTCCCACAGATCCTCCGCGGTCGCATTGCCATACAGATGTTGCGCCAGGTACGCCTGGATCCCCTTGCGAAACACCTCCTCGCCCACATAGTTCTCCACCATCCCAATCACCGCGCCGGCCTTGCCGTACGCCATGTCGTCGAACATCTCGTCGATCTCCGCCGGCGTCTCCGCGCGCGATCGCACCGCCCGGCCCGCAGAGCTGGCGTCCTCCCCCATCGTGCGGTCCAGGTCGGCCGCCGCGTCCTGGTCGAAGTTCCACTTCGGCTGCCACGCCGCCGCGGCCTTGCTCTCCATCCACGTCGCAAAGCCTTCGTTCAGCCACAGGTCGTTCCACCACGCCGGCGTCACCAGGTCGCCAAACCACTGGTGCGCCAGCTCGTGCGCCACCGTCTGCGCCACATCCTTTTTGGCCGGCACCGTGCCATGCTTCTCGTCCACCAGCATCTCCGTCTCGCGGAACGTAATGCACCCCAAGTTCTCCATCGCCCCGGCCTCGAAGTCCGGAACCGCCACCATATCCAGCTTGCTCAGTGGATAGTGGATGCCGAAGTACTGGTCGTAGTACTTCAGATCCCACTTCGCCGCCTCCACCGCAAACTGCGTCAGTTCCACCTTGTCCGGCGTCGCGCACGCCCGGATCGCCACGCCTTCGGCCTTGCCCTTCGTACACTGGAAGTCCCCCACCAGCCACGCCACCAGGTAGGTCGACATCTTCGGCGTCGTCGCAAACCGGATCATGTGCTTGCCCGGCTCCGGCCCTGGCGTGTCCTCCACCATCTCCTTGTTGGAAAACGCAGTGTCGCCCGCGTCCACCACCAGCGTCACGTCGAAGGTCGCCTTCAGCGCCGGCTCGTCGAAGCTGGGAAACGCCCGCCGCGCATCCGTCGCCTCAAACTGCGTCACCCCATAGCTCCGCAGCTTGGTCTTCGACAGATAAAACCCGCGCAGCTTGTCGTTCATGATCCCCGTGTAGGCAATCTGCAGCACCACCGGCCCCGCCGGCAGCGGCTGCGCAAACGTGAAGGTCGCCTGCTCCTTCTCCGCATCCAGCGTCACCACCGCCGTCTGCACGCCGCTACTTCCGCCGCCCGGAGCGTTGTTATCCTCTTGTTCTTGCTCGTCCTTCTTCTGTTCTAGCTTGTCCTTCCTTTGTTCTTGCTTGCCATTCCCCTGTTCTTGCTTGTCATCCGTTTGTTCTTGTTTGTCATTCTGAGCGGAGCGAAGAATCCCCGCATTTGTGCCGCCACCAGCTCCACCGCGTCCGCCCCACGCCCGCACCGCCCCAAACTCAATCTCCGCCGCATTCAGCACGATCGCGTTCGCCGGCTTCTCCAGCGCCATGTCAATCGTCTCCGAGCCCGCAAACCGTGCCTTCGCCAGGTCCGGCGTAATCGTCAGCGAGTAGTGCTCCGGCCGCACCCCGCCCGGCAGCCGCTGCGCCCCCGCTGCCCCGCACCCGCACCACACCACACTCGCAGCAAACAAGGCCCGGCAGAAACGCATCGCTGGTTGAACCGCCTTCCAATCAAGCTGTCCACCAGACTATATGCCAGCGCTTCTCCGGGGACATCCATCGCTTACAGACGACGGGCTGCACGCCTGCCAGTTACGACGAAGCACTCCGCCGCCGGGTGACGAACTGGCTGCGCAGGGCTTCATCCGCAGTCGATTGCCAGCCTTTGCCGGTGGCTTTCAAGGCGGACAGCACATCTGGAGACATCAGTTTCCTACTTCAGGAAGAACGGCTTGTCCGGGTCGCGGTCCGACCGAATGCGCAGGTGGGTAAACGCCAGCAGCCCTGCCAGCAGGAAGCCCGCCATCTGCAATCCCGCCTGCTCCACCACCACGCTGTGCTCCAGCAGCGACGAGCCATACGCCTGCATGCCCGCCACCCGCGACTGCACGCCGCCCAGCGGATTGCCGTTCGACGACGGAACCATGCTCTGCGACGACGTCACCGCCGTCGACACGCCGGAGCCGATCTCCTGCACATTGGCGTTCGAGTCGCTCGCAGTCTGCGCCACTCCAGCCGGCGTCGCCGCCGCGCTCGCGCCGGACGAGCTCCCCGCCGCATCCGCACTGCTGCTCGCCGCCACCCCAATCCGCAGCGGACTGTTCGCCAGCGAAGTTCCCAGGAACTGCTCCAGCGTCCCCGTGTCCGCCAGGCTCGCGCGGTCCACCCGCATCAGCCCGTAGCCCACCGAGTCCAGCACGTATACCGTGCCGGCAGACACCGTCAGGATGGCCACCAGCATCATCTTCGCCGGACGCACCCGCATCGCCAGCGAGCCAATGTAGTAGGCCAGCGTCGCCACCAGCCCCGCGATCATCGCGCCCACTGGAACATACGTCGCCACCGTGTATCCAAACAGGTCGAGCCCACCACGGATCTGCAGGAAGAGAAGCTCGGCAGGCACGGCCACACAGCCCACCAGCCACAATAGTCCAACAACGAAAATCTTCGCGCTTCGGCTCATACGTCTCCTCGGAGGCGTGCTCGTTTGCAATCCTGATTCGAGCATCATATCCATACCCTGCAACTCCTCAGATACCCCGTACGTGTCATACGGCACGCCCTTCGCGAAACTGTGATCGCTTCTTTTCTAGCCCCGCTCTCTCCCGCTTTCGTGTCATGGTCGCCCATCACATCTCCTGCTAGCTTGCCCTCAGGAGATCCAAATGCGCCTGAGCGCCTTCCTCGATAAGCAGTTGATCGACGTCATCCAGTGGAACGAGCCGGAGGATGGCGTCCTGGCCTACCGCTACCCCATGCTCGACCAGGAGATTCAGAACGGCGGCCAGCTTACCGTCCGCGAGTCCGAGGTCGCCCTGTTCGTCGACCAGGGCCGCATCGCAGACGTCTTCGGCCCCGGCCTGCACACGCTCTCCACCGCCAACTTGCCCCTGCTCACCGACCTTAACAACTGGGACAAGGGCTTCGAGTCGCCGTTCAAGTCCGACGTCTACTTCTTCTCCACCCACCAGCAGATCGACCAGAAGTGGGGCACCGCGACCCCCATCACCGTCCGCGATCCCGAGTTCGGCGCCGTCCGCATCCGCTGCTACGGCATCTATGCCTACCGCCTGGCCGACCCGCGCGCCTTCTTCACCCAGGTCAGCGGCACCCGCCAGAGCTACTCCACCGGCGAGCTCGAAGACCAGCTCACCAACACCATCGTCGCGCGCACGACAGACGCCTTCGCCGCCAGCAACCTCCAGTTCCTGGACATGACCGCCAACGAAGCGAAGCTCGGCGACTCCATCGCGGCCGCCGTCAAGCCCGCCTTCGCCGCGCTCGGCCTCGAGCTCACCCAGTTCGTCGTCGAGAACATCTCCCTGCCCGACGAGCTGCAAAAATCGCTCGACCAGCGCATCGGCATGAAGATGGTGGGCGACCTGGACCGCTATACCCAATTCGCCGCCGCCCAATCCATGACGATCGCCGCGGCCAACACCGGCGGCGCCGCCGGCCTGGGCATGGGCCTGGGCGCAGGAGCTGCCGTCGCGCAGGTCCTGGCCGCCACACTCCACCCCGCCACTACCGCGGGTGCCCCATCCGAGCCCCGCTCGGGTGGGCCTGCTGCCACGACCGCAAATGCCAGCGCCACCGCCACCAAGTTCTGCATCGCCTGCGGACACACCATTCCCCAACGGGCAGGCTTCTGTCCAGACTGCGGAGTCTCCCAATGAACTGCCCCTCCTGCGGCGCACCCATGCGCTCCACCCCCAATGGCTTCCAATGCGGCTACTGCCACAACGTCGTCGTCCCCGACGCCAACGACGAGGGCGTCAGCCTCCTCGGCGACGGCCCCGGCGACACCTGCCCCGTCTGCAACCTGCCGCTGCAGCGCGCCGCCGTCGCGCAGGAGTCCCTGCTCTACTGCGCCAAGTGCCACGGCATGCTCATCCCCATGGACGAGTTCCCCACCCTCATCGAGACCCTCCGCGCGCAGCAGACCGCCACCCTCGCGCCCCCGCCCGCCGACCCCGGAGACCTGCACCGCCGTATCAACTGCCCCCACTGCCACAGCGGCATGGACGCCCACTTCTACGCCGGCCCCGGCAACGTCGTCATGGACTCCTGCGAAGTCTGCGACCTGAACTGGCTCGACCACGGCGAACTCTCCCGCATCGCCCGCGCCCCGGAGTACATGCAGCCCCCGCAGTACACGCAGTCCTCCATGTCCGACCAGTAGCAGTAGCCACACCCCAGTCGCCAAACCCCAGTGGCCAGACCCCAGTGGCCAGACCCCAGTGGCCAGACCCCAGTGGCCAGACCTCAGTGGCCAGACCTCAGTGGCCACAAGAGGCCCCTACTAGTTCGCGCGCCCCTCCCACTCCGATTGTCATTCTGAGCGAGCGCACCGCGCGAACGAAGAATCCCCGCATTTCGCCTCTGCCTCTGCCTCTGCCCTTGCCCTTGCCTCTGCCTCTGCCTCTGCCTCTGCCTCTGCCCGTCATTCTGACTCGAAAAGTCAGAATCTCCGTAGCTGCCCTTTCCACTGCCGTTGCAGTTCCCCATCGCGTCCCCAGAGAACAAGCCAAGCCTTCGGACACCGGGGCCGTCGCACCAACACGCCTACGCCTGTATCCGCCCTCAAAAACTGTCCCGAAAAATATTCAACCAAACGGTTGACAAGCCTTCACTCCCTGCGCTACATTCAACCACATGGTTGAATCATCCACCCCCGTACTCGGCCCCGCAGCACTCGACGCCGTCTTCCACGCACTCGCGGACGCCACCCGTCGCGCCATCCTCCGCGACATCACCCGCCGCCAGATGACCGTCGGCGAGATCGCCCAGCCCTACCAGATGTCCCTCGCAGCCGTCTCCAAGCACCTCGACGTTCTCGAACGCGCCTCGCTCATCCGCCGCGAGCGCAAAGGAAGTTGCCGTATGGTCCGTATCAACGCCACCCGCCTGCGTGCCGCGCAAGACTGGCTCGCCTACTATGAGCGCTTCTGGAGCAGCAATCTCGACGCCCTCCAGAGCTACCTCGAATCCACCCCGCAGTCCAAACCCGCCACCCCCAAGGAGAAATAGATGCCCACGCTCGAATCCACTCCCGCCACGCCCGGTACCAGCATCTTCCTCGAACAATCCCGCGTCATCCGCGCCTCCCGCGATCGCGTCTACCACGCCTGGACCACCCCGGAGGTCCTCAAGCAGTGGTTCGGCAGCACCAAAAACTACTGTTCCAGCGCCAGCCTCGACGTCCGCGTCGGCGGCAGCTATAGCATCCAGATCGCCCCTATCGTCCCGCCCGAGACGCCCAGTGAGGAGTGCGCCTCCCGCACCGCTACTGCGGAAGGCGTCTACACCAAGGTCGTGCCCAACCAGCTACTGCAGTTCACCTGGACACCCACCTTCAGCCCCGGCGAGGAGTCCCTCGTGACCATCACCTTCACGGACGCCCGCGGAGGCACCCAGGTCGACATCCGCCACGAACGCTTCGCCACGGAAGCCTCCCGCGAAGCCCACAACAGCGGCTGGGCCAACTGCCTGGAGAAGCTCGACTCCATGTCCGCAAACCTCTAAAGTCCGAAAGGCAGGGAACGGGGAGCAGGGAACGGGGAACAGCAAACGCAGGGCTCCCTGATCCCTGTGCTCTGTTCCCTGTTCCTGTTCCTGTTCCTGTTCCCTGATCCCTGATCCCTGATCCGGCGTATCCTAACCCAATGCGCATGACGGTCCTCGCTTCCGGCTCCAAGGGAAACTCCACCGTCATCGCCACGGACAACACCCGCCTGCTCATCGACGCCGGCCTCTCCTGCCGTGAGCTCCTCAAGCGCATGGCCACCGCCGGCGAGGACCCTGCCGCGCTGGCCGCCATCCTCATCACCCACGAGCACCAGGACCACATCGCCGGCATCGGCGTCCTGGCCCGCCGCCTGCGCATCCCCGTCTACTTCACGGAGCCCACCCACCGCGCCTGGGTCCGCATGCTCACCCCGCGTTCCACCATCACCTACGCCCAATGGCTCGACCATGTCCAGCAGGAGAAGGCCGCCCGCGCCGAAGCCGCCGCCGCCGCAAGCGCCGAACCGGAACCCCCATGTCAGCCAGACGTGGAGAGCAGCGCCACAAACTCGGGTGCCCCATTCATGACAGCCTCATCGTCATGGGTGGGGACTAGCGCCACAGACCCCATCGCCCTCTCCGCCGCCGCCGACCCCGACGAAGAAGATACCCCCGCCGCCCCCAAAGCCGACCCCACCCACCTGCCCACGGTCGAGTACTTCCACGCCGGCGTCCACTTCTCCATCGGCGACATCTCCATCACCCCTTTCACCATCCCCCACGACGCCGCCGACCCCTGCGGCTTTGTCTTCGAGTCCGCCGCCGACCACGCCCGCATGGCCATCGCCACCGACCTCGGCTACATGCCGCCCAACGTCAAGGCCGCCCTCCGCCGCATCGACGTCCTGCTGCTGGAATCCAACCACGACCTGGACATGCTCAAGGACGGCCCCTACCCCTGGTCGGTCAAGCAGCGCGTGCTCTCCCGCGTCGGCCACCTCTCCAACCACGCCACCGCGGAGTTCCTCGCGCGCGACTACGACGGCGGCGCCCACACCATCGTCCTGGGCCACCTCTCGGAGCAGAACAACGACCCCTCGCTGGCCCTGCTGGCCGCGGAACAGGCGCTCGCCGGCCGTATGTCCCTGCTCGGCAACCGCATCCTGCTCGCCCAGCAGTCCGCCCCGCTCCCCTCCATCTGCCTGTAGCAGGCTGCTTACTGACGTTGCCCTCAGAATGCGTATCTCTTAGCAGAGCAGTTTGAGGAGATATTCATCCTCGTAGTAGTGGTCGTGACGGTGGGAATGTGGGAATCGGTTTGATCGATTTCCAAGGTTTGTGGGAAGGGCGGAAAACGGTTTCATCGTTTTCCGGGCTTTCCATAAACCGTCATTTCCACCGCCTGCTTCTGTCGCGGCCAACTTTCATGCGGCGATCCTCGCCGTTGCCAGCTCGCAGGCTTGCTCATACTCGGTGGGGCTGAGGTAATTCAGCGTCGAGTGCATGCGTGTTTGGTTATACCAGAGCAGCCAAGCGATGACTTCATCCTTGGCTTGCCGGATAGTTTGAAAATGCCTGCCATGCAGCCGCTCCACCTTCAACGAGCCGAACAGCGTCTCCGAGCAGGCGTTGTCCCAGCAGTTGCCCTTGCGGCTCATCGAGGGTGCGATGGAGCAGTGTTCAAGCATCTTTGCGAAGTCCTCGCTGGCATACTGACTGCCCCGGTCACTGTGAAAGAGCAGCCCCGCCTGCTTGCCTGGATTGCGTCCCAGCCAAGCCATCCAGAGAGCATCGATTACAAGATCGCGATGCATGTCGGGCCGCATCGACCAGCCCACCACCTTGCGGCTGAATAAGTCGATCACCACGGCCAGAAACAGCCATCCTTCCTCGGTCGCGATATAGGTGATGTCGCCAACCCACGCCTGGTTGGGTGCGGCCACGGTGAAGTTACGATCAAGCCGATTCGGTGCGATCGGTAAATCGTGCCGGCTGTCGGTGGTGCTCACGCGGAAACGCCGCTTGCCGCGGGCCTGAATGCCGTGCTGCTGCATCAGCCGCTGCACCCGCAGCTTGCCCACGCGAATGCCCTGCCTGCGCAGTTGCCGCCAGATACGCGGCCAGCCGTAGGCTCCACGGCTCTCCGCATAGACCGCGCCGATGTGAACCAGCAACGCTTCGTCGCTGAGGTGGCGGCGCTGGGCGATATGCCTCAACCGCGCCAGATGCTGGTGGTATCCAGACACGCTTACGCCGAGCACACGGCACTGCACCCGGATCGGCCAGGTCCGCTTGTGACGTTGAATAAAGGCATACTTCACTTCTGCACCTTTGCAAAGTATGCCGTCGCTTTTCCCAGGATGTCGCGCTCCATCGTCACCCGCGCCAGCTCCGCCCGCAAACGGCTGATCTCCATCTGCTCCGCGGTCACCTGGTGCTTGCCAGAGACGCCCTTCAACCTGCCAGCCCGGTGAAGCTTGATCCAGTTGCCCAAGGTCTGCTCGACCACTCCCAGACTGCGAGCTGCCGCAGCCATCGTCTGGCCAGACTCCACCAGCCGAACCGCTTCCTGTTTGAACTCCAGCGTGTAACGGCCACGCGTCCCCTTCGTCATTTTCCTGTCCCTTTCGCGATTAGAACAGCTCGCTAAGGGATACGTTTTGCGAGGGCAAGATCAGTGTTCGA
>Ga0302282_1002419_pt1 | contig 12783 bp, 10 predicted proteins | sample III_Fen_E1_3_FD_198763 | JGI IMG/M metagenome (GOLD analysis project Ga0302282, IMG submission 198763) | Peat permafrost microbial communities from Stordalen Mire near Abisko, Sweden - III_Fen_E1_3 | ecosystem: Environmental > Terrestrial > Soil > Wetlands > Permafrost | place: Sweden: Abisko... | reverse complement strand
CCGACAGCCAATAGCTATTCCCTGTTCCCTATTCCCTGTTCCCTGTTCCCTACTCCCTCGCTCCCTGCTCTTCCCAACATGTACTTCACCGCCGCATCAATCTCCGCCGGCGTCACATCCTCCACCACGCCCGCATCGCCAATCCCAATGGGCAGCACGAACCGCCTCACCCCGCCCACATTTTTCTTATCGCTTCCCGTCGCCGCCAGCACACGCCTCGCGCTCACCTTCAACTTCGGCAGCGGCCCGTAGCGATAAATCAGTTTCTCCATCCGCTCCATCTGCGCGCCCGTAATCGTGCCCCGCCGCCGCGCCACGGCCAGCGCCGCCACCATGCCCCATGCCACGGCCTCGCCATGCAGCATGGCCTTGTAGCGCGTAGCCTGTTCCAGCGCGTGGCCCACGGTATGCCCAAAATTCAAGATCATGCGCAAGCCGCCTTCGCGCTCGTCGCGCCGCACCACTTCAGCCTTCATCCTTATTGACGCCGCAATCACCCGCTCCAGCGCCTTCGGTTCGCGCCCCAGAATCGCATCCGCATGTTCTTCCATGAACCGCACCAGCGCCCGGTCGCGAATGAACCCAGCCTTCACGCTCTCCATCAATCCCGCGCGTAACTCGCGGTCCGGCAGCGTCCCCAGCACTCCGATATCGGCAAACACCGCCCGCGGCTGCAGAAAATTCCCGACAAGATTCTTGCCCTCGGGCAGATTCACGCCCACCTTGCCGCCCACGCTCGAATCCACCTGCGCCAAAAACGTCGTCGGCGCCTGCACATACTCAATCCCGCGCATGAACACCGCCGCCACAAATCCGCCCACGTCGCCCACAATGCCGCCGCCAAAGGCAATCAAAAACGATCCGCGATCGCCCCCCGCGCGCACCATCTCGCGCGTCAACCGCTCCACGCTTTTAATGGTTTTGTGTTTTTCGCCTGGCTCCAGAAACAGCACCACCGGCGGCTCAATTCTCGCCCTTTCGAACGATGCCAAAAACGCGCCGCCCCACAAGGCCCAGATCTCCGGCGAAGTCAAAACAAAAACCCGCCGCGGCAACCGCCCCACCGCCCGCTCAATCCGCGGCGCAAGCGTCTCCAGCAACCCGCTCCCCGCAACCACGTCGTACTTCGCCGATGGTGTCTCAACCCGTATCGTCTGCACAGTCATAATGATAGAAGACCAGGCGCAGTCGGATTCGGTGTTATACTTTTTTCGCCAACCCTGGAGCATCCCTATGCGCCGCGAACTTACATTCGTCCTTGTTGCCTTCCTGACCGGTCCATTCGCCATTGGTCAGCAGGCCGCCCCGCCAACTCCGCCTCCCGCTACAAACGCCCCATCCGCTACGCAAACCGCTTACTACGCGGGGCCGGGCGTCATCGCGCCAGAGTTGTTACCAATCACGCTCAGCGATGCGGTAACTGGAGAATGCAACCACTTCGATGCCAAGGTGATTCTCTCGGTCGTCGTCGATGCGACCGGCGCGCCGCACAATGTCTATTTTCTTAACCCCTCCGGATATGACCTCGACCTTGTAGCAATCAAGCTGGCAATGGCCGAGAGCTTCAGGCCGGGCACGCTGAACGGTGCGCCGGCCACAACGGTCGACTCCCTCGAAATGAACATCAAAGCCTGCACCGAAGAGGCAAAGAACGAGCTTGGCCAAAAGGTCAAGATTCTTCACCTCCAGTCGGTACCCCTCCAGAAGATCAGCCTCCAGGAACCTCCATCCGACGGCGCGACGCTCACCTTGAGTAGCACCTCGCCATCCCAGCCGGGCGACAGCAATCCGACTCCTTTCAAAGTCGGCGGAGGGATCTCCGCTCCCAAAATCATCTTCCAACCTCAAGCCGTGTACAGCGAAAAGGCCCTCAAGGAAAGACTCCAGGGAATTTGCGAGATCGAATTCGTTGTCGACGAGCATGGTATGCCGCATAACTTGCACATGACCAAGAGTCTGGAACCGAGCATGGACCAGAGCGCGGCGGACGCGGTCCGCCGCTATCGTTTTACGCCAGCCATGAAAAAGGATGGAACACCTGTTCCCACCATAATCAAAGTTGAGGTAGACTTCCATTTGGGTTATTGACGTCTGCTAGCTCCTCGGCTAGCGGTGGCTAACTTACTGACTCGCCGGCCCGCCCACTCGCCGTCAGTAAATCCCCGGCACCAGCCTCCAAGTCCGCATGAAATACGCCTCATACTCCGCGCCAAAATGCTCGCGCAGCAACCGCTCCTCGGCATTCATCCGCGCGATCAGCGGCAACAGCAGGCTCAGCGCCAGCAGCAGTCCCACTCCGGAGCGAAATGCCAGCGCCCACCCCGCGGCATTCACCAGCAGACCCAGATAGCTCGGGTTGCGAATCAGCCCGTAGATCCCATGCGTCTCGAGCGTATGTCCCGGCTGGATCGCCACCAGCCCGCTGAAGCGGTTTTTCAGCACAAACACCGGCGCCAGCCGCAGCAGGGCCCCTATCGCGTAGAGACCGACGCCCACCCAGCGCGTCGCATCGCCGTCGATCGTGAAGAAGTTCACGCGATCGGTAAACGCCGAGAAAAACGTGAGCAGAATCGCGATCACGCCGAATGCTCGCAGCACCCAGCGGTTCCCGCGGTCCTCCTTCTCGCCCTCGCTCATGTTGCCGCCACTAAAGTACGCGAATACGGCGATCGGCAACGTGGTCCAGGCCAGCGCCCGCATCGCCGGATGACTGAAGAACGCCGCGAATCCGCCCCACCCCGCAATCGCCAGCGCAAATTGCACGAGGATCGCCGTAACGCCTAATGCAATACATTTCGCACGCATGTTTTTTCTCCGGGAAAATTGCCCCCATGGTAGCACCGATCCAGACCGCGCCAACCCGCTCCCTCGCTCCCTTGCTCCCTCGCTCCCCCGGCTCTTGATAGCCTGATAGTTGATGGCCAACTCCCCTTCCGTTGATTTTCTCGTCATGGGCGCAGGCGTGGCCGGCCTTCGCGCCGCCATCGAGCTCGCGCAGCACGGCCAGGTTCTCGTCGTCACCAAGGAATCCCTCAGCGAGTCGAACACGCACTACGCGCAGGGCGGCATCGCCGTCGCCATGGAGGGCGAGAATGACGTCGCCCTGCACCTCGAAGACACGGTGAACGCCGGCGACGGAATCGTCTACCGCCCCGCCGCCGAGGCGCTGGTGTCGGAGGGTCCCCAGCGCGTGGAGGAACTCATCCAATGGGGGGCGAACTTCGATGAGGCCACGGACGCCGAAGGCCATCCCCTCGATGGCCGGTATCTGCGTACGCGCGAAGGCGCGCATTCGCTGGCCCGCATTCTGCACGCCAGCGGCGACGCCACCGGCGCAGAAATCAGCCGCGCCCTCGTCGCCTTTGCCCGCGCGCAAAAAAATATCCGCTTTGCCGAGTGGACGCGAGTCTCCGGCCTCGTCGTCGCCGGCGGCCGCGTCTTCGGCGTTGACCTTGCCGCCGCCGAAAACCCACAATCGCCACCAGGCATTGCAGACCACACGCCGCGACACATTACCGCGCGCTCCATCCTCATCGCCAGCGGCGGCGCAGGCCAAGTCTACTCTGACACCACCAACCCCGCCGTAGCCACCGGCGACGGCATTGCCCTCGCCGCGTCAGCCGGTGCCGAACTCGCCGACATGGAGTTTTACCAATTCCATCCCACGGCGCTGGCGCTCCCGAACGCCCCGCGCTTCCTCGTCTCCGAAGCCCTGCGCGGCGAGGGCGCGTACCTGCGCAACGAGCGCGGCGAGCGCTTCATGGAGCGCTACCATCCGCTTCTCGAGCTCGCCCCACGCGACGTCGTCGCCCGCGCCATAGCCCGCGAAGGCCTCGCCGATCCCTTCGATCCGCAGGCCCCGCTCTGTCCCGTCTACCTCGACATGCGCCACGTGCAAAACATCGACCTCATCGCGCGCTTCCCCGGCATCAGCGCATTTCTCGCGCAGTACGGCCTCGACCTGTGCCGCGACTTGATCCCCGTCCGCCCCGCCGCGCACTACCTCATGGGCGGCATCCGCACCGATCTCGGCGGCCGCACCTCGCTCGCCGGCCTCTACGCCGCCGGCGAAGCCGCCTGCACCGGCGTGCACGGCGCCAATCGCCTGGCCTCGAATTCTCTCCTCGAAGGTCTCGTCTTCGGCGCGCGCGCCGCCCGCTCCATGCTTGCCGATGCGCTTCCGCTCGCCTCCGCCTCAGACGCATCGGACCTTGGTCCAGTTCCGCAGCACCTTTCGCAGGCCGAAAGCCAGCGCCTCGAGACTCTCATCGCCTCATTGCAAGCCTCCATGTGGGCCAACGCCGGCTTGTTGCGCGAAGCATCTTCCCTGCGCCACGGCCTGGCCGCACAGGCCGAAACCGAATCCACTCTCGCCGAAATCGCCGCAATCGGCCGCACCAGCCGCCGACTCGCTGAAGCCCAAGCCATGAGCCGCGCGGCCCAAGCCATCCTCATTTCAGCGCTCGCCCGCACCGAAAGTCGCGGCGCCCACTTCCGCTCCGACCATCCCCGCCACGACGACGCGAACTTCCGCAAGCACTCCGTCTTCAGCAGCGATGGCAATGTCCGCTTCGAAGTGTGGTAGTCCCGCGCTTATTAGCTTTCTTGTTCCCTCGGCCCCTTGGTCCCTGCCGGGGTCCCCGGTGAGCGGTCTTTGCTCACTGGGGTGGCTCGGTCCCTCGCCGTCATCACCGCACACACCGCCAGAATCACGCCAATCACCACCAGCGAAATCGTGGCTGGGACATCAATCCATCGCGCCGCCAGCATCTTCAGCGCCGTAAAGGCCAGAATCGCGCCCAACCCATAATGCAAATTGCGAAAGCGCTCCAGCATTCCGGACAGCGCAAAATACAGCGAGCGCAGCCCCAGAATCGCCATCACATTCGACGTGTATGCCACAAACGGATTGTGCGTGATCGACAGAATCGCCGGAATGGAATCGGTGGCAAAAAGCAGATCGGTGAATTCGACGGCCAGAATCACAGGCAGCAGCGATCCCTTAGCCGGCTGCAGGCGGACAATCCACTCCGGTATCGCCGCGTGCGCCGAGCCCCCGCGCACCAGCCGCCACGCCATATAAAGCAGAAACAATCCGAAGACCCAGGTGACCCACTCAAACCGCCGCAGCAATGAGATACCCGCCGCGATAAACAGTGCCCTCAGCACGAACGCGCCCCATACGCCCCACATTAGCGCCTTATGTTGCCGCTGCGGGCTGATCCGGAACCCCTGAAACAGCACCATGAACACAAAGAGGTTGTCGATGCTCAGTGACGTTTCGATCATGTACCCGGCCGTAAACTCGATCGCCGGTTGTCGTCCCTGGGCCACGGCGATCCAGCAGGCAAACCCCGCTGCGGCCAGCACCAAACCCGCAATTCCCACCCACACGAATGCCTGTGCGTGCCGCGATTCGCGCCGGTGGCCGGGCAGAAACGAGTCCGCCAGCAGCACCGCCGCCACCACCGCGTGAAACCCCACCCACCATACCCAGGAAACGCCCGCAATCATAGCTGGATGCTACCGCAGCCCTCTAACTTCCCGCCGGTTTTTCACCTGAATCCTGTGACGCATCGGCCCTCTCGCGCATCTTCTCAGTAGCGAGGTCCGCCATTGGGTGAATTCACCAATCCGCCCGGTTACAAGCAAGCGCCGCCGCGCCGCCCCCGCGTAATCATAGTCGGCGGAGGCTTCGCCGGTCTCAACGCGGCCAAAGGGCTCGCGCACTTACCCATTGATGTAACCCTGGTCGATCGGCGCAATCATTATCTCTTTCAGCCGCTGCTTTATCAGGTGGCGCTGGCCGTGCTCTCGCCCGCCGACATTGCCCAGCCCATCCGCTCCATCCTGCGCCATCAGAGCAACACTGAGGTGCTCATGGACGAGGTGGTCGGCATCGACGTTGCCGCACGGCAGGTAACACTGGCCAGCGGCTCCCGCCTCCCCTACGACTATCTCGTCCTCGCCACCGGCGCCACGCACTCCTATTTCGGCAACGATCAGTGGGAGCCGTTCGCGCCCGGCCTCAAAACTATCGAGGACGCCACCGAGATTCGCCGCCGCGTGCTGCTGGCCTTCGAGCTGGCCGAGCGCCAAATGCTGGAGCAGGGCTCCCACCCGCCGCTGAATTTCGTCGTCATCGGCGGCGGACCCACCGGGGTCGAACTTGCCGGCGCCATTAGCGACATCGCGCAGCTCTACATGCGCCACGACTTCCGCCACATCGATCCCACCAAGAGCCGCGTCATGCTGCTCGATGGCGGCCCGCGCTTGCTGGCGGCGTACCCGGAGGATCTCTCCGCCAAAGCTGAAGCTGAGCTCCGCCGCCTCGGCGTCGAAGTCCACACGCAGATGCAGGTTACCGGCGTCGGTCCCGGCTGGGTTGAAGCCAACGGAAAACGTATTGAAGCCGTGGTCACGCTGTGGGCCGCCGGCGTCGCGGCCTCGCCCCTGGGCAAGCTGTTGGGCGCGCCACTCGACCGCCGCGGCTGCGTCCTGGTCGACGACCGCCTCAATCCACCTGCGCTGCCCGAGGTCTTTGTCCTCGGCGACCTCGCCCACTTCGAGCAGGACGGCCGCCAGACCCCCGGCGTCGCTCAACCGGCCATGCAGATGGGCGATCACGCGGGAAAAACCATCGCCGCCGATCTCGCCGGCAAGCCGCGCCCAGCCTTCCGCTACTGGGACAAGGGCGATATGGCCACCATCGGACGCATGGCCGCCGTCGCCGATGTGAAGTGGCCCTTCAAAGCCCACATGAGCGGCTTCCCCGCCTGGTTCACGTGGGTCACCGTGCACATCTTTTTTCTCATCGGGTTCCGCAACCGTATTTCAGTGTTGATCAATTGGGCCTGGACCTACTTCAACTTCACGCGTGGCGCACGCCTCATCATCGGCGACCCGAATCTCCCCGGCTGGAAGGAACAAACGCAGGCCGGTACTGCCGAGGCCAACGCGCAGCCGGCGTCAAAGGCCGTCGAGTAAACTAGTAGAAGAATGCTCGACCTATCTTTTGTTCGCGCCAACCTGGAGTTGGTTGAAGAAAAGCTGCGCGCGCGCGGTGCCGACCCGGCCGCGTTGCTCGGCGATTTTCGCGCCCTAGACAAGAGCCGCCGCGAGGCCATCACGCAATCGGAACAGCTCAAGGCCCGCCGCAACGAGCTCTCGCAGCAGGTGGGAGCGCTCAAAAAAACCGGCAAGAATGACGAAGCCGCGGCCGTCATGGACGAGACCCGCGCGTTGAAAGACAAACTCGACGAACTCGACAAAGCAGCCGCCGCCCTCGACGAGCAGTTGCGCCTATCTCTTGCCCGCGTTCCCAACCTCACCCGCGACGAAGTCCCCACCGGCCTCTCCGAAGCCGACAACAAAGTCGTCAAACATTGGGGTGAGCAGAAAAAATTCGACTTCGAGCCCAAGCCTCATTGGGAGATCGGCGAATCCCTCGGCATTCTCGATCTCGAACGCGCGGCCAAACTCTCCGGCGCGCGCTTTGCCGTCTACATGGGCGCTGGAGCCCGCCTCGAGCGCGCGCTCATCGGCTTCATGCTCGACATGCACACCCAGAAGCACGGCTACAAAGAAGTCCTGCCGCCCTTCATGGTCAATTCCAAATCCCTCTTCGGCACCGGCCAGTTGCCCAAATTTGCCGAGGACCTGTTCCGCTGCTCCGATGCCGATGCCGATGCCGCCGCGCGCGGCGAGTTCAAGGACAACGACCACTGGCTCATCCCCACCGCCGAAGTTCCCGTCACCAATCTTTACCGCGACGAAATTCTCGACGAAGCGCGGCTGCCCATCTCGCTCACAGCCTATACGCCGTGCTTCCGCGCCGAGGCGGGCGCCGCTGGTAAAGATACCCGCGGCATCATTCGCCAGCATCAGTTTCAGAAAGTTGAACTGGTAAAATTCACACGCCCCGAAGAGTCCGACGCCGAACACGAAAAACTGACGCGCAACGCCGAAGAGATTCTCGAAGCGCTCAAACTTCCCTACCGCCGCGTTCTTCTCTCGACCGGCGACACCGGCTTTTCCTCCGCCAAGACCTACGATCTCGAAGTCTGGCTGCCGGGCCAGAATCTCTACCGCGAAATTTCATCCTGCTCCAACTTCGACGCCTTCCAGGCGCGCCGCGCCAATATTCGCTACAGGCCGTCTGGCCCCAAGGCCAAGCCTGAATTCGTGCACACGCTCAACGGCAGCGGCCTGGCCGTAGGCCGCACCTGGTTGGCGATTCTTGAGAACTACCAGCAAGCCGACGGCTCGGTCGAAATTCCCGAGGCCATTCGCCCCTACATGGGCGGACTCGATAAGATTGTGAGGGAGTCCTGATGGCATCTGCTTCATCCAATGGCGCCCCTGTTGGCGCGACCGCCCAGCCCCGGCGCGGCATCAAGCAAATTCTGCACAGCTACTTCTACTGGACCTATTCCCGTGGATCGATCCACTTCGACATCATGGTCACCCTGATCCTGCTCTTCATCTTCATCACCCCGCATCTATGGGATTACGGCGCCAAGCCGCCGCTTTCCGGGGGCCCCGCGCATCCCATGCAGGTGGTTGGTAACGGCCGCGGCGTCATCGTCACGGTGCAGGCTTCGGATGTAACTATTCCCGTGGGCGCCTCCAACCAGCAGGTCAAAAAGGCGCTGCGTCAGGCCATCGAGCCAGTGATGGGCGACTCCGTCTTCGTGGAGAAGTGGCAGACCGTCACCGACGCCCGGGGAAATCTGACCTGGCAAATTTGGGCGCACCGCTAGGTTCTTTTTTCCATCCTACGGGCCCCATTCTGCGTCCAATCAGTTAAGGAACCTCATGCATTCACGCACTCATCTTGTATTCCTCGCGCTCGTTGCAGTTGCGATTCTGCCGCTTCGGCCCGCACACGCTGAGGATTTGGCCAATGTGCTCAAGCAGCTCGATGCCGGGGCCGTTGGCTTTCACACCGCCACCGCTACCGTCGAGTTCGATAGCATTCAGACCGACCCGATTCCGGACACGGATGTAATGACCGGAACCGCCTACTACGAGCGCAATAGCCACTTCGAGATGGCCGTTCATTTCACAGCGCACCAGGGCCGGCCCACGGGAAAAGCCTACATCTTTTCCGGCGGCACGCTGCGCGTTTCCGATACTGGCAAGGAAAAGGACGCCAAGCCCTACGACCAGGCCAGCAAGTATGAGGGCTATTTGATGCTTGGCTTCGGCGCCAGCGGCAAGGACCTCGAGCAGAAGTGGACAATCAAATATCTCGGTCAGGAAAAAATCGATGGCGTCCTAACCGACAAGCTGGAGCTCGTGGCGAAAGATCCAAACGTGCGCAAAAACATTGTCAAGGTCACTGCCTGGATGGACACTGCCCGCGCGGTCAGTCTCAAGGTGATCTTCGACGAAGGCCAAGGGCAATCCTATGTCTGCCACTACACCAACATCAAGGTGAATCAACCCTTGCCCAGGACCGCCTTCAATTTCGACAAATAAGGCCGGTCCATCAGCCGCGCAATCGCCACCCCGCCCAGCACAAACAGCATGGGGAAACACTCCAGCGTGTAGCGCGTCTCGGGCGCTTGCACGGTCCATAGCAAAGCGCTGCGCAACAGCAGATAGGCAAGCAGCGCGCCCCAGAAGCGCGGCCGCATGCGCAATCCAATAATCCCCAGCAGCAGGTAAAACGCATTCAACCCCGCACAGGCCCAGCTAAACTCGGTCTCCGCGCGATGATGCGCGTAGACCCACCAGTCGAGGTCGATGTTCAGGTTTTCGACGCGCGGGCGCAGCCACATATCGGCCACGCGCCCCAGCGGCAGCCACAAATAGTAGCGCGACGGATGCGCGGCGATGCGCTCCTCCGCAAGGCGCTCAAAGCCCGCATCGATTCTGGGCGTCAGCGCCCTGCCGTGGCTGTTGTAGTTGGCGGCCACTGTCGCGGTTTCGGCATACTGCGCGGGCGTGTCGAAGGCGCGGTTGGGCAATTCGCTCACATCGAGCTTGTCCCCTGGCACATTCCAATAGATCTCGTACGTCGAAATGAAGTCGAGGCACCAGCTCTTCACCCAGCGCTCCCATCCGGGATTGGTGCTTTCGCCGGGGTCGGTCGCCAGCCGCGGCGCCAGGGTCTCAATCACGTGAAAGACGCGCCAATTCCGTGCCGTCCACACCGCAAAGGGCGTCAGCGCCAGCAGCACGCAAACCACAGCCATGCGGACTATCGATGTAGTCCCGGTCTCCAGACCGGCTGTCGAGTGGGCCTCCAGGCCCGCACCTGGTCGCTGAAGGCCCAGAGTCCGGCGATACCGGCGCGCGAGACCCATAATCAACTCCGGCGCAAAAGCCACCGCAGCCAGCGCGCCGTCGGGGCGCAATAGCGCCGCCCCAGCAATCGCAAACGTAAACCAAAGCGCATTCACCCAGCGCGGATCGTCGTGGAACCGCGCCATCGCCCACATGGCCAGCGCCAGCATGAAAAGTGTGGGCGTCTCCGCAAGCGGAGCCGCCGTGTACGAGGCAGTGAAGGGGCATAGCGCGGCCAACCAGAGAGTGATCAGCGCTGCGGCTTGCCCGCGCCGGGGCACAATCCGCCGCACAAACCCCGCCAGCAGCAGGCAGCCCAGCAAATCCAGGGCAATCTGCACGCACGCCGCGGCAAAGTAGTTTTCCATTCCGAAGATCTTGAAGCACAAGGCAAGAAACACCGGGTAGCCCGGCAGCCTGATCAGCGTCGAATAGACCGCACCGCCGGGCACGGTCAGGGCATATCGGCCATGCAATAAGAGATTCTTGGCCAGGTCCCCGTAAATCAGCATGTCGCCGTCAATGTCGAATAGTTTCCCCAGCATCCACAGGCGCAACGCCAGGCCCGCGCAAAGGGCAAGCGCCACAGGCAGGGCCGGTCGCAGGTACCCGGCCACCCTGCGCGCCGACATGCGCAGCGAGCCTTGCAAGCGGGCTCGCAACCGGGCTGTCAATTGACTCTCTCGGGCAGCTTCCATACGATTCGTACTGTATAGCAGCGTACGGCATTCCGGGGATTGCGCGCCTCGCAGATGTTGCGCCGGGGCGGTCAGCTGGTGGGTGCTGTGGCCTTTTTTGCGCGATTTTTCGCGCCGGAGTCATCTAAACTTCTCATGCCCGATCGGCAAATTTTCTACGACCCGCAACGCAAGCGCTGGAAGCGTCTGCGCCGCATTCTGGATATAACAGCCGTGTTGTCCACCCTGGTGGTCGCCGGCTTTATCTTCAATGTGCTGCGCGGCCAGCATCTCCCGGAGTTGCTGCTGCCCCTTCCCCGCCACAATTACAAGGCACTCCCCGACACCTCTGCTCTCCGCAACGCCAAAAACCAGCGCCCCGCGCGCCGCAAAACCAAGCGCAAGCCTTCTGAAATTCCCTTGAATACCGGTGAAGGTTTGCGCGCCGCCTATTACGTGCAGGACGACGCGGCCAGCTACTCCTCGCTCATTGAACATGTGCACCAGATCGACATGCTGTTTCCGCAGTGGCTGCACGTAGACTCCCCGCAGGGCGCCCTCATGATGATGAGCGGCGACAACCTGCGCGAGTATCCCGTCATCCAGGGCGCCACCGTACACGATCCCGATGACCTGAACAAAGTAAAGCAGGTCATTCAGAAGGCTCACACCGACACCGAAATCTTCCCTGCCCTCAACAATTTCAATCCCCACACTCAGGAGTGGGATACAGGCGTCGGCGATGTGCTTCAGGACCCGCAGAAGAGCGCCGCATTCCGCCAGCAAATCATGCGCTTTCTCGCCATGTATCCCGTGTATCGCGGCCTCTCGCTCGATATTGAAAGCATCTCCGACGATCAGACGCCCGCCTACCTCAGCTTCATCCAGGCGCTCTATCAGGACATGCGCGCCCGCAATCTGCGTCTCTATGTCAACGCCGCCGTGGCCACCAGCGACAGCGACCTCAAGACCATCGCCGCCAATTCCGACGGCATCATTCTCATGAACTACGACGAGCATCAGACCACCAGCGATCCCGGCCCCATCGCCAGCCAGACCTGGTTCATCGCCAATCTGGTCCGCGTGCTCAAGGTGGTACCCAAGGACAAGCTCATCTGCGGTGTGGGTAACTACGGCTACGATTGGGCGCTCTCCATTCCCGACCCCAAGGACTCCCATCATCCCAAGCCCAAGGTACTCAATACCGACAATCTCTCCGTCTCCGACGCCTGGGAGCGCGCCTCCGACGCCGACGCCGATCTCGATCTCGACTACGACGCCCTCAATCCGCATTTCGAGTACATAGACGAGGACGCCAGCCAGCGTCACGTGGTCTGGTTCCTCGATGCCGTTTCGCTTCTCGACGAAATGCGTGCCGCGCGTCAACTCGGCCTGCAGACCTTTGCCCTCTGGCGCCTAGGCGAAGAAGACAGTTCACTCTGGAATATCTGGGACCGGCCGACGGATTCATCTTCGCTCGAAGCGCTGGGAAATTCGCCGGTCGAGCCCGGCCATGACGTGGACACCCAGGGTGTGGGCGACATTCTGCGCATCACAGGCCAGCCCCAGCCCGGCAAGCGCACCCTGGAAGTGGATACCGACGAGCCCGACCCGCGCAAAAAGCTCATTGTCGACGAGCATATGGACGTGTATCCGCACCCCTGGGTCGACCAGCAGTACGGCTACCATCCCCATGAGCTTGCGCTCTCTTTCGACGACGGTCCCGATCCCAAGTGGACGCCCAGAATTCTCGACGTCCTCAAGCAGCATCACGCCACCGGCACCTTTATGCTCATCGGTTCCGAAGCTGCCG